>JAEEGL010222503.1_pt1 | contig 12895 bp, 13 predicted proteins | sample 9134231 | NCBI WGS metagenome assembly JAEEGL01 (sample SAMN16246548, study PRJNA631951) | gut metagenome | biome: gut microbiome; feature: rumen; material: fiber-attached | host: Bos | place: Iran: Karaj | collected 2018-10
ACAATACCCAATTCCTGTAGCAAGAGACCAAACGAAGAGGTCTCGGAGAAATTGAGCTTGCATCCCAATGTATAGTAGGCCGCCTTCTTGCCTTGAAATGCTGAAGAATCTATCATGAAATCAACAGATAAAAACAGGTCAAACGCTGAACGATGCAAAATTACAACAATATCTCGACAAAGCAGAGAAAGACAAGCATTTTTTGGCATGAAATCACCAAAAAGCGGGAAAGTGTGTAGGCACACAAATTATTTAACACATATTAACTATTCGTAAATTATTATCAATCAGCGACTTGCAAAAAAGTTACAAAAATGCAAGAAAAAAATTCAAAAAAAAGAATTGCGTATCAAAAATATTATATACCTTTGCGTCGTTTTAATAAACATTTGAATATTTACAGTTTTAAAAAAGCAAAGAAAATGAAGAAATTGGTATTTATGTTCGTAGCAATGGCAGCTATCTCTTTCGCTGCTTGTACAGATTCCAAACCCGCTCAGGAAGCTGCTCCCGAGGAAGCTGCTGCTGCAGTTGAGGAAGTTGCTGACAGCGCCGCTGCTGCCGTTGAGGAAGTTGCTGACAGCGCTGCTGCTGCAGTTGAGGAAGTTGCTGACAGCGCTGCTGCTGCTGTTGAGGAAGCTACTGCTGAGTAATTCCTTACGAACTGAATCAAGAGATACCGTCAAATCGAGAGATTTGGCGGTTTTTTTGTTATAAAATCGGAAAGGCTTACCCTATATCGCAGGTTTTTTATTATCTTTGCCACCAAAATCACATTGATCATCCATAAAAACCGCTGACTATGGGAAAATTCCTCAAAAGTTGTCTGAATGGTATATTCATGGGAGTGAAACCATGGATTTTCTTTGGTCTATTCATCCCTATTCTGTTTTTCATCTTCCATCCTTTCGACCCTGTCGTTGTGTTTGGAGTCTCCATGCTGGTTGCAGTGCTCTTCCTCGTCAACAAATGGAAGAAAGAGATGCCGGCCGCCAAAAAGGCTACTGAAGAAGCAGAGAAAGCCGGTGTGAAGTTTGTGGACATCGACCCGGAGGATGAGACCAAAGAGAGTCCCATCAAACGGTTTCAGAACAAGTTCTACCCGTTGTTGGGTTCCTCCATCCTGTCAGCCTGCATGCTCAGCTGCTCCTATCAGATGATCCACAGCAGCGCCACTCAGCGTGAGCGCAAGGCCGCCCTCCTTGGACTCCATGAAGCCACTCCCTCCGGTGAGGGCCGAAAAGTGGCACTTGCTGATTCAAGCGCCGTGAAAGAATGGAACATCAACAATATTGAGATGGTGCACTTGGCTGACTCCAACCAATATGTCACCAACAGCGACAGCATCCTCAGTCAGGAGACCGTTGACCAGATGAATGCCATCCTCAATGAACTTGACTCCGTCGGCAAGGTGAAGCCTGCCGTGGTGATTTGCCGGAAGTTGTCGAACAGTGACACCTACAGGACTGCCGTCGATCTCGTCAACAAATACGGCATCGGCAGCAGGGAGACCGGAAAGGGCGTCTGCATCGTTGTGGCCTACGACCAGCATGCTTACACCATCGCACCGAGCCGTGACATGGAAGGAGAACTGCCCGACGCCCTGTGCAGTCAACTCGGGCGCAACTACCTGCAACCCTATTTGAAGAATGAGCAACCCGACAGTGCCATGCTCTCTCTCACCCAAGCACTTTGCCAATATGTCCTCGACCTACAGAAAAACGCCGGTGACGAGAGCGCCCTCAGCGCACTGAAAGACAGAGGCATTTTCAGTGGGCAGTCGGGCATGAACATGCTGATCATCCTGTTGCTCTGCATGCTTCTGGGTTATTACGACAACCTCTACAAGTGGACCAAGCCCTCGAAAAAAATCGCCCCGGCGGCCAACCTCCAAGAGGAAGAAGAGCCGGATCAGCACGAGAAACATACGGTTAAATCCGAGACACCCAAACCGCAAGACAAGGGAGGACACTATGGCGGTGGATCATCTGGCGGCGGCGGTGCCACAGGTGGTTGGTAATATCCGAACTATCAAGCAAATATCAAACCTACAACACAATGAAGTCAAGAATCATTCTTACCATGCTGGTGACCGCACTGCTGAGCCTCACCATGCTGAATTCATGCACCACCAAGCGAGGTGCCATACGCCAGTTGCAGGACCTCTCCTATGACCTGCGCGACAACAGCAGCTACTACACCATCAAAGACTGGCAGGACGCCGCCAAGGAATTTGGCGAAATCCGTGAAAAGATGACACGTTACCGTTATACCCCTGCCGAGCGCCGCCAGATCGGTGAACTGGAAGGACAGTGCGCCCGCTACATGGTACAAGGTATCAAAAACGGTGCCATCAACGGCATTCTTGGTGTAGGCAATGAGATCCGCGGTATCCTCGACGGATTAGGCATCAAGTATTAATCCTCCTTGAAATGGATGGTCTCCATATACCGGCGAATCACCTCTGGTTTGCCGGTATGTTTTCCTTTGTCCTCGCTGATCTTGCAGGTGTCGTTGTAGAAATCCCATGACTCCGTGATTTTCGCCGCAATGAGCTTGATCACGATATTCATCGGTTTGATGCCTTCAAAATCATTGGTGAAATGTGTTCCGATACCGAAGGAAGGCAAGCAGTAATCCTGGGCATACTCATGGATCTTGATGGCTCTGTCGGTATCCAGGGCATTGCTGAAAATCACCTGTTTGGTACGAGGATCAATCCCTAAAGACTTATATTTCTCAACGATTTTGCCCAACTGCTCATAATTGTCGCCGCTGTCAATGCGCAGTCCCTTGAACAGATTGGCAAAATCCTCTGAGAAATTCAGGCTGAACAAGTCCCATCCAAAACTGTCGTACAGGAAAGTGCCCAGCGCACCGCGGAATGTGTGACGCCAGGAGTTCATCGCTATATGGTTGGCCATCTGCGGTCCATACATGGCCGCAATGGCACAGACAAACTCATGGGCCATGGTGCCAACAGGCGTCAGGTCATATTTCATGGCCAGATAGACATTGCTGGTACCGACGAAGACACCCGGCCACTGCTTGGATTTCTGACAGTCGTTCATCGCCCTCACCACCACGTCCTCAGACTCCAGGGAAGCCCTTCTGCGGGTGCCGAAATCACTGTAGGAACACCCGGCTCCCAGCAATCGTTCCGCCTTCTCGTATGCCTTGGTGTAGCATTTCTCATAGTCGAGCAGAGCCGTCTGGCCAGTCATGATATAATACAATTCGGAAATGATGGCCAGCAGTTTCACTTCGAGAAGGATGGTGTTGAACCAATAGCCCTCAATCTCCAGATTGAGGTGTCCCTCGTCATCCTGCCAAGCTTTCACCCAGTTTCTATCAAAGCGGTATCCTTTCAGGTATGGATAAAACCAGTTGGGGATATAGTAGCACTTGCGCTTCATGAAGTCTATCTCCTCCTGGGTCACCACCACACTCTCCAATGCAGCCACCTGCCGGTTGAGCTCATCGGCGAACCCCTGGGGGTAAACCGTGTTGTTGCGATCCACAAACTTGTACTTCACCATGGCACGTGGATAATTGTCTATGACTGCGCAGCACATGGAAAACTTATAAAGATCGTCGTCAGTGAAATGGGTGATGATTTGTCGCATAGTAATGGTGTGTTTGGATGAAACATTGATTAATATCTTGCAAATATAGATAAAAATCCCGATATTTTATACCTAAGGGGGTGAAAAACAGAAATTTTGGCTAAATTTGCATCATCAAATCAAAAACCAACAATAATTATGCTGACTATCAATTCATACGAAGAATTTGCCTCACACTTAGGAGAGGAACTCGGCCATTCAGAATGGCTGGCCGTTGACCAGGAACGCATCAACCTTTTTGCTGATGCCACGCTCGACCATCAATGGATACACGTTGACACCGAACGCGCCAAAGAGGAAAGTCCATACAAGAGCACAATTGCCCATGGCTATCTCACCCTGTCGCTGCTTCCATATATGTGGGGACAGATTCTTAAAGTCAACAACATCAAGATGCTCGTCAACTACGGCATGGACAAGATGCGCTTCGGACAGCCCGTCATCACCGGCAACCGCGTGCGTCTCGTCACGAAATTGCACAACATCCAAAACCTGCGAGGCATCTGCAAGACAGAAATAGACTTCAAGATAGAGATCGAGGGACAGAGGAAACCGGCCCTGGAAGGCATCGCCTCCTTCCTGTACTACTTCATCTGAGACTCTCAGTCATCCCTGCTACGAGGAAGAGAGTTCCGCAACAGTATCATGATGAAAAGCGTCATTCTGGCATTGGGGTCCAATGATGAGGGAGACCATCGGGTAAAACAGGCACTGGCCATACTCCAGCAGATCCTGGACGTGACCAAGGTCTCCTCCATCATGCAGACCCATCCCATAGGGGATTTGCCGGGTCCCTTCCACAACTGCCTGGTCACGGGCTACACCTCTGCGCCCGTGGATCAGCTGATCCGGCAGCTCAAGCAAACCGAACGGCGCTGCGGAGACCGGAAATCCCTACGCCTGCAAGGGAAAATCGTGATGGACATCGACCTCATGGAGTATGACGGTGACCGTTATCACCTCAAAGACTGGCAACGGCCCTACATACGACAGCTCCTGGCTGAGATCAACGAGCATCAACCCACCCAACCCAAAGAAAAAGATGATGAGAAACCGTAACTTCCTATGTCTTCTTGCCCTCGCAGGCATGATACTGGCATGTCCACGTCTGAGAGCCCAGGATTTCGACCGCTTCTTCACTGATGCCACCCTCCGGGTGGATTACATCTTTGCAGGAGACGCCAACCATCAGGAAATCGCCGTCGATGAACTCCATCAGGTGCCGCATTGGTGGGGCAAACGGAAAAGACTGGCGGAAGTGCCCGTCAGAGGCAACGGCCAGCTCATCATCAGGGACCATGCCACTCAGCAGGTCATATACAGAAACTCCTTCTCCACCCTTTTCCAGGAGTGGCTCTCCTATGACGAGGCCCAAACGGTGAGGAAGGCTTTTCAAAACGTATTCCTCGCTCCCATGCCCAAGGACAGCGCCGACGTGACTGTTGAGCTCTATGACAACCGGCAGGAAGTGATGGTCGCACTCACCCACCTCGTGGTGCCCGGCGACATCCTGATCCGCCGCACAGGGTATGATCGTGTCACTCCCTACGTCACCATCCAGGAAGCCAAGAACCCCGAACGGTGCATCCATATCGCATACGTCGCTGAGGGATACCAGGAACAGGAGATGGACACCTACCTGCACGATGCCAAGGAAGCCACGGAAGCCCTGTTCGCCCACGAGCCCTTCAAGTCGCTGCGCAACCGCTTCCATATCACGGCCCTGCTGTCTCCCTCCGTGGACAGCGGCACCAGCATCCCCCGGAAGGGCATCTGGAAAAACACCGCCCTCCACTCCCATTTCGACACCTTCTACAGCGAGCGCTATCTGACGACCCTCCATCTGAAAGACCTGCACGACTGGCTTGCCGGAACGCCCTATGAGCATATCATCGTCCTGGTGAACACCGAACAATATGGCGGAGGCGGCATCCTCAATTCCTACAACCTCTCCATGACCCACCACCGGTTGTTCAAACCCGTCGTCGTGCATGAATTCGGCCACAGTTTCGCCGGCCTTGGCGACGAATATGCCTACGAAGCCGAACAAATCCCCATGTATCCGTCTGACGTGGAACCATGGGAACCCAACTTGACCACGCTCAAGGATTTCAAGAGCAAATGGGAAGACCTCATCAAGCCCGGCACGCCGGTTCCCACCCCGTTGTCCAATGACCCGGAAACCATCAAGAACAGAGTCGGTGTATTCGAAGGAGCCGGCTATACCTTGAAAGGCGTTTACAGAGGCTGCCAGGACTGCCGCATGCGCACCAACGAAAATCCAACATTCTGTCCTATCTGTGACAGGGCACTCCGTCAAGTCATCAATTTCTATACCGAATAGATGCGGAAAACGCTTTGGACCATTCTCACGACCATCGTGCTCTCCCTGCCCTTCATGGCACAGGAGCCACTCGACCGCGACCGATTAGGCATGGCCATTGAATATTTCCAAAGCGGGAAATACCACGAAGCCCTGCTCATCTTTGAAAAACTGGACAAGGAATATACGCTCAACGCACGCTACCAAGCCTTCATGGGCATCTGCTATTATCATGAATGGCTGTATGAGGAAGCCTGCCAATACCTGGACAAAGCGATTCCCCAACTGGAACAATTTGCCCCCCATGAGCGCTCGGTCTATTACTTTACCGCTGGAGAGAGCCATTTCCAACTCCAGCAATATGCCCAAGCCATTCCCTATTTCGAGAAAGCCCTCACTGTCTGTTATGACAACGAGAAGGGTGACATCCACTACCGGTTGGGACTATGCCACATGTTTGCAGAACAATGGCAGGAAGCCTATAACCATTATGACACGGCCCTGGACCTGTTTCTTGCACTCCGGGACACCCCAGACATGCAAGCCCGCATCCATCAAACCGCCCACATGATGAAAGGTTGTGAGCAACACCTTAAGAAAGACGCCGAAACCGCAGCAGAGACACAAAATGATGGGAAAAATGAGGCGCAAAATGAACTGCAAAACCAGTTGCAAAACGAACTGCAAAACCAGGTGAAAAACGAGGTACAAAACGAACTGCAAAACGAGCAGCAAAGTGTGCTGCCAACCGAGTTCATCACCAGAAACATCACGGATGCCATTGCCTTGCCATCCTTGGTCTCGCCTATTGACAGCATGCCTCTCCCACCCCAGCGCATCGACACATCAAGGATACTTCCTGAGGCAGCCAGCAAGGGGCTGAGACAAGAGAAAGACACCATTAGGAGAAAAGTCCCGAACACCATCAATATTCAGGACTTGTATGAACGCCAGGTGGAAATCAAGAACTGACGTTATTTCATGCTGCCATCAACGAAGCAGAGCGGAAGAAGGTCACGCACCGTATCCACCGCATAGACACCGTCTGTGCCATAGAGCAGGATACGAATGGGCTGACCATAGCGTTCCTCCATTTCGAGAATCACCTGCCGGCAGGATCCACAGGGCGTGACAGGATTGCGGACCAACCCCGCATCATTTCTCGCAGCGATGGCCAACTTCGACATCGACATCTCAGGACGCTGGGCCTGAGCCGCGAAGATGGCCGTACGCTCAGCGCATAGTCCGAGCGGAAACACCGCATTCTCCTGATTGGCTCCGATAACCACCGAACCATCGGTCAGCAATAAGGCTGCACCGACCCTGAAATGGGAGTATTTGGCATTGCTATTGTCCGTCGCCTTGATAGCCGCTGCCACCAGTTCCTGTTCATCCTTGGGGAGTTCATCCAACTGCAGATATTGGACATTGATTTTCAGTTCTATATTTTTCATAGGCAAGATTTTACTGTTTTTCGGGTTCTTTCACATATTCATAGCATCCGAGGTCGGGTTCCTCGTCACGCCGTACCCCCAACCTGTCGAAAGGCAACGTCTCTATGACCGTGGCCTTGCCGATGGCTGTGGAGACAGAGTCCAATCTGAAATCGTAACTCAGATTGTCGATATCAATCTTCTTGAAATGCTTCATCCCGCACCCCACGGTATCCTCTGGAGATTCCCACACCACATCATGAATCCTGACGGTATCGGAGATGGCCGGAGTGCGGAGGATGCAATGGTCGAAGGCATAATTATAGTTGACCGTGGAGTCGGCCTCGCCCATGATGACGTCGTCGGCATATCCTGTCACGATACTGTTCACGCACGTGAAGTCATACAAGGGATACAATTTGTCTTCTCTGAAGTTGGCAAACCGCAGGGCAGCACCTCGTTCGGCATCGTAGGGATAGAACTGAGCCAGGGTGCACTGCATCACCCGAGCCACACCGCCATACAACGCCACGCAGTCGTTGAGCGTGTTCGTGATCTGACAGTTGACCACATCCACCACGGCATGCGTAGAGAGCAGCCCATATCCCTGGCAATTATGCACCACCGAGTTGTAGAGGCTCAGTTTCAGTTTTGACACGTCAGAGGAGTCGCACACGATACCGTTGTAGGTGCTGTGGATATCAGCATAATTGATGGTATTCTCATAAGAGGACTCATGGAAATGAATGCCCCGCCACTGTCCGCTGACCCTGTCATAAGGCAAGTAGTCAAACATATTGTCGATGCGGTCACCCCTGAGCACCACATTACGGTCCACCTCGCCTGCCACGTTGAGCGAACCATAGACTTCTATCCCCGCATTCTCATGGAAATAGAGTGTTGTGCCCGCCCCGATGGTGAGCACGGCACCCTCTTCCACCGTGATGCCACCATAGATGATGACCGGTGTGTCAGCCACAATGGTGGAGTCCCGGTCAATGACCATGTTGGAAATCCTCCGGGCATCCCATGTCCACGCATTGAGGTTCACCCGTTGCTCCACCCCACTCTCGAGGGTAAAAACGAGATTGTCCTCCAACAGGGTCGGGTCGACCCGATTGTTGGCAGGTGAGGTCAGTTCCACAAACACCCGGATGCTGTCGCTGTGACGCATTTCGATGTCATTGACAAGGAACCCCTCTGAAGCTCCCAGATATGACCCATCTACATTGACCCGGAAACCCGTCTGGTTGCCTTTCTCCAACCGGATGGTGCTGCACCGTATGCCATCGCCCGACTTGTTATAGACCCAAAAGGTCTTGGTCACTGTAGGCACCTGCGAGAACACCGTGTCCAGAGAGACCGTATCCAAGGAAAAGGTCAGTCTGTTGGATGGCGACACCGTGAAGCTGTCGTCGTCGGAGCAGGAGAACAGCATTGCCAGCAAGAGCAATGACCAGACGAGGTGGCAAAAATACTTATACATTATATAAATAACGGAGCAACTGTCCATTTATTGCATGGACCGGTCATCCTGACCAGGTTCGTCACATCAACGCATCGAGCCAGCAAACCACAGCCACCAGTGAGGCATTCCAATTGATGGCGATCTCATTCGACGCATAGGACTCTGCAAGATCGAGATAAGACTCATCAGGAGCCGACGAAGCGTATTTCAACCCAGAGCTCTTATCCTGCTGTCCTGGGTTCGGACCACCCACCAGCAGACCTGGCATCGGAGCATCCACGCCATCGGCTGCCGACAGGCGCTGATGCGGACGAAGGGGACTCTTCTGTCCGAAGCCTGTGACATAGCAATAGCCAAGGGGATTGCGTCCGAGGACATAATCCAAGGAACGGAGCGCATCCTTGCGGTATTTTCCGCTTTGGATGAACCGGTCAGCGAAAAGCAGTGCCACGGCGGGAGAGCAGAAACTCTCTGCCAGACAGCCCCAGCCGAAATCCGTGGGTTTGTCGCCAAAAGGAGCCATGAAATTGGAAGTGGCCGTATTCTGCAGGGCCTGGTCGGCATAAGCCTTCAACAATTCCTTGCATTTGTCAGCCATGGCAGCATCAGTGGAAGCCAGCCAAGCATAAACACCCAAACCAGACAACATTCCCCACACAGGAACCGCAAAGCGCTCAGGCATATTGCTCAAGGCGAGATCATGGTAGGCCGTTTTACCCGTGGCCAGAGCCAACTGGGTGGCCGCCCAGAACCATTCATCCTTTGCAAAGCCATCACCATACTCTCCGGTGTTGACAGCAGGTTGGAATCGCTGATTCATCATCCCCTGCCGGTAGAAAGCATCTGGATGATCTTTTGCCCATGCAAAGGCCGCCTCAGCGGCTTTGATCATCTGTTCGGAAAGTCCGGGATAATCCGTAGACCCCTTGAACAACCGAGAAGCCTGTGCCATGACAGCTGCGAAGTCCAATGTTGCCGTGACTGATTTCTGCACGACATATCTTTGCTGATGACAATCAGCAGGCATCACGAATCCCTCGAAATTGGGTGTGGTCAGTTTGTGATAGACACCGCCATCATAAGGATCCTGCATGGTCAACATCCACTTGATGTTGTACATGATCTCGTCGAGCAGGTCAGGAGTCGCATTGTCACGCTCAGGGATATCAAGTTTCAAGGAAGCGAAATAATCTGGTATCTGTTCATAGACAGCCAGCATCATACCGATCGTGAAGGCGGAATTGACGATATATTTGTTGTAATCTCCTGCGTCATACCATCCATAGGGAGAAGCGATCACCATCCCCGCAGGGCGCATGGGAGAAGCCGCAGACGGATGAATCATCACCTGGATGTCGGGATGTCCCAAAGGTCTGGCGTATTTTCCTGCCAGGGAGGATTCTATCTCCATGCCCGAACGCATCATGTAAAACGCCTGCACAGAAGCCTTGGCCAGATCTTTCAAGGGATGGTCGCTGACCAAGACAGACGTCTGCCGTCCGTCGACATCCACGACATACTGTCCGGGAGACACCACTTTGGAGAAATCGACCACATAGCGAGTCTTGCCCGTAAACGGCGACACTGCAGAACGCGTGGGACCAAGCTGAGCCACTTTTTTAGCCGCCTCATTCATCAGCACGATGGACTTGGGTTTGATATTGTCCACCACCAGCACTTTTTCCTGCTGGGAGAAATAACCGATCTGGTTGATGCGGATGACATCCTGGTCATCAGCCATCACTGCCCCTGTGGTCAGCAACAGGGAGAACAATGTAATTTTTCTTAATATCATGGTAAATAATTATTGAAGTGATTGAATCAGAAAATCAGAGACGATGGTGGTGGCCCGGTAGATGTTTTGCCCAAAACCATGATCAAAAGCATCCAGCAAGACCCATTCACTGCCCGGCCAGAGCTGATGGAACCGCTCACCATAGGTATAAGGCACTACACGGTCGGCTGTACCATGGACGATGAGAGCAGGACCATGGTATTTCGAAGCCGTCTCATAGATGGGCAAGGAGAATGCCGACTTGATGTATTCACGGCCCAATTTCAGATTGCCGTAAAGCTGTACGAACTCAGGAGGGTCGAGCGGGTCGTATGTGGCTCCCATCGTACTTCCGCGGATGGCATCATCCCTCAGTACAGCGGCCGGAGCCATCAAAACCACGGCACGGAAAGACTCTGGTTCCATCTTCCCGGCTGTCATAGCCGCCACGACGCCACCCTGTGAATGACCGACGATAGCGATGTCGCTGACATAGCGCAGGTCACGTACATACTCATAAACATGCATGGCATCCTCTATCTCATTGGGGACGGTCATATCGACGAAATCACCCGCACTCTCACCATGGCCATTGAAATCGAAACGGATGCTGGCAATGCCATGTTGCATGAGTGAATCAGCGATCAGCTCAAACATCGGTCCGTCCTTGCGTCCTGAGAAGCCATGGCACAGCATGACCATCGGACAGCGCTGTCCCGTCTCAAGCACAGGTTTCTGAATGATGGCGGCCAAGGGGCCCTTGCTCCCATCGATGGTCACACGTTCCGAAGAGCCCTTCAGAGACGCCGGCCTCTCCTTGGCCATGACCTCGGTCAGCGTCTTTTCCAGCTTATCGGAAAGGACCGTACTCAGCATAACTTTCCCTTCCTTGTCAAGGATCATCATCGAAGGAATCCATTTCACCCCCTAGGCCATGGCCACCTCCGAATCACGCATCCGCTTGAGTTCACTGACCTGAGGATAGGTCAAACCATATTGGCTGACCGCCTTCCTCCATTGTTCTTCCTCATTGTCGAAGGAGATGCCCACAAACTGCACTCCCATCGGAGCGAATTTCTCGTACATCCGCTTGATGTTGGGGATATCCTTCCGGCAGTCCGGACACCAAGAAGCCCAGAAATCAAGCACGGTGTATTTGCCCTTGACCAGTTTGCTCAATTTCTGATTCTTGCCATTGATATCCTTGATTTTGAAATCAGGGGCCACAGTTCCCTTCGGCAACAAATCCGTTGCATATTTTGCATCCGCATCCTGCGGGGCAAACTGAGCATGTGCTGTCAACAGGGAGAGAGCCAGCACGCCCATCATCAGTCTTGCACGCATGAGATTAATCAATGATGGGCGCGGAAAACCGCGCCCAATTCAACAAATAATTATTTCACTTTCTTGCCATACTGCTTGAACAGGTAATACTCCGAGTTGGCATATTTCACCTTATACCAATCGGTCGTCTCGCCTGTGCAAATCAGTTTCTCACCCTTCTTGGGTCCACGGATTGTTCCGTCCTGCCATTTCAGGTAATCATAGTTGAGGCCGGGCCCCTTGCGAAGTCTCACCCCATTGCCCGTGACGAGGATCTTGGAGGTAACCGGAGCCTGTGCCACTGTTCCATTGGATAATTTGGCATATTGTTTGAAGACATAGGCTACGTCCTGGCCGTACTTCACCTCATACCAGTCGCCAGACTGACCGAGCAGCAGGAGTTTGGTGCCTTTCTTCGGGCTCATCGCTGTACCATTGGCATTCTTATAGTATCCATAATTGAGTCCCGGTCCGAATCTCATTCTCACGCCAGTGCCGGTGATGGTGACATACTGGTCGGACTGGTTGATCTCTTCCATGACGAAAGAGGAACTGGCCTGCACGGCAACAAAAGGAATGCTGAGCATGAACATCAAGCAAACCAACAATTTCTTAATGGTGTTGTAATGAGTCATAATGATATATTTTAAGTGAGTAAAATAGTATAAACAAAAGTGATCTATAACTGCTTGCAGAAGCAACGATGACGGCGATGCTGTTCTGAATCCAGATAATGCCATTGGGCACGAACAGCCGTATTATCCTCCATTTGAGGCATGGCCTCAGCCCATTTAAATCCATATTCCTTGAAAACCCCCATCAGATCGGTGAAAATCATAGCAGTGGCTCCTTTGGTACGATATTGTGGTAGGACGCCGATGAGCAAGAGATCGACGGTATCAGTCTTGTGGAACTTCAGGGTTTTGATCAGATGCCACCATCCGAATG
>JAEEGL012075573.1_pt1 | contig 12895 bp, 5 predicted proteins | sample 9134231 | NCBI WGS metagenome assembly JAEEGL01 (sample SAMN16246548, study PRJNA631951) | gut metagenome | biome: gut microbiome; feature: rumen; material: fiber-attached | host: Bos | place: Iran: Karaj | collected 2018-10
CAATTTTTCCATTTTGACGTAAAAATGAAAAAAAATCACCTCCGTTTACATATTCTATTATTACATATAGGAATTTTTCATCTTGACCTACACCATCAATTGATATCTATTTTTTTTATTTTTTATATTATATTTTGTTAAATTTTTTTTTATTCTTACTATGTATGGATGCTTTATAAATGTTAATATTTTAACTTCGTTTATAATGTGCTCTAATTGTTTGTTGTTTATTATTTCACATTTTTTGAATACTTTTATTGCGAAGAAACGACCTTGAGATTTATGTTTACCTAAACGTACTCGGGAATATGTCCCCATTCCTATTGTTTGATTTATTTCGTAGTCTTGGATTTTTACTTTTCTAACTTGAGCTTTGTGTACATTTTCCATTTTTTTCTTTTTAGATTTTGGAAGTTATATATTTTTTTTATTAATGTTTTTTTAATTTTTTTTTATTATTTTTTATTTTATTATATTGGAATTTATATTTTGTTTTTAAATAATATTTTTTAAAAGAATAATATATAATTTATATTTATATAAATTATAGAAATTATTTTCACTTATTTTAAATTTTTAATCACCTGATCAATAATATTATTAATTTTATTTTAATGAATCATAAATAAAAAAGTTATAATTTAAAGATAAACATTATTAAGGTATTTCTAGTTAAATATATTTTTGTATCAACGAAAATAAATATTATATGAATAAATTAATTTAAGAATTTATATAATATATTCAAATAATAAAAATACATTTTCAAACTTTTTTAAATCTATTTATATATATAATTATTAAATAATTTTAATTTTCATTATCAATAATGAATATTTCATCTTATTTATTTTTGCTTCACATTTAAATTAAAATTGATTTTCACCTTAAACCATTTAAATAGAATTTCAATAATATAATATATTTTTCTAAGGAATTTTAATGAAATTATTAATTATAAATTTTATTTGATATATAAAAATTAAAAATAAAAATATGATTTGATTTGAAAAACTTAAAATAAAATCAATATATACATCTTTTAGTTTCAAAATAAAATTTTAATAATAAATATAAAAATAAGAAAAAATAATTTTTTTTATTCATTCACCAAAATTCTTTTTTTTTAAATTAATTGCATTAACTGAGATAAATTAATTCCAAAAATTGAAAATGAAAATGAAAAGAACATCAACATCAACATCATTATCAAACAAAAAAAAAAGCAATTTTTTGAAAATTGAGAATGACAATATAAATAATTTAAAAATGTTAACCAATGAATTAGATTTAGAAGATATAAAATATCTTAGAAATAAATTAAATGAAAAAAGAGAATTAAATCAAGTATCAACATTATTAAAAGATTATGTAGAAGGATTAAAAACAGAAATAAAAGGTAATTATGATAATACTAATGAAATGAATAAATTTTTTAAATATAAAAGTATTAATTTATATTCCAAAAAATTAAATACTAATGAAATTTTTCCTTTTATTAAACCAAAAAAAACAACAGAAAGTAATTCACCTAATAGAGTTCATTTTCCAATTGATGAACAAATATTAAAATTTAAAAATAAAAATAAAGTTCAAAAAGTACCTTCTAGTTTTAGTAATTATAAAATTAAAATAATTGAAACTGAATTTGAAAAAAAAAGTGTTAAAAGTAAACAAAGTAAGATGAGTAAAAGGAGTGGAATTAGTAAAAATAGTATGCTTAGTAAAAATAAAAATTTAAATAATAATTTTAATAGAAGAAAAACAGATAAAAAATATTTACAATTATTTGATTTTGAAAAAAATAAAAACAATTATCAATTTGATGAAGATAATTTTGGGAAAATTAATGAAAATAAATTGTATATAAAATATAAAACACAGAAAAGTAAAAATAATAATTATAATTTTAAAAGTAATAATATAGAATTTATTGATAATAAAAGTGAAAATGCATATGATAGTGATAAAAATAATGAATTATTAATTAAACAAACAAAAATAAATAATGATGGTATTTTAAAATTAAATGATTTAAAAAAAGAAATAAAAAATACTTTTATAGGAGATACAATAGGTAAATTTAAAGAAAATAAAAAATTTATAATTGATGATGCACATAATATAATAAATTCTTCTATAATAAAAAATCCAATTGATGATGAAGATGAAGATATAAATTTTAAAGAACAAAGATATAGATATTTACAAAAAAAAGGTTATGTATATGATTCATTAGATGATGAAGAAATAATTGAAGATCAAATGAATCTTTTTTATATTAGACCTGATTCTCCTTATGTTATATTAATAGATTTTTTAGTTTGCATTTGTGCTTTTTTTAACATATTTTATATCCCTATTTTTTTAGGTTCTAATGATATTTATTGTAAAAATAATGCTTTTAACTGGGATAATATTGTTGAATTATTTATTGATATTATTTATATTAGTGATTGTATTATACCTTTTTTTGTTGCTTTTTATAATTTTGATGAAATATTAAATACTGATTTAAGAATTATTGCAAAAAATTATATGGAAAATTGGTTTTTTTTAGATATTATTGCAGCATTACCAATTAAAACATTATTAACTTTATCTGATAGAAAATGTAAAAATAAAACATTTATGAATGCTCCTTTATTTCATAATAATTTATATTATTTATTTATATGTTTTAGAATTGTTAAATTATATAAAGTACTATGTAATAATAAATTTCTAGAAGAAGTATCCAATTTTTTAAATGAAATAAGACATTTTAGTGATTATTTAAAAATTTATATTAATTTAATAACATTTTTAATAGCACTTCATATAGTATCAAATATATTTATATTTATAGGAAAAAATGATTATCCAAATTGGATTATTTATTATGGATTTGAAGACTTATCATATATAAAATTATATTTATTATCATTATATTATTCAATAGAAACATTAACAACAGTTGGGTATGGTGATATAGTTTGTGTAACACCAAGAGAAAAAGTTTTTGGATTATTTATGGAATGTATTGGAATTTTTGCTTATTCTTGGATTATTACTTCAATAGGTAATTATGTTAAAGTATTAAATGAAAAAACAGAACAATATGAAAATAAAGTGAAAATATTAGATAGTATTAAATTATCTTGTCCTAAATTCCCTGAAGATTTATATGAAAAAATAACTAGGTATTTAAAATATAAACAAGATGAAGAAAAATTAGATAAAAAAATTATTTTTGAATCATTACCTGTTGGATTAACTAATCTTTTAATTTATGAAATGTATAAACCTATTATAAATAATTTTGTATTTTTTAAAAATTTTGATAATATTGATTTTATTGTAAAAGTAATATTAAATTTTAATCCAATTCTCTCAGTTAGAAATGATGTATTAATTAAAGAAGGTGATTTTGTAGAAGAAATAATATTTATTAAAAGAGGAAGATTATCTTTAGAACTTCCTTTAGATTTTAATACTAAACCAACTGATATAATAGAAAAAGTAACTTTAAAAGATCAATCATTATTACTTAAAAATTCATTATCAAAAAAAATAAAACCAAAAATTAAAAAAAAGAGATTTCGTCGTTTTTTAGCAAAATTTAAAAGGAAAAAAAAAAAAAATTATTCAATAATAGATGATATTAATTCATTTCAAGTGTATAAAATATTAGAATTAAGAAGAAATGAACATTTTGGTGATATATTAATGTTTCTTAATCAAAGATCTCCTTTAAATTTAAGAGTAAAAACAAAAAAAGCTGAATTGTATTTTTTAAATAAAAAAGATGCACTTGATATTTCAACAAGTTTTCCTTCAATTTGGAAACAAATAATTAAAAAGTCTCTTTTTAATTTTGAACAGATTAAAAGATTAATGAATAAAATTAAAAATATTTTTTTATCTTCTCATGGAAAAAATAATCATAATGCAAATAAAGTAATTAATCAAACTAATAAAAAATTCCAAAACTCAGAAATTTCACAATTAGCTGATTTAAATGAAAGTGAATTAAAATCTATTCCATCTTTTACTGATTTAACTGAATCAATTTTAAATAATATTAATGAGAAATCTTCTTCTTCAAAGTCATCAGAATCAGAAAGTTCTAATTCTATTCTGAAGAAAAATACAATAAGTAATCAACATATTAGTGAAAAATCTGATGAACAATCTTCTTCTTCATTTATTGATAAAAATAGTAAAAACAGTAAAATAAGTAAAAATAGTAATAATAGTAATAGTAGTAATAGTAAAATAAGTAAAAATAGTAGTAGTAGTCAAAATAGTGAAAATAGTAGCAATAGTAAAATAAGTAAAAATAGTAACAATAGTAAAATAAGCAATAATACTAATATTAAAAATACTAATATAAGCAAAAATACAAATATAAGTAAAAATACTAAAATAAGCAAAAATACTAATATAAGCAAAAATACTAAAATAAGCAAAAATACTAATATAAGTAAAAATACTAAAATAAGCAAAAATACTAATATAAGTAAAAATACTAAAATAAGCAAAAATACTAAAAAAAGAAATAATAAAAGTAATAATATTAAATCATATATGAATACAAAAAGTATATCTGATTTAAATACACATAGATATTTAGATAAAAAATCAATAATTAAAGTTACTCCTTTTTTACCTGATGATATTAATGATGAAATATATCCAAATGAAACATTTTTTAATGGAGATTTAAATGAAGAAAATAAATATACAAAAAATAAAACAAAGGAATTAAAAACAAGAATAAAAAAAGAATATAATACATATAAAACTTTTATAAAAGCATATGGAAATGATAATAGTAATAAAATGAATATTGATACAACTATTCTAAATCTTTCGATTTGTTCAACTGAAATATCATTTACTTTAAATTCTGAATATGAAAATATAAATGAATTAAGTGATTATAAATATACAAAAGATAAAAAACTTCGTGCAAAAATAAGTAATATTTTAAAAGGTAAAGAAGATTTAATAAGTAAATCAAATTCAAAAAGTTCAAGTGATTCAGATAATAAAAAATTAAATAATTATACTAATAGGAAAGATAATTTTCCTAAAATTAAAATTTCTCCTGAAAAAAGAAGAAGACAAAGTATTTCATTTTTTAATTCTAATTCACAACTTTCTAAACCTGTTTTTACGAAATTTAAATCAAATAATGAAAAAGATAATAATAAAAATATTAAAGCATTAACTAAAAAAGAAATACAAAAGAAAATGAATACTAAAGAAAATGGTCCAACAAAAATAAAAAGAAAAAGTTTATTAATAACTTTAAATCAAAATATTGAAAGAAATCAAATTAATTTAAATAATCCTGATTTATTTTATCAGGAATATTTTCAAAGAATTCTTGAAGAAAATAAAGGTAAAGATATTGAAAATACAGATAAAGAGCATTCTAAATTAAAATCACAAAAATCTTTTATGAAAATTAATTCTAATTTTAATATTAATAATTTTATGAATTCAGAGCATACTTAGTATTTTTTCAATTTGAGATTTAATAGGTTGATTTTTTTATATTTTTTAAATATAGATATTTTCATTCAGTCTAGATTAAATATGTATTGGATTATTAATCATTATTTAGTTAAGTATAAACTCTATTATATTTTTAATGAAAATATTACTTAAAACTTTAAATAATTAATTTCTAATTTATATAGTTTGAATTTAACTTAATTAATATTAAAAAATATATAAATTGTTTTAAATTTCATTTACTGTTTTTTTATTACAAATATATTAAATATTAAATATTTAAATCTTTTTTTCAAACTCTTATTTATTTTCAAATAATTTAAAATATTATATTAAAAATAATTTGATTATTTATTTTAATATAAATAACATATTTGAAATGACTAAATTTAATTACCTAATTTATTAAAATTATATTAACATAATAAATTTATTTTTCAAAATTAAAAATTATAAATAATTTTATTGCCAATCAGCAATTAATTTCTTTATTTTGATAATTTTTCGATAATTCATCAATTGCCTTTGACAAAAATATTAATTGAATTTTCATTTTAATGGTAGCAATTAATAAAATAATATGCATAATTTCTTCATGTAAAAATATAGTATTCATCTCTTGAAAATCACATAAAGAGACTTTTTTAGGATAACAAACAAATTTTTTAATAAATTTAGTATAATTTATATTACAACAAAGTAATTTTGAAATATTTTTATAGTTATAATCTTCATGATAATATCCAAATAATTTTTCTACATAATTAATAATTGCTTGTTTAATATATAAAGAATTCAAAGAAGAACTATATTTCTTAAATCCTAAAGAATTAGAAGTTAATTCAATAATATATTTCATTTCATCATTTATACATGTAATTAAATTTGGAGAAATATTTTTTAAATAATAATATCCATAATCTGACCAATTATATTCATAATAACTTAAAGAAACATTTTTATTAGGTCCTTTAAATGCAATTTTTTCATAATCATCTGATAAGTATTTTTGAAAAATATCATTTGTTTCATCTGATAAATTTTTATCATTTTTTTCCCATGAATCAACACTATTAAAAGAAGATTGTTTAATATTATATAAATCAGAAATATTATTTAATTTATTACTAGCATCACTTGTATCTTTATCATTTGATTCGTTTTCTTCTTCAATAATATCTTCTTCTTCTTTTTTAATTTCATTAATCACATTAAAAATATGTTCTTGAAACATTACATCAATTTTTTCACTCATATCTTTACTTGGTTTTCTTTGAATATCATTTTCATTATTATATTTTTTAAATTCAATTAATTCTTCTATAAGAGATATTTTTTGAAATTGAATTAAAATAATACAAGCTTCTGTTATTTCATTTATACTTAAAACACTTTTTACATTTTTTAATTCTTCAATATTAATATTCCAAGGTTGATGGGCAATTATATTATTTAAAGAAGCTAATTTTTTTAGTTTATTTGGTACAACATTTAATCCAATAATTAACCAATTTGGATCTCCATTATTATCTAAAAATTCTTCTTCAAATAATCTTGTTAAATATTCATTTTTCATTGTTGAAGATGCCATTATTGCTAAATAATATTTCCATTGAATTGGTAAAATTGATTTTTTTTTAAATATTGTGTTTACTGTTTTTTCATAATAAGATAAATAATCATTGAACCATATAAAAAAATGTTCAAAATATAAAAATCTTCTCATTCTTTCTAAATTTTTTTTTAATATATCATCTATGTTATTATCTTTATTATTATATATTGATTTATGAGATATTATATTTGAAGATTGTTTTATTAAATCATTTTCTACTTTTATTATTTTTTCTATTTCTTCTTTCCTATCTTCATCTGTATCAAATAAGAAATTATCTGATAAATAAGAAAAAAGCATTTTTTGCCTAATATAAATTGATTCTGATTCAAGTAAATTTATTCTAGAATTAATTGATTCAATATATTCTTTATTTAGTTTAGAACTATATTTTTCAAGATTTTCTATTATTAATTTGATATCATCGTAATTTGTATTATTATGAGAAAAATATGTGTAAAGAAGATTCAAATCTTTTATTTCATTATAATATATAGTTAATTGTATTGTAGAAAACTCTGATGTTTTTAACATTATAAATAGTTATTACAATTTGTTTATTTATTCACGTATTATAATATAAACTTAGAAAAAAATAATATAATAAAATTGGAGAAAAAATAAAAATATATTATGTTTAATTATTTTTTTGAATTTATTGGAAATATATTATAAGGTAAATATAATAAATTTTATTATTATTAAATATATAAATTTAACACTATATTAAATTATATTATTTCAAAAATTTGACTTACAGATTTGATATTATTATAATATATTTTAAATATTATTGTATTTTCTTTATCATTTAATAATTTCATTATATAAGCAATTTTTAAATCATAATAATCTTTTTTATTTAAATAAATAATATTATCTTGATTAAGGATAATTTTAATATAAAAAAATTTTAAAAAATATGTATCATCATTTAAAAGTTGCTCACCTCTTTCATTTATTTTATATTTTATGATTTCCTTTTTTATTTTTTCTTTAATTAAATTCTTATCAAAAATTCTTTTAAGTAGAATTTTAATTAATTGTCTAAAATAATGATTAGGTTTTAAATTTATTGTAATATTATCTTCTTTTTTTTGTTCATCTTCTTTTAATAAATCTTTGACTTCAGAAACATTTAATATTATTGAAAAATCTTTATCAAATATTTGTTTTTTATATAAAAGATTAAATAATTTATTAAAAGGATTTGTAAAGATATCATGACAAAATTGAGGAATTAATTTTTTACAATGATCTTGTAAATAAAAACTATATTTTTTTCCATTTACACGAGTATTAATAAAGATATTATTAGTAATATCATACATATCACAATTATTCATTTTCCCAATAATAGATTTAAAATTATCGAAAATACTTTCAAATTTTTCATTTAAAATATATTTTCCTAAATTTTTTAAAATAAAAGCACCAAAAGTTTTATCTGTTGAAGCATTTTCTTCATTTTGATTTAAATAAAGATGTGTAGATGAATTAATACAAAAATTTAAATCTACTAAATTTTCAATAAAATTAAAATTTAAATTTGATAAAGAATTATTAAAACAGTTTTTTTCATTTAAAATCATATTTAAAATTCCAGTATCATAATTAATTTCATTCCAATTATTTAAATTATCATTATTAACCATCTCTATTTTATGTATTAAGTCTTCATATTTCATATCATTTAATCCTTTTACAGATTCCATTTTCATTAAGTTTATTATTTCATTTTTTTCACCATTATCATATTTTAAAACTGTATATATTTTATTATTCATTGGAAAATATTCTTTTATTTCATTTTTTACAATTTGAGTTTCATATTTTATAATCAAATCTTTTTTATTATTATTTGGATAATTTACTTTTTTTAATTCAATGCCATCAATAATCTTTAAATCAAAATTAAAATTTATTTTTTGATAATTAAAATCATAAATATTCAATAGGCCATTATCAAGACTTACCGTAATTTGATTTTCTTTTTCATTCATTGTAATATCAATTATTTTTTTTCCTAAATTATCAAAATAAGAATATTTATCTTTTTTAATATCATATATTAAAATTTGTCCATTTTCAAATCCAAGTAATAATGAATTAAAATCTTTATAAACATATATACTAGAAATATTTTTTTTTTCAAATTTGTCAATAGAAGTTATTAATTTTTGTTCTCCAAGATCCCATAATTTAATACTGTTACTTTGATCAACAGAAATAAAGGTTTTATTATCAGAACTTAATTGTATTTTATTAATCATATCATTATGAGCATTTAAAGTTTTAATTATTATATTTTCATTAAGATCAATCAATGAAATTTCATTATCAAAATTAGTTATTAAATTTTTTCCTTTATTATATAATCCAAAAGAATAAATTTCATGACTATTTGTAAATATTTCTTCTTCTTTTATTGTTTCTGGATCACCTTTATTTAAATCAATTTTACATATTTTTCCATCAATATCAGATGAATATAAAATTTCATTTTTATTATCATATTTTAAACAAGTTATATTATTATTATGACATGAAGAAAAAATACATTTTGGAATAATAGTTTTTTCTAAATCTTTTCCTATAGAATTTTGAATATCTGTTATAGAATTTAAATCCCATAAACAAATTGTTTTATCATATGAAGAAGAAAATAAAAAATTATTTTCATTTGATATTACTAAATCACTTATTAAATTAATGTGATGTTCAAAATTATATAAAAGTTTTAAACTTTTTGAATGATTATTTTCCCATAATTTAATAATTGAATCATATCCTCCTGTAAAAAAAAAATTATTATGTTTTCTTTCATCATCATTAATTAAAGAATTCATAATATCATAATATAATATTTTATTAACATATTTCCTATGAAATATATCATTTTTTTTTCTTAAAGAAAAACAAATATAATCTTCAAAATTACCATTATTAGTTTCATTTTTAATCATTTAAAAAATTATTAATTAAAATTATTTAATATGAAAAATCCAAAATTAAAATAAAAAAAATCCAAAAAAAAAAAAATATACAAAAAATATTAATTTTATATTAAAAATATGCGTCCTCAAAAAACATTAGTAGATAAATATTATCCATTATGGGAAGGTGGAAAAAGTGTAGAACAAAAAAATATAAAAGTTGGATTTAAAATAAGAATGTATGTAGTAACACAAATGAATAAAGATTTAAGTCAAGGAAAAGGAGTTGGAGATGATAAACAAAAATTAATTGAAATGATGAAAGAACTTCAAGAAGATAAAAAAACAATAAATCCAGAAGATCAAAAATGTCCTTTAATAGATTATCAAACTTTCTTAAATGATTTTTTCCAAAAAGTTGATTATGAAGATAGAAATGGAACAGTTACTATGAAAACATATACTAAATTTAGATTAATGATTGGATTTATTGATGTTTTAAGTGATTATGGTCCTATTGATGAAGAAATGAAAAAATGTCAAAAATATTGTAAATGGAAAGCAGTTGATATAATGAAATCACTTAAAAAAGGTGAAGTTCCTCATAGAGGAGGACCTAATGAGAATTTAGAACAAAATCCTGGTCAAAAAGATGATGATTTAAATGATGAAATTGATAATATGGCTGATATGATGGATAATATAAATAATAATCCTAAAAATAATAATAATAATAATAATAATCCTATAAATAATAATAACAATAACATTAATAACAATAATAATATGGGAGGAGGTTTTTCTAATCCATTTGGTAGTCAAAATAATATGGGAATGGGTGGTTATTCTAATCCTTTTGGAAATCAAGGAAATATGAATAATATGGGAAATATGGGAAATATGAATAATATGAATAATATGGGAAATATGAATAATATGGGAAATAATAATATGGGAGGATTTCCTAATCAAAATATGAATAATATGCAAAATAATCAAATGAATAAAAATATTTCTAAACCTTCTATGAAAAAAGTTAAATATGAACCAGCTGGTCCAAGAACTCAAAAAGTTGTTAATTCTAAAGAAAAAGGGAAAAAAGATTTTAAAACAAAAAATCCACTTACTCTTCCTATACCTGTTAAATATAAATCTGTTGATTATTATAAATTAGTTGATAATATAAGACAAAATAATGATATTGCATTAAGAGAATTTAAGAAAAATAGATTTGATTATGCATTAAATTCAATTTTAGATTCTTTGGAATTTTTAAGCTATATTGATAAAAAGTAAAAAAATAAATTAAATAAAATTTATTAATTTAGAAAAAAAATGATTTTAAAAATTTTATTTAGAAAAGTTAATTTATTTTTTTATTTTATTTTATTTTATTTTTAAAAATGAGTGATAAAGAAGAAACAAAAAATAATGAAGATAAAAATAATTTAGGAGAAGAAGAAGAAGAAGAAACATCAGAATTTGATTATGAATTAAATACTTTAGATATAAAAAAAGAACAATTAACTAATATTACTTTAAATATTAATGATTATAATTATTTAATTGAACAATTAAGTATTTATGTTAAATTATTCCAAAAAATAAAACAAGAAAAATATCCAAATACTTTTTCAAAAGAAATTCAAACAATAGAAACAAAAGAAGATTTTGATATTGAGTTAGAAAAAAAAAATTTAGAAGGAAAAATATCTTCATTAGAAAATGAGAATAAAACTTTAAAAGGAAGTATTATAATATTAAAAGAAGAAAATGATAAATTAAAAGAAGAAATAAAAAAAAATGAAGATTCTTCAAATGAAAAAATTGAATCTTTAAATAAAATAATATTAGATTTGAAAAAAGAAATAGAAACTTTAAAATCTACAAATTTAAAATTAACAAATGATATAAGTCACATGAGATTAATATCACCATTTGAAGAAGTTTTTAAAAGTGAAAAAAATATAGAAAGAATATTATCATATTTACCAAAAGATTATTCATTTAGTTTAACATCAATAAATAAAACATTACATACTGATTTTTATTATAAATTTAAATGTAAATATTTAGAAAAAAAAATTAAACAAAAACAAGAAATAATAACTCAATTAACAAGTCAAGATTTAGCAAAAACTTTAGAAATTGATAATGAAGATATGTATGATTTAATTAAAAAATATACTCAAAAACATGTCATTCCAGGTAATAAATTAAGATATATTTTAACTCATTCACTTCTTTTTATTGAAAATATTATTAGAAAACCTTTAAGAGAAAAACATGATGAAAATATTAATCCAAAAACTAAAAATTTTTTAAAAGGATTTTTAAGTATTATTAAAAATGATGAAAATGAAATTAATAAATATTTAAATGAACAAAATTATATGAATGAATTAAATTCTAAAATGATTGCTTTTCCAAAAGATGAAATTGTTAATTTAAGTGATTATGATAAATCAGTTTTAGAAGCATTGAATGGAGATAAAACAATTAATATTAAATTTGAATTTAATACTGCTGAAGAAATAAAAGTTTTAATTGGTTATTTTTTAAAAGCAAAATTAGATAAAGAAAATTATACTAAGTTCATGCAATATTTTATTGATGAATTTTCAGAACTTTTATTTAATTGTTTTGAAAGTTTAAAAGAATTAAAAGAATTAGATATTGTTAATTTAGCATTAAATGCAAGAATAAAAAGATATGGATTTTTAATGAAAGAAATGCAATATGATATTGAAAATTTAAGTCAATATGCTAATTCTTCAAAAGAAGTTAAAGAAAATTTATCTAAACAAAAAAATGAACTTGAAGTTAAATATAATGGTTC
>JAEEGL012467294.1_pt1 | contig 12895 bp, 9 predicted proteins | sample 9134231 | NCBI WGS metagenome assembly JAEEGL01 (sample SAMN16246548, study PRJNA631951) | gut metagenome | biome: gut microbiome; feature: rumen; material: fiber-attached | host: Bos | place: Iran: Karaj | collected 2018-10
ATGAGCACAGGCATAAGCTCCCCAATCAGCTTTCCGGCGGGCAGCAGCAGAGGACATCCATAGGCCGCGCCATCATAAAGAATCCCGATATCCTGCTGTGCGATGAACCCACCGGCGCCCTTGATTACAACACATCAAAGGAGATCTTAAAGCTGATAGAGGACGTGAATCAGAAATACGGAAACACCGTGATCATGGTAACGCACAATGAAGCCATCCAGAATATGGCCGACCACACGATAAAGCTGCGTGACGGAAAAGTGCGAAAGAGTATTATCAACGAAAACAGAAGAAGCGCTACGGAGCTTGACTGGTAATAAAGATCCGCCGGATCAAATGATGCGAAAGAAGAGAGAACCATGATAAATCCATTGTTTAAAAGAGTTCCGAAGAATATAAAAAAGGACTGGAAAAAATATCTGATCCTGTGCCTGCTTTTGCTTCTGACCATTAGCCTGGTGAGCGCAATGTATGTCGGAAACAACAGCATGGAAAGGACTTTTGCGGACTGCTATGCGGATTACAACATCGAAGACGGCCATTTTGAACTGAAGGATGAGCCTACGGATTTTCTTAAAGGCAAGATCGAAGATGAAGGCATAAAGTTATACCCGCAGTTTTATAAAGATTTTGACGAAGATAAAGAACCCTTCGGGGATGTGGATGGGACGATACGTGTATTCGCTATCAGAAAAGAGGTTAATCTTGCGGCTGTAAAAGAAGGAAAAATGCCAACGGGAAACGACGAGATCGCCATAGATTTCCGTCATGCGGGAAACAGCGGCATAAAAGTCGGAGATTCCCTTATGATAGGCGGCAATAAGATGACTGTCACTGGGCTTGTGAGCTTTTCCGATTACAGCACTCTTTACAAGAAAAACACCGACACCATGTTTGATGCCATCACCTTCGATATCGCGTGCGTGACCCCGGAGTGCTTTGAAAAGCTGGATGCCGATACTGTGTGGCAGTACGCATATCAGTACAACGACAGGCCCGAAACGGATGAGGAAAAGAAAACTCTTGCAGACGATCTTATCCCCGAAATAGCTGTGCTTGCAGCCACGGGAGGCTATCTCGACGACGAGGATGCAGCTAAGGAGCTGGCAGATAACGTAGATATCTGGACAGCCTATCTCGAAGATGTGCAGGATAAGGCAGATGAGCTGGAAGAGCGGGGAGATGAGCTTCAGGAACGTGCGGCTAATCTTGAAGCGGAAGGAAAAGAACTGAAGGAGCTGATGCTAAAGGGGGAGGATGTTCAGTCAAAAGCAGCAGATCTTCAAAAAAGAGGAGATGCCCTGAAAGAGGAGGGGGATGCTCTTCAGGCGGAAGCAGATGCACTTAAGGCTCTGCAGCCTACCATAGACGAATATGTCGATAACCTTGAAGCCCTCGAGCCCTACGAGGATAACATCACCGAGCTTACGGATTTTGTTCCGGAATATGCCTGCCAGGCAATTCATTTTGCACCCGACGATATGGGCAGCGATAAGGCGATGTGTGAGGTACTGCTCATTGTGTTCGTGGTGGTGCTTGCGTTTATTTTTGCCATTACCGCAAGCAATACGATCACGAGTGAAGCAAAGGTCATAGGAACTCTGCGCGCATCGGGATATACACGAGGAGAACTCCTAAGGCACTACGTTTCGGTTCCCATAATACTCACGATCATATCAGCATTGCTGGGTAATCTTATCGGATATACGGTTTTGAAAAACGGAGTTATATTCGTTTATTCAAGATCCTACTCGCTGCCCCCCATTAAGACATACTGGGATGCGGATGCATTCATCAGAACGACGGTATTTCCGGTAGTCACCGTTATCATCATCAATGTAGTGACTGTGGCAATAAGGCTCAGGATATCACCTCTTAAATTCCTGAGAGGAGATCTTTCTCTTCGCAAGAACAAGAAGGCTGTAAGACTTCCGAAATTCAAGTTTTTCACCAGGTTCAGGCTTCGCATTCTGGGTCAGAATATTCCGGGATATCTGGTGCTCTTTGCGGGAATATTCTTTGTGATGGTGCTTCTCATATTCTCGGTGGGAATGCCCTATACCCTGGATAAATACATGTCTAAGGCCGATACCTTCGCTATCGCCGATTATCAGGTGATCCTGAAGACCACGGAGGATGATGACGGAAACAGGATAACAACGGGTACAGCCACTGCAGAAGAGTTCTCAATGGACAGCTTAAGCACTGTATCGGGAGTGCGCATAGGAGAGGAGATCACCGTATACGGCTATTCGGACGGAAGTAAGATATTTGATCTTCCCTACGATCTTCCGAAGGGAAAAGTGTATATTTCAGGCGATTATGCCGACAAGTTCGGAATAGATACCGGGGACGAGATAGAGCTGAAGGCAAAGTTTGCCAAGGATGCTTACAAATTCGAAGTGGCAGGGATACATGAGATATTCGGAAGCTTATCCATCATGATGCCCAACGACAGCTTTAATGAAGTGTTCGGAAACGAAAAAGGAAGCTTTTCCGGATTCATATCCAACAAAGAGATAAAGGACATCGACGATAAGTATATAGGCGCCGTGATCACCAGATTCGACCTGATGGCCATGGCCAGACAGCTTTCTTATTCCATGGGCGGGATAATGGAAATTTTCTCGTATTTCTGCGCAGCCATGGCGATACTGATAATATACCTGCTCACAAAGATAATCATCGAAAACAACGCAGGCTCGATATCAATGGTAAAGGTGCTGGGATATAAGCCGGGAGAGATAGGAAGCCTTTATGTACTGCTCACCACCATCGTGGTGGTTATATCTACCGCGGCGGCAGCAGCCCTCAGTTACTATTTCGTGGCATGGCTCTGGAGATACATCATGTACGGAATGGCAGGATGGTTCAAGTTTGAAATGGATTTTCCGCCCATACTTAAATGTGTCGTTATGGTGCTTATCGCATATACGGTAGTGGCACTTATAGACCTGCGAAGGATCCGCAGGATACCGCTCACGGAAGCCCTCAAAAACGTGGAATAGATGAACCTGAAAGGATGGTAAATACTTGATGAAAACTGTTATTACCGGATTATTGATACCATTTGCGGGCACTGCGCTTGGCGCAGCCTGTGTATTCATTCTGAAAAAGGAATTAAAGACGGGGGTCCAGAAAGCCCTCAGCGGCTTTGCTGCCGGAGTGATGGTGGCCGCCTCCATATGGAGCCTTATAGTGCCTGCCATCGAGCAGTCGTCCGGTAAGGGAAGACTGGCATTTCTTCCCGCATTTATCGGCTTCTGGCTTGGAATACTGTTCCTGCTTTTGCTGGACCATGTGATACCTCATCTGCACAGAGCCGCCAACCAGATCGAGGGTCCCAAGAGCCATCTTACCAGAACTGCGATGATGGTACTTGCGGTGACACTTCACAATATTCCTGAGGGAATGGCGGTGGGCGTTGTATACGCCGGACTCTTAAACGGATCGGGAATGATCACCGCAGGCGGGGCACTTGCTCTTGCACTGGGAATCGCAATACAGAACTTCCCGGAGGGCGCCATCATATCAATGCCTCTGTACGCGGAAGGAAAGAGCAAGCCGAAGTCCTTTGTGCTCGGAGTCCTCTCCGGGGCGGTTGAGCCCGTGTTCGGAGCGCTTACCGTGGTACTTGCAGGCTTTATAGTACCCGCCATGCCCTATCTTTTATCCTTTGCGGCAGGCGCGATGCTCTACGTTGTCGTAGAGGAGCTTATCCCCGAAATGTCGGCGGGCGAACACACCAATATAGGAGTTATAGCATTTGCGGTGGGCTTTAGCCTTATGATGGCGCTGGACGTTGCTCTGGGGTAAAAAGCATATTGTTAAATTAATATAAAAAGACTATTAAAATACCTGTCAGGGATTTTCCCGGCAGGTATTTTTGTGTTAAAATGAGAAAGATGATCAAGTGAGGCAAAGAAATGACAGAAGAGCAAAAAAAGGCATTTGATGCCCTGCACAATTTCATACTCAGCCTTGCCGAAAAAGCCGGAAAAGACGAGGCCTTCGGCGAGGACCTTTGGAGCAGCATGCTAAGGTCCGAGGGCGTGTTAAAGGAGCTTGCGTATTATCACGATACGGGGAGCTTTTGGGACGGCTATGAGGTTGCGGGCTTTCATCTGACGGATGTAATCGTCTGGCAGGTGGATCATTTCAAGGCTTACATGGACCGGCATGACGAGATGAACCGCTACAGAACGGAGCGGCTTTTTGTCGAATCATTGGATATAATGCTGCAGATGGAAAAGGATCCGGATCCTTTCATCCGCAAAATGAGAGAAGAGAGTGGAACCGACTTTGACACCAGGGTGCTGTAAGGACTAACGGAGATAAAATATGCAATACAGGAAAGATAGAAAAGGAAACGACATTTCTCTGCTCGGGTTCGGCTGCATGCGCTTTACAAGTAAGGGCGGAAAGCTGGACCTTGAAAAGGCCGAAAGGGAGATAATGCGCTCCATCGAGCTGGGTGTTAACTACTTCGATACGGCTTATGTTTACAGTGGGAGCGAGGCTCTTATCGGAGAGATCTTCGAGAGGAACAATGTGCGCGACAAGATAAGGATCGCCACAAAGCTTCCCCATTACATGATCAAGAATCCTTCCGATCCCGATAAGTATTTTAACGAGGAATTAAGGCGCCTTCGGACCGATCATGTCAATTATTATCTGATGCACATGCTGACAGATATAAAGACATGGCAGAGGCTCTGCGACCTTGGAGTAAAGGACTGGATCGAGAATAAGAAAAAGACGGGTGAGATCGAGCAGGTGGGATTTTCCTATCACGGGAACTCCGATATGTTCATAGAGCTGTTAAATGCGTACGACTGGGATTTCTGCCAGATACAGTATAACTACCTGGACGAGAACTCTCAGGCAGGTGTGACCGGCCTAAAGGCAGCGGCGGAAAAGGGGATTCCCGTCGTCATCATGGAACCGCTTCGCGGAGGCAGGCTGGTAAACAACCTTCCCAAAGCGGCGCATGAAGCATTTGAAAAATACCCCATAAAGCGCACTCCCGTAGAGTGGGCCTTGAGATGGCTGTGGGAGCAGCCCGAGGTTACCTGCGTGCTTTCCGGGATGAACTCTGTGGAGATGGTGGAGGAAAACTGTCGCATCGCATCGGATGTTAAAGATCACGAGCTGACAGAGGAAGACAGGAAGCTTTACGCAGATGTGGTCAGCGCCATCGAGTCCAAGATGAAAGTGGGATGCACAGGCTGCAGATATTGCATGCCCTGCCCCAGAAACGTGGACATACCGGGAGTATTTTCCGCATATAACAGGCGTGCTTCGGACGGATATGCCAATTCCTTCCGTGAGTATTATATGTGCACGGCTCTGAGGAAGGACTACACCGGCCCGGCCAATTGTATCGAGTGCGGAAAGTGCGAGCAGCACTGCCCTCAGCATATCGAGATCAGAAAAGAATTAAAGAATGCAAAGCGCGCTCTCGAGGATCCGATCTATAAGATCGCCAAGACCTTTGCACCCATAGTTATGAAATATTAAAAAGCAAATTTGCGAAATACAAAAAATACAGTTCGAGGTGTCCTTAAGATGGATGAGAGATTTAAAAACATAGCTTTTTCACCTGCCGACATTCTGCTTCCCAAGGATGCGGATATGACAAAGTGGGCAGTGGTTGCCTGCGACCAGTTCACATCCCAGCCGGAGTACTGGGAGAAGGCAGAGCAGATAGTGGGAGATGCGCCTTCCGCGCTGAACCTTATTTTGCCGGAAGTATATCTTAACGGTGAGGATGTGCCGCAGAGAATAAACGGCATCAATTCCAGAATGGCGGAGTATCTTTCAAAGGGGGTTTTTAAGGAATATCACGATTCCTTCATATACATCGAAAGGACACAGTCGGACGGCCGCGTAAGGCGCGGTATTGTCGGAAAGATCGACCTTGAGGATTATGAATTTAAGCCCGGAAACAACGCTCTTATAAGGGCAACAGAAGGTACAGTGCTTTCAAGGATACCGCCCAGAGTAAAGGTAAGAGAAAATGCCGACCTTGAACTGCCCCATGTTATGCTGCTCATAGACGATCCTGAAAAGACTGTTATCGAACCCCTAAGGGAAATGACTTCGGAATCCGAAAAAGTATATGATTTCGAGCTTATGGAAGGCGGCGGAAAGATACGCGGGTATCTTCTCGGTGATGATGCCAAGGACAGCATTTCCAAGGCTTTAAAACGCCTCGCCTCGCAGGAAGTATCGGATGCAAAGTACGGCATGGCGGGAGCGGCTCCCATGCTCTTTGCCGTAGGCGACGGAAATCACTCCCTAGCCACCGCCAAGCAGTGCTATGAGAACATCAAAAAGACGGTTCCCGAGAGTGAGTGGGCTTCCCTTCCCGCAAGATATGCGCTTATAGAGGTGGTAAACCTCCATGATGATGCACTCACATTCGAACCCATCCATAGAACAGTATTTAACGCCGATGGCAGCAGGCTTTTAAAAGCATTTACTGATACCGTAAGCGGTAGTATAATTGTAGAAGGTGCCTATGCGTCGGAAGTATCAAAGCAGCCCGGTAAATATCTGCCGGATGTGCCTGCACTTGATAAGGAAGCGCAGTTTATCACCTACTGCTACAGTGATAAGACGGGCACCATAGTGGTGCCTCATCCCGAAAAGCAGCTTGCCGTAGGTACGCTCCAGGCATTTTTGGACGAGTATCTTAGGGGCAGGGAATCGGAGATAGATTATATCCACGGAGATGATACCTGCATTGAGCTGGGAAGAAGAGAGGGCAATATTTCATTCCTGCTTCCCGCCATGGGAAAGCAGCAGCTTTTTAAAACCGTTATGGCGGACGGCGTGCTCCCGAGGAAGACATTTTCCATGGGACATGCGCAGGATAAGAGATATTATATCGAAGCGCGCAGGATAAAGCAGGAACAGTAAATCGCACTATAGTAATACTTGAGAGATTTAATATATATTATTTCTAAGAAGGAGAGGTAAAATCTATGGTCAGTGATCTTGAAGGAGTGCTTAACATAGAACTTGGGCTTGAGTACTGCGGAGGAATGGAAGATCTTTACGAGGACATGCTGAGGGACTATCTCGACGGTGATCACACCGCAGAGCTGGAAAAGCATTTTGCGGATGAGAACTGGGCGGATTACCGCGTGGTCATCCACGGAGTAAAGAGTACCACCCTTATGATAGGCGGGGAGGAACTCTCTGAAAAGGCCAAGGAGCTTGAGTTTGCGGCTGCTGACAAAAATGTGGATTTTATCAAAGCAAATCACGCCTCTGTTCTGGAACAGTATAAAACTCTTATGGACAAAATAAGGGCTGCGATATCGTAGGCGAAAAAATATTAACTTCGATTCGGAGAGCGGATCTATGGGTGATTTTATAAATACTTCAATGGTTGTACTCGGTATGCTGGGACTGATCATGGGTCTCAGCTACTTTTTGCGTGAGAAACTGGCAGGAGCGATCCGCTGGTTTCTTTTGTTTTTGGGTATATTTACATGTATCTGGTGCTCGTTTTACGGCATCATGGGGTTCTGCCGGAATTTTAACACGGCGCATGTAATGCGTAATATCGGTCTGGCCGGAATAACGGGATTTCTCACCACGGAAGCATTTCTCCTGATCAATATGGTGGACATGATCAAGCCGCTCAGGTTTATCTGTGAGGGAATATATGCTACGGCGGCTATTGCCGATTACATCATATTCACCCACAAGGGAACCAATATCTACGCGAGGACACTGGCGGACGACAGGACATTTTATTATGCTGCGCCCTGCTTTGAGAGAGAATTCCATTATGTTTTCCTGGCATTCACCTTTGTCAGCTTTCTGGTGCTGGATATTTTATGGTTCTTCAAGAAGAAACCCAGAAGAGAAAAGATATTCCAGGTGGAGGCAACTCTGGCAAACTTTGTGATAGTTTTTATGGCAATACCGGATACCATCCTTCCACAGGTATACGGAGTGGCACTTCCCACCTCGGGTATAGGAGGATTTATATGCCTGCTCGTTATCTGGCGCGCTGCGGTTGAGAACAATACATTTCACATATCCATCGGAAACCTCGGAAAGTATATCTATCAGCTGGTAAATACCTCAGTTATGGTATTCGACCCCAAGGGAAAGCTTGTTATGGCAAACCGCTTCTCATACGATCTGTTCGGAGAAGGGGTAAAAAAGGGAACGACACTTTCGGAAATTTTTGAATATGAACACGACGACAATATATTTAACGATACACCGAGTCATAATTTCAAGGCTGTATCAAGGGAAAAAGGTGTTGTCTGCGAAATCGATAAGACTGCTGTATTTGACAGATACAGGGAGCCGTACTGCGTGATATATGTCATACATGATATGACGGAGACGGATAAGCTGATCAAACAGGCACGTGAAGCCAATATGGCAAAGAGTAACTTCCTGGCCAATATGTCTCACGAGATAAGGACGCCCATCAATGCCATACTCGGGCTTAATGAAATCATTCTCAAAGAGACGAAAGAGGATTCCATTGCAAAGTATTCCGGGCAGATAGTTACCGCCGGGAGGGCACTGCTCAGTATAGTAAATGATATACTCGATCTTTCGAGGATCGAATCGGGTAAAGTCGAGATAGTTTCTGCACCCTACAGGCTGACGGAAGTGCTTGATGAAAGCTATAATCTTATTTCGGTTAAGGCACAGGATAAGAGCCTTGGCTTAAAGGTTGAAGTGGATCCGTCACTTCCCTCGGGCTATGTAGGGGATGCCATGAGGATTAGACAGATCATGGTCAATCTTCTCAGCAATGCCGTCAAGTATACAACAAAGGGTACTATCAAGATGAAGGTGTCGGGCTATACCGAAAAGTCGGTCTTTTACCTCAAAGTTATAGTGAGTGACACGGGAATAGGCATCAGGAACGAGAACATCCCCGGGCTTTTTGACAGCTTTAAGAGAGTGGATGAGTCCAGAAACCATCATGTCGAGGGAACGGGATTGGGTCTTACCATCACCAAGAATCTTCTCAATATGATGAAGGGCGATATCAGCGTAACGAGTGTATACGGGGAGGGATCGACGTTTACATTTGTTCTCCCTCAGCAGATAGAGGATATGACTCCTGTGGGGAATTATGATCCCACTAATGAAGATGACAGGGGAAAACGTTATAGCGGAAGCTTTGAGGCGCCCGGTGCAAGAGTGCTTGCAGTGGATGATGTAGATACAAACCTCATTGTATTCTGCGGCCTGCTAAAAAAGACCAAGATGATCATAGATACCGCTTCGGACGGATTTGAAGCACTGAGCCTGGCATCCAAGAATAAATACGATATCATCTTTATGGATCACATGATGCCGGATATGGATGGAGTGGAGACACTTCACAAGATGAAGGCGGATAAACTCGGGATCAATTATGATACCCCTGTTGTCATGCTCACCGCAAATGCCATTTACGGAGTGAAGGACGAATACCTTAAGGAAGGCTTTACGGATTATATCAGTAAGCCTTTAAGAGGCGAGATACTCGAGGAAATGATAAGGAAGTATCTGGCCAAAGATGCAGCCGGAAACCTGTTGGAGAAGTATTCTGCCAAGGCTGAGGACGGAGTTCCTTCAAGAAGCATATACTCGAGCACGGAAAGTTACGGGGGGACAGATATATATGCTCGAAAGGGAACCGCAAAAAGCGGGGGCATTAAGTTTGTCGACAGCATAATGCCGGAGCCTGTTCCTGTCGAAAAGGAAGAAAGTGATGATATCGCGAAGCTGAGGAAAGAATACGGTGAATTCCTCGATATAGATACAGCGCTTATGTACAGCGGAAACGACACCGAGCTGTTTATAGAGATAGCACAGTCTTACCTCAAGAATGATCTTACGGAGAAACTGGAAAATCTCTATTCTATCGGAGATTATGACAATTACCGGATCAAGGTCCATTCTCTCAAGAGCTCTTCCCTTAATATAGGAGCGATAACAATGTCTAAACTGGCCACTGAAATGGATGCCGCCATCAAGAATTCCGATACTCACTATGTGATCCTTAACCACGAAGCACTCATGGCGGAATATAAGAAGATAATAGACGGACTTAAAGATAATCTGGGGTAGAGCGGCTGATGGAGCTGAAGATAATAGCTAAGATTTATACGCCCATGAAGGAAAAGTTCGGCCTGCCGAGGCAGAGCGGGCTGGCAGCAGGCCTAAGGGGGAGGATCGTATTTGAAAAAGAATACTCCGATAAAGAAGCACTGGAGGGACTGGAAGAATTTGAGTACCTCTGGGTGCTGTGGGGATTTGATGAAGTGATAGAACGCGGCGAAAACAGCTTCAGGCCGAAGGTGAGGCCACCGAGGCTGGGAGGAAACGAGTACCGCGGCGTGTTTGCCACCAGATCCCCTTACAGGCCTAACCCGATCGGGCTTTCCTGTGTGAAACTTGAAGAAATCGAAATGACACAGGATGGTCCGGTCATTATTGTTTCCGGTGTGGATATGAGGGACGGAACGCCTGTATATGACATAAAGCCCTACCTGCCCTACGCGGAGGCTCACCCGGGTGCAAGAGGCGGATTCACGGACAGTACAAATGGCAGAAGGCTGGAAGTGGTGTGGGGCGCCGGAAAAGCAAGCCCGGGGTTCCCGGAAGGATTCACCGATGAAGATATGCGCACAGTAACAGATATACTGGGCCAGGATCCCCGCCCTGCGTACCATGGCGATCCCGAGCGCGTATACGGTATGAGCTATAAAGATTACAATGTCAGATTTAAGGTGTCGGGAGGTACTGCCTACGTGACGGGAATAGATCTGTGTTGATGTTGCACAAATAATCCGATCAGAATTATACACAATTCACAATTGAAACGGTTTTCCAAGAGTGTTAATATGAAGTTGTGCAATCGATTGCGCAGTTTTGCGCAACTGGTTGCAACCTCGGTATTACAATATACACTGCTTGGAAGGCCGTTTTTTAATGGACATTAAAGATCAGTCAAAAGAGAATATTACGATACATGACGTTGCGAAGGCGTTGGGTGTATCGGCAAGTACAGTGTCCAGAGCCATTTCCGGCAAGGGAAGGATCGGTGAGGGCACAAGAAGGCGTGTTCTTCAGTACATCGACGAGAATTCATTTTATCCCAACGCATCCGCAAGAAGCCTTGCGCAGTCAAAGACCTATAACATAGCGATCATAATGCCCGAGGTTAAGGATCTTGTGGACATGCCTTTTTTCCATTCCTGCATGCACGGAGCGGAAGAGGCGGCACAGCTCAACGATTACGATCTGCTGGTGGTAACCACTGACGGCGGTAACACCAAGCCTCTCGAGAGAATGGTCAACAACCGCAAAGTGGACGGGATGATCCTTACCAGGCTATACAAGCATGATGCTTTTGTCGAGTACCTTAAATCCGCCGGAATACCTTTCGTGGCTATAGGCAACAGCGATGACAAGGATATCGTCACGGTGGATCATGACAACTACGGAGCCTGCAGAGAGCTGGTGGCACTTCTTTTGTCGAAGGGAATTAAAAGAGTGGCTTACCTGGGCGGCGGGCTCAACCAGACCGTCAATGAAAAGAGATACGAAGGCTATGTGGATGGCCTCAAGGATGCCGGAAAGAAGCCGGAAAAGTCCATCATCTACACCGACCTTGTCACACGTATTCAGGTCAGCAAAGCGGTAGAGGAGATATTAAAGACCGGAGCGGACTGCATCCTCTGCCAGGATGATTATATATGTGATGAAGTGGTTCATTACCTTGCTGAAAAGGGGATAAAGATCCCGAAGCAGATGAAAGTGGCATCCTGTCACCACAGTAAGCTTCTTGATAATTACCCTGTAACAATAACCTCCCTTAAATTCGACACTATGGAGATTGGGCGGAGGGCCTGTCAGACACTCCTTGCGATGATATCCGGAGAGGATGTCCCGAGAAACACTGTGCTCGATTATGAGATAAACCTCAAAGAGAGCACAAAAAGCAGCACAAAGAGTTCCGACAAAGCCTGAGCCCTTCCCCTTTTGTCGTATTTACACAAAACAATGTGTAAAATAGAGTAAAAGAGAGGATTAAAAAACGGTTTCCGAAATAAATTACTTGTGCATGTTGCACAAAATATTACGGTAAACTTATGTAATTTGTTTGATTGACATATCAGGTTCAAATTGTTAACCTATTAGAGTAGACAATCGGTTGCGCACAGAGCGCAAATTGTTGCGCAAGGCATCAACCGTTTGTATATAGCGGATCGGTTCAAAGCTGACCGCGGAAAATGGTAATAAATCAGAGAGGTTTATTATTATGATCAGTAACAGCGCTCTTAACCGGGCGCAAAACGCAGACGCGTAAGGAGGAAAACTTATGAAAAAGAAATTAGTTGCAGTTCTTCTGACTGCGGCAATGGCTGTTTCAATGGTAGCTTGTACAGGCGGAAACACTCCCGCTGAGACAAAGCCCGAGACAACCGAACCCGAAACTAAGGTTGAAGAGACCGTAGAGGCTGAGCCTGTAGAAGAAGTGAGCGAAAATGCTCCCGCAGGCGAGGTTGTAGGCGATGATACCGTTAAGGTATGGGTTGCCGATGCGGTTGTTGATTTCACCAAAGCACAGATCGAGAACTTTAAGGCTGCAAACCCTGATTATGCAGGATTCAATTTCGTTGTTGAAGCAGTAGGCGAAGGCGATGCAGCTTCCAACATGATCACCGACGTTACAGCAGGCGCTGACATCTTCGGATTCGCACAGGATCAGCTTGCAAGACTTGTTGCAGCAGGCGCTATCGAGGAAGTAGCTCCCGAAAATATCGATGCACTTTCCACTCAGAATGACGCAGGTGCTGTAGCAGCAGCAAAGGTTGGCGATACATTCTACGCTTACCCCATGACTTCCGATAAC
>JAEEGL012489207.1_pt1 | contig 12895 bp, 11 predicted proteins | sample 9134231 | NCBI WGS metagenome assembly JAEEGL01 (sample SAMN16246548, study PRJNA631951) | gut metagenome | biome: gut microbiome; feature: rumen; material: fiber-attached | host: Bos | place: Iran: Karaj | collected 2018-10
GCTCACAAGCTTCATAAAAAGGGCTTTGATGTCGAAATGGCTATAGATAACAAATTGGTATTTATCTTAACTCCATTTAACATAGACAAGGTTTCCTTGCTTGAGAAAGCTATTGATGAAATCGATGCAGTAAAACTAAAAAATATAATCGCGAAGCATGCGGCTTCAGAATTTAAAGAGGTTGATGGAAGGGAACCTCTATATGTAGATATTGATGATGCAGAAGGATATATTTCTAATGCACAAATATGTATTTATCCTCCATCAATTCCAGTTATTCAAAGAGGACAAATAATAAAGAAAGAAGATATTGATATCTTAAATGAGCATAAAGGACATTTGCTTGGTCTTGTAAACGGCAAAGTGCCTGTGTTAAAATAGGCGTGGTGAAAATATGAAAGGAAAGTTTATTACATTTGAAGGTTGTGAAGGCGTTGGAAAGTCTACTCAAGTAAGATTCTTGAAAGAGTATTTAACAAATACTAATCAAGAGTGCATATTCTTAAGAGAACCAGGTGGCACAGACATTTCAGAAGACATTAGAAAAATCATTTTAGATACAAAGAATAAGAATATGACAAATGAGTGTGAGACTATGTTATATTGTGCTGCACGTGCACAATTAATTAACGAAGTTATTCGTCCAGCTCTAGAAGCAGGCAAGACAGTCATTTGTGATAGATTTATAGATTCAACATTTGCATACCAAGGCGTTGCAAGAGGCCTAGGTGCAGATTATGTAGAGCAATTAAACAAATTAGCTTGTAATGGTGTAGAACCAGATTTAACAATATTTTTAGATTTAAATCCAAAGGACGCTTTTGAAAGAAAGGGTGGCGCAGACAAGAACGACAGACTAGAACAAGAAAACTTTGACTTCCATCAAAAAGTATATGATGGATATAAGTTAGCTGCTAAGCGTAATCCAAAGAGAATTGTTTGTATAGACGCATCTTCAGATAAGTTCACAACTCAAGCTAAGATTAAAGCATATCTAAGAGAAGGCGGATATATAAAATAATGATTGACTACGAAGATCTACTAAAGAAAACAAGGATATATACAACTCTTAAAGAAGAAGCAAAGACTGGTTCTTTAAGTCATTGTATTATGATTATCTCAGAAGATGAGATCGCTTGTAAGAATCTTTGTAGATTAATCGCAAGAATGCTTCTTTGCGAAAACGATGATTGTGGTTTCTGTAAGACTTGTAGAAACGTTGAAACAGGATTACATCCATCACTAATTATTCCAGATTCATTAATGGCTCAAGGAATTAAAGACTTTATTCCAAGATGCTATACAGTAACAGAAGGCAAGTTGAAGGTTGCTCTTATTGAGAATTTCCAAGAGATTGCTCTTCGTGAACAAAATAGATTATTGAAATTAATAGAAGAGCCAGCAAAGGATACTGTGTTCATTATGGGCGTAACAAAGATTACATCAATTTTGGATACAATTAAATCTAGAGCTACAAAGCTTACTTTAGATCCATTTACAAACGATGAACTAAAAGAGGCTCTATCTACAAAATATGATGACTATGCAATAGATAAGGCAATAACATTTGCTGAAGGATCTTTAACTAAGGCTGTTGGCATTATAGACAACGTAAGTTTTATTACTTGCTATAATACAATGCTTAATATCTTTAATGATATGCAAAGATCAAGCGGACTGTTAGAGATTGTATCTAGAGTGCCATTACGTACTAAAAAGACTATTAAAGATAAGTGCGAAATGCTAGAGCAATATTTAGATGCCTTTGAAATAGTTTTAAAGCAAGTAGTAGAATATAAATCAGGTATCACTCAAGATGCTGATGAAACAATAAAACAAATAAGTGAAAAATATAATATGGCAACATTGGTTAATGTTGAGGACTTAATACTTGATACTAAGCAAAAGGCAGAGAACTTCTGTGATGCTGAAGGTGCTTTATATCAATTATTAATGGATATATTGGAGGTTAAATTTAAATGCCAACTATAGTAGGTGTAAAATTCGCAAATAGCGGAAAGGTATATTACTTTGGACCAAAGGGAATTGAGTTCAATGTTGGAGATGGCGTTATCGTTGAAACTGTAAGAGGACAAGAATACGCTTTCGTATCTCAAAAGAATACTGAAGTTCCAGAAGAGGAGATTAAGAATCCTCTAAAGGATGTTATTAGAAAAGCAGATGCAAAAGATAAGAAGCAATATGAAGAAAACCAAATAAAGAATGAAAAGGCGCTAAAGGTTTGCCAAGCTAAAGTAGATAAGCATGATTTAAAGATGAAGCTTATTAATGCTGAATATTCATTCGATAGATCAAAGGTTCTATTCAACTTCACAGCAGATGGAAGAGTAGACTTCAGAGAATTAGTTAAAGACTTAGCAAGTGAACTTAGAACAAGAATCGAGCTAAGACAAGTATATGAAAAAGATGATGTAGTATTACGTGGTGCCATGGGTATGTGCGGACAAGAATGTTGCTGTATTAGATGCCCAGGTGTATGCGAAAAATCTACTATCAAGATGGCAAAAAACCAAAACATCTCACTAAATCCTACAAGTGTTAGTGGTATCTGCGGAAAATTAATGTGCTGTCTAAGATTTGAAAATGAGTTCTATGCACAAACTCTAAAGAAGCTTCCAAAGGTTAATTCTCAAGTTAAAACAGACGATGGTATGGCTAGAGTTATTAATGTAGATGTTCTAAGAGAGAGAATATTTGCTTCAGTTCAAATCGATGATTCAATCGTTGAAAAGTATTATCAAATTGGAGAATTTGTTCTAGGAAATCAACCACAAGAACAAGAACATGATTCTCAAGATGATAGTGATGAATTACCTGAGAATAAATAAATTGATTTATTTACATAAGCGAGCACTTATGATAATATAAAAACATAGAAATATAAATTTATAAAGGAGACAAAAGAAATGGCATACGTTATTGGTGATGATTGCATTAAGTGTGGATCTTGCGCTGAGCAATGTCCAGTTTCAGCTATCACAGAAGGCGATGATAAATATGTTATCGATGCAGATGCATGTTTAGATTGCGGTTCTTGCGCTGAACAATGCCCAGTTTCAGCTATCACACAAGGTTAGTTGAATAACGAGGGTCAACTTCGATAAAAGGAAGAGCGATGAGCTCTTCTTTTTTTTATATTTTAATAATATAAATATTATGATAAAATTAAAATATGGGGAATGAATTAAAATGAATGACATCGAAAAATTAAATTTGGCGCTATATTCTTTAAAACAACAAATTGATTTCACGCCAAAAATCGCAATTGTAAGTGGATCAGGACTTGGTAAATTAGCAAATGTTTTGGATAGCAAAATAGATTTGCCATATGGAAGCATTGAAGGTATGCCAAAAAGCACAGTGCCTGGTCATGATGGTGCATATGCATTTGGTTATGCAAAAGGTGTGCCTTGCGTAGTAATGAGAGGTAGAGTTCATTTATATGAAGGATATTCTCCTCAAGATGCAGTAATGCCAATAAGACTTATGAAGATGATGGGTGCTGAGATTTTAATCATCACTAATGCATCTGGCGGTATTACTTTTAGAAAACCTGGAACAGTAATGTTAATTAAAGATCAAATTGGCTCGCTTGTGGCTTCGCCACTAAGAGGGGAGAACTTTGATTTCTTGGGACCTAGATTCCCAGATATGTCTCATCCATATGATGCAGAGCTATCTAAGATGGCAAAAGAAGTTGCAGCAGCTATGGGTATAGACTTAAAAGAGGGCGTGTATATGCAATTTGGTGGCCCTCAATATGAAACTCCAGCAGAAGTGCAAATGGCTAAGCTATTGGGCGCAGATGCGGTTGGTATGTCAACTTGTAACGAAGTTATTGCTGCAAGACATATGGGCATGAGAGTATTAGGACTTTCTTGCATTTCTAATGCAGCAGCAGGATTATCAAATGAGGAACTAAATCATGAGCATGTAAAAGATACAATGCATGATATAGGTGATAAGGTTAGTGATTACATCGGCGAAATTGTCGATAGAATAAAGAGAGAGTACAAATGGTAACAAGATACTATAACGCAAAGATTTATTCTGAAGGATCAATAATAGACGGGGAAATTATTGTTTACAACAATATCATTGCGCACATTGGTGAACCAATCGTAGCAACAATGGTAGATGAGAATATTGACTTGAAAGGAAAGTATGTTTTCCCAAGCTTTAAGAATGCACATTCGCATTCTCCAATGACATTCTTAAGAAACACAGCAGACGATATGCCACTAGATAGATGGTTAAAGGAACAAATTTTCCCAAAGGAAAATGTTTTAACATCTGATGATTGCTATTGGTTTACTAAATTTGCCATTTTGGAATATCTAAGAAGTGGTATCTCTCTAACTTCAGATATGTATTTCATGCCAGATCCAATTGCACAAGCTTGTTCTGAACTTGGATTTAGAAACGTTTTAATGTTTGGCGCAAATGATATGTCTATCCATGGGACAAATATTGGTGAGATATATGATCATGGCTTTAAGAACCTAAAAGATAATTACGTTAGATATAGAGTAGGTATTCATGCTGAATACACTTGCTCAGAGAAGTTATTAAGAGAAATTAGCGAATATGTTAACGCTAAGGGCGAACCAGTATATGTTCATATGAGTGAAACAAAAGGCGAAGTAGATCGTTGTATCGAAAAGTATGGTAAGACTCCAGTTGAACTATTTAGAGACTTAGGTCTATTCAATGCTGGTGGTACTGTATACCATATGGTTCATCCTAGAAAGAACGATTTGGACATTCTAAAAGAAATGAATGTAAATGTTGTTACTTGTCCTGCTTCTAACTTTAAGTTAGCATCAGGTATTGCTCCAGTTAAAGAAATGTTAGATAAGGGCATTAAAGTTGGTATTGGTACTGATGGCGCTGCAAGCAACAATAGATTGGATATGTTTAGAGAATGTTATCTATTAAGTGTTGGTCAAAAAGTTAAATATGATAATGCATCTGTTTTAAATTCTAGAAAGGTTCTAGAGATGGCAACAGAAGATGGCGTAGATATTATGGATGTTCCTCTATGTAGAGAACTAAAGCAAAACCAATTAGCAGATTTTATAGTTGCAGATATGGAAAGACCAAATGTATGGCCAGCTGATGATATTGCTAACGCAATAGTTTATTCATCAGGTCCATCAAACATCTATATGACTGTTGTTAATGGTAAAGTGCTTTATAAAGACGGCGAATATTTCATTAATGATGATGTAGATAGAATTTATGCTAAGTGTAAAGAAGCTTTAAAGGGCATAAAAGAGAGAGTTTAATTCATGGAACAAACGAAAAAACAAAAGACTATTAGAATAGTTGGTCTTGTGGTATTAACTATATTGGTTATTCTTGGTGTCTTTTTGACTATTTATTTTGTTCAAAAGGCAGACAACAAAGAATATCTAACAGGCGAAGTCGGTCAAGAAATTGATGCTGGCGACTACACATTCAAAGTTGCAAACTTTGTTTGTGACAACCAAGATCAAGTAGATGGTTGCACAAAGGCTACTATCTCAATTGAGATCAAAGCAAAGAAAAATTTGAAAGTAAAACTTTCTAAATTTAAATTAGGTGAATATACACTTTTATCTGAAGAAGGCTTCAAAGAAAGTATAAAAAAGAACGACATTTCACAATTTGAGTTAAATTATGTTGTCAAAGTGGACCAAAAATTGCTATATATTATATACAATAATATAAAAATTGCATTAGGTGAAGCCTATTAACAAGGAGAAATCATGCTACAAGTAACAGACGTAATGCTTCAATTTGGCGGAAGAAAGCTATTTGAAGATGTAAATTTAAAATTCACACCAGGAAACTGCTACGGAATCATTGGTGCCAACGGTGCAGGTAAGTCTACTTTCCTAAAGATTTTATCTGGTCAATTAGATACAACTAAGGGAACAGTATCTGTTGGTAAGAATGAAAGAATCAGCGTATTGAACCAAAATCAAAACGCTTTCGATGATTGCACAGTTATGAGAACAGTTTTGCTTGGCTACAAGAAACTTGTAGATGTTATGGATGAAAAGGATGCTATCTATGCTAAAGCAGATTTTTCTGAAGAAGATGGTATCAGAGCAGGCGAACTAGAAAACGAATTTGCTGAAATGGGCGGCTGGGAAGCAGAAGCTGAAGCTGCATCATTATTAAATGACTTAGGATTCGGTGATGAATATCACGATAAATTAATGGGAGAACTTGATGGTAAGCAAAAGGTTAAGATCCTTCTTGCTCAAGCATTATTTGGTAACCCAGATATCCTAATCCTAGACGAACCTACAAACAACTTAGACGCTAAGACAATTATGTGGTTAGAAAGATTCTTAATGGAATTTAAGAATACTTTGATTATCGTATCACACAACCGTCACTTCTTAAATAAAGTATGTACACATATCTGTGATGTAGACTATGGTAAGATCAATATGTATGTTGGTAACTATGACTTCTGGTACGAAACAAACCAATTACTTGCTCGTCAAGCTAAGGAAGCAAATAAGAAAGCTGAAGCAAGAGCTAAGGAATTACAAGAATTTATTGCTAAGTTCTCAGCTAACGCATCTAAGGCTAAGCAAGCTACATCAAGAAAGAAGGAATTAGAGAAATTAAAGCTTGAAGATATTAAGCCTTCAATGCGTAAATACCCATATATCAATTTCGATTTCGAACAAGAAGTAGGAAGAGAAATCTTAACAGTTGAACACCTAACAAAGAAAGGATATTTTGAAGATGTTTCATTCACAATTCAAAAGGATGAAAAGGTTGCTTTCGTAGGTGAAAAATCAATCGACATTTCTATGCTATTTGAAATCTTAATGGGTAATGAAGAAGCAGACTCAGGAAAGATTGAATGGGGTAAGACCATAACTACAAGTTATGTACCACAAAATTTCGATAGCTATTTTGATGGATGCAAGTTATCTTTAGTTAAGTGGCTAGACCAATATTCTAAGGATCATACAGAAACATATTTAAGAAGCTGGTTAGGAAGAATGTTATTCTCTGGCGAAGAAGCTAAGAAAGAAGCTTGTGTATTATCTGGAGGAGAAAAGGTTAGATGTATGATGGCAAGAGCCATGTTAATCGGTGGAAACTTCTTAGTTCTAGATGAACCAACAAACCACTTAGACCTAGAAGCTATTACTTCTTTAAACAAGGGAATGATCAATTTCAAGGGCAACATTTTGTTCGCTTCACACGACCAAGAATTAATGCAAACTGTTGCTAACAGAATCATTGAAATTAACGGAACTAAAACTTTTGATAAGCTTACAACTTACGAAGAATACCTAGACCAACAATAATTTTGAAAGAATTTATAGGGCACCTCTAAAGCAAATCTTTAGAGGTGTTATTTTTTTGCGCGCTATTGTTATTATTACGCGTGTGTGTTATAATGTGCTTTGCAAGGTGTAATTATGAAAAAGAAAGAAGAAATTAACATGGAAGAAAAAGTAGAACAAAGCCAAGAAGCTCAACAAGCTAGCGAAGATGTAAGCGCTCAAGCTCCTTCTATAGAAAAAGCACAAGCTCCAGAAGAAGAGTTATTGTTTGGTTTTGGAAAATTAACAGATAAGCAACGCAAAAAGAGAGCCGTTATTATTTCGGTTTCAGCAGTTGTTGTTCTTATTGTTCTATTTGCGCTTGCAATGTGGTTATGGTTCTTTATTGTTAATTACCCAATCATAACAGTTACACACAAAAACATTGACGATCTAAAGATTAATTACACATTGACAGAAGATGGTCAATATATTTCGAACATAAATTATGATGCATATTTGTCATCAAATTCATCAGTTTCTATATTTGCAAAGAAAATTTATTTAAGTGAAGAAGGCGTCTCAGAAGATAATACTGCTATACAAAACACAACTATTATTCAAAACCTTATTGATAATCAAGAAGGTGGAGCAGCAATCTATGTTGATGGCAATTATAAAATCAAGTCATTAAAGTTAAAAGATAAAATCGATTTGGTTATAGAAGAAGATTGCTCATTAATTGGACCTAAATATGGTGAGTTTTCAAATGTCGAAGCAATTATTTCTGCAAAAGATGCAAAAGATATTAGCATTCTAGGACCTGGAACAATCGTTGGTAATGGAGTTTCTTATACAAACGATGCAAAAGATGAATCATTATTTACACCTCTTGCCGAATTTAATGTTAAGGAAAGAGTATTGCAAGCTAGAAAAAGATTAAGAGAAGCAAAAGATGATGGCGTAAGACCACACATTATCAAAATAGATAATTGTAGTAATGTTAAAATTCAAAACATTAGATTATATGAAGCAGCCTTTTGGACTGTTAATGTAATCGATTCAAATAACATCACATTCAAAGATGTGGTTATCGACAACAATATTCACGTTGCCAACGCTGATGGTATCGACATTGTATCTTCGCAAAAAGTTAGAATCACACATTGCTTTATTGCTACAGCAGATGATGGTGTATGTATTAAAGCTTTTGGAAATGAAAATGTAGATGATGTTTTAGTGGATAGATGTTCAATTCTATCTATGGCTAACAATTTCAAGATCGGTACAGAAACATCTAAAGATATTGAAAAGGTTGATGTTACAAATTGTTATTTCTTTATGCCAGAAAATGTAGTAGGCGGTTATTCAGGAATAGCTGTTGAATCAGCAGATGGTTCTAATGTATCAAATGTTTATGTAGACAACATTTATATGCAAGGCATTTCATCTCCAGTATTGATTTGGCTTGGAGATAGATTGAATAAGAAAAATGGAAGCGATGGAAAGGTTGGGTCTATAACAGATGTAACAATTTCAAATATTACAGCAAACAATGTTGAAATGGCTTCAGCAGTTACTGGATGTGTTCATAACGACAAAACTTACTATGTAAAGAAAGTAGAACTTGCGAATTTCAATATCACATATAGAAACACGGGTGAGAATTTGCACGTAGGAACAGTGGATTTTGAAGAGTCAATGAATGGATACCCAGAAATAACAAGAGTGTTACACAACTATATACTAAACCATGAGATGAGTGTTTATGATGATATTCCAGTTTATGGTTTGTTTGCTAGACACGTAGATGGGTTAAAAGTGTATAATTTAAATGTTACAGCTAGAAGTTGTAATGAATTACAAAGAGATAATATAACACAAGCAAAAGATAGATACGACGTTTTAAACGTTAAAGTCAACTAGAGAGGAAAGTATGAAGAAATATTCAAAATTAATAGCACTAGCATCTGTACTTGTTATTGCAGTTTTAGTAACAGTACTTGTTGTGTATTTAAATTCAATTGAAAAGGACACTAACTTTAAATTGGGAAGTTACACAGTAATTTCACAAGGCGCAGGTATTGCTATCGTTAGTTTCGATGATGAAGAAGCTACAGAATTAGTTATTCCATCAAAGATTGAAGGTAAGAAAGTTGTTACTATAAAGAAGGGCGCACTAAATAGTTCAAAGGTTACAAAGCTTTCTTTTGAAGAAGGTTCAAACATTGAAATCGAAGAAGGTGCATTCGCAAACAACACAATCTTGCAAGATGTTACTTTACCAACAAATATTACATTTGTCCCAAAGAACTGTTTCATGGGATGTACCTCTCTAAATAATGTAACAATGCCAGATTCTATTACATACATTGGCGATTATGCTTTTGCTGAATGTACAAACATTACAAAGAACTATACAAAAGACGAATCAGGATATAGATGGCTAGACTTACCTAAGTCATTAAAAGAAATCTGCGATCATGCATTCTATAATTGTACTCAACTTGACTGTATCAGAGTTTCAGATAAGTTAGAGCTTATTGATAACAGCGCATTCAGAAGCAGTGCATTACAAAAGATTGAAATGTACGAAGAAGATGCTAAATTAGCCGTTCAAGAAGTTGGCGATTATGCATTCTATAGCACATTCCTTGATTCAAAGAGTGCAACTACAGCGCTAGAAATGCCAGCACTAAAGAAGATTGGTAAGTATGCATTTGCATCTACACAAACAAACTTCAAATATTTCTCAGTTCCATCAGGCGTAACATCAATTGGAGATTATGCATTCTCTGGAAGCTCAAGCTTAGCACAAGTTGTATTTGAATCAGATGATGATGCTGAAGAATTAACATTTGGTAAATATGCTTTGTCTTCTTGTATCGCTCTAGAAAGCGTTAAGATCAACAGAAAGGTTACAACAATTCCTGAAGGTTTATTCATGGGATGTATTAGATTACTATACAAAGAAAATTTAACTCTTCCAGAAGAAGTAACTGAAATCGGACCTGCAGCATTTGCATTGTTCGTAACACCATCTTCAAATACAAAGTATTGTAACTACACAGTTAACTTCAGAAGAGAAGGACATACAGATGCAGTAGCTTATAATGATAACTTCAAGGTTACTCAATTAACAGACTATTATGCATCATCAACAACATCACTAACATCTAAGCATTTCGTAATTACAGAATATTATGGAAGCGATATCCAAGGACATCAAAAGCCACAAGAGTTATACGCTTATGTTGGATTGTATTCAACAAACGCTAAGTGGAAGTTAGATGATAAAGATGCTTTCGCATTTAAGTTCATTACAGAGTCATCTACATTTAGTGAATTAAAGACAATTAAGAATTCTGCATTTGCTGGTGCTATGTTCGATAAGCTTTGCTTACCAGGCAGCGCTTGCAACTTCGAAAAGAATGCTTTCTATAAATCTTCAATCGATACAATCTATATCGATGAAGGATGTTTAAGTCTAACAAGCTCAATCAATTCAGATGCATTTGCAAATATGAATACAAGCTTAGATAACGTAGTTGTATTTATTAAGGGAAGAGCATCACAAAGATCAACTTATGAATCAAGTTTAATCAAATCTCAATTAGATGCTATACAAATTGACTTGTGCAGATTTACTACAAACGATTGGCCTAAATAATAAAGCCACCATTAATTGAAATAACTTGGCCGTTTATGTAACTAGCTTCATCTGAAGCAAGATATATAGCGGCCTTTGCTATATCTTGAGGTTTTCCAATTCTAGAAGAAGGAGTGCATTCGATAAGCGCATCCTTATCTTCTTTAGATAAATGATTATTCATTTCAGTATCAATAAGACCAGGACTAATAGTGTTAACATTTATTCCGTTATATCCAAGTTCCTTGGCTAGAGCCTTTGTGAAGGCAATTACGCCACCTTTTGATGCAGAATAAATACTTTCCATACAAGCACCAACTTCGCCCCACATAGAAGAGATAGTGATTATCTTTCCATAATGGTTTTCAAGCATAGGCTTTGCTACTGCTTTGCATGCATATATAGTTCCAATCAAATTGGTATTAATAATATCGTTGATTTCATCAAGTGGGGCATCGATTAAAAGATTGTTCTTTGAGATGCCAGAAGAAACGATTGCTACATCTATTGTCTTTCTATGCTTTAAAAGCTCATTAACCATAGATTGTACTTCGTCATACTTTGTAATGTCGGCTTTTAGTGTAATACCTTCGCCACCCATATCTTTAATGTCGTCTAAGACTTGCTCAGCGTTCATTTTAGAAGAATTATAGTTGATGGCAACGAAATACCCACTCTTAGCAAACTCCTTTGCTATTTGAGCTCCTATACCTTTAGATCCACCAAATACAATCGCTGTTTTCATCTTGTTATATATTATACTAATTATTATTTTGTATCTCAAATGATTGTTGTAATGAATTATTGTTGGTATAATTCAAAGCATGAGTGAATTTGAAAAATTTGGAATTAATTCTTTAATAGTAAAGGCTCTAGAAGAGCAAAACATTGTTGAACCAACAGAGATTCAACAAAAGGTTCTTCCATTAGCTTTAGGCATTGGCGATGTAGTTGCTAAGGCCCCAACAGGTACAGGAAAGACATTGGGCTTTGCTTTGCCTATCATCGAAAAGGTAGATAGAGATTCTAACAAGGTTCAAGCTTTAATCGTTTGTCCTACAAGAGAATTGGTTATTCAAATTTGCGATGTATTTAAAATGGCAGTTAAGTATTATGAGTCATTTAGAGTAGCAGGATTATATGGTGGCCAAAACTTCCAAAGACAATTAATGTTCCTAAGAAAGAAGCCACAAGTAATTGTTGGAACTCCAGGTAGAATTCTAGACCATCTAGATAGAAGAACACTAAAACTTCAAGAGTGCAAAGTGTTGGTTTTAGATGAAGGCGATGAGATGTTCGATATGGGATTTAGAGATGACATTGAAAAGATTATGTCAGCAGTTCCACAAATAACAACACAAAAACTTTTATTCTCAGCTACTATCCCAAATGCTATTAAAAAGGTTATAGATGAGAAGTTTAATGAGCCTGAATATGTAGAGGCTACAATAGGTGGAGATAACATTCCAGATATTAAACAATACTACACAATGGTTAAGGATAGCCAAAGAGTAGCAGCCCTATTACATATTAAAGATTCTAATAAATTCACAAGATGTATCGTTTTTTGCAATACAAAACAAAGAGCAGATAAGCTATATCAAGCATTAAAGAACGCAAAACAAAACGTTGCTTTAATCCATAGCGACATTAGACAAAATGAAAGAACAAGAATTATGAAGGCATTCAAGGAAGGCCAAACAGAAATCCTTGTAGCTACTGATGTTGCTGCTCGTGGTATCGACGTAGATGATATTAAAGTTATATTCAACTTCGACCCACCATCTGATTCAGATTTCTATATCCACAGAATCGGAAGGACAGCTCGTGCAAATAAAAACGGTGCAGCTTATACAATTATTGATTCATCTCAAGTTGGATTTGTACAAGCTTATCAAAGCGCTACAAACAACGCACTTGAATATATTGAGATGCCAGAGTTAAA
>JAEEGL013036991.1_pt1 | contig 12895 bp, 13 predicted proteins | sample 9134231 | NCBI WGS metagenome assembly JAEEGL01 (sample SAMN16246548, study PRJNA631951) | gut metagenome | biome: gut microbiome; feature: rumen; material: fiber-attached | host: Bos | place: Iran: Karaj | collected 2018-10
TCGTAGGAGTATAACCCAATGAATGAAGCAGGCTTTGCAATAGGAAGAAGAATCTTTGACAAAGATGTTGACTTATGACTCATATACCAAACAACCATCAACATCATGCACAGAATTACAATACAACAATACATATTTGCTATCAATTGATTCGTTACCTCTGTACACATCGATGCAAAAATGCCCAATAATATAAGAGGTGGCACGAATGTGATAGTCATAAGTTTCGTTAAGTTAAACTTATCTTGCAACAACGCCACCATTGAGCCTAAAGGGAAAGCAACTAATGAATAGACTACAAATGGTGCATTGGGCATCATTGAAACAAGCACTGCGGCAAACACTAGTGTTAGCAGCCAATTGCACAAAATCTTCATCCAATCAGCCTTCAGGCTATTAGAACAATAGAAAATGATATAGCAGATGATAATTACATTACAGAACCATGTGGCTCCATCCAACTTGTCTGTCAGATTCAAGACCTGAAGAATAGAATGCACCAGACCTTGTCCTTGATATCTTACTGATAACCAAAGCAAATTTGTAATCACTAACGGAATATAGACTTTCACAAGACGCTTTGAGAAAAATACTTTTAGGCTATCTTTTTTGTGTTGTTGAGAACGGGTTAAACCATAAGAAGAAAGGTAGAAGAATACAGCAACGCCAGTTACACCTCCTCTTAATGCAATCAAATCCAAAATCACATTGTGATAGCCCAGACCTGCCAAGCAAAGGCACCAGTGGTGAAGCACTATCAGCAAACAAGACAAGCCTTTTAAAGCCGTAGATATGTCCTTTGTCAAATTGAACTTCATCACGCTTCTCTCAACTTATCTGCCACCTATTTAACATTGTATTACAAAAGTTCAATGTGCGCAAGCAATTTGTTTCAGCAAATACTCTTTTGATGCGGCTATATCCTGATTCAGTTTAGGGGCAACAAACGTATAATCTATATTACTCATCAACGCATCATCTGATACATCCATGCCAATCAGTCTATCAGAAAGGTCATATTCATCAAGCAAATCGCGCATCCGGGCATTAAGTCCATCCTTACGCTTGACAACAAAGAAATCCTTTCCATATATCATTGAAAAAGCAGTGCCATGAAAAGAATTGCTAATTACGCATCGCGCGTGCTTGACTAAAGAAACAAATTCTAAAGGGGTACAACACACAATTGACTTATCTGAATAACTACGTTTGCCGGGGCTCACAGAATAAACCTTACAATTGTACAATGCAGATAAACGAAGAGCTATCTCCTTCACTGCGATACTAGAGTCAAAATCGTATGTGAGAATATAATCTTCGTCAATGTCTTCGTCAATACTACCATCTAATTCAATCACTTTATTCCACTGATGACAATCCAGCAAGAATACAGGATCAACAACTACAATCCCTTCGTAACCCAACGATCTTAAAATGCTCAGCCCAGATTTTTCCCTTACACTGATAGTATCGAAATTAGCCAATTGCCTGTAGACAAAACGCCTAAAACGAGGATTTACTTCTTGAGTTGCGAAACTTGCAGCATAACTGATTCTCCTCTTTGGTTTGCCAAAATCCAGATAAAAAGCACGATCCCTTCCATTTCTAAGGTTCGTATTCCATATCTGATCGCTGCCGGCTATATACAAATCGGCTTCAGGAGGATTTGACCTCAACTGCTTGTTCGAAGCGTATAGCGTTTGAGTTACTGGAATAAACTTTCTGAAAAACAATTCAAAAGTATTTCGGCGAGCATGTTCCAATTCATAATAACTCTTCATCTTGGGCGCTTGGATCATTTTATACAGGCCATAAAGATGACGAATGCCAAACGGACTAAAGAAACCAGACGAAACATAAAAGAAATCAACCTTCTGTCGTGGCACATACCTTGGTCTATAGTCAATCACGGCAACGTCATGACCTTGCGATTGCAGATACTTCACTAGAGCAAAAGCCTGCAACATTGCTCCATGATTATATGAATGATGACATGTGATCGTCCGGATTACCATGTTAAGCTTCAATCAACTTGTTAAACTTCTGTATCTCAGTTGTTGATGTTGTATTGTTCTCCCTCTCGAGATTCTTTATAATCTTGTTTCTCAGCGATTCATTGTCTAACAATTCCTGTATCTTTTCAGCAACACTCTCGGGAGTCATTTCTGCAATCAAGCCATTCTCACCTTGAGTAATTTGGTCGTGCACCACATCGAAATTTGTACTAACCACTGGGCGATGAAGAATCTTCGCCTCAGCAATGGTCAAGCCAAACCCCTCAAAACTAGACGTTTGAACATACACATCCGCCTTTGCCATATAGGGATATGGATTCTCTTTAAAGCCCAATAAAACAACATGTTGCTGAAGACCAAGTTCATTGATTCTGGCCTCAATCGAACCGCGCATTTCTCCCTCACCCACAAAGTACCACTTAAAAGAAAGCCCCTTATCAGCTAGGATCTTTGCGGCATCAACAGCGAGAAGATGATTCTTAGGCTTTGAGAGCCGTCCCACAGTCAGTAATATAGACTCTCCTTCTCGCATTCGCATTGCGCTGATTTCAGTTACATTATCATGTGCCAGATTACAAATGACTTCGGGATTAATGATATCGTAAATGCAGTAGAGCCGTTCCTTCATCCATGGGGTTTTGACGCTCAATATATCCTTCAATCTTTGCGAAACTGGAACAACGGCATCCATCTTGTCGTAAAACTGCTTGCAATATCCCATATCATACCCAGCAGCAAAAACATCAGCATTGATCCAAGCTATTTTTTTCTTCGCTTTTACCTTAGTTGCCAGAAAGAACGTGGGGACACCTTGTTGATAAGCGATTGCTGTATCATATTCACCCCAAAAAACATAGTACATGCTATGCATCGTACGCCAATGAACCTCAGCACCATGACGCTTTTTGTTCAAACGATGTTGAGTAGACAACATAGCATGACAAATTATTTTCTTTATTTTGCCCCAAATGTCCAACTTATATAAATCATAGTCAAGGATGTTCACTTCTTTGGGAACATACTTCTCGTACACACCGCCCCGTGCAAAGATCATCAAATCCACATCATAGCGAGTGTAATCTATCAACGGCAACAAAGAAATCAGGCTCTTCTCTGCACCGCCACTACCTAATGAATCAATTATAAACAATAACCGCTTTTTCATTGATGCTTTGCTATGAATTCCGGAATACTGAGGCGAAAATCGGCAACACACTCCTTTATTCTTTCACCTGTCCAGTCCCACCAGGCTATTCGTTTCATGGTTGCTGCTTCGACTTGAGAACACGTCTCTTTAATCAACTTGGCGGGAACGCCGCCAACAACACAATAATCAGGCGCATCACTCCATCGATAAACTAGCGCATTATTGTTATAGGTCTTTTTGCCTATTGTAGTAAATGAATCACTTTTCAAGAAAACGCAATCCACAACCTTCTGGATATGGCTATAGTCCACTCCTAATAGCTGCCACAGATATCTTCTAATAATTGATTTCATGCTTATCTTTCTCATGCAGAATCTGATCAACGCTTCTCTTGCTTCTTCCTCCATAGCAAACTAGCAATATCAAACAGCGAATAAAACTTGTTGACGAACAAGGCCTTGAAGACTCTACTATATCGGGTTGGCGGTATAAAATAATCTCGATACAACTGCACAAAAGTATTGTCTATACTCTTCAAATGATTGATTCTGACAAAACGCTCCGGCCTTGGTGACACATAAACCGATGCCAATACTCTAGACATATAATAAGCCAAGAAATCTTTGACCTGATTGCCGAGTGAGGGACATCGAAATCGTTCATATAACAATGACAGAGTATCAAACAGATTTGTTATTCCTGAATATTCCTTCTCAAAAGAATTAATTTTTGTAGAAACAGAGCCTTCATGAAAAACATAAAAATAATTCTGTTTATCAGAGATTGTCACCTGATTACAATGACCCAGATATTTTGCAAAAAAATCATAGTCCTCAGAATAAATGATACACTCAAGAAACCGAATATGATACTCAGAAAGGATGTCTCGCCTAAAAAGTTTGCAACAAGGCCCGCAGAATTTGAATAGATTGACATCCTTAAAAAATGAGCCATCATCAAGTTTGTAGGTTTTTGAACTTGGGAGTGAGATGATAATCTGCTTTTCACCTTTAATCTGTATCATGCCATGCATCACTAAATCAATATCATTGTCGCGACATATATCATGATATAGATCATCCAAATAATTCTGGCTCACATAATCATCGGCATCAACAAAACAAAGAAAGTCTCCTTTGGCTACATCAAGTCCACGATTGCGGGCGGAACTTGCACCACCATTAGGTTTGTCAACAACAATTACCCTGGTATCTTTATCTGCATATCTCTTACATATAGCCAATGAGTCATCTGTTGAACCGTCATTGACGAGAATTAGCTCAAAATCAATATAATTCTGACTCAATATACTATCGATACATCTCGACAGATACTTAGCAGCATCAAAAACAGGGACTATTACAGAAATCAGGGGCATAACTCAATAGCAATTGTAATCATTAGTTAATGCATGCACTTCACTTACGGAAAAACGTCTTTCTGACAGCCACCTTGAAGAGTAATAAAGAAACTCCTTCAATACTGCTCAAGAAATTAATTATTGGCATATATTTACAGTGACGATATCCATACTTAAACGCTTCAATGATCTTCTTTTTTTTAATTTTCCATATGAATATACTCTTAAAGTCGGCATCAAGTAAGGGCAATACTCGTTTCTCTTTTTCTAATTCAAATAGTATATAGTTCTCCTTCAAATGCTCCTCTTTCCATCTTAATTCATTTCTGCCAGAATAAACGCCTCCACTATGTTTTCGATAAACACCCATTACATCCTTAAATAATGCACATTTACCTGCTTTTAACATATAGTAGCAGGTAATATAATCATACGCTCTAGAATAGTACTTTAATTTTTTATCATCGACATATTTTTCCCTTCTGCGAACTATAGTTAGTACTTGAGTAAACCATTTTGATTGAAAGAATTCATCTATTGAAGGAACACAATATTCTCTGCCATTAAATAAATGTATTGGCAAGTCACCTACTGACTCCTGTCTTTCAAAGGAATTTGTCTCCTCATAAAAAAACATAAAACCGTGACAAGACATATAGAAGTTAGGGTGAGACTCCAAAAAATCCACTTGGATTTGTAATTTGTTCGGGTCTGTCCAATAGTCGTCTCCTTCACAGTGAGCCACATATTTGGAGTAAGGATGTATCGAACCTTCCATAATTCTGTCCAATGAACCGTCATGCTTACTGAATTGGTTCTCGGTTTCGTAGATGGGCTTGATTATGTCAGGATATTTCTCGGCATACTCACGAATGATGGCGGCAGAACTGTCGGTCGAAGCATCGTCGTGGACTATGGCCTCGAAGGGGAAGGTGGTCTTTTGCATCACGAAGCCATCAAGGCATTGCCTCAAATACGGCTCATGATTATAAACCAAACAACGAATAGACACTAATGGATCACCTGTCATTTTTCAACTACGAATTACGCAAATTTCTCTAATTGGTTTCTACTTTTATTAACTACGAACTACATTGATTCAACTAAAATATTTATTCGAATAATTCGTGCAATTCGTAGTTTCTAGTTACCTTCGGTGGATAATGTCGAGGGCCTCCTGCAATTCTGGCATGCGAAAGATCTTGGCAATGGAAAGATAGAAGACCATACCGATGGGAATGCCTACAGCCAATTTCACCACATCGCTGCCGAATGGCAACACAGAGAAGTACACTACTGCTCCCATCGCCAGCGAAGCTAACAGTGTAGGTGTCATGTCCATCATTTGACGGAAGAAGCCTACGTTAATCAGTTTCCCAGTATAATATGTGTTAATAGCGAGGCAAGCCAGTGAAGTGAACACAGAACCAAAACAAATGCCAACAATTCCGAAAGGCACACAGACAAAAACCACAACCGTGATCAACGCCTTCTTGATAATCTCAAGGCGTAGGAACAAATCACTCCGCCCCTTCACCTGCAACAGATTCAAGTTTATGGCATGTACCGGATACCACATCGACGAAAAACAGATAATCTGCAAATAAGGGACACATTGAGCCCATTTATCGGTAACAAGTGCTATCACAAGCGGTGATGCCAGAGCTGCCATGCCAATCATCACAGGAAAAACGATAAACACCGTGAAACGCAACATACGACGGTAATTATTGCCCAAACGCTCAGTGTCTTCTTGAATCTGACTTAAAACCGGAAAAGTCACCTGTTGCAATACACCTGTCAGTGTCCCTGATGGCATCCCTGCATATTGTTTGGCTCTTGTATATTGTCCCAAATCAGCTGCTGAATAGAATTTGCCAATCACAATTGGATAAATATTCCCATAAATAGTATCAAGCAATCCAGACGCCAACAGTTTTGAACCATAACCCCACAAGTAACTGAACGACTTTTTGCTCCACCTGCCCCGTGGACGCCAGGGTGAAATAATCCAGAGCAATATCAGGCTAATGATTGCATCGACAACATGCATCGTTACTAACGCCCAAACACCTAAGCCACAATAGGCAGCCACGATACCGCTCACTCCGCCCAATACTGTCGAAACGACACGTATAATCATCTTTGCTTTGAAATTGAGGGCGCGTGTCAACTGGGTATTTTGGACGAGTTTGAAAGATGAAACAATAAGTAATGATCCCTCAGCTCGAAGTAATGGTGTCAATATTGGTTTATCGTAAAAAACAGACACCCAAGGAGCAATCACCCAGATGATTCCGAACAAGACAACTCCTGCGGTTAAGTTAAAAAAGAATGCCGTGGTGTTATCATCTTCTGTAAGGTCCGGCTTACGAATCAGTGCACTGCCAAAACCGCTGTCAAGAAATGCAAAAGCAATCGCATTAAAGACAGCGATCATAGCCAACAGGCCATAATCGCTTGGACTCAGCAAACGCGCCAAGATTATACCCATCACAAAACCAAGTCCCAAATTCAAGACTTGGTTAAGCGAGGTCCAGGCAACGCCCTTAACGGTCTTTTTCTTTAGCGATTCAGACATGCTTTTGAAAAGAGGTAAAAAGCAACTCTATTTATACCGAAAGGCCTCCATCAATACAGATACTAGTCCCAGTAATCGTTTTTGTAGCATCACTCAATAAGAAAGCAATCAAATTGGCAACCTCTTGTGGATCAGTTGGGCCCAAAGGCGCTTCTTCAATAGTGGAGCCGGCAATAATCGCCATTTCTCGAGATTTCATACCCATGGGAGTAAGCACTTCGCCTGGCATAACAGAATTAATCCTGATTCGCTTTGGTGCTAATTCTAAGGCCATGCACCTAACAAAAGCATCAACGGCAGCCTTGGACACACAGTATTCTGTTTTTGCTTTATAACCTTTTAAACTAGAAATTGATGACATCACAACAATGCTACCGCCACCCGAGAAACGATCTTTTCTGGTAACTTGCTTTACCAACTCAACAAAAGCAAAAAAGTTCACATCCATCACGTTGCTAAAGCCATCTTTACTTAACACATTCAAAGGCTTGCGACTACTAATGCCAGCACAATGGACTAAACCACTAATAGCACCATACTTTCCGACAATGTCCTTGATGGTCTGACCGATTGCGTCTATATCTGCCAAATCCACAACATAATAACCATGCTGAGCATCAGACAACGCAGCCATTGTCTCTTGTAGTCTAGATTCCGACACATCAATTAGAACAATTCGTGCGCCAAGTTTACTTGCAACGACAGCAGTCTCCCGACCTATGCCAGATCCAGCGCCAGTAATAATAAAGCACTTATTTGAAAAATCAAATAAATTACCCATTTAAGATTCTCTTAGTTTTTCGATAAGATTCCAGATGTCTTCAGCTGAGTTGAAATTCTCAGGTTCAAGTTCGTTGATGCGAATTTGTACGCCAAAGGCGTCGTCTATCTCGCTGATAATGGAAACGACATCAAACGAATCGAGGATACCCTCATCGATTAGTTCGGTCTCGTTCTCGAAATCCACATCAGGACGGATATTCTTTAATAATTCTAATAATTTATCCATAATGCTCTAAACTACGAATTACGCAAATTATATTCATTAAGCATTCACATTCCTTCTAATTGCACTAATTGACGGCCTAGTAATCTATTTGCGGATGAGGGAGAGGGTGGATTTGCCCAGGTTAGTAAACCCTTTTTTCTTGTACATGGCCACGGCGGCGGTGTTCTGCTGCTGCACCCAGAGCATGTAGCGGCTCTTGTCGGTGGTGTGGTTACGCTCGACGAACGCGTCAAGAAGTGCCGAACCCACATGATGGCCCCGTGCTGAGGGCACGACGGCGACATGGGATATCCATGCCACGTTGCGCTCCACCGACTGATGCAGGGCCCCCAACCTGTTGCCCAAGTTATCCAGAGCAACAAGGATGCTGCCGTGTGCCAGCAGCTGCTCCTGGTAGTGCTCGGGGATGTGGTCGCCGCTGTAAGGGTCGAACATGGCATTGAAGAGCTGGCATGCCCACTGCACCTCGTCCAAGTCAACAGCGGGGCGCACAGTCACCTCGCTGTGCCGGCCCGCGGGTGCTAGGTCCTGATAGACGGCCACATACTGGTCGCGCACCAAGTTAGGCTCAAAGCCCATGCGCTCCAGAAAAGCCACCTCGGCGTCGGGGTAATGCGCCGCGCCGCGGTACAGGATTTCGGTCACCATGGGGCCATGGACGTCCAGACAGTCGTTGGCCTCGAGGTCGTTGAGGTAGTAATAGAGGCGATGGCAGTTGTCCCTGGCCTCGAGCAGATAGGCATTGACGCCACGGCACTCGGCCATCAGCGCTCCATGGGCGATCAGCCCATCGGCACGCGTCTGCAGGTAGTCGTTGCTCAGGCACCCCGCGCAGTGGAAGCGCTCAACGATACCATGATACTGCTCAATTGATCTCAACATCTCCATTTGATGTTTTTCAGACAACAGGTACAACTTGATCAACAACGAGGTCAACAAATGATAAAAAAGTTGTTCGTGTTGTCATTTCTGTTGTTTTAGTTGTTTGATAGCTTTATTGCTGTTTAAGGTAACGGTCGCAAAGAGCAATGCGGTCGATCTTGCCATTCATGTTGTGGGGCATGGCATCGATGCGGTTGATGACGTTGGGGAACATGTACTTGGGCAAGCGGTCTTTCACCAGGTTGATGATGTCCAGCTCCGCACCGGTGGCGGTGGTGTAAAACAGCACAATCTTGTCCTCATCGCTGTCGTGGATGCAGGCAGCACCCGTCACGTCGTCGAGGGCGTTGATGGCGACCTCTATCTCGCCCAACTCGATGCGGTTGCCGTTGTGCTTGACCTGGAAGTCCTTGCGGGAAACGAATTCCAGTTCGCCACGGCTGTTATACTTCACGATGTCGCCCGTGCGGTATATCTTGTCCTCATAGAGGTCATGCAGCGGGTTCTGCACAAAGGCCTCACGCGATTTCTCCTTGTTATTGTAATAGCCCAGCGCTACGCCCGTACCACGCACACACAGCTCACCCGGCTCGTCCACACCCACCAGGCGGTCCTCGTCGTCGAAGACGAGCACCTGCATGTTCTCGCAGGGGCGGCCGATGGGGATGTACTCGTCGTCACCGAAGTCGCGGTCCACGACATAGTAGGTGCAATCGACGGTGATCTCGGTGGGCCCGTACAGGTTGATGAACTGCGTGCCAGGCAGTTTGGACATCCACACCTTCAGCTGCTTGGCGGGCATCGCCTCACCAGCAAAGAAGACGCGTTTGAGCCCACTGGGCACATTATCGGCGAGGATGTGGCTGTTGCCCACTAGCACAATGGCCGACGTGGCCCACAGGATGGTGGTGATGCCGCGTTCGTTGAGCAACTGGATGAGCAGCTTGGGGAAGGTAAAGTATTTCTTGCCGATAACATTGAGGGTGGCACCGGTCTTGAGGCAGATGTAGATGTCCTTGACCGAGCCATCGAAGTAGAAAGGCGTCTGGTTGCCCAGGACATCGGTCTCGTCAAAGCCGAAACGGCCCACAAGCCACTCGGCCAGGTCGATGACGCCGCGATGGCTGACGACCACCCCTTTAGGCACTCCTGTAGAGCCGCTGGTGAAGATGGCATACAGGGGGTCGGTGTCGATCATGCGGGAACGGATGCCGTCGAGCAATGCCGAATCGCTCTCGTGAGCAATGGCGTCCTGATAGTCGATGACCCTGCCCTCGAACCCGATGGCCTCCAGCACCTGAGCGTCACGGGCTGTGACTGTGATGGCGGCAATGGGATTGAGGACCTGAACGATGAGGCGGATGCGGGCCTCGGGCATCTTGTTGTCGATGGGCACATAGAAATTACCACTCTCGACAACGCCCATAAAACCCACCAGGCACTCCACCTTGCGGTCCACAAACACCAGCACGGGTCGGGGCACTTCGCCTTTCGCCTCACTGGCAAGAAGGGTGCCGATGGCACGTGCCATGGCCTGCCACTGGGCAAAAGTGACGGCAGTCTTATCGTCGGCCAGCGCCACCTTGTCAGGGAAACGGCGTGCCGTGTCGTCAAGATAGGTCAGGACGTTGTAAATCACTTTTTCTCGTAGAGTTGGTTAGGATCGGTGATGAGACCCTCGGTATAGATTTCGTCATCCTCCATGATGGGCAGGATGTCGGCGGTGTTGATCTCAAACGAGGTAGCACCCAGCGAGATACCGATGCCAAATCCGCATGCCATCACCTTGATGACTTTGTCCTCGTCGCTGCCACCATAGACGTCGCACAGCGACACGATGGCCGATGCGCCCGAAGTGTTGCCGTAGCGGTCGAGAGTGATGGGCATCCGGTCGAAGGGCATCTTGGTCTTCTTGGCAATCTGCTTGAGGATGTACAGGTTGGCCTGATGGAAAGCAAAGCAGTCATAGTCCTGAGGGGTGGTACACGTCTGTGCCCAGAAGTCCTTAATAAGGCGCGGCACGTCAAAGATGGTAAACGTGAACACCGAGGTGCCCTGGATGAAGGAGTTCATCAGCGAGCGTTCGTTGCCGTCAGCACACATGACCACGTCTTCGCTGGCGTGCAGGTTGCGGTAACCGCCGCCGGGGATAATCATGTACTTGAAGCCTGAGCCGTCGCTGCGGATAAGGGCTTTGACCTGGTCATCAGGATTATCGGTCTTCTCCATCAGCATCACAGCACCAGCCTCGCCAAAGAGCATCGCCGAACTGCGGTCATGGGGGTTCACCGACTTGCCCGCCGTGTCACCGACGAACAGCAGGCCATACCTCATGTCGCTGGTGTTCATGATGGAAGCCATCGTCTGCATCCCCACAACCAGCGATGAGCATCCCAGGCCGATGTCGTAGCAGACGGCCTCCTCAGGGATGCCCAACCGATATTGAAGAACAAACGCGGTAGACGGACGACGATAGTCAGAACTATGCGACGAGAACAGTAGAGCGCCGATCTCTTCGGGCTTGATTCCCTTGTGTGCTAGCAGTTCCTTGGCGGCACGATAGCCCAAATCAGAACACGTCTGGTGTTCAAGCGTTCTGCGAGAAGCCTTCACTCCGGTCATCGCAATGAACTTGTCCACTTCCTCATCGCCAAAGACAGGTTTATAGGACTCTGATTTAACTTCGTTTTTCGGCACAGCGCATGCTACACCAGCCACACGAATATTCTTAAACTCAAAAAATGCCATGAAAAAAACAAAAGCAATAGAACGATTACTCCTCTATAAAATCCAAGACATCTTTAACAGTTTGGAATTCAATCAAGCGCTCTCCTGTCAGTTTTTTGCCAAACTCATCGTCACACATCACAATAAGCGACAATTTAGTCATTGAATCATACTCTTCAATTTGTGCCAATACACTATCCTCATTGAGACTACCTTGCTCCAGATCAAGCATGTCTTCAATCATTCTAATTACTTTAATTCTTTCCATATTTCATAACTAATTAAAATTTCATTCTTTTTGCCGGATTGCCAAACACGGTAGTACAATCCTTAACCTTACATACAACTACAGAACCAGCACCAATAATGCATTTATCACCAACTGAAAGATGTGGCAAAATAATGGATCCTGGATATACTGTCGTCTCTTGACCAATAGAAGCAAAGCCACAAACAGCTAACATTGAGCCCAAATTACAATAATCTCCAATAGTCACATCATGACCAATTGTTGTAAGACGCTGTAATGTGACAAAATTCCCAATAGATATATCACATGATACACTTACCTCTTTTGAAAAAATACACCCCTGACCAAGCATAGTATTCTTGCCGATTGAAGCAGTTTTATGGATAATATTTATAAACTCACCTCCCTTAGCTAGCATAATCTCGGCATAATAGCGTTTCCATTTTGGTTCGCCCAAGGCGCAGACAAAGACATCATTCTCCTGTGGTTCGTAATGCTCTACGCTGTCAATAATCGGAGGATAATCACTATAGTTATCTAAGGCATCAACCTTGTCATCAAGAAAACCCTTAACCACAAATTCCGTCCCATAACCTAGGCAATCAGGTAACATGCCAAACACTTCTCGGCCCCAACCTCTGGCGCCAATAATTATCAAATTCTTCATTTCATAATGCATTTTAGGATGCGGGTGAGGTCGGCATCGGTGAGTTCGTGGTGCATGGGCAGGCAAATGACGGTGTCGGCCATGCGGGAGGCATTGGGCAGGTTTTCGCGCGCGGCACTGGGCAAGCCTTTATAAGTGGAGAATGTGCTGATGAGCGGATAGAAATAACGGCGGGCAAAGATGCCTTGTTCACGCAGCTTGAAGTATAGCTCATCGCGCGTCATGCCATATTTGCCAGCATCCACAAAGATGGGGAA
>JAEEGL015003858.1_pt1 | contig 12895 bp, 11 predicted proteins | sample 9134231 | NCBI WGS metagenome assembly JAEEGL01 (sample SAMN16246548, study PRJNA631951) | gut metagenome | biome: gut microbiome; feature: rumen; material: fiber-attached | host: Bos | place: Iran: Karaj | collected 2018-10
TGAATCTGATAATATGTTACATCTATTTCATAAATGTATTAATATCAAAGAAGCATTAGAAAACATAATAGATTATTTAAATGATGAAAACAGTAGTAAAACAATAAATGATATATATGTACAAATATATAGAGAAACACACAAGAAAGTAATTAAACACTTAATTAATGATGATTATGAATATTTTAAAGATAAAGATAGTAACTTAATAAGATTAAATTTAGAAACTGGTATCTATGAAATATTCGCAATTGAATTAAATAACAGTGAACTAAATAAAAGATGGTTCACAGTAGAAGAATACGCACCAGATATGTATGATATAGTATCAAATTATGATTTTAATAATTTAAAGAAATTAGAATTTCAAGAAGATATAGACAATTACATATTAAAATATGAAGAAAATGTTCAAGATGAAGTAAAACAAATGAATGAAGATCCCTTCGGTTATTTTGAAGAAATGAATAAAGATCATTTTGAATACTTTATAGACGCATACAACAAATCACTTCATAAGAAAGATAAAGAAACAAATAAGTATTACGAATACGTAGTAAGACAAGAAAAAGGAGAATTACATCCAGATTGGGAAGAAATAGAAGATTGGCCAATTAGAGATTTAAGGAAAGTACCAAATTTTAAAAAAGTATTAGATTATCATCACCAATACATTAAGGAAATACAAGAAGGAATAGAAGATGTTCAAATAGATATTGATGATATGACAAAAGAATAGGAGTAATATATGAGAAATATTCCATCACCTAATAGCGATACTATTGAAGAATATTTATTTAAATGGACTCAATTAGAAGAACATTATATCTGGGAAGACAGTAGCTTAAATAGATTATTTCAATTTGACTATACTGATAATACAGATTTAAATAAAATTATGATTAAATGTAGTAGTTTAAATGATTTTTATAGCACAAATATATTTCAAGTATATCCAGTCGCAAGAAAAATCTTTGATATGAAGATAGATGATAGATTAAAAAAAGGAGATTCAACATTAGTTAACGATATAGCTAAAGTTAAGATTAAGAATAAAAATAAGAACTTTTATTCTTTTGCATCAAAATATTGTTGTCATCATAATGAAAATTATCCTATATATGATTATTATGTAGATAGAATGCTTGTTTATTTTAAAACCAAAGATAAATTTGCAAATTTTATAAGAGAAGATTTAAAAGATTATGTTAAATTTAAAAAAATCATATTAGAATTTAGAAAATTTTATGATTTAGAAGGATTTACTTTAAGAGATATTGATAAATATTTATGGATAGCTGGAAAAGAATATTTTCCAAAAGATAATCAAAATAAAAAGGACTAGAAATAATTTTTATAAATCTTGATTAATATATTTATTAAAAATAGTATGGTATAATTATAATAGAGGTGTTTTATGAACAATATAAATGATTTTAAAAACCAAATAGATAGCGATATATTTGAGTATCAAGAGAAATATAAAGACGTAATGAATAATATATCTAAGAATGAATGGGCATTTAACTTTTGGATATTAGATAAGTTTTTCTATGTTGATGAAAATGAAATAGAAAATTATATAATTGATTATAGTGATAAAGGAATTGATTGTTATTATTTTTATGATGATACAAAAGAATTGTACTTAATTCAAAATAAATACTATAACAAAACTAAACTAAGTGGTTCTTATTTGAATGATGATGTCTTTTCACGTTCTATAAATTTGCTAAAGATGAACGAATACAATCATTGTCCAAAATTACAGCAGATATACAATGAAAACAAGAATAATCCAAAATTTAAAGTTTATATTGAAATATATGTTACTAACAATGATATTGATAAATCTGTTACAGATGCAATAGATAATTTTAACAACCTTAATTCAGCATCAAATGTTGCGGCTAAAGTTTATTATTTGGATGATATTTATAAAAAATTTTATGATGAAAAAATTGATTCACATCAAGCTTTTGATTATATTTTAAAAAGGATTGATAAAAAGACAACTTTAACAGTTAATGCTGATTTCTTGCATTTAGATTCAAGAATAGACTCTATGTATATGATATTATCTGTAATAGATATATATGATATGGTAAAAACAGCAAAAATTGAAAAATACGATTTAGTTGCTGATAATGTTAGAGATTATGTTGGTCCAACATCTTTTAATAATGATATTGCTGCAACTCTTAGAGATGAAAAGGATAGAAGTAATTTTTTATACTATAACAACGGAATCACAATAATATGCGATAAATTTTCTAATTTAGGTTTGCTAAATCAAGGAAAGTATAAGTTAATTAATCCACAAATAGTTAATGGTTGTCAAACTGTAAATACAATATATGAAGTATTGAACATGGTTGGTGACGATAGGGAGATAAGAAATTCCTTTTACAATTGTTTTGTAATGGCAAAAATATTAATAATTGATGATGACAATAAAAAGAATTTGTATAAGAATATAGTTACGTATAATAATTCACAAAATGCAATCAATAAAAAAGATTTTGAGGCTATACAACCAAAATATCTAAGATTAAAAAGTCAGTATAAAAGTAGAGGATTTTTATTACTTGTTAGGCCTTCCGACAAATATCAATTTAAAGAAGAATTTCCTCAACCTACTGTTTTGGCTTCTAGAGCAAAAGACTTACTTGATAGATTTAGGCTAAATTATACTAAGACAAATGATTTTTATATTCCGTTGGATAGATTTTTACAGACAATTTTAGCATTCGTATCCGGATCATCAGATGCTGTTCAGAAAAAAAGTAGTTTATTAAAACCTGATTCTAATTTATATAAAAGAGTATGTGAGTTTATTTTAAATAATTCAGTAAATATGGATTTGCTGTTATTATATTTACTATATTGTCGATTAGAAAAAGTTAAAGCAGCATTTGGAGAAAAAAGATTTCCGGTTACATTCATGGCGATTGATGGTTTTGCTAGATATGAATGTGAAGGCGGAAAGATATCAATCAGTGATGCCTTATCTACTCCAGAAAAAATTGATAATATTATAGAAATATATACAAATGTAACAACAGAATATTATGAATATTACAAAAAATTAGCTCCAGAAAATGATTATAATGCTATGATTAAAGCCCCATTAAATTATGATGAGTTTAAAAAAATCTACATAGAAGAAAAAAATAAATTAGCAAAAAAAGAAGATAATTAATCTTCTTTTTTTATTATATTTTCTATTTCAAATCCTATCTTTTCTATTACTCCGACAACAAGAGCATTGCCCATCATGAAATATCTTCTTTTATCTGACATTCCAGTATTTGTCCAATCATCGGGGAATCCATTAATTCTTTCACATTCTTTAGGAGTAAGTAATCGAGGTTTTTTAGTTTTGTAATCTTCTATTACATGAGTGGTTCTACTGATACCAGACTCTGATGTAAGCATTGTTCTTGCTGGTGCATCTAAATTATCTGGAAACGGCATTGAACCTTCAGCATAGAAGTATGGATCGCCATTGGGTTTAACTCTAGGTATTCTTTTACCACCTTTAAGATATTCGAATTTTTTAATTTGTTCATCTGATAGAAAATATTTTTCATCAACTTTATTTTCTTCTCGAATATTTCGTAGTGGATATACGAGTTTATAATTTGATTTAACTTTAACTGTATATATTCCACCTTTATGCATTACACCTGCATTATAGAAGTTGCATTTAAAATTATTGCTTACATCTATTAAGTCTTTGTAATCAGCAATATTTGTTTGAGACATCTCTTCAAATTCTTGATAAATAGGAAATTGTTTAACAAACATTCCTTCATTAAAAATAACATCATAATCTTTGACTTTTTGCATTTGTTTATAGTAGTTTGTTGATTTATGATATGCAAAGATATATGTTCTTCTACGTTTTTGCGGTAATCCATATTCACCAGCGTTAATAACTCGCCATTGAACATCATATCCATTTTCATAGAAACTTCTAAGTATCATTCCAAAATCTCTTCCCCTTTGTTTAGCAGGAGAGAGTAGCAGTCTATCTACATTTTCAAGTAAGACAAATGGTGGTTGTTTTATCGCAAGTATTTCTTCAATAGCCCACCACAGAACACCTTTTTTACCCTCAATACCCTTACTTGTTGATAGAGATTGTGCTACCGAATAGTCTTGGCAAGGAAAGCCTCCTACTAATAAGGTGTGATTAGGTATTTCATGCTTATCTACTTCAAATATATCAACATTACTTACATTATCAAACCCAAATCTTTTCCCATAACATTCATATGCTTCTTGAGATTTTGTTGCTGGTTCCCATTGATTAGCCCATAAACATTTCCAATTTCCATTCTCAATGACTTTATCATCTTTTAATTCAACGTGATTTAGACCACATCTAAAACCACCAACACCTGCAAATAATTCAACTAATGTTTTTTTCATGTTTACACCTCATATCTATTGTTTAATAAATACATATTTATTATAATGTATATAGAATTAAAGATCAATCATTTTATAAAAAATTATACAAAACTTTGCAAAAAAATTCTTGATTACTTACTTATATTTTAAATCATATTTTTCATAAAAACAAGATCGAAAGGAGTATTATATGAAAAGTGGACGTCTATATAGTAGAGAAGATATTGAATTAATTTCTGAATCAGCAATAGGTAAAACTATTAACGATTTTCTCAATGGTGAATTAGTATCTGTTGAAGAAGGCAATAAGGGTAGTTTAGGACAATTGGTTGAAAAATATATTTTTGATATAGAAACTAATAGTGATTCTGCTCCGGATTTTTTGAACGCTGGAATTGAGTTGAAGGTTACACCGTATAAAAAAATAAAAAATGGTCAACTATCAGCAAAAGAGCGATTGGTTCTTAATACAATTGATTATATGAATGAATACAGAAATAAATTTAATTCTAGTCACTTTTGGAATAAAAATAATACTATACAAATTCTTTGGTATTTATGGGAGCCTAATAAAGACAGAAAGGATTTAAAAATTACTCATAAAATGTTATTTGAATTAGCAAAAAGTCCAGATTTAAATCAAATAGAAAAGGACTGGAATTTAATAATAGACAAAATTAAAAAAGGTAAAGCACATGAACTTTCTGAGGCTGACACAATGTATTTAGGTGCTTGCACTAAAGGTGCAAATTCAAAATCGGTTAGGAAGCAACCATTTAGCAATATACTTGCCATGCAAAGAGCTTTTTGCTTTAAGACATCTTATATGACTCAACTCGTGAGGAAATATATAAAATCATATAAAGAGGTTGAAAAAGTTCTTAAGGGAGATGATTTATCTTTTGAAACATTTGTTGAAAATGTTATAAAAGCTCATAAAGGAAAAACAAAAAAAGAATTAATGAAAGAATTTGGAATTCAATCAAATGCTAAGAGTATTAACAGTTTACTTATTAGTAGAATGTTTAATGTTAAAGGAAAACTAAGAAATACTGATGAATTTCAAAAAGCAAATATTATTCCTAAAACAATTAGAATTGAAGAAAATGGGAATGTAATTGAATCAATGTCTTTGCCGGCATTTAAGTATGATGATGTTTTAAAAACACCATTTGAAGATTCTGATTTAAAAGAATTATTTGAAACAACGAAATATATGTTTTTTGTTTTTAAAAAGAATGATAATGATTACGTTTTTAAAGGGATTAAACTTTGGAATATGCCAGAATCTATTATAGAATCCGATTTAAGAAAAATGTATGAAGATACAAGAAAAATAATAAGAAGTGGTGATATTGTTAAATATGTTAGTGAAGATGGTAAAAGGCATACTAATTTCCCTGGTATGAGTTCCAGTGATATATGTCACGTGAGACCACATGCACGTAATGCAGCAGATACTTATCCGTTACCAGTGACTGATAAGGTAACAGGACTTAATGATTATACAAAGCATTGTTTTTGGATAAATGATGATTATCTAGAGGAGATATTAAAAGAATTTAATGATTAGGAGTAATTATGAACAATAAAATTACATTTAATGATGTTATTAGTGGAAAATGCACAAAATTAATCGTAGATTGTACTTATGAAAATAAACAACCTAATAAAGATATGAGCTGTAGAGTATTACCAAAATTAATGAAGGTACAAAATACTGGTGGGTTTAGACCAATAGGAGAGTACAAAAGAAATTTTGCCGTTAAATATGTTGTGTTATATACAACTGGAGAAGATATTTATTGGCAAGATGAATTAGACGAAGAATTAGGCTTATTTGTTTATTATGGAGATAATCAAAGAGCAGGACGAGATATTTTAGATACAAAGCTTGGTGGTAATATGATTTTACAAAAATCTTTTGAATTAGCTTGTTCAAATAACTTAGACGATAGAAAAAAAGTTCCTCCATTCTTTTTATTTCAAAAAGATGAAGATGCAAATGTAAAATTCTTGGGTTTATTAGTTCCAGGATACAAGAGTATTAATGAAAAAGAATGGTTAACAGCTTTATGGGCAAAACGAAATGAAGGTGGCAGATTTCAGAATTACAAAGCGATGTTTACAATTTTAGATACCGCATCTGGATCAGCAGCCAACCCTAATAATGCAACAATCGATTTACAATGGATAAATGATTTGTTAAATGGACGGGGATATGAAAGTAAACATGCTCCAAAATCTTGGAAGGAATGGATACAGAAAGGTGTTTATAAGCCTTTAACTGTAAACGTTGATTCTAGGATACGAACAAAAGAAGAGCAATTACCGTCGAATCCAGATAAAATAAAAATGTTGAAGTATATCCATGACTATTTTTATAACAAAGAAAAGAAATCTGATGCAACACAATTTGAACCGTTTGCTATAACAATTACAATGTTAGCAGATTCGAATATAATTAAATGTGATAACACTAGACCAACAAAAGATGGTGGTAGAGATGGTATAGGTGAATACCGAATAATGAATGGTTTAAATCAAGCTCTTAAGACGGTTTTTGCAGTTGAAGCAAAATGTTATGATTTAGACAATGCTGTTGGTGTTAAGGAAACATCACGATTAATATCTAGAATTAGGCATAGACAGTTTGGTGTATTTGTTACTACTTCATACGTTGATATACAAGCATATAAAGAGATAATTGAGGATGAACATCCGATAGCAATAATTTCAGGTGTAGATATTATAGATATCTTATTTAAAAATGAAATAACTAACATAGATAAATTAAAAGAATTTTTAAATAACAATTTTCCAAAATAATATGAAAAAATTATGTATTTTCGATACATAATTTTTTAATTCATGTTAAAATTTAATTATGGGAAAGTATTGGTGAAAATTATGGAAGAATTAACTAAAAAAGTAGTAGAATTTACAAGAGAAAGAGATTGGGATCAATTTCATAGTCCTGAGAATTTAGCTAAAAGTATATCTATTGAAGCAGGAGAATTATTAGAATGTTTTCAATGGAATGATAATTATGAATTAGATGAAGTTAAGGAAGAACTTGCTGATGTGCTTAATTATTGTATTTTGTTAGCTGATAAATTAGGTGTTGACCCAAAACAAATTGTTTTAGATAAAATGGAAAAGACCGCTAAAAAGTATCCAGTAGATAAAGCTAAAGGAGTTAGTACAAAATATAACAAATTATAATTAATAAAGAGGTGTTGGTATGCAAGTCGCAAATCCTATAATAAAAGAAATTAACGATAATAAAATAGGTTTAATTCAATTAAATAATGAATTAGTTGATGAGAAAGAAAAAGAATTAATCAAAGATTATCCAACAGTTTATATTCATAATTGGGAAAATAGTGATAAATACGAAGTCTATGTTGGAGAATCAAATGATTTCTTTCAAAGAACTGAACAACATTTTGAAAATATAAACAATGATAAATCATGGCAAAAAAATATAAATAAAAAAGATGCTATGTTATATGTAATCGCTCATCCTGATTTTAATAAATCAATGACTCTAGATGTTGAAAATAAATTAATACATTATTTAAGTAGTTCTAGTAGTGTTGCAAAAGTTCATAATGCAAGAGGTAACCCTCAAAACAAGTATTATCCATGTGAAGAATTCGATACAATTTTTTCGAAAATATGGAGAAAACTTAGAAGCTATAATAAAGATTTATTTCTACTTGAAAGTGAAATAAAAGATTCTGCTATTTATAAAGCTTCGCCACTTCATAAATTGAATTATGAGCAGTCAGTTGCTAAAGAATTAATATTGGATAAAATAACAGAATGTGTTTTAAAAAATAAAAATAATCAATTAGTACTTGTGAAAGGTGATGCTGGAACAGGTAAAACAGTTTTGATGAGTAGCATTTTCTATGAAATTCTTAATAAAATGGAATCTATTATTAGTGAATATTCTATTAAAACTAAAAAACTTGATTGTGCTATTATCGTTAATCACTTGGAACAGTTAACTGTTTATGAAGAAATCATAAAGAAACTTGATTTAGTTGATGATAATGAAGAAATTGTATTTAAACCAACTCAATTTATCAATTTATTTAAAAATCATAAAAGAGATAAACTATATGATGTAGTATTTGTTGATGAAGCACATTTACTATGGACACAAAACAATCAAGCATTTTTAGATCACAATCAATTACAGGCAATAATGAAATATGCGAAAGTCGCTGTTGTCATGTTTGATGATAAACAAGTAATGAATGCTGAACAATATATATCTAAAGAAGAAGTAAAAGATTATATAAGTCTTGCAAAAGAGAATGATAGTTATATTGAATTGACTCAACAAATGAGAATGATTGCAAGTAAGAGAGTAGAAGAATGGATAAAGAAAATATATCATAATGGTGTAGTTGAAAAATTATCGCACAAACGAAATGGTTATGATATAAAAGTTTTTGATAGTCCTAAAGAATTAGAAATTGCAATAAAAGAGAAAGCTCGAGATGATAAAACAAAATTATCACGTCTCATTGCATCATACGATTGGCCATATACTACTCAACAAGTTTCGAATGATGATAAATATTGGTGTGTTAAAATTGGAAATTGGAAACGTCCATGGAATAGAGAATTGATGCGTCATGCTGATAAAAAAGAAAAGAAAACTATAAAAGGGCTTGCTTGGGCAGAACAACCTCAAACAATTGATGAAGTTGGTTCTACATACACAATTCAAGGATTTGATTTAAACTATGCTGGAGTAATTATTGGTCCATCTGTAAAATTTAGAAAGGGGAGAATTGTATTTGACCCTTCTGCAAGCTGTAATGAAAAAGCAACTAGAAGAAGAACTTTAGCTGACGGCTCTCTAAAAAGTTTTGGTGAGGAATTCATAAGTAATGAATTAGGCGTTCTTTTAACTAGAGGAGTTAATGGATTGTATATTTATGCCTGTGATGATGAATTAAGAGAACAATTAAAAAAATGTATTTTATAGAACATTTTTTCTTTACTTTTCATAATAATCGATCAATAATTGATCAGGAGGTATTATGGAATATCATGTTACTATAGAAGAAACCGTATCTGATGAATTTATTATTGAAGCAAATAATATTGATGAATTAAAGGATAAAGTAAATAAGATGTATAGAAATAGTGAATTAATATTAGAACCAGGTAATTTATTAGAAACTAAATTTTTTATTCAAGAAGATAAAGACAATGGAGTTAATATAATCTATTAACTTCATTTTTTGTTATAATATTTATAGGTGATTAAAATGTTTGAATTAGCTATAAACATTGCTTCTAGTCCTTGGTATTGGGTAATACTAGGATTATGCATTTTAGTATCATTTATATGCCTTAAATATGGTAGTAAAATAACTGGTTGGTTTGGCGAAAAATGGACTAAAGATGCTTTAGATTCTTTAGATAAAGATAAATATATTGTTTTAAATGATATTATGATTAAAACTAAAGATTTTACTCATCAAATTGATCATATTGTTTTATCGAAATATGGAATCTTTGTTATTGAAACAAAACAATATAATGGTTATATTACTGGCAATAAATATGATAAAAAATGGGTATGTCATTATAAAAACAAACAAGAATTACTATATACTAATCCAATAAGACAAAACTATGGTCATGTTATGGCAATATGTGAATTATTAAATATAAATAAAGACAAAGTATTTAATATTGTATGTATTCCAAGTGCTGCTAAATTAAATATTACTCATGATGGTGAATTAACTAGAATGAATAATTTAGCTAGTAAGATTAAATCGTATGATAAAGAAATAATAAATAATATTAATGAAATAAAAGATATTATTCTTAAAAACAATATAACTAATCCAAAAGAAAGACAAGCTCATATTGATAGATTAAAAGAATTATATAAAGATAATTATGATGTTAATACTTGTCCTAGATGTGGTAATAAATTAATTGAAAAAAATGGCAAATATGGTAAATTCCTTGGTTGTTCTGATTATCCTAAGTGTGATTATACAAGAAATATAAATGTTAAAGTAGATGCTACTTATGAATCTAGTAGAGTTATTAAATATACTTTCTTTAGTAGTACTTTTATAAAATATGTTCTAATATTTTTTATAGTTATATTAGGGCTTTCATTTATCAGTGCATATTTAAATTCAATAAGTAAAATTAATAATCCTAGTAATCCTAATTCATCTATGACTGATAATCAAAAGAAAACAATAGATAGAATTAAAGAAGTATATACAAGTAGCAAAGAAAAAGGATTTGAAATTATTCATACAAATGAATGCAATGAAATAAGTAATTTATTTGGTTCTAATTCATTCAAATGTGATAGATTACCTTTAATTATTAATGTATACAACAACTTGATAACTATTTATAAAGATTTTAACTTATATTCATTAGAGTTAAATGAAGATAGTACAAAAATTGCCAAGACAAACAAAAAATACGTAGGTAACTATACTGGAGATGGAGTAGCTGTTGGATATCTATATTGGGATGAAACTAATGAATACTATAATAAAATAGGTGGTATTGATAAAATTAAAGAAATGGCGACTTATGCTTATACAAATAATTCATTTGTATCGAATTATTATGATTCAAGCCATATAGAAGAACGTGGAGGCAATAAATACGGAAATTATAATATGACAGTAGATATGTACTTTTCTGCATTAACTGGAAGAGGTTATGATATAAAAGCAAGTTCTACTAACAAAGAAGAAACAAATAAAATGTGCGAAGCATTCTATTACATAATGAAATAGTATGTTATAATATTAATATCGAGATATCATTAAATATGATATCTTTTTGTTTTAAGGAGAGTGACCTAGTAATGAATATTTCATCATTATTTGAAAAATTTTGTAATAATATTCGTTTTGATGAAGACGAACTCGATAGTTTAAGATATAGATATCGAAAAATAACAGGAAGAATTAATAATGATTATTGGGGAATATCATCTGAATCATCCCATAGTTTATATGTAGGATCATATGGTAGAGGGACTGCAACACATTTAAGTGATATAGATATATTGGTTATTCTTCCATTATCAGTATATGATAGAGTTAATAAGACACAAGGAAACGTTCAATCATACTTATTACAAGAAGTAAAAAAAGTTTTACAAAAAACATATTCAACATCATATGTTAGAGCAGATGGTCAAGTAATTAAAATTGATTTCACAGATGGAATTAGTTTTGAAATTGTTCCGTGTTTCGACTTTGGTGATGGAAAGTATATTTATCCAGACACAAACGATGGAGGTAGCTGGAAAACAACTAATCCAAAAGCTGAAATAAATGAAATGGATAGTTTAAATAAGCTTACGAATGGCAATCTTAAAAATCTATGTAAGATGGTAAGAGAATGGAAAGATGAACATAATGTTGATTTAAGTGGTTATGCGATTGATACATTGGTGTATAATTTTATTAAAAATTATGAGTTTAATAATAAATCTTTTTCATATTATGATTGGCTAACTCGAGATTTTTTTAAGTATTTATCTGAACAAAAAGAAGATACTTCATTGTTTGCTCCTGGAAGCTATAACTACTTTAAGATAAAATCAAATTTTAATAGTAAAGCAATGAAAGCGTATGATATGGCAAAAAAAGCAATAAGCTGTGAAAATAATTATCCTGGAATTGCTAAAATAGAATGGAGAGATATATATGGAAACAAATTCCCAAATTAAAATATTAGAAGATCAAATTAGAGAATGTTATGGAAGGTTAGTATGGACTTACACTACACATCAAAAGCATGTTGATTATTTAGAAAAAAAATCTAAAGTAATAAAGGTGTTGAAAATAGTTCTAAATGTTATTTCAGCAACAGGTTTAATTACATATTTTATTACAAGCGAATTGTGGTTGCCAAAAATAACAATCATATTTACTTCCCTAGCTTTATTTTTAGATATATATACATTAAATTATGATATTGATAAAGAAATTAGTTGTCATGTCGATATGATTAATAAACTTTGGAATATTAGAGAACTTTATTTATCTTTATTAATAGATATAAATGCTAATTGTTTAGATAAAAAAGAAATAACGAAAAAGAGAGATGAACTACAGAGTTTATTAAATGAAATCTATAAAAATGGTCCAAGAACAAATCCTAAAGCATATAAAAAAGCTAGTGTTGCACTTAAAATTAAAGAAGATATGACATTGCATGATGAAGAAATAGATTTGTTTTTACCTGATAGTATTAAAAGAACAAAGAAATAACCCCTAAAGGAGCTTAATGCTTCTTTTCTTATGTAATTATTCACTATCTAACTATTACCATAATCAATATAATTACGAAGATATATATCTAAGTAATTAAGATAAAGAGAGTTGATTAATTATTAATTTTATATAAAAAAAAAGATGCAAACCTTGTTTTTCATCTCTTTTATTTATCA
>JAEEGL016234466.1_pt1 | contig 12895 bp, 16 predicted proteins | sample 9134231 | NCBI WGS metagenome assembly JAEEGL01 (sample SAMN16246548, study PRJNA631951) | gut metagenome | biome: gut microbiome; feature: rumen; material: fiber-attached | host: Bos | place: Iran: Karaj | collected 2018-10
GGCCCTGCCGACGCAGCCGACTCGGCCGGGGCGAAGCCCGGCGCTCCCGCGTTACGGGAGGGCGTCGTGGGGAGCTTGTGGCCAGACTCGTCGTAGGCGTGGTCGATGGGCTAGGTCGCGCCACGCTGGGCAATGACGCGCCCTTCAGCGTCGTATGCCGTCGTGACGGTGTTCGTGAGCGGGTCGGTGACGGATATCTGCCGCCCGAGCGCATCGTAGCCGTAAGCGGTGGAATAGCCAAGAGCGTCGATAGTAGAAGTAACGCGACCGCTATTCATGTTCGTTGATTACCGGACTTACGGTTTGCAAATTTAAGAACACAACTTTCGACTCGCCACCCAGACTGGGTTCGGCAAGCCACGAATACTTCCAGTAGTCATATACTGGCGAACCTTCCGACGCCCTGACGTACAGTCTGCTATATGCATTGTAGTCAAATACTGGCTGATACGGGAACTGGGTAATGCTTCTACTGGACACGAACATAACGGTATCATCCGCATTGTACCGAAGAATCAACCGTGGAAAACGCGCGTCTCCTGTCGCCTCCTTTCTATCAACAATGATTTTCCTAAAATACGACACATCATCTGATTCAGGATCAACTACCTGAGCAGACGGAAACGGTGCATACGGCACGCATGGTGATGCCCCTACAATAGCAAGTCCATCGACACTATCTCTTCGCCTTTGGTTAAGCCCCAGTCTCAAAGTCATGCCACGGTAAAACAGCCACCTGTTTTCCTCTCTGGCAAAAATGTTCTTATTGTCACATCGTGCCAAAAACAGAAACCGCCGCAACGAAAATGAGCCTTTTTCCACTTGCCGTACCAGGAAATCAATTCTATATACACCCCAGGCTTTCGACGGGCAATCAGACAGGACTCTATTTACGTCGAAACCGCTAAGTGCCACTATATCCACAGAAACAACATCTCCGACAACAATTATGGAGCTGTCGTCAACATAGACTCGACTTCTCATCTTGTCAGTAAATACCGTTCCCCTCTGATCAATTTCTATCACATCAAAATCAGTCGCACGCGCACAAAAGCACGAAGATTTATTTGTATAGACCGCACCATCGGTCTGCAACGGCCGATATGCCCAACATTCCTTTCCGTAGATTGGAAATGTGAATATGCTTATCAAAAACAAACAGGATATACTTTTCATACGCTTGCAGATTTTGTGAAGATTATGGATATATAACGGCATCGCAATCAACCGACACGAGTTTGCCCTCACCATCAAGCATTACCGCATCATATCGGTAGCAATCATATATACTAGCCTCACGAAACAGCCTCACGAAGAAGTAATGCTTGACTCCTTCTCCGAAATCGTTACAACAAACTACTGCCAACCCACTTTTAACCATTCGCGACATCCGCTCTATCTTGTATTGACAAAAATATTTATCTTGTCTTGCGAAGACTTGACGGACAGCCAAAATAGCGTCTGCCTGTTTCATAATGGATACCGCACCTTCATCGAAGCCATCAACCCGCTTGATCAATTTTTCCGCCAAACTGCGTTCGGCTCTGTCATTGATCGGCGCTGCGCCCAAAGTCGCAAGCATAGATGCAAGTACAAGCAATCCACTGATGCCAAATAATCTAATACTCATCGTCATTGATCTTCCCTCCGTGTTTCTTAGCCCCGAAGCTGTGCGCAGCGAAACGAAGGAATTTTCCGAACTTCCAAAATTTTCACTGCCACTCAGTCCACCCCATCCGGTAACAATGGCGGCGAATCAGGAATCAAGCCAGTTGGAAATGCGGCGCGCTTCCTTCTTCGCGGAGTGCGCGTGCTTGTCGGCGAGCATCTTCTGCTTCTGGCGGCGGCTTCGTCGGCGCTTCTGGCGACGGACCTTCTCGGCGGCCTGGCGCGCGGCCGACTTGCGCTTCTGCGCCCTTTCCAGGATGATTTCCGCGAGCATGCGGCGCCCAAGCCAGCGGTTCGTCTCGCGGCTCCGCGTCTCGCCGCAGCGCACGGCGAGTCCGCTCGGCCCGTGCGCGAGGCGCACGACGCTGGACGTCTTGTTAGTCTTCTGCCCGCCCGGTCCGCCTCCGAGTATGAAGCTCTCCTCTAGGTCCTCCTCGAAGACGCAGGCCTCGTCCATGAGCTCCTTTATGCGAGCAACCGTCTCGGGAGAGATCACAGGCCATCCTCCGGACGCGCATTGTCCGTGTGCTTGAGCTCCATGCGGCGGCGGTGCGAGACCACGAACCGCTTTACGACGAGGTACGTCACGGGCGCAAGGACCGCAGCGAGCACGATGCCCCCGAGGAAGAAGGACGCCATGATCTCCGCGCCGAGGCTGCGGACCGCCGACCAGCTCCACTCGGTCTCCGCGAGCTTCGTGTACGTAAGGGTGCCTCCGAACAGGACCTTGTTCATCACGAACGTCTGGGCCGGGTAGATGAAAAAGATCGACACCGGGTTCGTGATGAAGGTGCCGAGCGTCGCCCCGAGCTTCGAGACCCGCATCATCATCGCGAGCGGTATCGCGATGACGAGCTGCATGCCGAACGGGACCGCGCAGCCGATGAACATCCCCAGAGCCCACCCGCCGGCTATGTCCTCCGGCGGAAGCTTCTCCTTGAGTATCTTCCGGCGGAGGTGCGCGAACCGCGCGAGGACTCTCTTCCTGATGGTCACTTCACCGGATGGACGAAGAGACCGGAGCGAAGCTTGGGCTCGAACCAGGTGGACTTGGGCGGCATGATCGCACCGGCATCGGCTATCGCCATCATCTCGCCGACCGTAACGGGCTCCATCGCGAACGCGACAGCCGCCTCGCCCGAGTCGACCTTCGCGGCAAGCGCCTCGTCTCCGCGGATTCCGCCCATGAACGAGATCCGCTTGTCGGTGCGCGGATCTCCGATGCCAAGCACGGGGGCGAGCAGGTTGTCCTGCAGGTAGCTCACATCGAGGGAAGAGACGACGTCGGCTCCCTTGGGGATGTCCCACGAAAGGTCGGTCCAGCGCCCGTTGAAGTACATGCGGCAGTTGCGCGAGCCCTTCTTCCCGATGGCGAAGTTTTCGCTGAGGCGGGACATGAACTCGTAGGTGGAAAGGCCGTTCAGGTCCGCGACAAGCCTGTTGTATGCGAGGATCTTGAGCTGGCTCGCGGGGAAGGCGACGGCGAGGAAGTAGCGGCTCTCGCCCTCGAAGTTCCTCTCCTTGGCATAGCGCGAGGCCGCCGCGCTGCGGTGGTGCCCGTCCGCGATGTACGCGACCGGGATTCGCGCGAAGAGCTCCTGAAGCTCGTCTGCGCGGCAGCTGGAGGCCGCCGCGACCTCCCATACCGTGTGGCCGATGCCGTCCGGCGCGACAAAGTCGTAGAGCGGCGCCGCGCTGCACGCCTCGGCGACAAGCTCGTCAATCGCCTTGTCGTCGCGGTACGTAAGGAACGCTGGGCCCGTGTGGGCCTCAAGCGTCTCGATGTGGCGCGTGCGGTCGTCTTCCTTGTCCTTCCGCGTCTTCTCGTGTTGCTTCAGGACCCCGGAGAGGTAGTCCTGGGTGTCGAACGTCGCGACGATGCCCGTCTGGCTGTGCGCGCCCATCGTCTGCCTGTAGGCGTAGAACCTGGGTTCGGCGTCCTTCACCAGCGTGCCGTCCGCGACGAGCGCGTCAAGGGCCCGCTTCGCCTGGGCGTACGCCTCGGGGGATGAGCACTCGGTCCCGTCGGGGAGGTCGATCTCCGGACGCGACACGTGGAGGAAGCTCTTGGGGTTGCCCGCCGCGAGCGCCTTCGCCTCGGCCGTGTCGACGACGTCATAAGGAACGGACGCGACCGAAGCCGCGTCCCCTGGATTCGGCCTTACGGCCGCAAAAGGACGAATGACCATTTTAGAATCCGATGTTCAAGACAGGGCAGAACTGGAGCTCGGCATCGCGGATGACGTTGACGAGGCCGACCTGGAAGCCGTACATCTCCTCGGCGCGGTTCACGAGGCCGAACTGGATGCCCTGCGCCTGGTGGGCTACGTTGATGAGTCCGGCCTGGACGCCGCGGATGGACCCCGCCTCGTTCCAGAGGCCGATCTGCACGCCCAGCATGTCGGCCTGGCCGACGCTGTTGTAGAGGCCCACCTGGAAGCCGGTGAAGAAGTCTTTGACGTCGTTGCGCAGCACGCTGCACATGAAGCCCTCGAAATACTGGGCACGGCCCCAGAGGCCGACGTCGATGCCCGTGACGCTCTCGTGCTTCGTGGAGAACGGGAACGTGATCCGGAGGCCGACGATGTCGGGCGTCTTGGGCGCGGAGGGAATCTCCGAGACTGCGAAGAACGCTGGCCAGACGCCCGTCTGCTTGCGCGGCGCCTCGGCGGGCGGGATGTTGTCGATGCTGTCGTCTTCAGCCTCCTCGTCGGCGGCGAAAATCGGGGCCGCGACTACGGCGGCAAGAGCGAACGCGAGCAGTTTCTTCATTTGTCAGACTCCTAGTTTTATCGTATGGGATAAATTATATGCTTTTCCGTCGCATTTTGCAAGTGTCAAGACACGGAGACCTTGCGGATGACGACGGGCTCCTCAGGCACGTTCTGGTGCGGGCCCCTGAATCCGGTCTTCACCTTCGCTATCGCGTCCACCACCTCCATGCCGTCCGTGACCCGCCCGAACACCGCGTATCCGAAGCCCTGCGGCGTCGGGGAGGTGAAGTCGAGGAAGTCGTTGTCGACGAGGTTGATGAAGAACTGGCTCGTCGCGGAGTCCACGACCATTGTGCGCGCCATCGCAATGGTGCCGCGCGAGTTCTTGAGCCCGTTCATCGCCTCGTTGCGTATCGGCGCGCGCGTGGGCTTCTGGTTCATGTCGCGCGTGAACCCGCCGCCCTGGATCATGAATCCGTCTATGACGCGGTGGAACACCGTCCCGTCGTAGTGGCCGCTCTTCGCGTACTCCGCGAAGTTCGCCACAGTCGCGGGAGCCTTCCCCTCGTCCAGCTCCAGCGTGATCGTCCCCATCGAAGTCTCTATCGTAGCCTTCATTTGCATACCTCCTCGAATGCCCTGCAAACCTTGAGGAGCTTCGTTTCCTCGAAGCCCCCGCATATAAACTGAACCCCGACGGGAAGCCCCGCCGGCCTGGTAAATCCCGCCGGCACCGACGCGGCGCACACGCCCGCGAGGGAGCTCGGAATGGTGAAAAGGTCGTTCAAGTACATGGTAAGCGGGTCCTGCAGCTCGCCAAGCCTGAACGCCGGCGTCGGCGCGCACGGCGTAAGGAGCGCGTCGACCTTCCCGAATGCCTCGTCGAAGTCGCGCTTGACAAGGGTGCGGACCTTCTGCGCCCGCCCGTAGTAGGCGTCGTAGTAGCCGCTGGACAGCACGTACGTGCCCATGATGATGCGGCGCTTCACCTCCGGGCCGAATCCCTCGGCGCGCGACTTCGCGTAGAGAGAATAGACGTCCTTAGACTCCGCGCTGCGGTGCCCGTAACGGACGCCGTCGAACCTCGCGAGGTTCGCGCTCGCCTCCGCCGGGGCGATGATGTAGTAGACCGCCATCGCGGACTCGGTGTGCGGAAGCGACACCTCGACGATCTCCGCGCCCGCCGCGGCGCACTTCGCGACCGCCTCGTCCGTTATTCGCTTCACCTCCGGGTCAAGGCCCTTCACGTCGAAATACTCCTTCGGGAGACCCAGCTTCACGCCCTTGAGCGAGGAACCCTCGATCTCCTTCGCGTAGTCCGGCACGGGGTCCGTCGGCGTCGTTCCGTCCATCTCGTCGTGTCCGGCAAGCGCGCCGAGGAGGATCGCCGCGTCCTCGACGGACTTGGTCATCGGCCCGACCTGGTCGAGCGAGCTCGCGAACGCCGTGACGCCGTAGCGGCTCACGCGTCCGTAGCTGGGCTTCACGCCCACGCAGTTGCAGAAGCTCGCCGGCTGGCGGATCGAGCCGCCCGTGTCCGTGCCGAGCGCCGCGATGCACATGTTGCCGCCTACCGCCGCCGCGCTGCCGCCGGACGAGCCGCCGGGCACTCTGGAGAGGTCGTAGGGGTTCCTCGTCACGCCAAGCGCGGAGTTCTCCGTGGAGGAGCCCATCGCGAACTCGTCCATGTTCACGCGTCCGCACGGGATGAAGCCGTGCGACTTCATGTTGCGGATCACGGTCGCGTCGTAGGGCGAAACATAGCCCTTCAATATCTTGGACCCGCAGGTGCACGGCTGCCCGCGCACGTTGATGAGGTCCTTCACTGCGACAGGCACCGCCTTTGGGTTCTCCCGCGCGAGCGCGAGCGCGCCCTCCTCGTCGAAGGTGAGGTACGCGCCGATCTCGCCGTTGCGCTCGCGATAGCGCGCGATGACGGACTTGACGACGTCCTCGCTCGAGAACTCGCCCTTCGCGAGCCCGTCCTGCGCCTGCCTTATTCCAAGTTCGTAGAGTTCCATGCTACCCGTTCCTTGTGTCCGTTTCCCGTCAGCTTTCCGCGCCTTCGACGATCTTGGGGAGGAGGAACTCGTCCCCGACCTTCGCCGGCGCGTTCGCAAGCGCCTCAGCCCTGTCCATGGAAGGACGCTCCACGTCCTCGCGGAAGACGTTGACCAGCGTGCGCCCGTGCATCATCGGCTCGACGCCCGAGACGTCCACCTCCGATATCTTCTCGACGTACCCGACAATGTTCTCCAGCTGCGGCTGGAAAACGGACTTCTCCTCCTCCGAAAGCTCGAGCCTCGCAAGCTCCGCCACGTATCCGACGTCAATTTTCATCTTGCTTTCCTCTCCCGCCAGCCACTAATCGCCAACCACTAGCCACTACTTGCTCCAGCAGGGCGTGATCCAGTTGCCTTCGTTGCGAAAGAGCCTCTTAGGCGCGTCGCCGCCCTTCTCCGGCGGAAGCGTGTCCACGACGAAAAGCGCCTTGTCGCGCCCTGCGACCACGTGGCGGCCGTCGCGCGACCAGGACGGGTGTTCCCAGCTGCCGGGCTCGCCGACCAGCGTCGGCTTGCGGTCGGCGCCGTTCATGTCCACGATTGCGACCTGGTTGCCGCCGGAACGGCGCGAGACGTAGACGATCCTGTTGTCCAGGCCCCAGTCGGGGTCGACGTTCTGCGAACCCGCCATGGTGACGAGGGTCTTCTTCTTCGTCGCGACGTCGATGACGTATATCTGCGGCTTCCTGGACTCGTCGGAAACGTACGCAATCCTCTTGCCGTCCGGGCTCCAGCAGGGCTGGCCCTCGCTTGCAAACGGAGTCGTCGTCAGTCGCGACCACGAACCCGCCGCGACGTCGATGACGTAGAGCTCGGGATTGCCGTGGATGGAGAGGATTATCGCCGCCTTGCGTCCGTCCGGCGAGAACGCCGCGCCCGTGGCGAGCCCCTTGAAGCTCCACTTGAGCGAAAGCCTGCCCGTTGCGGCGTTGTATTCGAACACCTGCGGCCCGGCGTTGCGGATTCCCGTGAAGAAGATCGAGTCACGGCCGCGCCAGCGGGGTCCGACCGTGGTCATGCCGTCGGACGTGAGCTGGAGGATGTCGTAACCGTCAGGATAGCACGTGCACAGCTCCGAGACGTCGCGTCCCTTCTTGGACACAAACGCGATCTTGTCGCACGCAAAGCCCTTCTGCCGGCCGAAAGTCTCCGTCATCTTGTCTGCGAGCATGCGCGCCTCCATGCGAGCCGCCTTCGCGTCCTTGGCGGACGAGGGAAGCGAAAGCGCCTTCCCGCGCCCCTCCGCAACGATCGTCGAACCGACGGCCCCCGTCACCTTGACGGCGCCGTCGCGCGCTATGACAAAGCATCCTGCCAGGTCGAGGTTCCTCTTCAGGCTGTTCGCGAACGCGCTGTCGCCCTTCACGTCCACGCTGACTCGGATCTTCTCCGCGCCGGCCCCCTTCACGTCCACCACCGTCTCCGCCATCGCGGAAACCGCCGCAAAACACGCCGCAAACACTGCTGCCGCAACTCTCATTCTGTCCTTGCCTTTCTTTTTCGCATCATCCCGTCGCAACCATATCTCCGGGAAACCAAAATAGTATAGCAAATCACGTCCCCGCGTGCAATTGCCAGTTTGAGGTCGGAACGGCCAAACGGCCAAGTTCTCCGCGCCAACGCCGATGTGCCGGACGCGTCAGGCGGTTGGAGGGGTCGACGCGACGAGTCCGGCGCCATAGAGGGTAAGGGTCGGGTCGACGGTAAAGGGAAGGTCGAGGTCCTTGAGGACCCACTTCGCGAACCCGCCTGTCGCGACGAGGCGGAAGTCCGCATTGAAGTTCTTCTTCAGCTCGGAGACTATCTCGCGCACCATGCCGCGGTAGCCGACAAGCGCGCCAAAGCGCATGGCCTCCTCGGTGGAGCGACCGATCTTCGGGGCACGCCCCGACCCGATCTTCATTCGGGGAAGCTTGGCCGTCCGCTCGAAGAGGTAGTCGCGCATCAGCGGGAACCCCGGCGCAATCACGCCGCCGCGCCAGACGCAGTCCGCCGTCACGACCGCCGCCGTAAGCGCCGTGCCGAAGTCCATCACCAGCACCGGCGCGCCATAGCGCGACACCGCGCCCGCCGCGTCCGCAAGCCGGTCCGCGCCAATGGTCTCGGGCTTCGGGTAGTCGATGAAGATCGTGGCTCGTGCTCCGTGCTTCGTGCTCGCCGCGAGCCACGAGTTACGAGCCCCGTTCTTCCCCCGGGACACGCTGGCGAAATTCCTGTACGTCACCTGGCGGAAGGCGAGGGCGTGCGCCTTGGCAAACGCGCGCCAGGCGTGGTCGGCCTTCGGCACGACCGAGACGTAGGCGAGGGAGATTGTTTGAGTGCTTGCTTGTTTGAGTGTTTTAGAGTTTGAGTACCTGCCGACAAGGCTGCAGACATGGGCCGACGCCTCGGGGAAGCCTCCGTCGCAGTGGGCCACATGACTCACGCGGCCGTCGGACCAGAGGCCGACGGCCGTCGAGGTGTTGCCGACGTCAACTACGACAAGCTTCAAACGACGCTCCATTCGAGGCTCAGGTCGACGGACCCCGCGGAATGCGTGAGGCAGCCGAGGGAAATCGCCGTAACGCCCGTCGCCGCCACTTCCTTCGCGCGCTCGAGGGTGATGCCGCCGGACGCCTCCGTCTTCGAGACGCCCTTGCACATCTTCACGCACTTCTTCATGTCCGCGCAGGACATGTTGTCGAGCATGATCCACTCGGGCCTGGCCTTGAGGGCGCTCGCGCATTCCCTGAGGCTCTCGACCTCGACCTCGACGGCCAGCTTCGGGAACTTCTTGCGGGCCGCGACGACGGCCTGGTCAAGCTCGTCCGGGTTGCCGCCCTTCCAGAGACGGCGGTGGTTGTCCTTCATGAGGACCCGGTCGTACATTCCCATGCGGTGGTTCGTTCCGCCGCCGCACGTGACGGCGTACTTCTCGAAGACGCGCAGCCCGGGGGTTGTCTTTCGCGTGTCGAGGATGAGGGTTCCGTAGCGCTTCGTCGCGTCGACAAACTTCTTCGCGAGAGTCGCAGTGGCGCACATTCTCTGCATGAAGTTCAGGGCCGTGCGCTCCGCCGCGAGGATGCTCCTCGCCTTCCCCCGGAAAGAAAGGATCGGCTCCTTCGGTTTCACGACGGAGCCGTCAGGCTTGTGGATCACGACCCTGATCTTCGGGTCGACAGCCTTCATCACGGCCTTCGCGACCGTCGCGCCCGCAACGACGCATCCTGTCCCCTTCGCGTAGATCTCGCCTGTCGCGACGGCATCGGGGTCCACAAGCGCCTCGCTCGTCGCGTCGCACCACTTTGCGCGGCGCGCGTCCGCGGCGTCCGCGAGGTCCTCGTCGAGGGCGAGGCGCACCGCCGCCTTCGCACGCGTCGAAAGCATCACGTCTTTCATGGACGGATTCCTCAGGCCCGCATCAGGTACGCCCAGTGGTCGTAGAGCATAAACGTCAAGATGCCGGCGAGCGTGAGGGAGATGAAGCCGGCGACAAGGGCGCAGAAGGCCGCGTTCTTGCTGATCGTGGCAGTCGAAGCGGAAGCCGCCGGCGCAGTGTCGAGCCTGAATCGGTCGGCGATTGCCGCGCTTCCAGAGCCAGGCTGGGCCGCCATTGTCTTGGATTTCTTGATTTTCATGCTCCAATTATAACATTATCGCGTGCCGAAATCAAGGGGAGCGGACGCAGGAGTACGGCCAGCAGCCAATCCGAGCGGTCGTGGCGCGCTTGATGCGTACGCCTTGCGCGGCAGGGACGTCACCTGCGGGAATCGCGCCTTTGCGCGGGAGGGGGCGGGGCGGGACGGCGAGACGAACCGCTTTTCGGCGACATCGACTCAGCCCGGCGAGCATGCACAACGATGGCCTTGCGGTAGCCGGCCTTCCCCAGGTAGTTGTGCTGGAACACCCACGTCGCGCGCGGCTGGGCAAAGTCCTCGTCCACCAGCATGTGGATCGTCGCGTCCTTGGGCACCTTGTTCTTCTCCAGCAGGCGCACAGCCTCCTCCGGCGTCACGTAGCGGTCGCGGAACTTCATGCCGTGGTTTGTGAACCGAATGAGCGGATGGGACGCGTCGTAGACGAGCTCGCGTTCGCGGGGCGCGCTCGCGCACCCGCAGCACGAGACGAGCGCCATGTAGAGCGCCGTGCCCGCGGCGATGCTCACGAGCGGGTTGCCCCTCCAGAGCTGGAGCGCCACCGTGAGGGCGCCCGCGAGGTACGGCCATGGCGTGCGCCACTGGAGGCCCGAGTACGAATAGACAATCAGCGCGGCGATGACGACCGGGGAGATGAAGCTCCCGAAACGGGAGACCCACCCGGGCAGCTCGCGCCCGCGCCTCGCAAAGAGGATGAACGGAAGCGCACGCATCGCGTACGTCACGGCCCAGCCGGCGCCGACGACAGCCAGCATGTACAGGAACTCATTTTCCATGTCTATACATCTCCTTTGCCTGATCTGTGAATATCACTAGGAAAAGCGCCACCATCGCGAACTCCATCCCGTTCGTCCTTGCGCGTATCACCTCCGGGTCCAGCGCGCCCTGCAGGACCGCCACCGCGAGCGCGCCCGCCGTCACGCCCGCGACCCAGTACGAGAGGTTCATGGCGGACAGCGACACGCAGTAGAGCAGGTAGGCGGACGCGCGGGTGTAGCGGCACGCCGCCTCCAGCGCGTAGTTCTCGTCCGACAGCATGTGGACGAGAAAGAGCTTCCTCAGCAGCGGAACGTCCTTCCAGCGGCCCAGCATCGTGAAGCCGTAGAACGCGTAGCGGAAGTTGATCCCGGCCGCGAGCAGCGCGAAGGTCCACGCCGGCGCGCGGTCCGCGACCGGCTGCACCATGGCGAAGCTGAACGTCCCCGAGACGCAGAGGGCGCTCGAGATGAAGCCCCAGAGCGGCGCGTGGGCCAGCCCCGCCTTCGCGGCGAGCAGCGCGCCGGCGACGAAGCCCATGGACGTGTAGCCCATGAGCACCGGAAGCGAGTCGACGAACGCGCGGCGCAGGACGGCCCTGCGCTCAAGAGGCGCGAGAGGCAAGTATCTTCCCGACACGTTCCGCATCCTCCGGGGTGTCAACGCCGACGCCCTCGTCGTCCGTCCTCACGACCGAGATCTTCGCGCCCATCCAGAGCGCCCTGAGCTGCTCGAGCTTCTCCGTCGTCTCAAGCGGGCACGGCGGCTCCGCGATGTAGCGCTTGAGGAAGGCGCCGCGGTATGCGTATATGCCGAGGTGCCGAACGTAGAGCCCGGACGAGAGGTCGGCCTCGCCGTCGCGGCTGAAGGGAATCGGCGCGCGGGAGAAGTACATGGCGCCGTCGAACCGGTCGAGGACGACCTTCACGACGGACTTCGCCGCGAGGTCCGCGGCGCTCCTGGCGGGAGTCACGGCCGTCGCCATGTCCCACCTGGCGTCCAGCTTGAGCTTCATCGCGAGCTCGTCCACGAGAGCCGGGTCGATGAGCGGCTCGTCGCCCTGTATGTTCACGAGGATGTCGTCGTCCGCGAAGTCCGCGCCGAGGTAGTTGCGCGCGGCGCAGGCGATGCGGTCCGTCCCGCTCGGGAGCGACGACGGCGTCATCACCGCCCTGCCGCCGTGCTGCGCCACCGCGTCCGCGATCCTCTCGTCGTCCGTCGCCACAAGCACCTCGTCCAGCGACTTCGCCTTCTTGACGGCCTCCACGACCCATGCGACCAGCGGCTTGCCCGCCAGCACCGCAAGGGGCTTGCCGGGGAACCTGCTAGAGCCGAAACGGCTCGGGATTATCCCGTATGTCTTCATTCTCCACGATCTCCACTTTCTTGAAAAACATCTTCCTGAGGATCGGCAGTCGCCTCTCCTGGCGCTCCAGCGACCACATCACGAAGCGCCACTTCCTGTCGAAGCCGTACCTGGACGGCAGGTTCGGGCGGAAGGACTCGAACTTGTCGCGCAGCACCGAGAGCTGCCACTCCATCGCGTGCGTGCGGAACTCGAACCCGTCGATGAACCTCTCCGCCACCTCCTTCATCGAGACGGCGTGGCGCCTCTGGTATATCTTGAGCGCGTGCGCGTAGCACGTGAGGTAGAAGGACGCGATGTCGTGGAGGTTCTCGTCGGTGTAGTCGAGGTTGGGCCAGCCGAAGCTGCCCCTCACGGAGCACGTCGCGACCTTCTTCGGCATGACGCGACCCGCCGCGATGTCGTACTCGAACTCGTATATCTCCTTGCCGATCCCGTAGCTCGGGGACTGCGTCTCGGGGTCGAACTTCTTCATGGCCATGTTCTGCGCCGCCGCGTCGCCCATGAGCGTCGCCAGCACGAGGACGACCTCCTTCTCCTCGACGGACGAGTCGTCCACGCTGCAGAAGTAGCTGGCCGGTATGGAGTCCATCGGCTCCCCCTCCAGCCGCCCCCTTATGAAGTAGTCCACCGGCCTGCGGCCCGTCTTCGCCCTGCGGCGCAGGACCCTGTAGTCGCTCAGGCTTATGCCGA
>JAEEGL016743494.1_pt1 | contig 12895 bp, 10 predicted proteins | sample 9134231 | NCBI WGS metagenome assembly JAEEGL01 (sample SAMN16246548, study PRJNA631951) | gut metagenome | biome: gut microbiome; feature: rumen; material: fiber-attached | host: Bos | place: Iran: Karaj | collected 2018-10
CATAGACTTCATGTTCAGGGATTCCACGCATACAACATCATACGAATTGGCTATCTTCGTAGATATTTGATGCAGGTTATCCAGACGCTGATTAGCGATATGTCTATGGATTTTATTTACTTTACGGAGTTGCTTTATGTAGTTAGATGATTTAGCTTCATGTTTCTTGGAACCTTGCATACGTGATAGCCTACGTTGCGCCTTCGCTAGTTTATCATGACTTTCACGATAATATTTATGATCAGTGCCTACATTACCGTTACTGTCCACATACAAGCCATCAGAAGCATAGTCCAAACCGATAGCATTGGTCGTATCTGCTACATAGGTATTTATAGTGTCTGTAATTTCAAACAATACTGAAATATAGAACTTCCCATCAGATTCCTGCGATACGGTAGCAGACTTGATAACCCAAGTATCGTCAGGAATACGATGAATCACAGATTTTACCTTACCAATCTTAGGAAGTTTGATATATTTATTATTTATGATAGCAACGGTGCCGTGCTGATTGTTTGTAGTGTATGATTTACGTGTATGCTTAGCTGATTTGAATTTTGGAAATCCAGTATTCTTCTTTCGGGATTTACTAAAACAGTTGTGGAATGCTTCTTGTAAATCCAACTGCTTATTAGCAAGAGCAAGGCTGTCTACTTCTTTGAGGTATGGATAATCCTTTTTGTACTGCGCAGGAGTGGTCTGCAAAGTCTTTTGGTGTTTTTGGTAATAAGCAATCTTATCAGCAAGCATTAGATTATAAACTTTTCTACAACATCCAAAAGTCTTGGCAAATAATATACATTGTTCAGTTGTTGGATATACTCTGTATTTTATTGCTCTATTCATTAGTTACCTCACGCAATTCATCCCACCACCTATAGAGGTGGGGGATTTCTTGCTGTTTTCTAGTTAAACTATACAATATATATTTTCTATAAGTCAAAATTTGAGCACAGCTTTTTTATTACATAAAACTATCCCATATTTTTACACATACATTGCTAATATAACCTTGGTCCCTTACCCCCAAGTCAAGCTTTTTTTTAGTACTAAGCATAAAAAATACTCCCAACCGTTACGTTGAGAGCATTTTTGTTTTTTTACCAAATCTATAAGTTTCACAAAAGAGAATGTTCTCTAATTCTTATACCATATCAGGCACTGGTCGGCATCGACTGATACTGATTAGTTGGCTTCCAGGCTTTTGAATCAGCATACTTTATTCGTCTGCTTTCGGACGCTCGGGAATACATGTCTTTTGCCTCAACAAACTCTGCAAATAGCTCATACATCTCTTTTTCGCTAAGACTCATGCTCAAATGCTTTATGTCTACAGCTTTTGAGAAGATTGCACCTACATTGCCTTTTGCCGGAGGCGCCTTGAAGTTTTTGATCGTGATTTCGTATGGCTCTTCAAACACCGAAGTATATTTTATTGTTAATGTACGACATTCTGTATTTCCGTTCCCATCAACTTTTTTATTATTCGGTGTTTTGATCTCATCCAGAATCACTTCTGTTGTGACAGCTTTGAGTATTCCATCTCTTTTGGCAGCTACAGCCTCATACACAGCTTCCGCTATTTGTTTATTTCTAGGATACTGTTCTGATGTCTGTTTAAGTCTAGTGTACTCCGCTTTAATATCATCTTCAGATGAATTAAGCACAAATTCCGCAACGGATTTTCCCTTATAAAGGCCCATGACGCACTGCGTCTTATAATATGACGCAGTTTCATTTCCTACCGCTTTCGCTATATTTGTCTTAATCTTTTCCAAAACATACTTAGGATCTATCGGATCCATATATGCCAAAACTCCGGTTTTTGACTCGCTATCAAAAATATTGATGCAACAAGTTGATGTTCTTCCGGAACTCTGAGCCGGATCTGTTCCTTCCTTGAAGCTCCTGGGAGCTACACTTCCGTATAAAGTATAACGGCCACCTGACTTATAATAATTTGCCACCTGCGTCGCAAGATCGTCTATGATTTTATCACTCATTTTTCCTTTCTCCTATAAGATTTTGAATACAGCCGGCTGATATATTATCAGCCGACCGTTCTCTTATTCGTTCTTTCTTTTATGAAAAAGGTAATTCATCTGAGTAATCAATGTTCATAAAGTCATTCTTAAGATCTGCCGACTTTGAGCCGGCATTTGATGCAGGTGCAGTCGGAGCTGCAGTGTAGTTAGCATTACCGGAATCGCCTTCGTATTCGGTCTTACCGATCTCATTGGCCACAATGACTTCTTTGGAAACAACCTTTCCGTCCTTGTTCGTGTAAGAGTCGGCAGTAATGAATCCAAATACATCAATACGCTCGCCGCTGGCAATGTTTGTCTTCACAACCGTCTTAGAGTTCTGCTTGATCTCAAAGTTAAGACTGGGACCGTATGATCCATCCGAGTTCTTCTTTCCGGGAAGAAAAGCATTGATGATTGTTAAGGCTTCAGACACCTTTCTTACCGCAGGATAAGTCTGCCCATTGTATTCTCTGTTGTTGCTTACGATCAGTGAAAGTTTTACTTCGTTAAATTTCATTGTTTTTTATCTCCTTTAATAGTGTTGGAGCTAAAAAATTGCTCCATTTATCGTTTACATATATATTATGTGATTTATTTTGAAAAAAAGTTTCTTGAATGAAAAAAACAGTAGACTATATCTTATGCATATCTACAAAACATACATGGCATTAGAAACAAGCAAAAGAAAAGAGGCTTCGCATAAGAAGCCTCCAAACTTTTTGTACTTAGACCGTTATTATACCATCTCTGGTATTTTTTCAGGTTACGAGATTTCCTAGTATTTATGAATATATCACCTAGTTGGCTCTAGGATGACTACTTCATATCTAGTACCTCTCTTGCCAACGCCTATCAGAATATCTCGAAGTCTTTCATCCTAAATTGCATAGACTTGTTACCCTTATAAATATTTTCGGTGACCACACCAACGATATCTGCATATCTGGGCTCTTTTCCCAGGAGAGTTCTCTGTTCTTGATACCACGAATTCATATTGAACCCGACAGCCTCAAAGCTTGCAAACTTAAATCTGATGTGAGGTTTTTCTGCATCGGGAGCATCGACCTTTCCTCCAAAGAAGGATGTTTTTAAGATACGGCTTTTGATTCTTACCGAAGGCGCCGGCATCCCGCATCCACAGGGTTCTAAATCCAGGACTTCTTTTGTGACTCTTGTGATGTTAAGATCATTTGCCTTTACATCCCAGCAGACACAATCTGCATCGCTAGAGATATCAACTCCTTCAGCTACGAGTCTTTCTTTATCCGCTTTTACTAACGCATTGATTTTTTTTGTAAAGGACTCTAAGTTTTCTTCCTTTAGTGAAAGACCGGCAGCTCCGGAGTGACCTCCACATCCTATAAGTTCATCTTTGCATTGCCTTATAAGCGAAATGATGTTCATTCCCTTTATATTGCATCTGGCCGAACCCTTAAGATTTCCCTCTGCATCATACCCAAAAATAAATGTAGGATTTCCGGTCTCCTGTGAGATGTTACCGGCTATTATGCCAGCAATGCCAAGAGGGATGCTCTTGTCAGCATAAACGATAGCATCAAGCTCATTGATAGAATCACCTAGTTTTTTATAAGTATCTTCCATGACTGTTCCGACTAATTCTTTTCGCTTGGTATTAGTCTCAATGAGCCATCTCACTCCGTCCTCAAAACCAGCTTTTTGAAGAAGTACTTTGCACACCGTTTCAGCTCCACCGTCGGCTAACCTTTCGGGTGCATTTATAATAGGTACAATGTTAAAAGCTATATCTGTAGAAGTGATTGATTCAGAATAATGAACTTCCTCCTGCGATAACAGTGAATTGAAAGCTGCAGTTCCCTTAAATGCCTTCAAATTTTTCATTCCTTCAATAACAATCTGTCTATTATCTCCGGTAAGCTCAACTACATCTCCGATAGTTGCTACTGCAGCAAATACGCTCAATGACGGAATCAAAGGATGATCTTCTCCCAAAATATACTCTGCCAGTCTGTAAGCGATTCCAGCTCCGCAATAATGGGTATAATCAGCTTCACCTATCGCTGACGGATCGATCAAGATGTCAACATCCGGTAATTCATTATCCGCTGTATGATGGTCAAGAATGATCGTATACATTCCTCTTCTTCTAGCTTCTTTCATCTGCTCTACAGCAGTAATGCCGTTATCTACCGTTATAAGCATTACACCGTCTTCAATCCTGTCTATGATCTTGAATGATAAGCCATATCCTTCAGCTTCTCTTTTGGGAATGATGAGCTTGAATTTTACTCCGATCGTAAAGCAGAGCATAGTCAATATCATTATAGAATTAATTCCATCAGAATCATAATCCCCGACAATGACTATTGTTCTTCCGCTCTTTTTTGCCTCAAACAAGGCGGCCTTAACTTCAGCGAATCTTTTAAAATTCTTTCCGGTTTTCGCAGAAAGTTCCTGAAATGTATATCCGGTCTTTTCCAGAAGAAAGTCTCTTACAGACTCTCCGCTTGAAGTATGTTTCCATATTTTTCTCTTCATAATTTATCTTTCCCTTTCCTGTTTAGGCGCACGCTTCTAGCTCATCCTTAGTACGAGCCATGTGTGCGATGATTATAGCAGTTACTTTATTTGCTTTCAGGCCATTTTCTTTGCAGAATACATCAAACAGGTCTGAAAGCTCATTTCTTCCCGCCTCCGTTAAAGGGTTGGATATATCGAAAGATGTTTCGTCAAGCTTTCCGGTTTCAGAGTTTTCAAAAGCCACGATCACCTCAGTCCAAATTGAATCAGGCTCTAATACGCACGTCGCTTCATACCCATTTTTCTTTAAATACTGTTTTACATTCATATTTTTTTCTCCTTATCGTTCTGAGAAATATAAATTTCTCCATTTATCTATACATTTATATTATGTGACTTTTTTTTGAGCAAACTTCACTCTTTCTCAAATCATGTACATTAAGAATAGTTTTATGTCTTTCTCATAAAAATAATTTTCCTAAAAAAATTTTTAAAAAATTACGGATTACAAAACAATATGTCCCACATAAAGAATGAAGGGAGAAGAAAGACGTACCGTGAAAGGAGCTTTATTATGATAAATAGAAAACTGTTTTTTGCTGTAGATGACCTTGTTGACGATATTAGACATAATGAATCCACAAAGAATATCGAACAAGATATCGCAACCCTCTACGAAGTCTGTGATACGATAGATAAATACGTTCGAAATTCTTATTCCCAGGCATCAATATTAAAAGATATCCTGGAATACTTAAAAGAGACTCGGGACGAAAACAATGAAGATTCTGTTCGGATATTAAAAGGTGAAGAAAGAGCCTTAAATGATTGGTATACAATCAATAACCTGATAGAAACAATAGAAATGTGGACATCTAAACGATAACCCCTGACTTCTCCCTTCGGGGTTACCTTTTAAAAATATACAAAATAGGCCCCGTTTCTACGGAGCCTATATCCATGAGATTTACCTGCGCTTACGCACCTATTTCAAAATCGTCCTCGCGATTTCTATTTTTGTGTTCTTTCGCATCAGACGTTGCCAATTCCTGACGAATTGTTTTTTCAATAACTTCCTGGAACGATTCCATTTCTTCTGAATATTCTTCAGACTCTACTTCGGACTCTTCCTCATAAAGATTCATAGTTTCTACTGAAGGAAGGTCTCTCTCGTTTTCCAGGTTCTCTTCCTGGCCAAAGTCTATTTCTTTGTTATCTGATTGCGAATGCTCATAACTTAAGTCATTATACTCTTCTTCTAAACGATCATTATTATTTCCCTGCTCCACAATTACGGACTCCCCTGTCACCTCGTTTCCCCATGCATCATCCACAAGATAATTAACACCATTCGACTCTACAGTTACCTTAGGATCATCTTTAGGACCAAAATCGAGACCATCTACGGTTGCGTAATCTATACCCGGCATTTTATTGTCCTCAAGAATAAGATTAAAATCATCTTTCAGAACTGTTTCATAATCGTGACCTTTATATTCAATAAGATCTGAACTTTCAAGATTAAATCCCTTTACAGTCTCATGGTCAAATAGGAAGTTATGCGCATCCTGTAACGATTCAAAGGATTTGTTTCCTTTTACTTGTTCATTTTCGTAAATTGTAACACCATATTTTACTGTATTATCTTCAACGTATTCGTATACCGCTGCTTTAATATCAGCCTGTTCATTTTCGTATACATAAGCGGTGAGAGTTGCGGCAGGCAGAAGGTCTTTTGCATCTTCTTTTGTCAGTTCATCTGCATCTCTTGTTTTAACCTCTTCTACACCGTTTTCATTTTCTATGGCCTGAACATTTGTAGCAGTCATCTTTCCGGTAAATGGATTAACCTGCTCAACCTGAATCCTAGAGTTAAGGGAATCTATTTCTGTATTGATTCCGCCGTGCTGTTCTATTCTTGCAACGATATTGTTGACATCCAGAGCTCTCAGGTGACCATTCAGCCACTCTCCCTTTCGGCTATAAGTGGCTGTACCTTCTGATGTTCCAAAAAGGTATGATAACTCTCCGTTCTGTCTTTCTTTAGGAGCATTCGAATAGCAGATCTCAACGTCCCCCTCCATTCGAGAAAAACGGAGCGCTCCACCGTCACTTAATATGATATTGAACTCTTTTCCTGTCTCATGGCAAAGATTACAGAGCTTTTCAAGAGAATCAACGATTGCTTTATTATATGTATCCTTGCTATTTTTAAGGGCATTGATGATCTCATCATTCAGCTTTCCGGATCTTGCGGCTTCATCATAAGCAGCCTGAGCTTCCTTAACTTGTTTAGCGTATGGTTCGATAGCTTTAATGATCTCCATCTTCTTATTAGCCACCATAGCGTTTTCTTTCTTCTGCCACTGCAGGAACTTTCTCTCTTTAGCTTCTTCCTGAAGGATGACTTTTTCTCTGTACTCTTTTGGAAGAAGGGCAAATCTGATCCTCTCAAAGATCATAGGAAAAACACTAAAAACAGCTACAAGCGCCTTTCCGAAGCTCCTTAACCATTTGGGTCCGGAGCCATACAATCTCTTATACTCATCCTTCTGAGTCTTGTCATACTGTTCGTATTCTCCGGAAGCAATCTGGCCATCCTTGATATCAGCTTTATTTACTTCCTTAACGGCTTCATCATTCATTCTGTCTTTTTCTTCATTGTTATCCATATATACCTCCATGATTGATATATCAACTTTTTACTTATTTATATTATGTGATATTTTTTTATAAAAAGTTTTCACTCCCAGTATTCGTCTTCGTCGTCTGTGAAATCATATTCCGAGATTCCCTCATCATATGCTCCAGCTTCTTCGTTTAATTGCCGGGAAATCTTCTTTGTATATGGATTGTATTTTTTTAGATTAATCCCTGTAAGACCTCCTACTATATATGAACCGATCTTCCATCGTTGTTCTTTTTCATACAGTGCCATCATTTTCTTATCTTCTTCCGAAAATCCATGAGTTTTAAAGCTTTCTCTTTGTTCAAAGAATCCCTTTTCCTCCAGATATTCTTGAAACTCACTTCTTTTGATCCATTTTAATTTAAGAACAGAATGCCACCGGTGCCGGCACTTAACACAGAAGCAGTTAAGAAATGGATTCTCATATTCGTCAAGGAATCGGATCCTTTCTCCCCTTTTGAATTTTTTTATCCTGAGCTCGTTATTTACTTGTCCTCTGAGAAAATAACCGGTCATTCCGGAACCACATTTAGGACAATTATCAACTATTTTAATAAACATGTTTCGTCACCTCATATATATTATGTGATGTGTTTTGAGAAAACATAAAAAATAAGCCACACATGATTGTGGGCTTATCTTTGTTTGATTAGGCAGCGGTTTTTGAAAACATTGTTCTATAGAGTTCGAGCTGATGTTCGCTAAGTTCTACGATATTGTGGATGTTAAAAATAGATTCCTTAAAGTTTTCTCTCTCCGAAAGCAATTTGGCCAGCTTCTTACCTACAGCTGTAGAAAGTGTGGCCTGCATTTCTTGTTCAGTCATGCATTCCTTGATACCATTGATCTTTTTTTCTACGGCCAGATACTCATCCATGATCTGTTTAAGATCCTCCGTCTCAGAAGGGAATGGAATCGTATCCATCAAGAAACGTTCCTTATTTGCACTGTAATACACTCTTATCGCATCTGAGAACTCGCATATATCTGATGTCTGAAGTGAAAATATCAGGTCTTTATTTTTGATATTAAGGATACAGGAGTATTGAGTGATCTCCCAATTCAGCAATTCAAACTCAGGATCTTTAAGGATATTCTCTGCTAAAGAAGCTAAGTCCCTAAGACACGTTCTCTTATACTGATTTCCTACAAATGCAAATATCTTCTTAAGTCCATTATGGCTTCTTGTAACGATATCTACTTTTTCACCTAATGATGTAATAACGCTCGCCAGGAAAATCGCGTTCATTTCGCTTCCTCTTTTTATAAACATTTGCCTTACTCCACTCATTCGGGCTAATGTTTTATCAGCATACTTGCTGAGGAAGTATGAACCGCTCATATCCACATAGTTCATATCGAAGTTGACGAGTACATTTTTCTCTAAACTCTTGATAAATTCACTGGGACGGGATTCCAGTACCTGTGTTTCAAGTTCTGTTCTACCCGAACGATCCGAAGATACGCAATCATCATATAAAACGTGACATCTACTGAATAAAGTATCATTCATGATGCTCTGATGATAACAGTAAAGGACTGTTGAGCAATCCGGCTCAACCGTTACAATCTGTGTGGATTTATCAACTTTCGCTGCCATTTCTTTGATTCCATCAAGACTGATGCCTTCAGCCTTGAAATCATCCGATAAATTCATACGATTACCTCCAATAAAAAATGGAGCAATTATCTTGCTCCTGTTATCTGTACATATATATTATGTGATTTTTTTTTATCAAAAGTTATGGATCTCACAAAAAAACTTCCGACTTTGAATATCGGAAGCTTTTTCTTTGTAAATGAATATAGCGCGCATTATATTACGCCGGGGCACTTTTCCCGAAGCTGGTTTTCTAGATCCGGGATATCTATTCCATCGATATCAGCTACGTCTTTTCCTTTCCAGCACTTATAATAGTAATCATAAAATACATTGAGAAAAGCATTGCTTGAAACATCTTTCACTGTAACAAAAAGATAATTCCTGCCTCTTCCATAATTTGCAGACGTATGGCTATGATACACTACCTTGTTTTTCTTTTGATTCATCTTTTTAATGCAGCGCTTGTACAGAGCAACCGCCACATTCCAAGTAGCTCTGATATCTCCGGAAGAATCATGATATCTTATCTCGATCCCGGGACATAGAAGTTCGTGCATTGTCTGAAGATTTCTCTTTTTCTCAAAGATGTTTTCTTTTACCATATCGAAAACATCTATCTCATCAAATAGTTCCGGCAAACTAAGGCCTACTCGGCAACAAAGAGACTTCATCATCTCGTCATCAAACCTTTTCTGATTATAACCCATTAAGATCGCATCCTTATGCTTCTCCAAAAAGGCTTTAATAACAGGAAAGACTTCCTTTTCCCCGGGGAACTGGGAGAGATATTCATTTGTGAAGCCATGCACGGCTATACTTTCTTTAGATATTTCAAAACTTGGCTTAATGAAGCATTCGATACTGTCTGTCATCTTGTATCCCCCCGGCTCCCAGGAGAACACTATGGCTGAATACTCAATCACCTCATCAAGAGTCTTATTCAGTCCTGAACTCTCTATGTCATATATTACAAATGGCCTATGTTCACTGACTGCTTTCATAAACTTTAATGTTTCTTTCATAAAGCACCTCCAATTATCTTGTACATATATATTATGTGATTTATTTTTGAAGAAAACTCAAATAAGAACATAGGCTAACACAACTACACAAAAAAATAACCCCAGCCCGAGCTGAGGTTATTCTTTGTCTGTTATAACTCGCGCATCTACTTGGTAAAAATCCCGTCATAGTTGAAAGGTTCTTCCGATCAGATGTTTAAAGTTTCTTTTATGATGCCTTTCTGGAAGATGCAGCTGTGATTGACTTATACTCAGTAACCAGGTCGCCCTTTCCGACAATATCATACAATTCCTGTAAGAAAAGGTTTGCATTCTGTCCGCTGGGGGTGAATTTAGTTCCTTTGAACTGGCTAAGGTTACCAAAACAATAATACTTTCCGGTAACCATAAGCTCATCACGGGCTCTTGTCATAGCCACATAGATAAGTCTTCTCTCTTCTTCTACGATTTCTTCAAGCTCCTTTGTGGGGTTTTCATCATGGTATTCCGGCTTATCAAATTTTGATGTGCTAACATAAACATGTTTCCATTCAAGTCCCTTACTGCTATGAGCAGTAGTAAGTGTTACACCGGAATATTTCATAGTCTTCGAGAAGGTATCATCTCCGCCATATACAGCAAAGTCATAGATCATTCGTGAGAGCTGGCCCCATGTTTTAATTGAATCGAGCTTAGAGATGTACTTTGCATATACTTCATCTTCTTCTGCTCCCGGAATTCTCTTAGCCATCTCAAAGAAGGCCGCGAGCTTTTCTTCACCGGAGAACTCGGAAAATGACATAGCATATGACTTGTAATCATTTAAAGTCTTCATTCTCTGAACATCGGTAAGCTTGATCCACTGATTCTCTGTACAGCAATTGATGTATGTAGCAATATCAGCTTCATCCTCTTCCTTTGTAAGGAATGTATAGAGCGCGATCAAGGCTGTGATACGGCTATTACTTCTATAATGCTCAGGAATCAGCATATTAGATTCGATTCCATAATTATTAAGAACCTCTGCGTATTTCTTAAGCTCGTTAATTCCATTTCTGGTGATTATAGCGATGTCTTCAGGCTTTACGCCATTTTTGAGCTTGTCTGCTATATCATCACAAACGAATTCTACTTCTTCATTTCCGCTTTTTAACGCCTGGACAATCACTTCTTTTCCGGAATCTTTCATGCTGCGCAGATCCTTCTTCTCACGGATCTTGTTTGTCGCAATGAACTTATTCGCCACATCGAGGATTTCGGGAGTACTTCTGAAATTCTTGGTGGTAAAGAGCATATTAACCTTTTCTCCAAGGACATCTTCGATGTGCATTACCTTTTCAGGTCTTGCGCCTCTGAATCCATAAATACTCTGGTCAGGGTCTCCGACGATAAGCAATGTCTCAAAACAATTACTCTTTTTGAGAATTCTGATGATATCCAACTGGTTGTCGTTTGAATCCTGGTCCTCATCTACGATCAGCATCTTGATTCCGGTATGTCTGAAAAAGTCTGGATCGATCTCATCAAGCTTTCTAAATACATTCTCCTGGTCCGTGTAGTCATAGAGATTTTCTTCTCTCATCATCATCTGGTATGTATCAAACTGCGCGGCCAGATCATAAATCATCTGCTCACTGATATAATCTTCTATTGTCTTTAAGTTTTTGACAATCTCTTCAAAGTTTTCCTTGACACCATGGCCCGGTTTAGATTCATCGATATCAAGAGCTTTCAACGTATTAAATACTTCACACGCCACAGCCGTTCCGGATGTTGCAAAAGAGTTTTCTTCATCACGAAGATATGAGTAATTGATCCCTTCTATATGATTATCCAGCAGGATCTTTTCTACAAATCTCTTTGTACTCGAAGGCTCGATGAGCTCAGGTCTTTCGGTAAATCCCAAATACTGGAATTTGCTCTGAAGGAAGATATCTCCGAGAGCATTGAATGTATGAATAATCATTTCCTCAACATCTACCTCAATACCCTCATTAGCAATAAGCTTAGTAATTCTTTCCTTCATCTCCTGCGCGGCCGCATCTGTGAAAGTGATGACTACTATCTGCTTAGGCTTTATTCCTTCTTTTAACGCCTTTAACACTTTTCCTGCTATGACGGATGTTTTTCCGCTTCCTGCGCCGGCAACTATTGAATAATTGCCTTTACCGCATTCAAGTATCTTCTGCTGCTCATCTGTGTATCTGGTTACAAGACCGCCCCGGGATACGGAAGGGATAGGAGCCTTGCTTTTATTGTAAGAGCATACTCCTTTCATAGAGCAATACTGACAATCAGTTGCGCTATAGCATTTATTGTCATCGCCCGCTATGAAATTCTGAACTTCCTGGTACATCGCAGTATCAAAGTTCGTCATCCTCTGGTTATCAGGAAGGTTTCCTCTGTTATTGTCCTTGATGGATACTACGTTCTTTCCATCGACATTAAAGAAGTCCGTATCGAAATTGTCCTTTTCAGGATGAAGCTCGCTCTTTTTATCATTCTGTTTTCTAAGATAATAGAATGATGCAGTCACCTTGACATCTTCCCCGGGAAACATATTCTCGCCGGCAAGCTTTCCGTAATACAGCAAGCTGTACAAAGCCACGCTCTTAGCTGCAGCGGTCGCTGATATATCCGGTTTTTTAAAGAATACTCTTACCACTTCAATTGACTTGGTTATATTGTTTACGAACATAAAATGAGGATCTACATTCACCTCTAATCCGTAAATATCCAAAATAGCAGTAGGTGCTTCCATAGGTATTCTTGTCTCGCAGTCCACAAAGCGTTTCATACACTTGTAGAGGTCTTCTGAACGAAGCTTTCTAGCATATCCGTTCAGGTCTTCATTGTCATCATAAATATGCTCGATCTCAGTGGCCATTTCCGTGTCATTGATATTTCCGGCAAGCCTATTGATCAAAAGATCTGAGATCCTGCAATCAAGCTTTGCTGAATGCTTAGCGTAATCACTTAACACGGTCTTTACGCCATATTGGCGGTGCTTTGGGCATAACGATGAGGGGCTCATTAGTGGTTTGAGTGTTTCCAGGTTTGTCTGCTGGTTTCG
>JAEEGL017099450.1_pt1 | contig 12895 bp, 5 predicted proteins | sample 9134231 | NCBI WGS metagenome assembly JAEEGL01 (sample SAMN16246548, study PRJNA631951) | gut metagenome | biome: gut microbiome; feature: rumen; material: fiber-attached | host: Bos | place: Iran: Karaj | collected 2018-10
ACCCAAGCGTCGCAGAGGCCGTCACCATCGGTATCGGGTTCGCCCAGCGGGCAACCTTCGTTGTTGGCCGGACCGGATTCGGTCGGGCACTTGTCGATACCCTTACAAGACTTCTCGATGAACCACTTCTTGGCAATTTCCTGATCTTCAGCAGCCTTTTCGAAGTAGTAACCCATCTTCTTCTCGGTCACCCACGGATCGCAAATGCCGTCACCGTCGGAGTCCGGATCATCCCACGGACAACCCTTGTTGGCCTTGGTACCAGCTTCACCCGGGCACATATCGTAGCCGGCGCAGACATTGCTGAAGCTGCTTGCAGCACCTTCATCGATCACCCACGGAGAGCACATGCCATCGCCATCCGGGTCGGGCTGCTTGGTCTTACAACCGTTGAACTCGATCGGACCAGGCTGAGCCGGGCATTCATCGATACCGTCGCAAATATCCTTGAACTTATTGGTCATCTTCTTCTGAGATACCCACGGATCGCAGACGCCGTCCTTATCCGGGTCGGGATCATCCAGTTCGCAACCATCTTCACCTTCACCCGGTTCGTTGGGGCATTCATCAACACCTTCGCAAACATCGGCAAATTCGGATTCAAAGCCCTTCTCAGCTACCCAGGCATCGCAAACACCGTCTTCATCGGAGTCAGGATTACCCAACGGGCACCCCTGGTTCAAGCGGTGACCCTTATCATCGGGGCACTTATCTTCGTTATCCGTCACACCATCGCCGTCACGGTCCTGCGGAAGCAAGTAGCCGCTCCAGGTCAGACCGCCGTAGACGGTGTATTCGGGGTTAACACGTGCAGCAGAAAGAGTAACGCCGTTCGGACGATCCTCGGACTTCCAAGTCTTCAGGTTCGTCAGTTTCTTATCGCCACCCAGGTAGTAAGAAGCACCAGCATGGATATCCAGGCCCACCGGAGTGTGGAACACCAGGGCGCCAGTCAACTGCTGCAATTCAAGATTTTCTTCTACACCCGTGTTGTAGGCGAACTTATCCAGTTCGATATCCATGAAGTATTCAGCAAAGATCGAGAGGAAGTCCACGAAATAGAATTCGGCAGCGGCACTAACGAAGGGAACGTTCATGTAGACATTGCCCTCGCTACTGGTATAGCGATAACCACCGTTCACGTGGATCAAGAACGGAAGGCCCTCACCACCGTCGAGCTTGGAGAAGTCTGCCGTAGCGGCAAGACCAAACTTCATGGTGGTAGAATTGGAACCGAAAGCCTGGCCTTCGCCGGTTTCCTTGTTGATGTATTCCAGTTCACGAACCCAAAGGCCCTGCTTGTTCTGGTCGGCAGTGGGGAACGCTGCGCTGAAGAACACGGCAATGTCCATGGGCTGGTCTTCGGGCAAGGGGAAGCGAGCCTTCAAGTCGCCCTTCACGTTACCCAGACCACCGGTCTTACGACCATCGTCATTGATGAGGTTGCCATTATTGGGGTCAACCGTAGGAAGGTTGAACATATCGTAGTAGACAGGAACGGCGACACCCACGTCGAAGTAATGCCAAATGCCAAGGGCAAAACCGACATTTGCGCTTATTGCCGCAAACTTGGAAACCTCGCCCCAACCAGATTTGTCAGGACCTCTCGCCCCGTTCAGGTTATCAAAACCATCGGCATAATCCATAAGAGCAAAGAAAGCCAGCTTGGAATGACCCAGGGACTGACCAGACTGAGTCTTATTCACACCGACAAAGCCTTCCTTGTTCAATGTCTGAGGATGGGCCGCATAGGCACCAACAGCCAGCGCCAAAGCCAATCCCGCAATTACTCGTTTCATAGAGTCTCCTTAATAAGAGGTTTTTCCCCAATACTTTCGTAGAAATATAGCTTTTACACGCAATTATTCCATATTGGAATATGCAAAATGAGAGAAATAACTCACATTTCATCCGCTTTTTTTTGACTTGTTTACGAAAATTTACCCATTTTACCTTAAAATCAAAGGAATTTTTCAAAAATATCGGGGTATAACCGGCATAAGCTAGTCAACCCGCAGCGACTGATGATGAGGTGGTCTATTACAGGAATCTGGACAATTTTTCCAACAGAACACAACGTCCGTGTCAAATGCAAATCCTCTGTGCTGGGCTCAGAACTTCCCGACGGATGGTTATGGGCAACTATTACCGATACAGCTCGATCCTCTATAGCACGGACAAAAACTTCCCTCGGATGCACAAGTGTCTGATTTATAAGACCCATTGTCAACTCATGTACGTTGATAACCACATTAGAAGAATTTAAGGTGACCAAAACCATGTGTTCCTGATTCTCGTATTTTAGATAAGACAACTTAGACTCAAGATCCTCCGGCTTAGTAACAGAAACAGCTCTAGCCCCCAACATGTACCGCGATGACAGCTCCAAACAGGCAAGAACCTTAGACGCCTTCGCTCGTCCAAGTCCCCGAACCTTAAGAAGATCCTTCATAGATGGGAATGTGCTAACTGACGCCAAATAGTCCGAAAGATGGCGAGACAGTTGAAACACGTCACAATTGGAACAACCACTACCTAGCACAAGAGCCAGGAGTTCTTCGTTGTTCAGGGCGTCCACACCTTTTTTTTGCATCTTTTCTCTAGGCAACATTTTTTCTTCGTCCATAAATCCTCCATGAAAACGGCGAATCTATGTATTAGACGTTTTATTTCAAGAAAAAAAGCCTAGCGAAGAAAAATTTTACACACAAGATAGCGTTAACGGGACACTTGTTCCCATAGTTCCCGAGAGGTTACACCGTAATGTTCTTTGAGGGATTCATCTACTTCTTTATGCCGAAAATCCTGGATACAAGCCTTAAATTTCAAGAATTGCTCCCTTGAGGCCAGGTTTCCCTCTACACGAAACATCCTCTTTACCATCTCAAGAGAATACCAGTACAGCTTTATAGCCTCATCCGTTCTAGACTCCCCTACAAAGGGAGCGACAAGAGCCTCCAAAGAAGGAACCGAACCCGAAGGGCGATTTTTTTCCGACCTGGAGCCATCCACCAACTGGGCAACACCCTCGTTGAGCCATAGAGGAACCTTCGCACGAGTCATGGCCCGCACAAACGCGTGAGTCAGTTCATGAAATATAACCGGACGATAAACTTCTCGGTACTGCATCATTCCCACAGGAATGCGCAACTTGCCATCAAAGATTGCACCAACCCACTCAGGCCGAGGGCCTATTCCCTGATAGGCCGATGATTGGTACAAGACAACATGCATCTTATTTTCTGGATAAAATTCAAAAAGACGACATAGAGAATCATAAGCCACTTCCAATACGGAAAGGGCTTCCAACACGTCATTCCTGTTGGGGCGTCCCTCAAATTCCACACGAAAATGCATAGAACGGGCTATTCCCAATTCCGACATTTCCTTTAAGAGCGATCTAGATTTTTTTTCCAGGTATTCCAAGTCTTCGTTTTTGTACCCCAAGGTGCTAATATAGGCGATACAGTCTTCGTAGCGTTCCTGCTCAAAAAGTGTGCCTGCCAAATGGAGCTGCAAGTTCCTATCATCGGGAGTCTTTTCTAAAAGGGCGCGAACAGATTTTTCCGCACATTTCCAATCTGCCACCTCTTGGCACTCGTTGAATTCGTCAACCAGGCGGTTTGATTCTTCGATAATATGATTTCGCTGGGCCACATTTTTGTAGGTATGAACCCCATAACCCAAGGCTACAACACCTATGGCGATGACCAAAAACAAACGAAATGGCGGTTTGGTTTGCTGCACAGCATAAAGATAGCAAGTGAAATATGCTACATTTAGCGCCGAAAACAAAAGGTCGGCACATTTTTTGTGCCTTAGGAGAATTATCATGGGTTTCAAATGCGGAATCGTAGGCCTCCCCAATGTGGGCAAGTCCACCATCTTTAACGCCATCACCAATGCCGGTGCCGAAGCAGCCAACTACCCCTTCTGCACAATCGAACCCAACGTGGGCATGGTCAGCGTGCCGGACAGCCGTCTCGATGAACTGGTCAAGGTCTACAACCCAAAATCCATCGTTCCCGCCGTTACAGAATTTGTGGACATTGCAGGCCTTGTAAAGGGTGCTGCCCAGGGCGAAGGTCTGGGCAACCAGTTCCTCACCCACATCCGTGAATGCGAAGCCATCATGGAAGTTATCCGTTGCTTCGACGACGAGAACATCGTTCACGTGAGCGGCTCCGTAGATCCGGTCCGCGATGTAGAAGTTATCGAAACCGAACTGATTTTGAAGGACCTTGACTCTGTCGAAAAGCGCCTCGCTACCGAAGCCAAGGGAGCCCGCACCGGTAACGCCGAAGCCAAGGCTAGGCTAGCTGCCTGCGAAAAGCTCCGCGACACCTTCCAAGATGGCAAGGCAGCCCGCACCGTGATGCACGACAGCGAAGAAATGGAACTCATCGTTAAGGACCTTGCCCTCCTTACCGCCAAGCCGCTCTTCTACTGCGCCAACGTGAAAGAAGACGATATTCTGACCGGCAATGCCTATGTAGACCAGCTCAAGGAATACGCCGCCAAGAATGGTCACGAAGTTATCATGATTAGTGGTAAGATCGAAGAAGAACTCTCCGCCATGGAACCCGCCGACAAGGCCGAATTCCTCAAGGAACTGGGCATGAAGGAATCGGGCCTAGATGCCGTGGTGCGCAAGGGCTACGAAATTCTCGGACTCCGCACCTTCTTTACCGCAGGCGAAAAGGAATGCCGCGCCTGGACGTTCCATGCAGGTTACAAGGCTCCGCAATGTGCTGGCGTGATTCACACCGACTTTGAACGTGGCTTTATCCGTGCCGAAACGCTGAGCTACGCCGACTTCTTAAAGCACGGCAGCTGGAACGCCGCCAAGGAAGCAGGCCTTGTCCGCACCGAAGGCAAAGACTACCTGGTGCAAGACGGCGACATCATGTACTTCCTGTTCAACGTATAGCACCGCCAGGTGCCCACGAAAATAATCTGCACAACCATAGACTTGCAACTAGCATAAAGCAGATTATTGAGTGTTAGGTAGGTCTTAGGGAGGGCGTAGCCTTCCCTAGTCGTATTATCCCTTATTTTTTTTATTCCTTCTTTCGCGCAGGTCGTCTACAATCGGTCTTGCAATGCACGCCAAGTTCATAGCTGTGCCAATGAGAATCAAGGTATCGGCACAATAAAGGCCTATCCCAGGCTCAACCTTCAGCACGTTCATGCCGATAGAATTACACAAGCTTCCAATCTGAGAAAGCACAGCCCACAACGAAAACATGGAAAGCATCCCCATAGCAAGAGATCCCAGAGAGGCGTAATAACCGAAGGGGGCGATAAATGCAAATATTGCCGCCACAACCAATGCACCCACGATTCCGAACAAATGATACATCGGTTCCATTTTCGGGAAATTGGGGATAAAGTCTTTGAACCGTTCAATGGACCTTGGATTGCCTTCTTGCATTCTCTTAAGCAAGCCTGCTCCAGGTTCCTTCAGTTCCGTGCCCAGGTCATACCCGAGAGCAATTTCGTACATCGATGGTTCGGCAATAACCTGGTCAGTGCAAGACACGTTTGCCATAGGCATAAGCAGGCCAAGCAGCGCCAAGAGGTAAGGCAAGCCCACCAGTTTTTGGAAAAACCGGAATAGTTTGTCGGGCATTACTTACCTACGACATCCAACGGATACACGCAACGGAATCCGAGGGCTTCAGACCAATACCTGGGGTCTTCGTCGTCCCTGATCGACATATTCAGGAGTTTTTCCTTGTCTTTCCAGGAACCGCCCTTGTAAACCCTAGAAGAGCCGAGCATAGCGCCTGTAGGATTAGATGATTCTATCCAGAACGACAGCATGAAGTACTTGTCGCGAGTCCATTCAGCCACATTGCCGGACATGTCGTAGATACCCCAAGCATTAGGCTTCTTTGTTGCCACCTGCTGAGGGCCATAAGCTTCATCTTCCTTACGCATCTTGTAGGAGTTTTCCATGTAAATGGCGTAAGCCGAGGGATCAGGAACAGAGTCCAGCACCCAAGGGGCACCTTCGATGCTTCCTGCGCGGCCAGCGAATTCCCACTGGGCTTCCGTAGGCAGGTCGCCACCGTTCACCTGGCACACCTTTCGGGCATCGTCCCAGTTGATGTTGTGGACCGGCTTCTGCGGGTGGAAGAACGTAGACTTGTCTTTAACACGTTCTGCAGAATCCACGCGGAGCATAATCTTTTCCATAAGTTCCTGGGTCATCTCCGTAGCCATAATGGCAAAGGGAGACATCTCCACCACATTTCCATAGTAGCGGAAGGAACCAGAGTCAAGAACGACAAGCTTGCCACGAAGAGGATCGTTCAAGATCTTCTTGGCCGGTTCTGGTGCACTGGAAGAAGACGAAACCATTTCCGAGGAAGAACTTACCACTTCGGGTACTGCCGACGAGGAACTTTCTATAGGAGCCGGAGGAGGCGGATTCAGCCAATCCTGGACTTCCTGCTGTTCAAAGATGTACTGAGGCAACATGAAGCTGCCCTGGGCTTCCACGATAGCTCCACCAATCTGTACTTCCAGCTTCACATAGCGATAATGATGCCTTGTAATGACTCCATCCTGTCCATAAATCCACACCGGCTTGTTATTCTGTAGAGAAACAATGATTCGAGCTGCACCTTCCGGAGAAGCAAGCATAGCCGCCACAGAATCAGAGGAATAACCGGGAACCTGCCCCTTCCACATCACATCGTAACGATTGACTGGCTGGCTAAACTTGAGAATCAAGAAGTTCGCATTCGGCTTCTGCTGGACGGTCGCCACCGGAGCAGCAACAGATGAGCTCGAAGGGGCCTGGGCAACAGCACCGGCAGCAGAATCCGCAGGAGCAGTAGAATCAGCGGGAGCCGTAGAATCCACAGGTGCGGGCGTGGGAGCCGGGACCGGAGATACAAGAACCACCTCCGAAGCACCCGTCGAATCAGGAACCGTATCATAGTAGATGGAATCAGGAACCAGATAGAACCGAGCCGGAAGAGCATGGAGGCTATCAAACTTCAGTTTGAAGGCCTGGTCTATAGCAGAAACACCCGACATCTTTGACTTGCGCCACAGGTCCAGAGCTTCCGCATGCACCACGTCATAACGCGTCGAGTAAGCCTGGTATGTAGGATTGCTCACCTCCAAACCTACAGATACGGCCTGTTTCTTAGCAGGATAGACCTTGGCAAAATCATTGGTATCCACAGCGTTTAACACTCCGATCAGCTCTCCAACGTACTTATCGTAGAGAACTTCCGTATATTCAAGGTTCGGAGTTGCCGCAATCTGTTCAACAGTCACAGACACCGGGCTCTGTGCTGGGGCCGCAGCCTGAAGTTGAACAAGGTTAGGCTTGAACAAAAGGGTTTTACCGCTCTGGGCCATACCAATATCGGTAAAGGGCATATAGCCATCAGCGGAGAACACAAAGGCATAAGGTCCAGGGGCTACCGGAGAAATCGTCTTGGACACATTGCGAAGCTTAGAATCAAGCGAAGAAATCTTCAAAGTCTTGATGGAACTTTCCACCTTGACAATACCAGGAAGAGGGTCTTCTTTAAGCAGCTGCCAGCGGCCGTTCTTCATAAAGAAAAGCTTGGGCACTCTAGGAGAGTAGATGTATTCTTTGTCAAAATAAATGTCCGTTTCGTCCTGGAAGGCTTTGGAATTCTTAGTAGGGTACAGACGCATCCGAATCACGTCAAAAACGGTAAGCTGGTTCTTTTCCAAGCTAAAGGCATGAAGCTTGTTAAAAGCAGAAGGATTCACCTTACCCTGAACCCAGTGATATTCCTTAGGGGTCTTCTTATGGCGCAAGAAGAGCATGTTTTCTTTCAGAGGCAAAGCCGGAGCAACTGTCGTTGCAGAATTGGGGACTTTGATGGCCATTTCGGGGAACGGCTCAAATAGATCGCCGACCTTGTACTGGTCCATAGACACCCTAAACATCTTGTCACTATCGGCAAGGGCCAACACCGGTAACAAAACCAGAATAGGCAGAATGCGCAAGAAATGCATAATCGCTCCTATAAATGCTCCTAAACGCCGCCTTTCAGCAGCCATTTTTCATAAAGATAATTTCTTGTTTTGTTTTCCCGTAAGCGGGAGTGCCTCTACGAAGCCAAAAATCAGCCATTTACGCCCATTTTCAGCAAATAGCCACCCTGGCTACCGCCTGTGGGGCCCAGTTCCACCGTCCAATCCGCCATGCGGATAATGTCCGGGTGGTGTTCAATGACTATCAGTGTGTCTCCACGAGCAGACAAACGGCGAAGCAGATTCCAAAGAATCTGAATATCCTTCAGGTGAAGCCCTGTGGTGGGCTCATCCAGCAAGTAGACCATCTCCCCCGCCGTTTTCCGTGAAAGTTCCGCAGCTAGCTTAAGCCTCTGGGACTCGCCACCCGAAAGGGTGGTGACAGGCTGGCCCAGCCTCAGGTACCCAAGGCCCACATCCCGCAGACATTCCAACTTGGGCAAAATTTTCGGTTGATCCTTAAAGAACTCACAGGCCTCGTCGATACGCATGTCCAAAACATCGGCAATATTCTTGCCCTTAAAGGCTACGGTAAGGGTCTCTTGATTGTAACGCTTACCGCCGCACACGTCGCAAACTTCCCAAATGTCCGAAAGGAAATGCATCTCCACCGATATGGCGCCACGACCTTCGCAGGCCTCGCAGCGGCCCCGGGCAAGATTGTAGCTGAAGCGGCCGTAATCAAAGCCCTTGGCCTTTGCCTGTGGCAGTTTGGCGAAAAGCTTGCGGATGTCGTCAAACACGCCCGTGTAGCTCGCGGGCGTGCTGCGAGGCGTTCCCGAGATGGGGCTCTGGTCCACCAGCAACACCTCGCCACTCTGCTTTTTGCGGCCTCGGGCCTGGAACTTCTTTTTCAGGGCCGGGTAGATTTCGTCAACCACCATGGAACTCTTGCCAGAACCCGAAACGCCGCAGACTACGCTGATGGCGCCCTTCGGGAACCGAACAGAGAGGTTCTTCAGGTTGTTCTTCTTGAGGCCCTTGAATTCGTAGAACTCGGAATCTTCCGTTACGGGGCGGACTCCAATCTGGTTCGTTACAGGAATGGAACCTGTCAGGTACTTGACGGTCTCGCTCCGAGGGAACTGCTGCAGGGCATAGGGTTTGGAAAGCTGGCTTGGAGAGCCCTCCGCCACCACCTCACCACCGAATTCCCCTGCCGCGGGGCCCATATCGATGATGTGATCAGCCGCCTTCATCATCTTCATGTCGTGTTCCACCACTACCAAGGTATTTCCCAAGTCACGCAGGCGGTAAAGGGAATCCAACAACTTAGCGGTATCGCTTTCGTGAAGGCCCACCGTAGGTTCGTCAAGAACATACAGCACACCTTCCAGACCACTGCCAATCTGGCTTGCCAGGCGGATACGTTGGGACTCGCCGCCACTAAGGGTGTCACCGGCGCGGTCAAGACCGATGTAACCAAGGCCCACGCTTATCAAGAATTCCAGACGGCCGATGATTTCTCTGAACAGGGGTTCTGCCACCGTCTTCTTGCTTTCGCCATCTTTTTCGCCCTTAAAGTCCACATGGGTGAACCAATCCAGAGCTTCGGCAATGCTCATATGGTGGACATCCATAATGTTCTTGCCAGCGATGCGAACCGCCAGATATTCAGGCTTCAGCCTTTCGCCATGGCAATCCGGGCAGACATCGCCATCCTTGAAATGCCCAAGCCCAAGGCATGTATCGCAAGCGCCCCAATGGGTATTAAAACTAAAATGTTTGGGGTTGAGGGCAGAGTCCATGTACCAGCCGCACTTGGGGCAACCCGGTTTTTCGGAACAGGCAAGGCGTTCACCCATTTCATTCTCTACGTACAAAATACCATTACCGTCTCGGTAGCCTCGCTCAAAGGCTTCTACCAAGCGAGCACGGTTCGATTCCTTCACCACCACGCAGTCCACTACGGCAAGTACCTGTTTTTCTCTTGTAGGAACCTTTGGCAGCGGAAGCTCCACCAGCTTTTTACCTAGGTATGCCTTACGGTAGCCCTTTTCCGTTAGGATTTTAGACAACTTAACTTCATCCTTGATTTCAAAAGGAGCAAGGACGGTCACCATTTTGTTCAGGTTATTATCGAAGGCCCGTTTGGTCAGGTCGCCCGCGGAGTACGAATCCACAGGATTGCCGCAATGCAGGCAGTGCGGCGTGCCGACCCTCGCCCACAATATGCGGAAATAGTCGTAAATTTCGGTGAGGGTCGCCACAGTACTCCGCGGACTCTTGCTAGCACTCTTCTGGTCAATGGCGATGGCCGGGGCAAGCCCCGTGATGGAATCGATACTTCCGTGATCGGGGCGGCCCAGGAATCGCCGAGCATAGGTGCTCAGTGTTTCCACAAAACGGCGCTGACCTTCGCTAAACAGGGTATGGAACGCCAGGCTAGACTTTCCAGAGCCCGAAACGCCGGTGACCACCGTGAGCTTGTGCCGCGGGATGGTGACGTCGATGTTTTTCAAGTTGTGTTTGCGAGCCCCACGGACTTCGATATCCAGGGAGTAGGCCTCCCCTGCCTTCAGGGTCCTATCAAACTGTTTGTTCTCACCGTGTTTTCTAGAAAGGACCGGTGCCAGATATTTACCGGTCTGACTTTTCTTGTTTTTCGCAATCTGTTCCGGAGTGCCTACGGCTACAATACGCCCGCCACCCACGCCTGCCTCAGGCCCTAAATCGATAATCCAGTCAGCACACTTGATGACATCCAGGTTGTGCTCGATAACCACCACGCTGTTTCCGAGACTACGCAGGCGGTTCAGGCATTCCAGAAGCCTGCGAATATCCTCGAAATGAAGCCCCGTGGTAGGCTCGTCAAGCAAATAAAGGGTCTTGCCTGTCCCTGGCCGGCGAAGTTCCGAGGCAATCTTGATACGTTGCGCCTCGCCGCCGCTCAATGTTGTGGATGGCTGACCAAGAGTAAGGTAGCCAAGACCCACCTCGCAAAGGAGATTGAGCGGTTCTGCAATCTTCGGAATATCCTTGAAAAATTCAGACGCCTCCGAAATACTCATTTCCAGGATTTCGGAAATATTCTTGCCCTTGAAATAAATCTCCCGTGTGGCGTCGTTGAAACGCTTGCCGTCGCAGACATCGCAGGTCACCTGCACGCTAGGCAGAATATGCATGTCCACCACTTTCACGCCCGCCCCTTCGCAAGCATCGCAGCGGCCACCCTTTACGTTAAAACTAAAGCGACTCTTGGTGTAGCCACGAACCTTGCTTTCAGGCAAGCTACCAAACAAATCGCGAATATCGTCCCAAATTTTGGTGTAGGTCGCCGGATTGCTCCGGGGCGTGCGACCGATAGGCGTCTGGTCGATTTCAATCACCTTATCGATGTTCTCGAGCCCTTCCAAATGGTCGAACTTGCCCACAGACTCTTCGGAGTTGTAGAACACTCGGGCAAGTTCACGACGCAGAATCTGGTTTACGAGAGTGCTCTTGCCGGAGCCGGAAACGCCGGTGACGACGGTAAAGGCACCGTCCAGCGGGATTTCCACGTCAATGTTCTTCAGGTTGTTTTCGGACGCACCACAGATTTTCAGCTTGTGGGTATTCTTGTCAATCCTCTTGCGGTTTGCCGGAATCTCGATGGCCTTGCGGCCGCTCAGGTAGGCGCCCGTAAGCGATGACTTGTTCTTTTCCAGTTCTTCTACAGTCCCGGCCGCCAAAATCCGGCCACCTTCTACGCCGGCGCCAGGCCCCACGTCAATGACGCAGTCCGCATGGCGCATGGTGTCTTCGTCGTGCTCCACAATGACCAGGCTGTTGCCCTGGGCACGCAAGTGCTCCAGCATTTCCAGGAGTTTGTCGTTATCGCGAGGGTGCAAACCAATGCTGGGTTCGTCCAAAATGTAAAGCACTCCCTGAAGCCCAGCCCCCACGGCACTAGCCAGGCGAATACGCTGAGCCTCGCCGCCGCTCAAGGTAGAAGCCTTGCGGCTGATGTTCAGGTACCCGAGCCCCACCGTTTTCAAGAAGTTCAGACGGCCACGAATTTCGCGGAAAATTTCCTTGCCTATCCGCAGTTCCTTTTCGGAAAGTTTCAAGCCGTTGAAAAAGTCGGCTGACTTATCGACGGACCAATCCGTCAGTTCCGTGATGTTGTGACCATGGAACTCCACCGCATTTGCCGTGCGGTTGATGCGGGTCCCGTTACATTCGGGGCAAACGCCGATCTTCATGAACTTGCGGAAGTGGAAGATGTGCCACATGTCCCACAGTTCCTGCATCACAGAAACTACACCGTTTTCGTTACCGCTAGGCGGGCCGTACAAGAAGGCATGGCGCTGCTTTTCGGTAAGCTTTTTCCAAGGCGTGTCCAGGGAACAACGCATCTCGTTGGCGATGGTCCGTAGATTTCGCCAACCAAAATCAGAGAAGATGATGGTTCCCGTATCCTTCTTCTGGCAGGCAAAACAGCCCTGCTTTATGGAAAGATTCGGGTCGGGCACTACCAAGTTCAAGTCGAACTCACAACTTTCCCCCATGCCCTTGCAGGCGGGGCAGCGACCCTTGGGGTCGTTAAAGCTGAAAAATCGCGGTTCCAGTTCCGGAATGGAAATTCCGCACTTGGGGCAGGCAAGCTCCGTACCCTGCAGGCGGTACTCCTCTTTTGCATCCGCCGTGGCCAACAAAAAACTCACCAACTTGCCGTCGGTCAGCTTCAGAGCCCCTTCCAGGGCCTCACGCAAGCGGCTCATGTTCTTGCGTTCAAGCGTCAAGCGGTCTATCACCGCCTCGATGGTGTGCTTCTCGTAACGCACCAGTGCCGGAACATCTTCAAGTCTGTAAATCACTCCGTCCACCCGGGCGCGCACAAAACCGTCTTCCTTGAGTTCGGCCAGTTCCTTGCGGTATTCGC
>JAEEGL010635786.1_pt1 | contig 12894 bp, 12 predicted proteins | sample 9134231 | NCBI WGS metagenome assembly JAEEGL01 (sample SAMN16246548, study PRJNA631951) | gut metagenome | biome: gut microbiome; feature: rumen; material: fiber-attached | host: Bos | place: Iran: Karaj | collected 2018-10
CGCCGTATTGTTGAGAAAAGGATGTGCCAGGCCTATCATCGCCAGCACAAGCAGTTGACGAGGAATGATGGGCAGGACAGGCACTACATGAAACGGGCGACTTCCTTCCAGCTCCATAACCTCGGCCAGATTGAGTGTGAGACTGGCGTTTGCCGCTCTCAGTCCACCCATTGGAAAAAAACCTACGATCCTATCACTGGTGAAGTCGTTTTCAAGAAGAAGATGGCCTACTCTTCTTTTGAAGAGGCTGCTGAAGCTGCCTGCCAATATATGATGAGGCACCCGGAAGAGACTGTCCCTATGACCGCATACAAATGTGCCTTCTGCGGCAAATGGCATATCGGCCATTCTACACCTGACGAAATAAAGACCTATCCGGAGATGGTTACCTTTCTTGGAATGGCGTCATAAAGGGAAACGGATTACTTGAAGTCAATCATTAAAGATCGAATGGTCAATGTACAAACTATTCAAATCAAAGAAGAAGATGCCAAAATCATCTACTGAACTGACCCCCCAGGAAATGTTGTCGGTTATTCGAGAAGAAGGCTATTTCCCTCGTGCTGAGCCTGACGGAGATATATCATTCAAGATTAAGGGAACCACGTTTACCTTTGGTACATGCGCCAAAGGATTCGTCTATGGCCGACTATATTACACAATGAAGAGAGAGGACAAATGGCCTGCCATGCTGGCGGCACAGCATGTAGAGCTGTCATATGTCGCTATCAAGGCTTTGGTCGTCCCAGAGAATGGGAACTTGATCTTCTCTGTTGAATCCCTGTGCGGGACAGTTGATGTTTTCCGCGTCTTTTTCAACAGGGCGCTCTCCATCTTATCGGATTCCGTGGGGGCATTCGCTGATAAGTTTCACGAATATGAGGCCGATGAGGAATGCAGGGACAAACAGTACGAGGAGGCGGTCCGATTGCAGAAAAGCCTTTCTAAGAATACTATCATATCTTAAGACCAACAGGGATGGAAAAAATGGTAGATAACAATTCTAGATGGGCAATTGACACGATTGCCAACGATGTCCGAGAAAAGATCCATTATCTGATCAAAGAGGGTTACTCCCCCATCGAAATCCAGAGTTGGATAAATGAATCGGTTATCCCCGGTGGTATCACAATTACAAAGGATTATCGTATCCTTTTGAGCGAGTCCGGCCATGAGATTAAAATGCGTCCACTGGCGAAGTCTTTATATCTGTTCTTTCTCAAACGAGAAAGCGGATGCAGGATGAAGGAATTGCCCCAACACGAGAATGAGATACTCCGCATCTATAACCGTCTTACGGTGTTTGATGATGTTCAGGAAAATCGTCGTCGGATAGCCCGCCTTGTGGATCCGCTGAGCAAGTCGTTTCTGGAACAAAGCTCAGTTATAAGACGTTTGTTCATGAATGAATTAAATGACCTGGAAGCACAGAAATACTGTATCTCGGGTGGACGAGGCGAAACCAGGCGTATCCAACTAGACAGGAGCCATGTAAAGTGGGACGTTGAGATTTGAAAATAACATGATTACAACGGTTGTAGAAATTTCAATAGACCGGGTACGCTCTTTATTTTTGATTTCCTAATGCCCCTCCAATAGGTAATGATGACTATTACTTTCACGCATATGAATAAGTTTTTATCATTGATGTCAGCCTTGTTGCTGATGCTGACGAGCTGCGGTCTGTACGCTCAGAAAAACAACACAGACAACGATTATAATCTGCGTAAAGCTTACGAGGTCCTTGATGAGGACAATGATGTCGACAAAGCCCTTGAACTGGTGTCCAAGCAATTGAAGGATACACCCGACAATGTGGACGCCCTATTACTTAGGATGCGAATCTACCAGAACCGCGAGGAGTTCGGCAAAGCACTTGCTGACGTGAACCGTGCAATCAAGGTCTATAATCCCAAGAAAACAGAGGTCGAGCAATCTACTCTCTACTGGTGGCAGAGCTATGCCTACGCCGGCTTGGGTGAAGATGCAAAGGCTGCAACAGCTGCCGGTACAGCATATAAGCTGGCAAAGAAAGAGAAATCGGAGTACCAGCAGGTCATCGCGTTTGATTACGGACGGGCTCTCTATAATGTTGGAGACCTGAACGCTTCTGATGCTGTCTTTAGAGAGATGCTCTCCGAGGACGAGACTGATGTCGGCGCAATGTATGGAATTGCCCGTAACCTGGTCAAAAGAGATCGCCTTGACGAGGCGGAAAAGCAGTTGCTTTCCGCTATACGCGTCAGGGATACTTATACTCCAATCTATCGGCTTCTCGTAGAAGTCTATGATAGAAAGGGAGAGACTAACAATGCAATTGATGCGGCAATCGAGTATGTGGACAAAGATGATGACCCTAATTGGCGGCTGCTCGTTAATGCCGGCAAGAAGAATCTAAACTATGCGGCTGCGAACATGCGGGCTAAGATGAAAACATCGGATAATCCTATCTACTGGCGTGCGCTGCTTGTTGAACTGTACTATGCAGCAGGCAAGTATGAGCAGACCGTGAAGGAAATAACCGCTCTTGAGAAAGAAGCTGGTAAGGATGCCAGGCTACATTCCAGAAAAGCCGAGTGCTACAGATACCTGGGCATGCATGAAGCCGCTATTGCGGAACTGGATCAAGCTATGGCTGAAGGCACTAACTGGAATGACCTCTGCGAGCGTGGTATCTGCTATCGTCTTTTAGGAGATTTTGACAAGGCTATCGCGGACTTCACAGCTGCTATTGAAGAAGATCCCCGCTTTGCTTTCCCTTACTACTCTCGCGGTTGGTGTTATGAACTCTCGGGAAGAGATGACTTGGCCCTGGAGGATTACAATCTCGGCATTGACATCGATCCGGATTATCCATATATCTTTCTGGAGCGTGGGCTTGTCTTGAAGAAGATGGGACGAATTGACGAGGCACGAGCCGATTTCGAGACTGTCGTTGCGAAAGACACCATAGCAACTGACGGCAGCAGCACTCACTACGCCCTACATGAACTGGGGCGGAACGAGGATGCCTTAGCCTGGATGCAGAAGATAATTGATGAAGATCCTACTGACGCTGGCAACTGGTACGACTTCTCTTGCCTCTACGGACGCATGAATCGTATTGACGATGCAATGAATGCCCTGGAGAAGGCTTTTGAGTGTGGCTACCGCAATTTCGGCCATCTGGAATACGATCATGACATGGACGTCCTGCGAGATCTTCCTCGTTATGAGGCTCTCGTGAACAAATACAGATCCATCCATGAGGAATTCCTGCAGAAGGCTGACATGCCTGTTGCAGAACAAATGGAAAGAACTGTTTCAGAGATCGCTTTCACGCGCCATATCGGTGGCACCTTCGAAGTTCCATGCCAGATCAACGGTTTGCCTCTTCAGATGGTTTTTGATACCGGAGCTTCTGATGTCACGATCTCTTCCGTTGAGGCTAACTTCATGTTGAAGAACCGTTATCTTTCAGACAAAGACATCAAAGGTAAACGCTACTATCAGGTCGCTACGGGTGAACTGAGCCCCGGCGCTGTTATCACATTACGTGAAATAATGATCGGAGATGTCCTTCTGAAAGATGTTGAAGCTTCAGTCGTCAATAATCAGCGTGCCCCCCTTCTCTTTGGCCAAAGTGCGATGGAACGGTTCGGCACCATAACTATTGACAACGAACACAATAAACTCATAATCAAACATTAATCCACAACTAAATGTTGTTTAAAAACCTTTTCCGCGGCAAAAAGGCCGCACCTGCCGGTAATCAACAGAACCCTATCGGCTATGACAGACCTGAAGTTCATGAACGGCCCGTGCCTGAATCCGATCCTGCTCAAGCGACAGTCACGGAGCAGAAACAGTCGCAAGCCGGCTCTTCTGAATCTATTGATGATATCATTACTGTTCATAATCTGCTTATTCTTGACGAGAGCGGCTCGATGTCATCCATCTACAATGCTGCCTTGACTGGGGCAAACGAGACCATCCAGACGATACGCGCTGCCCAGCAGCAGTATGCGAATCAGAATCATCGCTTTACCTTCGTAACTTTCAACACTGCCGTTGAAATGTGTAGGGATGGGAGGCAGAATATCAAGACAATCATAGATGATGTGCCTGTCACCGAGGTCAGGGATTTAACCCGCAATGACTACCGGCCGAATGCGGCAACGCCTCTCTACGATGCTATGGGGCGCTCTATCAACAACCTTCGTAATCGGATTAAAGAAGGAGACCGTGTACTCGTTACAGTCATCACAGACGGCCTGGAGAACGCATCCCAAGAGTTCTCGGGACGTATGATCAAGGATATGGTGACAGAACTCAGGGAGCAGGGATGGACCTTTGTGTACATCGGAGCCAATCAAGATGCGGTAGAGGTTGCAAGGGACCTCAATATCAATAACTCTCTGAACTTTGCCGCAACGGATTCGGGGGCTTTTGACATGTATCAGATGCATCGTGAGAAGTCGCGGAAGTATTATCGCAAGATGTCCAGTTTCGGCCGTGGATACAGTTCCGAGGAAGACTTCTTTGACAGCAGGAAAGAGCAGCGTATCACACCTCGCTATATTGATGAACTGGAGCCGAACGAAGTATTCGTATTCTTCGGTGATGTTCGTGGAGAACACCGGCATGGCGCGGCCGAACTCGCTTACCAGCGATTCGGTGCAATCTGGGGCCAGGCAAGCGGACCCCAAGGACATTGCTATGCAATCCCTTCAATGTCCAATGCCGAGGGGTATCGTCCTTACGTGAACGCATTCCTTGAGTATGCCCGACAGCATCCGGATCAGCTGTTCTTGGTAAACGACTTCCCCTTCGATCCCATGGTGATGACACATCTCTTCGAAGATGCCGCAGCCATCAAGAATATCTGTTTACCTGAAGAATTCTGGCATCTTTACAATCGCCGCTTTAACAGATAGTTTCTAAACGGCATAAAGGCCCGTCGCTTATGTTGCGGGAAAGGTATCTGGCGGGCCTGCCGTTTCCTCATGTCAGTGAAGAATGGAATTGCTGGACATACAAAGAGAACTGGAAACATTTCTGGGTCATTCTGTCAATGAGGATTTGTTCATGAGATGCCTTGAAGCATACCAGAGAGCACGTCATGGACCAGTTGGACTTGGTGGTTATGCTAAAATGGGGTTCTATAGTTCGTTCAAACGAACGGTCGGGGAAGGTTTTGAAGATAGGATATACTATTTCTTTTGTGGTCGGAATGAGTACAGCGATTGTATCCGGAGAAAGCTCATCCCCTATCGGTTCAACATCGAATTTATGCCGAAGAAGTTGGAACAGGCCTTTAGGGAAACTTATGGCAACGAACCTTACTATGCCTTCTGTGAATGTTGGTATGAGCGATTCATCTGGTATTACTTGAAAGCCGGTATTCCGGAGGACGGTGTTGCCGGGCTAATAAGAAAGCACCGCATTCCTGTCGAATTGGTAAAGCGATATGGAAGGACCAGCGGCCTTATCCCAGAGGCAATTGCTCAGAATATCCTGAATCATAGGCATGACCCCCAAGAGTATGATTCCTTGGCAAATCCAAGGATTCGAGTAACCCGCAAAATGATTGCCAGTTTTAGAAGAAAACTTGAAGAGGAATTGAGGCGGATTTGGACACATCCCCCAAGCTTGGAAGAAACAGTCCGCGAAGAATGTTACGAGTCAAAGGATGAAGATATCGCACGAATGCTCTCTCGCGGAGTTACAGCCGAAGGGTGGGCAAATACTCTAAACGATCTTTAAGACAAAAACAAACATGATTAAAACGATACGTTTTTACAAAATAAATGAAGGCGCCCAGATGGGCTGGTATGCTGATGTCCCGAATCATACTCTCGAAGAGAATGAAATGGTTTCCGGCAGTGATGTTTTCCTTGAAGAGGTGAACGACCTTTTGGGAAAACATGATGAAGTTCATATCACGGTTTCGGATGACAACTCCCCCGGTCAATTCAGCGCCAAACTTATCATGAAGGCCCATAATCAGTGGGGGGCGACTTATATCCTAACCGGTCCCCTTGCCCAACGACACAATGCAGTCGGCTTTGAACTCTGGATCTGTAATGTCACTCATGACGTCCTTGGCGAGCATCCCAAATCCATCTATATACACGAGGTTAGATGATGGACAGAGTGATTACATTGCCTATATTTTCACTTGTATTCGGATGATGTCATATGGAATTCAAAACAGTTGAAATCAACAAGTCAAACGTCAATAATTACATTGGCCTTGATATCATTGCCTTTAAATGGGCTGCCGGTGGAGCTTGCGGCGAGCCCGGTGGAGTTGTCTTCATCACCAGTGACGGACAAGTGTATCATACGAATTATGTCTTCTCTGAATATGGGATAACTGGAGATGATTTATGCAGACTTTTCCCTCCGATTTCCTCATTTGAACCTGGTGTTTTTGGAGGGGGATACTATCCGCCTGAATGGAAAGATCAGTATCTGGGACTGGGTAATTATCTTGTGGTTCATGAATCCATTTGGGATGCGTTCTCCACGAAGGCTAGAAATGAACTCGCAATCAGAAATGCAACGGGTGACAGGGTCATCCTCTATAACATCTGGGTAGAGGTTATCCTGGAGGTGTTGAAAGACGGAAAGAAATACGGAAGATTCAAATCTTCACACTGAAATAAACAAGAGAGAAAACATCAGGAAACTGATTGTCATAACGTTGATCGTTGCTTTGGGAGTGGGGGTCTTCTGGCGTTGTATGCAATTGTGCGGACTCCTTCGTTGCATTCCAACAGAGGCATTGGAGCTATATGAAGAATGTCAAACCGAATACGGTAAAATAGGTTTGTCCGGGCTAAATGTGAGATGTCCTTATTGCTGGTATCCGATCACTGCGGTTTATTATGGTCTTGTTGATACCTGCCACGTAGAGTATAACCAAGATGGTCATTCCCTATGGGAGTGGCGTGGCTGTATCAGTGATGGCACTTGTTGGACATGTAACCGTTGCGGGAAACGATTCAGCAAGAAAGGGAAAACAATCTCATTCCTAAATAAATCACGTAGTTAGTGATGTTCTATCAAATAAAACAGTAACTTTGAAAGTGTTAATCAACGACCATTCCCTATGGAAGCACTCCAAAGATTCATAGATGCTCAACGTTTTGGCTATGAGACAGCCTTGAAAGAGATGAAGGCTGGAGAGAAACGTAGCCATTGGATCTGGTATGTCTTCCCTCAGGTAAAAGGACTTGGACGTAGTCCAGATTCACAGTTCTATGGGATTGATGGCCTTGAAGAGGCAAAAGCATATCTTGAGCATCCGGTTTTAGGTAAACGCTTACGTGAAATCACTCAGGAGGTGCTTAATCACTCCGGGAAGAATATCTACTCAATAATGGGGGCACGCATAGATGCCATGAAGTTTAAGTCCTCAATGACACTCTTCGATACTGTTTCCCCTAATGACATCTTTGCAAAGGCTCTGGGTGCTTTCTTTAATGGGATGCGTGATCAGCGCACCTTCCAAGTATTAACACATAGTCGGAATCCCCTTCAATGAAAAGAATACCATTCCTGATCATAATTCTGAATTGCTTCTTTAGCTGTAGTCAACCTCAGAATAAGTCATTCTATGGTTCATACCAGGAATTGATTGATGCTTTTGAGAGTTTAGCGTACGAGCCGAATACTACTTGGGATGAGGTGGTTAGTTTTGCGGATGTCTTTACAGATACTCTGGCTACTAGGGCAAATGATATCGAGGATCTTAGTAATAGAATAGTGGCTCAAGAGAATGGATATATGCTCATATCCTTTATTACGGACAAATACGAAGAATTGAAATCTTCTGGAAAGGAAGTCAATTACGACGATGTTACGAGAATCCTGGATAAGATAGTAGAGATAGAGAGTATATGGTTTTATGACGATGATGATCAACTTCCACATATTTGGCGTGATCATTATTATGTAAGCCATCAGGACACGGAATGTGAGGTCCCCGGTTTTTTTCATATAATGGTTTCTCTCCCGTGTGAAAGGCTTTCGGAACCGATGTTGCGGGTTTTCTACCCGGAATCCGCCGAGGGGGATCCCTTTATTATCTTCAGTAAGTATTTATCCGGAGAGACCGTGGAAGAGGATCCTGAACAGCGCAAGATTGTTATTCCTGATACTTGGGCAAAGAAAGATGAGATTGAAGATGGTTTCCCGATGTACGTGGAACTTGGATCCGATGCAGTGAAAGAGATGCTTTCTTTCGATGTCGTTTATCTCATGTTTCAAAGTGGAGTATCTCCCGCCGGAGAATCGGGGCAGACTGAAATCGCCCGCCTATCTCTGAATTCATTCCAGGCTAAGTGGAAAGAAGTATCTCAAAGTAAAGAGGTTGAATAAGATAACAGATTGAGAATATGGCTGAATTCAATGAAAAAACAGATCTATCGGTCCTTGCCAAGAGCTTGAAGAAGCAGGTCAACGGTCTTCTGCTAGTCTATTGTCTGCTAATCATTGGCACGATCATACTGTTCCTTATCGTGCTAGGCATATGTGGTCTGGCGGTATGGGGCATGTGGGAGTCCGGCCGTATCTATGGCAGAGCGGTAGTCTTGCTGATAGGAGCAATCGTAGTAGCGGGTATTTGCATGAAGGTTGTGTTGGAACCTCTTTTCAAGATCTTTGAGAAGAAGAAGAACGATGGAAAAGAAATCAAGCGTGCCGATTATCCAGAACTGTTCTCTCTCATTGATGAGGTAGTTGAGAAAGTTGATTGTTTGCAGCCGAAGCATGTCTATCTTTCCGATGAGTGCAATGCTTACGTGAACTACCCAAGCATGTGGGGTTATATCTTCCACGGCCGGCAAAATCTGACTGTAGGTATTCCCCTACTCTTCGGAATGAACAAGACGGAATTCAAATCAATTCTTAGCCATGAGTTTGGCCATTTTACCCAGAAATCGGTAAATGTAAACCGGGTAGCCAACCTTTCGGAATTCCTCTGCGGCGCCATTGCCCAGTCTCAGGAAGCCATGGAGAAGGCTGATGATGATTCTTACGAGGCTAAGGCTCGTGTGTTTGCAAGAATAGCTACCCGGATCATGCTCGGACAGTATCACAAGGTAGCTCCTCTCAATGGCGTACTTTCCAGGGCGCAGGAATACGATGCTGACAAGCATTCGTACGAAGTAGTGGGTACCGATGGTAGTCTCTCTGCGCTTTGTAAGATCCAAGACCTTGCCGCTCGTTGGGATAGTAGTTTCATTCCTTGGATGTGGGAGCGTATCACGGAAAGACGAGCTCCGGAAAATGTCAGAGATTTGTTCCAAAAGTTCTCTGCCAGCATAGATGCCGTTGCGCTGTCGGAATTGATCCCGAAAGAGCATTTCAAAGCCTCGTTAGGTGATTTTGACTCCAGGTTAAGTTCTGTTGAGAATACGGATACTCATCCTTCAAACAATCAGCGCTGCCTGGCAATAGCCTCATACACGCCGAAAGAAACTATTTGGGATAATACGCCTGCGTTCGGTTATTTCCCTGATGCCGTAGTGACGGAGATGTATAATAGGGTTACGGCAAGTCTTACGAAAAAGAGATTCCCCGAGACTACCGAGTTCTTGAAGAAAGACGTGCAAGACAACGAGTTGCTAGATCGTGCAGCTGGAATAACTTCACCACTTCTGGACTATTTCTATAATGACGAGATCTTCTTTGGTTCCGATGTTCTTGATGAGGCTAAGAAAACAGAAGAGGAGGTTGAATTCCCGTTCACAAAACATCATGCGAATCAACTTCGTGAATATATCTGTGCCAAGAAGGACTATTCGACTTTACAGCGAATAGTTGATGAGAACTCCGCGCAGCGCAAGTATCTCTATAACGGTAAAGAATACAATGGGACAAATGTCCCGATCTCCGAGCATCGTGAATACTATGCTCAGAAGTATAACCAAGCCTGGAATATCGCACTCCAATGTCATTGCTGGTTAATGCAACATGTAAAAGGTGATGAACAGCTGGAGCAGTGTTTCTACGACTTGATCTGGATGAAGCGTACCGAGATAAGGTTGGGAGATGGATGGGATAATATGCAGACTGTCTATCGGATTGGACAGAGCCACAACACATCTACCAAGGCTGTAGAGTTTGTCGATTCAGTGGAACGAACATTCAGGGAGGTCGCCTCACGTTTCTTTGAGAAGAACGAACATGGAGTGGCAATGTTCCGATGGATGTGTACACACCTTGGAACTCCGGAGAGTTCAATCAAGCAGGCGGAGGACTTCATGGCTAAAGACCATCGGGAGTATGAGCAGGAATTCTACGAAGTCTATCAGACCGTTGGTTCCGTATTTGACCAACACTACAGATTCAACTGGGACATTCTCAAGAGGAATCTGATTATGCCATTATTCAAAGCCCAAGGACAAACAAATAGCTAGATAACATGTTAACGCCTGAAGAAAGAATCAAGGTCTGCAGTACTTGCCGCAAGCGCAAACTTAACATGGAGACCGGACTGGTATGTGAATTGACGGACGAGAAGCCCGTTTTCGAAGATACCTGTCCCAGTTTTGATGAAGACACACAAGAGGTTGAGCGAATCAAGGAGAAAGAGAAACAGGTAGAGGATAGCAAGGAGGTAAATGGCTTCTTGGCTTTCTACGTTGCATTCCTTGTGCCGATGGGGATTCTGGTGACATTGATCTCCCACATTATTAATTGGGATAGTGTCACAGGTTATGGTAGCACATTCCTTACCTTGTTTGAAATCGCCTTCCTCTTTTTCTATGTATACTTCCAGGCATACACAATCTACGGTTTTAATAAGAAAAAGCCTGATGTTGTTTTTATAGCCAAGTATCAATCGATTGTTCTTGTTGTAGTCAATCTTTTGATTCTTTTAACTGGGGCCACTGATTCTGACAGCGTGCTTAATAATGCCCCGAGACTAGCGACTTCTACAGTATGGGGAATCATTTTCTTCCTATATTTCTGTTTCTCTGAAGACGTCAAGGATTTGATTCCGCCAGAAAAAAGGAAACTGACGGGATTCAATAAGATAATGTTCATCCTTTCCATTGTTATCCCAATTGTTCTATATATCTGTGGAATCTTCGAGTTGACAACAAAGACATATGGAGCCAATCGGCTATCTGGCCCGGAGAAACAGATTCAAGCAATGTGTGATGCCAGGCATAAAGATTTTCCGATTGAGGTCTCAGACGGTATGACTTGGACCGATGTTTATGTCGATGATTCGAAACTTGTTTTCGCATACGAGTATGATGATGCATCCTCTGATGTTATCAAAGAAGCCTACAATGGCCATAGTGAGCTGCTAGCTTTGTATCAACGTGAAATGGCCAAATTGAGATTTGTTGGTCAAACGATGGATATCGATCCCGTGATGGGTCAATGCGCCAAAGCAGGATATGATGTGGGATACAAGTTCTCTTCATCTGATGGCCAGGAGATTTTCTCTTATTCTTTTTCTCCAGAAGAATACAAGGAGATGCTGTCTGGTCAATATGAGTATTCAACAAGTGATGAGGATCTTGGGAGAATCATTACCCTCTATGATGAATTGCTTCCCATCCCCTATTTTGAAGATTGCACGTTAACAAACTGTTCGATTTCTGACACAGGGAAGGATATCAACTATTCGCTCAGGCTTGAAAACATGGATATGTCTACGTTATCTGGCCTTAGCAATCGTGCCCTTAAAGAATACATGATAGGAATCATTCCGGAACTATCCGATATCCCCCTAGTATTTGCATTGCTGAATGAGAAGAACATTGTGTACAAGTTTACAGCCGATTGTAGTGATTGGTGGAATGTATCTGTTCGCATTACGCCGCCTGAACTTGAGGAAGTTATCGGGGAATGATTGATTACACTCAGTATTCAGTTTTGGGCTGTTTTAATTTCCTCGTTTTTTCATGAGACGCGTTTTTGAATTCTGCTGCGAGATAATGGCAGAGATGGGTAACATGTTCAACATGAGCTACGAGCGAATCAATGTTATCCTTTTCTGCTATGTAGAACCTGTCCTTTTTGCATTGGCGATATTTAGCCTTTTATATGTGTTGCTCAAAGTACCCGGGTATACAATGGTTGGAAAGGCGGCGCTGATTATCATGGGGGCTGTCATCGTCATTGTCGCATTACTGCTCATGATTTCTATGATTAGACTGCTGCTCCATTATAATTCTGCGCCACACGAAGCAAGCCTCATCAATAATGCGAGCGAGTCATCACAGCTAATGCTTGGTATGTTTGACGGCACAGTGGATTGGCTAATGAAACTTGCGACCGTTTTTCATACGACGTATTCTGCAGTGAATGTCTGGGTGTACATCATCATTATGCCGCTCGGAATAGTCTCATCAATATTGATCATCATAAAATCTGTCTTATAACGACAAGAAAGGTCGAGACGAGGTTATCCTATCCGTCTTGAAGACCCTTCCTTGGCAAATAATTCTCAGCTCTCCTTGAACAAGGGAGAGCTTTCTTTTTCCCTTTTCATTAGGCAGAGTACCACATCAGAGTACCATTTCGGCTTTTTCTCGCCATTTTTAGCCTAATCCCCTTCTCACACTCATCCTTCAGTTCCTCTTCTTTATCCCCTTTTCTAATTTGCCTCTCGGGGAAAGGCCCGGAAGTGCCCAGGTTGGCAGATCCGGTGTTTTCCGCCCCCGTCGGAAACAAGATGAAAAGAACTAAAACAGGACCCGAAAAATGAGTGCTTTCTGGATCTTCGCCACGTGCCTTACGGTGGCGTACATTATCTATTACTCGGTCGTCGTCTGGAGGGATCTTTCGAAGCCGAAGGAACAGGAGTTTACGAACTCCCCTGCCGCCCCGGCTCCCAAGAAGCCTGAATCCCCGGACCCGGATCCGGGACCGCAGCTGGACGCC
>JAEEGL010833924.1_pt1 | contig 12894 bp, 10 predicted proteins | sample 9134231 | NCBI WGS metagenome assembly JAEEGL01 (sample SAMN16246548, study PRJNA631951) | gut metagenome | biome: gut microbiome; feature: rumen; material: fiber-attached | host: Bos | place: Iran: Karaj | collected 2018-10
ACTACAGTTGCAAGCGGAGATATCGTTGACTTCACATTCTTTGCAGGAATGCCCGGAACAGAGATCAACAGCGGCAACAACGAGATACAGGACATGATCGCCGAGAAGACAGGCGTTCGTCTCAAGGAGACATGGCTTACAGGCCAGACAGTTTCAGAGGCTATCGGAAGTATCATTGCATCAGGAACATATCCTGATCTTATCGATGGCGGTGACGGCTGCCAGGACCTCTATGATGAGGGCGTTCTGGTTGCATGGGATGACTATCTTGCAAGCGGCAAGTATCCTAACCTTACAAATTACTACACACCTACAGAGTGGGATCAGTTCAGACAGGACGACGGACACATCTACTGGTGCAACGTATTCCAGAACACCAAGGGTGCTCCTACAGGAACAGCTCACAACGACGAGGCTTTCTGGATTCAGGCAAGAGTTCTTGAGTGGGATGGATACCCGGAGATCAAGACACTTGATCAGTACTTCGATCTTCTTGAGAGATATGCAGCTGCAAATCCCAAGACCAAGGATGCAAACGGCAACGAGATGGATATCATTCCTTACACCTGCCTCTGTGATGACTGGCGTTACTTCTGTATTGAGAACGCACCTCAGTTCCTTGATGGTTTTCCAAATGACGGATCTGTTATCGTAGATTTCGAGGGCAAGGACAAGCCTACAATCGTTGACTACAACACAACACCTACAGCCAAGAGATACTTCCAGAAGCTCAACGAAGAGTACAAGAAAGGTATCGTTGACAAGGACTTCGGAACACAGAAGTATGATGATTATATCCAGAAGCTTTCAAATGGTAACGTTCTTGGAATGTGCGATCAGTACTGGGATTTCCAGCAGATCAACGACGCGCTCCTCAACACAGGACTTGACAAGCAGGGCTGCAACTATGTGCCTTTAGGACTTACAATCGACGAGGGCATGGACAACCGTTGGCATACATACGGTGACACACTTAACACAGCTTCAGGTATCGCAGTTACAACAAGCTGCTCAGACCCTGACCTCGCATTCTCATTCCTTGACAAGATGCTTGACCAGGATATCCACAACCTTCGTTTCTGGGGTGTTGAGGGTGTTGACTACCTTGTAGATGAGAACGGTCTTTTCTACAGAACTGATGAGATCAGAGCACAGGTTGCTGATCCTAAGTACAAAGCTGACCATATGTGCACATACAGCTACCTGCCTCAGTACGGCGGAACAAGTGATGATGGTATCAATGCTAACCTTCCTGAGGAGCAGCCATCAGAGTTCTACAACAAGCTTTCTGAACCACTTCAGAAGTGCTTTGATGCATACGGTGCCAAGAACTATCCTGACCTTATCGGATCAGTTCAGGAAGATGTAAATGCTACACATCCATGGTTCCCTATGTGGTCATATTCTAACAACCTTGACACATCAACACAGGGCGGTGTTGCCTGGACAAAGATGGGCGAGTGCAAGCACGAGTGGCTTCCTAAAGTTGTTATGGCTTCTGACTTCGACGGTGAGTGGGAGAACTACATGAAGGCATACGATGGATGCCAGCCTCAGGACTTCCTGAACCAGATGCAGGAAGAGCTTGACAGAAGAGTAGCAGCAAATGCAGGCTAATTGAACTTTAGTTTGGAGTTAAAGATAGGGCAGCCATATGCAGCTGATATATGGCTGTCCTTTTTTTACAGAGATTTATATCAATGAAAGGAAAAAACCATGAGTAAAGCCGTACAAACGAAAAAGAAAACGGTCATTACAAAAAAGGAGCTCGCAAAACAGAAGGTTCTGATAGCATGGTCTGCAGTGTTTGTAATCTATGGATTTATCTTCTGTTATCTGCCCCTTGCCGGATGGCTGATGGCTTTTGAAAACTATAAGAATAAAACCGGACTATTTCATTCCCAGTGGGTTGGTCTTGAAAAATTCAAATTCCTCTTTTCCGATGCAACGTTTCTGAGAGTAATCAGAAATACCTTCTGCATGGGAACCTTAAACCTCATATTTACAACAGTGACAGCGATCGTATTTGCGATTCTGTTAAATGAATTCAGACATGTGACAGGAAAGAAGGTAGTACAGACAATTTCCTATCTGCCGCACTTCCTTTCATGGATCATCGTTACAGGTATTTTAAATGATGCTCTGTCTTCAACAGGTATCATAAATGAGCTTCTCAAGAGTTTTGGTCTCGTAAAGGATTCAGTTCCTTTCTTCTCGATTCCGGGGCTTTTCTGGCCGATAGTAACCTTTGCACATGTGTGGAAGGAGACAGGCTGGAATGCCATCATCTATCTTTCAGCCATAACATCCATAGATCCCTGCCTCTATGAAGCAGCATCCATCGACGGTGCAGGAAGATGGGGCAAGATAAAGAACGTTACGCTGCCCGGAATCAGACCTACAATAATTATTCTGCTTATCATGAACATGGGAAATCTGTTGAACGCAGGCTTTGAAGTACAGTATCTCTTAGGAAACGGACTTGTAAAGAGCGTTTCTGATACCATCGATATCTATGTTCTGACCTGGGGTATCAGCCAGAATGACTATTCCCTTGGTACCGCAGCAGGTATCTTCAAGAGCGTGGTATCTATTGTTATCATAGTAATCGCCAATCAGATTGCAAAGAGAACCGGCGAAGAAAGGCTATTCTAAGGGAGGTGCTTTATGGAAACTAATGAAACCAGGTCCGGCGGACTTACAAAATTAAAAGTCGGGGATATTATCTTTTACATATTCCTATATTTATTCATGATAATCTTCTGTGTTGTAACCCTTTATCCGGTTCTTAACACACTGGCAATCTCCTTTAATGATGGAGTAGATGCCATGAGAGGCGGGGTACACCTGTGGCCCAGAATGTTCACCACTGAGAACTACACCACAGTGCTTGCTTTAAGGAACATTGGACGCGGTGCCATCGTATCTGTTCTCAGAACAGTTATCGGAACACTCTTTGCTGTTGCAGCTAATGCATTGCTGGCATTTATTGTGAGCCAGAAGAACTTCATCTTCAGATCACAGCTTTCACTTTTCTGGGTAATAACAATGTATGTCAACGGCGGAATGATCCCGATCATGCTCCTGTACAGAAACCTGCATCTCACAAATTCCTTCTGGGTATATGTTATCCCCGGAATGGTCAGCGGTTTCAACATGCTGGTTATGAGAACCTACATGGAGGGACTTCCGGATTCACTTCAGGAAGCAGCTCAGATCGACGGCGCAGGATATATGAAGATATTTGTATCAGTTGTATCCCCTCTGTGCAAACCCATCTATGCAACAGTAGCACTGTTTGTAGCAGTAGGACAGTGGAACTCATGGTTTGATACAATGCTCTACAACCGTATGGCAGATCAGTACACAACACTTCAGTATGAACTGATGAAGATGCTCTCTGCGGTTACAAGCTTAAAGGGAAATGCCGGAGCTGCAACAACGGGAACATCGGTTAATATCACACCTATTTCCGTAAGAGCAGCAGCAACCATACTCACAATGGCACCTATTGTTATGCTCTATCCTTTCCTGCAGAGATACTTTGTAGCAGGTCTCACAATCGGTGGAGTTAAAGAGTAATACGGGAAAAAGATATGAAAGAATATAGGAACTATCTGGAATACTTCGGAGTTAATAAAGAAGAAGCGGATAGAAGATGTGAAGAGATCTTTGAGACACTCTTTTATGGCAGCGAGGATGAGAGAATATATCATCCCGCTGACCCCGATATGGGGTATATGGTCGATACTGGCAATATAGATGCCAGGACCGAGGGCATGTCCTACGGAATGATGATGTGCCTTCAGATGAACAGGAAGGAAGAATTTGACCGTCTGTGGAAGTGGGCCAAGACCTATATGTACCAGTCAGAGGGAGAGAACAAGGGATATTTTGCCTGGTCCTGTGCCCTTGATGGCACCAAAAACTCAGAGGGTGCTGCACCGGACGGCGAAGAATTCTTTGCCATGGACCTCATCTTTGCCGGGAACCGCTGGGGGAACGGAGAGGGGATCTATAATTATCACAGGGAAGCAAAAGAGCTTCTTCACAACATGATAAGAAAGGGCAGTGGAGATCTTTCGGGAAATCCCATGTTCGATCCGGATAACCATTATATAAAGTTCATCGCGGAGGCGGACTTTACTGATCCCTCTTATCATCTTCCGCACTTTTACGAGCAGTACGCAAAGTATGCTTATGAGGAGGACGCAGCATTTTTCCTGGAAGCTGCAAAAGCAAGCAGGGAATACTGGAAAAAGTGCTGTAATGAAAAGACAGGACTATCACCGGAATATGGCAACTACGACGGAACGCCATATCTGCCCAGGGAGCCCTTTGGCAGACACGACTGGTACTACAGTGATGCCTACAGAACCATGATCAATATTGCGCTGGACAGGGTATGGGGATCGGACTTCAAATGGTCCGATGAAAATGCTAAGAGATTTCTGGATTTCTTTAACGCAAGACTAAAGGATAATAACTGGGACAGCGTTTTTACGGTGGACGGAACAGTCCTTGATGAGAAGGCGCTACATCCAGTTGCAGTAATTGCCTCAAATGCTTCAGCTGCGGTATTTGATAAGGAAGCAGCAGGGGAGTGGGTTAAAATGTTTCTGGAGGGCGGCCTTAGAAGTGGAGTGCGCCGCTACTATGACAACTGTCTATACTTCTTTGTTTATCTTATGCTCTCAGGCAATTACAGATTATATTGATTCAACAGAAAAGGCCCCGAAGGGCCTTTTTAATGCAGATATTCAATTGATTTCAGTGAGCAGTTTCCGCTGCCTTCATACCGGAGGTACAGGGCGTGCACACCCGTGAGCTTTGTTTTAAACTCACATTCGTGTATCTCCCAAATGTTTGAACCGTCAGTACTTATGGTTCCTATGACTTCGCCGTCAAGGGCGGTCATTACCTTAAATGTTCCATTGTGGTAAGCTCTTGTCTTTATTCGCAGACCTGCTGCATCTCGTACATCAAAGTACTTGAATCCTATGGTTGTTCCATCCACAATTCCCTTGATATAGCCGTCATTCCGGTCACCATCGCCGCCCTCCTGAACAATTCTGGGAGCACTCTCCTCAACATAGATCTTGTGTTCATCTGTAAAGATGTTGCAGGCAATGTATGAGGGATATTCTCCTATATCACTTAAGGGGCCATTGTTAAGACCGCATGATGTGATCTCAACCTGTTTTATCGAACCGCCTTTTTCAAAATGGATCTTCTCTGCACAGCCCTGTCGTGAGAACCAGGTTCCATTGGTGTGTCTGTGGTAGAAGATATACCAGTCATCACCGATCTCAACTATACTTCCATGGTTGTTGGCGCCATAGGCCGTGGGTTCTTTTGCTTTCTTGTAGCTGTCTATGTGAAGGTCACAGTTACTTATGATCACGCCTCCGTATACATAGGGTCCCAGAGGGTCCTTGCTGGTGGCATAGCACAGTTCGTGCATGACCTCAGAGGAGTATATGAAGTAATAGGTGTCCTCGTGCTTCCTTATGGAAGGTGCCTCAAAGAATGCGTGGCCTTCAAAGCCTGTACCCTTGCTGTACACATTTCCCGGAGCAATAAACTCAGGGGCGCGCTTGATTGTCAGCATATCCTTATCAAGTACAGTCAGCATTGCGCCATGCCTTGATGCATCTCCCTGGCCGCAGAAGCCTGTGAAGAGGTAGGTCGTATCACCTTCTGTGAGAACTCCCGGGTCAAACTGAGGCTCGTCCCCTTCCTTGTCGCCGAGTCTTGTTCCATCCTCATAGTGGACGTATCCGTAGAACTCAAAGGGACCATTTGGAGTATCGCTGACAGCAACTGAGACAACGCTGACCTTGTCCAAAACATAGAAGAGATAGTACCTGCCGTCAGGACCAACTGTCACATCAGGAGCATAGAGGCACATGTTTCCTCTTGGATTTAACGGATCAGCAGTCTTTTGATAGATGACGCCCTCGTAGTGCCAGTTGCCCAGATCGTCGACGGGAGCTGACCAGGTGACGTAATCCCCCAGACAGAATGTCTCGCCACCCCAAAGGTCGTGGGATCCATAGACATAGACACGGCCATTAAATACGTAGGGCTCGCCGTCGGGAATGTACTCCCAGGATGGGAGATAGGGATTGACGGCCTGCTTTTTGCTTCCCTGTCTTATGCCTCCTTCGAATCTGGGAGAAGCACCTGCTGAGAGGAACTCCATTTCATATCTGCTATCCGTGGAATATGGTTTCCACAGAGGAAGCATCTCTTTGTCGCAGCTTTCATAGACTGAATTTGGATCGCCTGTCTTAATGAAGTTTGCAAAATAGTCGCACATCTGTCTGGCCAGATCGAAGTGGCGGCCACGGTAGGGCCTTGCGCATTTATCGATGGAGTTAAAGAAAAACCAGAGGTCACAGGAGTGGAAGGTGCCGGGATAGCTGTCGCCTTCATGTCCGTCTCCGGGAATATCCGGGTCAAACCTGTAGTAGTAGAAGCGCTGATTGGGGGCATTTTTTAGGGCTTCATCGAAGGTCTTCTTTACAGATCTCTCCACCATATTTATGCCTGCTTCCGAAAACTCATCTGTAGTGTTGCCTGATATCACAGGAACATCTGCGCATTTTCTGTCTATAAAGAGCTGGACCGGATCCTCGTTGCAGAACTGTCCGTCCTTTATCGGGAACATTCTGGGGTTGTCTTTTACAAAGCGGTTGTAGCCGTCAAATACTTCCTCCTGGGTGAGAGCTCTGGCTTCCTCCAGTGTTGTTACGCCAAGGGATTCAAAGAATTTCTGTCCAAGCTCCTCAGCCTTTGGAAGATCCAGGGGTTTGAAGATATCATCCTTGGGATTGTCCAGTCTTATGATACCGCTAAATATGGCAGCACCTTTTATAAGATCTTTGTTATCTACGTTTGTAAGCTGATGCATTACGCTGGCGCCACCTGCTGACTGGCCGGCAATGGTGATGCGGTCAGGATCCCCGCCAAAGGCAGAGATGTTGTCATAAACCCAGCGAAGTCCCGCCTTCTGGTCCAGGAGACCAAAGTTGGAGGGAGCATCAGGAGCCTCCCTGGTGATGTCAGGGTGGGCAAGGAAGCCAAAGCAGTTGAGCCTGTAGCCCACGCTGACCACAACGATCCCGCGCTTGGCCAGCTGTTCTCCGTTAAACTCCATCTCAGCGGTGTACCCCCACTGGAAGCCGCCTCCGAAGTACCACACAAGAACCGGGAGCTTTTCATCCCTCTCTTTTGCCGGAGTCCATATATTCAGATAAAGACAGTCCTCGCTTATCTGTACTCCGGGATCCACATGCCACTCCCTGCAGTAGATATCTGTTCCAAGTCCGGGCCTGTCCTGGACAGAGATGGGACCAAAGCTCACAGCTTCTAAGACGCCATCCCAGTCTTCGCAGGGCTGGGGAGCGCGCCATCTGTTCCTGCCTGTTGGCTTGGCAGCAAAGGGCACTCCCTTGTAGACAGTAACTCTTGGATCAGTGGCTGCTGATCCCCGGAGCCTGCCGTTTTTTACTTCTGTCTCTCGTAGCATTTTCATTCCCCTCCGGAAAACTCAGTTTATATCACCTGCGATATCGGTGTTTTCCCCTGTGATGCCAACCCATGCTCCGTCTCCTGCTTCCTTTGAGTCAGCGTGAGCCAGGAGCCATTTGTTGGTTGCGGTGAGCATGCGGTCCTCCTGATTGCGGGGTTCAAAATCGGGCTTGCCTACGTTTGTTCCCTTGGGAAGTCCCACCAGAACCTGGAAACCGCTGTCTTTGTGAGCCTGGCATGGAGCATAGTGAAGGGCTGTTGCATATACCTCGATCATTGTGCCTGCAGGGCAGAGGAAGGCCTTTACCTTGGAGGAATCAATCTTGTAGTCTGTGATCTCTTCCCTCTTTGCCAGCAGGAGAATGAAATCTGTGGCCCCGAGATTGATCTCGGATGAGCGGTGATACTCAAGGCAGTTTAACTTGGTGTTATGTCCATTGCACCACCCAAACTGCATATCAGAGCCTCCAAAGAGTGAGTCTGTGATGGCTGCAGCTGCAGGAAGAGACTGAAGAGCAGGCTCCTCGGCTACATAATCTGTCCCCTCAGGTATGGGAGTGCAGTTCTTAAGAGCCTCTGCAATCGCTTTTTTCTCATCTTCGTACCCCTCGATGATCCTTCCGTAATTTGTGAATTCGGGATCTGTTACATTATATATTTTCATATCTTTCTCCTTTCGAGATAGTTTTTCTAGTATAATAAGTATAGTGTGAACTTTAGATTATTTCCTATCAATTGTTGGGCAATTCTTTTCAATAGTTGCTATGTGTTACAGGAGAGCATTTATGGGTGAAATGAAGGACAGGCTTCATACGGGAGAACTCTATCTTCCCGGTGTTGATGAGATAATGACGGAACAGATGGAATATCAGGATCTCTTGTGCGAATACAATCTGACGAAGCCATCTGAGCAGGAAAAGAGAATAGGGATGCTAAAAAAGATGCTTGGCGACTGCGGCGATGGAGTGTACATAGAGGCACCCTTCTACGCCAACTGGGGAGGGCACAACTGCCATTTTGGGAAGATGGTTTACGCCAATTATAATCTCACCTGTGTGGACGATACTCATATCTATGTTGGGGACTACACTATGTTCGGACCCAATGTCACAATTGCCACGGCCGGACACCCGATACTTCCGTCCCTGAGAAAAGAGCAGTATCAGTACAATATGGCGGTTCATATCGGGAGATGCTGCTGGATAGGAGCAGGTGCCATAATCATGCCCGGAGTAACTATAGGGGATAACTCTGTGATAGGCGCAGGCAGTGTTGTGACAAAGGACATTCCGGAGAATGTAGTGGCAGTGGGCAATCCATGCAGAGTCATGAGAGAGATCAGTGAACATGACAGGGAGTTTTATTTCAGGGACAGGAGGATCGATCCCCGGATACTTGAGGATAAATGATCACTATAGCTGTGAATTAGTCAGAGAAAGGGGAAGAGTATGGCAAATTTTTACCAGATTACAGATGTGGGGCTTAAGGACTTTGCCCCTCTGTTTACAGAAGAAGCACTGAGGCAGTTCAAGACAGATCCTGATGTAATGGCTGTGGGTGCCGGAGAGAGAGGGCAGGCCTGCGCTGTTATGCTTGTGAAGTTTTCCGAGTATTTGCTGCATATTTTATATCTTTATGTCTCGGAGGATTTCAGGGAATGCGGTATAGCAACAGGACTGCTCAACCTTGCGCAGGACATGGCTTTTAAGAATGAGAAGCCTCTTATAGCCAATTTTTATGCTGAAAGCAATAAGGATCCTCTGTACTGTCTTTTCAATTACAGTACAGCCTTTACTCTTGAGGAAACGGTTGATAAAGTCTACCGAGTTCCGGTGGATGTTCTGAAATCTGCAAGGGATCACGTGCATTCCAAGAAGGATGTCTGCACTATCATGCCTTTTTCAGAACTGACCGACAAAGAGAAGGACTCTTTTTACCAAAAATGCAGTGAGAAGGGGGAGGCATATTTTGATCCCAATGCTTCAAATTATCTTCCGCCCATGTGCCTTGCAGCCAAGATCAAGGGGGAAGTGAAGGCGGCGTTTCTTGCTACGACAGGGGATGATGAAATCTGCCTGAGATACCTTTACAGTGAGAACCCGGCTGCCCTTCGGGAAATCATCAGGGCTGCAGCTGACAGGGCAGACAGACTGCCAAAAGAGATAAAGTACATGCGGATAGCTACTGTAAACGAAGAATCCAGGAACCTTATTGATCACGTTCTTAAGGACGCAGAGGTGGTAGGGACTTTCTATCTGGCAACAATGGATTTTTCAGTTTGATGAGGGGGTGTGATTATGACTGAACATATGAGCCGCGAGGCATTGCTTCTCCATCAGCGGGAGCTTCAGACCAATACAGAGGCAGCAAGACAGTACTCCAACCAGGTGCAGACCGGGCTTGAGTCTTATGGAGTAAGAGTCCGGGACGAGGATAGCAGGAAGAGATTTTTAAATGACTCTTCGGCCATGTTTACCAGGAGTTATGATTATGTGGAACGCTCCAGGCTTGTAGAGCAGACGGGGCAGGCTGTGGGACTTACTGTATATACAGGGGGCCTGCATGCGGGACAGCAGCATGGAGTGGCTGCTGGATCTGACCCTTCTAAAGAGCAGAAGAAAGCCCTGGAGATGGAGAAGTCTGTCCAGATCCATGAGGCTCAAATGGCAGAGAGGCGCCGGGCCAGAATTGCAGATAATGGCAGTGTAATAGTGGGAAGAAGTGAAGTGAGGGAAGAGAAAAAACTTCTTGAGGAGAAGCTTGACGCCATAGACCAGTCTTTGAAGGCTGCGCTGGAGGAACCGGGTCTCACCGAGGAAAAGAAGCTTTCGTTCAAGGTAGATGCCCTTAGGGACAAGGTCAAGGAGTTTGACACCTTCGCCCATCTGCTTCCTGTGGGTACCAGTGAGCGCAAGCTTGCTCTTGCCAGGAAAGAAGACCTGGGACTTGAACTTAGGGATATGAAAAAGGAATTGGAGATAGTAAAGCTGGAGTCCAGGAATCCCAAGGAGGCTTCAAGGCAGAGGAGCAGTAAGCGCTGGCACGCATTCTATGAATGGTTCCGCGGTGCTTTTCACAACAAGTATTGTATCAGTCACCCCGACACCTCACTTTCCAGGGAGGATGTGGAGTATCACGACCAGACCACGGGAAAGACCTTTGTGAACAAGGGCAGGGCATTCTTTGGCGGCACCAAGCCCATGTATTTCTACAAGGAGACAGGTCAGAACGGCAAGTCCTGGCTGTACAAGGAGGCTGTGAACTGTATGGGAGGTACCACGCCGGAGAGAGCCATGATAACCTCGGGGGCCTCGAAGCTTCAGAGACATCTTTGCGGTGAGGATCACTATGTACCTGTATTCGTGGCCAAGAACAGCGAGGGAAAAGCCATTGGAACATTCCAGGAACAGGTAAGGACAAAGGAGAATCCCACGATAGATCTTTTCAAGTGGCAGAAAAAGGCCATTGATTCCAGGAATGACCCGGATCACGTGGCTCCACCACCGGTACTGGACGATGAGGTGGTAAAGCAGGTCCTCAGGGAGCACACCCTGGACTGGGTTATCTGCAACTTTGATACAAAGGGAGAAAACTTCCTGCAGAAGGCGGACGGCAGTCTTGTTTCCATAGACAAGGAAGCTGCTTTTTCAAAGCTTGATGATCAGAGGTCTGCCAAAATGGACAGGAAGGTTGTCCTTCACAAGAATGACACAATCTACAATGTGCTGTTTACACAGTTTGTAGAAAGACCTGTTGGCCAGACGCCCATGAATATTGATTTTGACGTCGTGGAAGAGAACCTGGACAAACTGGATGAACTCAACGACGACCAGTATTTAAATATGTTTGATGAATACCTGACCCTCAAGTTTGGCCCAAGAGTTTATCCCGGAACTGCCCATAAGCCAAATACCAAAAGGGCAGAATATGAGGCGAAACTGACCCGCAGAAAGAGAGAAACCCGTGCCGAATACAAGAGGTTCTTCGGCTCCCTTATCAAGGAGAGATACGATGTTGTCAAGGGCAACGCGGATGCTCTTCAGGCTTTTCGGGCAAAATACGGGGGACACTGCACTGTAAACACCAAGGGAGAATGGATCTATCAGTTCAAAAAAGAGAGGCCAGCTAACGTTACTGATCAGAACGATCCGCTTGCCCAGGTTGACGCCCTGCTTCCGGTGGAGGAAATCAGGGGGACGGATGATTCAACTGATTCAGAGTGAGCGAATAAAGCCTTTCACCAAAGTAGAAATTGTTTTGGTGAAAGGCTTAGAAATGGAGAACTGCGATGACTGATTTGGAAGCTAAGATGAGAACAAGTCAGAGGCCAAGCTAAATGAGGTAAGAGAAATGGCAAAGGCACTGTAATCCGAGTCGATCAGAAGTGGAATAAGAATTTCAAAGTGGTTCGTTGACATGCAAATTGAATACTTGATGATTATGGCTTCGCTGCAAAAGACTGTGGCGGAGCTTTTTTTCGCTAAAATGGGAGAATAAGAACCCCCAATACGCTGAGAAAATCATATATTATGCCCTGGACATGGCGTACAATATTCATATCAAGGAGACCTTCTCAAGAAAGGAGGATGTCAATGAATACATATATGAAATGGATACTGTTTACACTTCTTATTGTTTATGTTGTATCTCCTGTAGATTTTGTTCCGGGACCAATCGATGACATCCTGGCGATATTCCTTCTACTGGCGGCAAATAAGAGAAGCCCGGCAATAGAAAAAAGAGATGATGAGAGGATCGAAGTGATTGATGTGGATGGCACAGAGCTTTAAGGAGGCGTGTGATATGGAAAAGAAATTATACAGAAGTAATGACAGAAAAATCTTTGGTGTGTGTGGCGGTGTAGCAGAGTATTTTGGCTGGGATCCTACAGTTGTCAGAGTTATCTGGGCAGTGTGCTCGTTTTCCGGAGGTATTGGTATTCCGGCTTATATCATTGGGACTATCCTCATGGATAACCGCCCTGATTATGTCAGCAAATACGACAATCAGTAAAGAAACTACATTTATGAAGAGGATCATATACAGGAGGCCCCGGAGCTCATATGCTCTGGGGCCTTCTGGCGCATATAAATATACGCTTTAGTACGGCAGTTACTTATTGGAAATTTTATAGGACATCTTTTATGAGATTACTCTGGAAAAGTATGAGGAATGGCTTTAAAAAATATACTATTCGCTCCGAATGGTTGCGGCTATCCATGGGTGGAGTAACAGTAATGATGACATCCGGAGAAGATCTTACTGAGAATGTGAAGGCCATCATAGATGACTGCGGATATACTTCTGTATGGGATGAGTTCACGGATGAAGCGAGATACCTTTTCCATATATCACAGT
>JAEEGL011517965.1_pt1 | contig 12894 bp, 6 predicted proteins | sample 9134231 | NCBI WGS metagenome assembly JAEEGL01 (sample SAMN16246548, study PRJNA631951) | gut metagenome | biome: gut microbiome; feature: rumen; material: fiber-attached | host: Bos | place: Iran: Karaj | collected 2018-10
CTCCTTCAATGCGGCCCAGACGTTCAGTAACAGTTCTCCCGCAGTTTCAGGTGCGTTCCTGAAAGTAAGGCTGGAACCATCAAGAGTGGCGGGACCTGATAGCACGGGGATACCGTCAACGACCCATTCATATCCATAGTCGAATGCATCCAGGGGAGTGAAGTCGAACCGGTTCTCAAGTTTCACCTTCCCGTTATCGGCTAGAAGGAATATGATGTTCTGGTATACTTTCTTGGCCTCATAGTAATGAGGATGCGGGGTGCGGTCCGCGGCCAGGAGGCCGTTGGTACAGAAGGCTCCGTCGTTGGGGAAGTCCCCGAAGTCGCCGCCGTAGGCCCAGTATTCGCCCTTCTGAAGATTCAGTGAGGTTACACTGCCGTCGTAAGAGAGGGGACTACCGTCTATGGGGGCGGCTATGCCCTGGTCAACCCAGTCCCAGATGGCTGCGCCCATTATGGACTCGTCTGCATACATCACGTCCCAGTACTCCTTGAGGTTGCCCAGGGAACTGCCCATCGCGTGCGCGTACTCGCGCATTATGAACGGGCGGTCGGTAATCTTGACGGCCTCGGTACGGAGTTTCTCGGGGGAGAGGTAGCCGTCGTCGTAGATGTCTGACTGATCGCGGTCAGTGTCGCATATTATAGGTCTGGAAGGGTCCAGGGCGGCTACTGTTTCCCGCATCGCGGCCATGTTACGGCCGGTGCCGCCCTCGTTTCCGAGAGACCACATTATGATGCTGGGATGGTTTTTGTCGCGCTGGACCAGCGCTTGGGCCCTGTCGACGTGGGCCTCGCGCCAGATCTCCTGGTCACCTACCACGGTGTTGGCGCGCATGGAGCCGTGGCTCTCCTGGTTGGCTTCGTCCATTACGTACATTCCATATTCGTCGCAGAGCTGGTACCAGCGCGGGTCGTCGGGGTAGTGGCTGGTGCGGACAAGGTTTACGTTGGCCTGTTTCATCAGCTCCAGGTCCTTGCGCATCACGGCTTCGGTCAGGGTGCGGCCGGTGCGGGGGTCATGCTCGTGGCGGTTCACTCCTTTGAGCTTGACCACCTTGCCGTTTACCTTGAAGAGTTCCCCGTCAACCTCTATCGTCCTGAATCCGGTCTTATAGCGGAAACGCTCGGAGCCGTTAAGGGCTATTTCCACCTGATACAGATTCGGGTATTCTGCAGACCACAGCTTGGGCCTGTCTATGTCGAAGGAAAGGGTGACGGTTTGCTCCTTGCTGCCATCCAGTTGGGTTGTGAGAGTCTTAGTCTGGTTGTTGAAGGAAACTTCGAGGCGGGCCTCGCCGGTCTTGCCGCGCCTGTTGTCAAGGCTGATCTCCACGTCAAGATGCCCCTTTGTAAGGCTTTTGTCCAGGCTGGACTTGAGGAAATAGTCCCGGATGAAGACATCCGGCCTGGTCCACAGCCTGACGCTGCGGAAGATGCCGCTGCAGCGCCACATATCCTGATCTTCCAGATAGCTGCCGTCCGACCAGCGGTATACTTCAACCGCCAGCTTGTTGGCTCCGGGACGCAGGAATTCCGTTACGTCGAATTCTGCAGGAGCCATCGAGTTCTGGCTGTAGCCGACTTTCAGGCCGTTTATCCATATATACATAGCTGACTTGACTCCGCCGAATTCCAGGAAATAGTGGGATGACGGGTCTAACCTGGTCATATTTATAGTGGTGACGTAGCTGCCCACCGGGTTGCGGTGACCGTAACTGTACCAGGTGTGGTCGTCCGGTTCTGAAGTGACCCGGGGCCAGTCCATCTTGTATGGAGAGGTTATATTGGTATATATAGGCTTTCCGTACCCCTGGAGTTGCCACGGGCAAGGGACCACTATGTCGTTCCACCCGCTGCAGTCATAGTCTTCCTTGAAGAAGTCTACAGGTCGGCTCTGCGGGTCGGGTGCCCAGTTGAATTTCCATTTTCCGTCAAGGGTCATCACGTCGCTCCTGTCAGCAATGTCGCACGGGAGGTCAAGGGTGGCGTGATAAGGCTCTTTGTTTATTCCTATTATATGGGGATTCTCCCAGTCGGGAGAGTCCGGGGCTACTATTACGGTAACTGCTTGTCTTCTGAAAAAAGGCTGAGCGTCAGCGGGGGAGACGGTGAGGGCCAGCAAAAATAAACTGGATACTATTGTCTGAGATTTGTTCATTCTTAAAAAAAAGTGAATAAAAGTATAAAATTATTTGCAGATAAGAAAATTTGTCATACCTTTGCAGTGTACTAATGAACTAATACAGTAGAAAGATATGAAAAGATTACTTGTTGTTTCAATGATGCTCCTTACTGCAATGACGGCTGGAGCCAAAGGAAAAAGTGACTGGAAGGGAAGAGTTGTTGACCAGAAGGGAGAGCCGGTAGAGTATGCGAATGTCGTAGTGCTGTCCAAGGCAGATTCGTCAGTAGTTTGCGGCACGGTTACCGCTGAGGACGGCTCGTTCAACATAGCGACCAGCGAGACTGACGGCATTATGATGGTGGCGATGATAGGCTACGGTACGCAGTACCTCGCGCCTGTAGACGGCGCAGTAATCACCCTCATCGAAGATGCGGTGATGCTGGAAGGAGCCGTGGCCACGGCCGTGATGCCCAAGACAAAACTCACGGGGGAGGGACTGCAGACCAGCGTCCGCGGCTCCGTGTTGGAGAACGTGGGCACGGCCAACGACGTGCTGGCCAAAACGCCTGGCATCATCAAGGGTCAGAACGGTCTTGAGGTCATAGGCAAGGGCTCGCCCCTCGTATACATAAACGGTAGGAAAATAACGGACTCAAGCGAACTGGAGCGTCTGCAGAGCAACGAAATCCAGAGCGTGGAGGTGATCACAAACCCTGGCGCCCAGTACGATGCAACGGTGCGCAGTGTCGTTCGCATCCGCACTGTCAGGCGTCAGGGGGACGGCTTCGGATTCAGCCTTAACGCATCTGATTCGCAGTCACTTCAGTGGGCAAAAGGGAACGATCCTACAGGGGCGGTCAATGCAAATTACCGTACCGGAGGCGTAGACCTGTTTGGAGGCTTGAACTATAATGGCAACGCCTTTCGCCAGATTTCTGACTTAAGAAAGATTACTTATGGAAAGGACTATATTCTGGAAGACAAAGGAGATTTGGTTGCAGAGCAATTCCTCCCCATCCTTTCCGGCAACGCCGGCGTGAACTGGCAGATTGCAGACAATCACTTCTTAGGAGGCAAGATCGAGTGGAGTCGTCATTTGAATGACCAGACAAATACTCTCATTCACGATAACGTGACAGTCAATGGAGCGCCCTTCGACAATATTACCACAGAGTCTGAGGTGTCAATGGGAGACAAGGCCCCTCTTAATCTCGGGGCAAATGTTTACTACAATGGAGTGATAGGTGAGAAACTGGGCGTAGACGTCAATCTGGATTACTTCGGAACAGACAGGACTGTCCGGACTCTGGCCAATGAAACCAGCACGATGAGGCCGGATGCCCGAATCAGCAGCGAGGTTGACAACGCCTCCCGGATGTACGCTGCCAAGGCTGTGCTGTCCTATCCTGTATGGGCAGGTCAGCTTCAGATAGGAACAGAGGAGACTTTCTCCCGCCGCTCGGACGTATACAGCATTACTGGAGTAGATATTCCTGCATCGTCAGCTAAGATTGTGGAGGATACCTATGCAGGCTTCGCGTCATATGGCTTCATGGCAGGTGCACTGGGTATGTTCAACGCTGGAATCCGTTACGAATATGTGCATTATTCCTACGAAGACGCACTGTCTCCAGAGGCAAGCCTTAAGAGAGACTATCCCAAATGGTTCCCGTCACTTTCCTGGGCTGGAGTCGCCGGTCCCGTGCAGCTGATGTTCAGCTACAGCGCAAAGACGCGCAGGCCGGATTATTCAGCGCTGTCCAGCGCCATCCAGTACAACAGCCGGTATATCTGGCAGAGCGGAAACGCCAAGCTGCAGCCTGAAACTTCTCATAACCTGAATCTGACCGCCGTCTGGAATTTCATATCCTTTGTAGTGGACTACGCACGGATGGACAACACCATCATCACCTGGTCCGCTCCCTATAACGAAGAAGGTGTAGTGCTTGTCCAGCCACGCAACATAGACACCCCTTACAGGGCTATGAGCGCACTGGTCAACCTCGCTCCGAACATTCGCATCTGGAATATTAACTACACCTTCGGCCTGATGCCCCAGTGGCTGAGCATCAATGCTCCTGACAACCGCGAACCCTCCGGCATCCGTGTCACCAAGTTCAACGGACGCCCCATATGGATTGCCCAGTTGTTCAATACATTCAGACTTGGAGGCGGCTGGCAGCTGGAACTCGGCGGAACGCTGCAGACAAAGGGTTACACCCAGAACATGTCCCTGGAGAACAACTATTTTGACCTTTCCGCCGCTGTACAGAAATCTTTGCTCAAGGACGGCTCACTAGTGCTGCGCCTCGAGGGCTCCGACCTGGCAAATCTTGCACATATCAACGTTTCCTCTGACTTCGGAAGCCATATCATACACCAGACAAACAATGTGGATCAGCAGAAGGTCAAGTTGTCAGTACGCTATAACTTCAACACCACCCAGAGCAAGTACCGCGGAACCGGAGCAGGATCCGATACCAAGAGCAGAATGAACGATTAGGCTTGTTCTCGAGAAGAAATTGGTTTTGATTATTAACGAAATAAGCCTAACTTTATTAATCAATAATTAAACCATTTCTGATCGATATGCGAATCTTTCTCTTTGCTTGTGTCCTGAGCCTTGCAGTGCTGTCGCCTGCGGCTGCTCAGGACAAACCGTTCCTTGAGGACCTCCCTTATTATATGGAGAATACTGCTGTGTTCGAGGTCGGGCAGGAGCCCGGAAGGGCTTATCACATCCCCACGCAGAGCATCTCCCTGAACGGAAAATGGCGTTTCCAGTACTTTGAGTCTCCTTATGACGTGCCCAAGGATTTCTTCAAGCCGTCTTTCAACGCCCGCAAGTGGACGTTCATCCAGGTGCCGTCCAACTGGGAGATGCAGGGCTTCGGGCAGGCTCTTTTTCGCAATGTCAGCGCTCCGTTCGTAGTGACGATGCCGGAGTCGCTGCTGGCTCAGTACCGCCGCGTCCTGGAAGACCCCAACGCCAGCGAGCAGCAGAAGAGAATTGCCAGCTACCGCCTCGGAGGCGGCGGTGCGCCTAATCCTTTCGCCGTGCAGTTGCCCAATGTCCCTATGGACTTCAACCCCACCGGAGCGTATCGCACTACTTTCAACATTCCTTCTTCCTGGAAGGGAGAGCAGGTTTTCCTCCGCTTCGAAAAAGTGGCCTCTGCCTCGTTCGTATGGGTTAACGGCATGCAGGTAGGATACAACGAGGGCGCTCAGGAGCCTTCAGAATACAATATTACCGAATTCATCAAGCCCGGAAACAACACCCTGGCAGTGATGGTTACCAAGTATTCCGACGGATACTACCTGGAGGGCCAGGACTACTGGCGCCTGGCGGGTATCTTCGACGACGTGACGGTTTACGCCACGCCACAGACTCGCATCTACGATTGGCAACTCATCACAGATTTCGGCTCTGATTACAGGGATTCGGACCTCTCCCTTTCGATAGATGTAAAGGGATATGAAGTCAATAAGGATGGATACAAGGTCCGTGCGACTGTGTCCAAGGACGGACGCGAAGTGGCCTCTATGGCCAGCAGTTCCTTCTCCCTTACGCCTCAGAGCCTCAAGACGCTCAAGCTGGGCCAGAAGGTCAGCGCTCCCCAGAAATGGTCTTCCGAGACACCTGTTCTCTATGATCTTAAGATGGAACTGGTTGACGTATCGGGTAAAGTTATAGACGCTGTTTCAAAGAAGATGGGCTTCAAGAAGACCGAAATCAGGGAAGGCGTGTTCTACCTCAACGGCCAGCCTCTCAAGGTGAGCGCCGTGAACTCCCATATGCAGCATCCCGATATGGGACATACTATGACCGAGGATGTCATCCGCAAGGATTTCGAGATACTCAAGCAGTTCAATTTCAACGGCGTGCGTACGTCGCACTATCCTCCTGTAAACAAGTATCTGGATCTGGCTGACGAGTACGGCATCTTCATAATTGACGAGACTGGAGACGAGTCCCATGCTACCGAATATGTCAGCGATATGCCGGAGTTTACCGAGATGTACCGCGAGAGGGTACGCAGGATGGTCCTGCGCGACAGAAACCACGCTTGCGTGCTGTTCTGGAGCGCCGGTAACGAGAGCGGCGAGGGCAATAACATTACAGAGGTGGTGAAGACAGGCAAGTCCCTGGATCCCACCAGGTTCTGGATGTACGGAGGCAATGCCGCAAAGCACCCGGCCGAAGACATAGTAGGCCCCCGTTATCCTTCCCCTCTTGAGCTGGAAATGGGCTACGGCCTGGACAGACAGGATCTCAGGCCTTCGTTTATGGACGAGTACATATCTGTGGCAGGTAACGGCGGAGGCGGTGTGAAAGATTACTGGGACGTAATATATTCGCATCCAAAGACTATGGGCGGAGCCCTCTGGGACTTCGTCAGCGTAGGTCTCAACCAGCCTGTGAGAGCCTTGAAGGACAAGTCCGGCAATGGCGTGCCCGCCCATATAATGGGCAACGCCCGCCTTGTGAAAGGCCCCAGCGGCAACGCAATAGACCTGAACAAGCAGGATCAGTGGGTACAGGTGTACAGGGCTGATGCCGTGGAGATATCCGGCGACAAGCTGACTCTTACCCTGGATCTTCTGCCAAGGCATTACAACGCCAGCGGCGGTTACCTCATTACAAAGGGAGACAATCAGTTTGGCCTCAAGCAGCAGGGCGCTGACAAGTTGGACTTCTATCTGGACAACGGCAGCAGGCAGGTGCTTACTGCCGACCTGCCTTCCAACTGGGAAGGCAAGTGGCACAATGTCACTGCCACTTACGACGGAGAGACTATGCGCATCTTCATTGACGGTGCCGAGGCAGCTTTCAAGCCGATGACGGGCAGAATACGCAATCTCCCTCTCTCGCTCTGCATAGGACGCAGCGAGGAGGCGCAGGGTCAGGATACCAACGTCTATATCTGCGATGCCCAGATTGACAACGTGGGCGTGTTCGCAGGCGCCTTCGGGCCTTCCGCATTGGATCCTTCCAAGGCGGCCCTATGGCTGGACTTCGAGGAGGAGACCAACGAAGGAACATTCTGGACCTATGGAATAGGCGCTAGGACATACGGCTGCATCTGGCCGGATCGCACTCCTCAGCCGGAGATGTGGGAACTTAAGAAATGCACGCAGCCTCTGTCTTTCACTCTTGTGAATCCTGAAGAGGGAACGGTTGAAGTATGGAACAGGAACCATTTCCTGAATGCTTCTTATTACAAGACTACGTGGATGCTCACAGCGGATAATGACGTAGTAGCATCGGGAGTGATGAACCTGGACGTGGCTCCGCTGAGCCGCAAGGTTGTCCGCATCCCCCTGACTCATCCCAACGCCGTTCCAGGCAAGGAATATCGCCTGATGATCAGTTCCGTTATGGCAAATGACGAGATCTGGGCCCCCGCGGGACACGAAGTGTCCTGGGACCAGTTCGAGCTTGAGGCCTGGAATGTCCCGGCAGCGCCTAAGCCTGCTTCAGGTGGACGCGTAAGGCTGGCTTCGGATTCCAAGTTCATCGTCGCCTCCGGCGAAGGATTCGAGTATCGCTTTGACGCAGTCAACGGAGCCCTGGTTTCTGCCAAGGTCGGCGGCCGCGAGCTGCTGACTGAGCCTCTACGCCTCAACGTATGGCGCGCTCCGCTCGCCAACGAGCTTGACGGCTGGAACGGCAACAGCGCAGGCACCGCCGCATCAACCGGCTATGGGTCCATCGGCCACCGCCAGGTGCTGGCCTCCCACTACTATTCTGCAGGGCTGGACAAACTCAACGTCATCCCCGTATCGGTTCAGGCCAGCGAAGCCGGAAACAATGTTCTGGTGGAAGTGCGTGACCTCTCGATGCTGGGAAGGGGTAGTATGAGGGAAGCGCAACTGGACGCATATATCAGCGGACGCTCCTACAACGGCTTTGACGAGACCTACAGCTGGCGCGTGTCCGGCGACGGTACCCTGACTCTGGACCACAAGGTCCATCCTCAGGGACAGATGCCGGCCTGGCTGCCGCGCATAGGCCTCACACTGAGCCTGGACAAGTCTCTCAGGGAAGTGGAGTGGTACGGCCGCGGCCCTCAGGCTTCATATCCCGACCGCAAGACCGGCTATAAGATGGGCATCTGGAAGTCTGATATGGACGAGATGTACGAGCCCTATCTGATTCCGCAGGACTACGGCCTGAGGACTGACAACCGCTGGGTCCGCCTGACTGACGCTTCAGGCGTAGGCCTCGAGTTCTCTATGGACAGACCTTTCGCCTTCAACGCATATGACTGCACCACTGATAACCTGACCAAGGCAGTTTACCAGTACCAGTTGGTAAGGGGAGGCGACATCACGCTCAACCTGGATTACGCCACCTCAGGCGTCGGGGACACCTCACGTGGCATCTTAGCTGCATACAGGGTTTATCCCTCCGCTTATGAGCGCACCCTGACTATACGCCCAGTACGCCCATAGTGGCGCGTAGCCAAGAAAAAGTTGTATATTTGAATACATACAAGAATAGTAATATAATCTGATCATGGACGACAAGATGACTCGCCGAGAGGCTTTAAAGGGCCTCTTCTTCGCCGGCATGGGAATCGCCGCCGGTGGTATGCTGCTCAAATCGCAGGCCGCTCCCGCCAAGGCCGGGACGCTTCCTGCTCCCTGGAAAGAGGCTCCTGAGGGATCCAAGATTGATACTAGGACCTGGAGCAAGCTGGGGGAGACCCTGGGAATGCTCGGTCTGGGATGTATGCGCCTGCCGGCACTTACAGGAGGCGGAGGCGGCTACGGCCGCAACCAGCCCCTTGACCAGGAGGCCGTCAACGCTATGGTGGATTACGCCATAGCTCACGGTATCAACTATTTCGATACCGCCCCCGCCTATGGCCAGTCCGAAGTGGTGACGGGCAAGGCTCTGAGCCGCCACCCGCGCTCTGCGTACAAGATTGCCACCAAGATGTCCAATCAGAATGGAAGGCCCACGCTGGAGGCAGGAAAACAGATGTTCGAGACCTCCCTGAAGAACCTCCAGGTAGATTACGTGGACTTCCTCCTGCTCCACAACGTGCAGAATATGTCCGGATTCAACACCCGCTTCCGCAACAACGGGCTCTTCGACTGGATCCTGGAGCAGAAAGCCAAGGGCAGGATCAAGCACCTTGGATTCTCTTTCCACGGCTCCAATGACGACCTTCCCGGCCTCGTAGACCTTTACGACTGGGATTTCGTGCAGATACAGTTGAACTATGCAGATTGGAAGGACATGTCGTCAGGATGGGGAGGCAATTCCGGTACGACAAGTTCAGAATTCCTATATAACTATCTCGTAGGCAAGGGCATCCCTATTACTGTGATGGAGCCCATCAAGGGCGGAGCATTGGCTAATGTCAGCGACGGCGTAGCCAGCGTGCTGCGCGAGCGCCATCCCGACCTGACCCCTGCCGCAAACGCACTAACATTTGTGGGCTCTCTCCCCGGTGTCATGGTTACGCTCAGCGGTATGTCCAATATGGAACAGCTCAAAGAGAACGTATCCCTTTTCACTGATTTCAAGCCCTTCGACGACAGCGATATGGCCTTCATGCACAATGTGGCCGACCTCTACAAGTCCAGGGGACAGATTCCTTGCACGGCCTGCGCATACTGCATGCCTTGCCCCGCAGGTGTCAACATCCCGGGCAACTTCAAGATATTCAACAGCGCCAGCGACGCGCTCCTGTCGTCCGATACCAACCGCAAGGACCTTGACGACAAGAGGAAGGCCTTCCTCAAGCTGTATACCGCCCAGGAGAAAGGCGTCCGCGCCGATGCCTGCGTCGGCTGCAACGCCTGCCTGCCCAAGTGCCCGCAGCATATCAGCATTCCTCAGCATATGGAGCGTATCCGCACCCTCGCTGCCAAGATTTAAAGTTGATTATTGAAAAAGGAGAAAAATATGACAATCATACAATTGAAAGGATTCATTGCCAAGGCCTTGGAGGATATGAAGGCAAAGGCGGAAGAAATGGGTATCCAGGGTGTAGCCACCGCCTCTGTATTGAACAAGGGCGGAACCGTGGACTGGATAGGAGAAATGAAGGTTGTAGGAACACCGTACAAACTGGAAGAGGGATGGAATCTGGTTGCTATAGCCTGGTCCAAGTGTGGAGAAGTGATTGCCACAAAAGCTGACAGCGGTAATCCTGACCATAAGAGAATTATGGGCGAACTTGGATTTGTAGGAGGTGCCTATGACGAGTACGAAGGTTGCAAGATGGCTTTTGCTTTCAGCGGGGCGACCTCTGAAGAGGACCTGGAGGTGGCCAAGTACGGAATTGAAAAGATGAAGGGTTATATGTCCGAAGAGAAAGGAATCATCAACAAGGACCAGTTCATACAGGTGGCTCTTGTGGTGGATGACATTCAGAAAGCCGCCAAGGCCTGGTCCAAATTACTCGGAATCGAGCAGCCTGAGATATGGATGAACCATATGCGCAGCAACCCGGGTTATCCTTATCTATACAGGGGACAAGATGTTCCTTGTGACGTGCAGATGTGCGTCATCAATATGGGCAGCTGGGCGCTGGAACTTCACCAGATAGACAATACTCCGAGCACGTTCCGCGAGTTCCAGGACAAGCACGCATTCGGTGTACACCACCTTGGCTTCGAAGTAGGGGACGACCGTGATAGGGTAATCCAGCTCCTGAAGGATATGGGTTATGATGTTGACCGCACCTTAGGAGTTTATCCAGGCAGCAGCTGGACCATAGTAGATACAGAGGACGATTTGGGCGTAAACCTGAACATCAAGCCCGTACGATAGAATAATTATAATACCACAGGATATGAGTTCTAATATAATATCACGCAGGTCTGCCATCAAGAGGATGGCAGCTGTGGCAGCAGGTGTCGCAGTAGCAGACAAGATCCCTGCCCTGGCTTCTGTATTGTCTCCTGAACTCCCTCAGGATGACCCTACGGTTTCGACTCTACAGATGGAAGACTTTCCTGAGGTTTACAAGGATGATGACGTTGTATTCCATCAGCTTAATCCGCATCTTTGGATAGGCAACGGCCATCTGATGTATAACGAGTCAATTTACCTCGTGGAAGGCAACGACAAGGCATTGCTCATCGACACGGGTACAAGGATTGCCAACCTGGACAAGATAGTGGCTAAGTTAACCAAGAAACCTGTCACCGTGGCTCTGACGCACACTCACGGCGACCACGCAGGTTCTGTGGGCTGCTTTGACAGCATTTGGATGACCCAGGCAGAAGGCATCCGCGTTCCGCGCGGCTTTACCGGCAAGGTGAATTATATGAGCAATCATCAGAAGTTCGACCTAGGCGGCCGCATCCTGGAGGTTTTCTATGCTCCTGGACACACTACGGATTCGGTGCTGTTCATTGACGAGGCCAATCACATTGGTTTCAGCGGAGATGCTTTCGGCAGCACCAACCTGCTGATGAATTTGAATGTATCTACATTCATCAAGTCTGCAGAGGAGACCCTTCAGATGATGTACGACAAGCAGATATACTATATGCTTCCAGGACACTTCGACGGCACCAATGCAGAGACCACCAAGCGTGTCTACGACCTGAGAGAAATCGCCCAGGGCGTGCTTGACGGAAAACTAGTAGGGGAGAAGACGAGTGACAGCCAGACCGCTCTCAACCGCAGGTTTACATACCAGGGCGTCCGTTTCAATTACAACGCCGGAAAGGTGCTGTAATCCTGTTTGAAGGGTTGGATCCTACCACTTGTTGTAGTGGATACGCTCTGGTTTCCACTTGTCCTTAGGCTGGTCATTACCTGCCGGGAAGCCTATCGGCACTACGCATAGAGGCCGGGCGTTCGAAGGGATTCCAAGCACTTCTATGACAGCGTCGGCGCGGGCGTCATAATCTGCCGCCGTCCACACGGCGCCAAGACCCAATGCCTCTGCTGCAAGGAGAAGGTTCTCCGTTGCGGCGGAGGCATCCAGTTTCCAATTATTGTTAGGGCGACCTTCGCCCAACATCGTCTCTCCGCAGACTACTATTGCCAGAGGGGCGGTTTCAAGCATACGGTTAGGGATTGCCTTCGCGAGCCTGTCCAGCATCTCGCGGGTGTTGACTACAACGAAGTGCCAAGGCTGGACATTCATTCCCGAAGGGGCTGCCATCGCTGCACGGAGGAGGGTTTCAACCATCTCTTCCGGTACTGGCTGGTCTGTATATGAGCGTACACTTTTACGAGAAAAAATGTTGCTCAGGACAGCTTGAGCAGCGTCAATAGAAGCTTCCGGCGCTTTCTGTCCGGAATTGCAGGAGGTGAAAAATGCCAGGGAGGCCAGGGTCAGAAGTATGAGAGTCTTTTTCATATGGGGTTGTATTATCATTTTTATGGTCTGTCGGCAACGTAATTGAAAATGCTCCGGCAGACTTCTGCCGAGAATTTTCCGGCAGTGCCGATGAGGGATGCCCAGGTCTCTCCGTCCAGTCTGGAGATGTCTGCACGGGTGATGCCCTTGCTGATCAGAGAGTATATGAATCCGGCGTTGAAACTGTCTCCGGCACCTATCGTTGATACTGTTTCCGTTCTTTCGACTGGAAAGACCATATGGGATTCTCCGGTGAAGACGTGGACGGGTTCAGCTCCGCAGGTACAGATGAAGTTCTGGCAGAGCGGGGATATGAAGTCCTTGTAAATAATTACCGGGTCTTGTGTCCCGAAGAGGTATCCGAAGTCTTCGTCAGAGCCCCTGACAAAGTCGCTCAGGCGGCAGTTTTCCTGGATGGATGGAAGGA
>JAEEGL011734642.1_pt1 | contig 12894 bp, 16 predicted proteins | sample 9134231 | NCBI WGS metagenome assembly JAEEGL01 (sample SAMN16246548, study PRJNA631951) | gut metagenome | biome: gut microbiome; feature: rumen; material: fiber-attached | host: Bos | place: Iran: Karaj | collected 2018-10
ACCAATGTCCTTGTCTATTCCCATGATATCAGCACGCCGGAAAAATGCACGAGGGCAAAGAGTCTGATGAATGAGGCGTTCATCAAAAATATTGGTGTTGTTTCTGGACAGGTGCTTGGGGAGACTTTCGTGACTTTGACACGAAAGATTGGGGTCCCGCTAGACGATGCCTTGGACGAAATTAGGAGATTGTCTCGATTTCATGTCGTTGACATTTCATCATCGCTCGTCCTCCGGGCTATCGAGATACAGGAGACATGCCAACTTAGCTACTGGGATTCACTCATCATCGCTGCCGCCGAGTTCGCCTCGTGCGATACGGTCTGGAGCGAAGACCTGAACGACGGCCAGTGTTACGGTTCCGTCACGGTCCGCAACCCATTTGCCACGATCAAATGATTTCGAATACGATTGACAGAATCTCGGTACTCATTACCGCCTACAAGAACGCGGATCTGGTGAAAAGGTGCGTGGATTCGCTGCGCGCGGCCTTTGGCGGCGTTTTGCCCGAGACCGTCATTGTCGATGACGCGGCGGGGGATGCCGCAATGGCGGAATTGGCCGCGTCATACGCAGCCGATGGCGTAAAGTTCGCCGTGATGCCGCAGAATGGTGGTTTTGCGGGAGCAAACAATTTTGGTTGGCCGTTGTGCACGAAGGAGTTTCCCGTTCTCGTGAACTCCGATATCGTTTTCCATGACGAGCCCTTTACCGCCATGCTTGCATTCATGGATACGCACCCCAAGGCAGGTATCATCCAAGGTACGCTCATCATCAAGAACGGAGAAGAGGGGGTTGATGGGACTTTGAACGGATGTGGTGCGTTCCTGACCTATCTCGGCAACAATACGACGCCCGGATGGCTGGCGCCTGCGGACGATCCAGTGGCGAAAGAGGCTAGAAAATGCTTTGCTGCGTATGGGGCGATGTTCATGGTTAGACGTGGTGTCGTTGAGGCGACAGGGCGTAATGTTCCGTTCTATGATTTTTTCCATACCTACTACGAGGAAGTCAACTTCTGCCACCGGGTCTGGCTTGCCGGATGGGAAGTGTGGTACGTGCCGACACCCGTAGTTGAACATGCGCATGGTGCGACCATGGGCAAGTTCTACACGCGCGAGGATGTTCTTAAGAAGTTCTACAGGAACATTTGGTTCTCCTATCTCACCTGCTTTGGCGCATGGGGCATGTGTACGGTAGTGTTCATGTTCCGCCTGGCGTGTTTTGCACAGTCGTGGTGCCGCCTGCTCCGTGGACGGGGCATGGATTGGCGCGCGCATCGTTGGGCCAAGGTCGAGCTGAAGAAGCTCAAGCCCGAAATCAAGGCGGAACGCAAACGGATACAGTCCATGCGCAAGATATCCGACCGCGCACTGTTCAAGACAATTCTTCGCCGACGTAGCCTGAAGGAAATACTGTCGGCGATCAAGGATAACATTTGATGAAACCACGTCTTGTCATCAGCGCATTGGCTCTAAGCGAGCCGGGTACCATGGGCGGCAACTCCAAGATCGCGCTGGAAACGGCACGATGCCTTTCTCGTCGGCTTGAGGTACATTTTGTCTTGCCGTCACATAAGCTGCCAACCCTATCGGCCATGTTGGACGACATGTCCGGTTTGGCCGTTCATGCGTTGGATGACTATTCGAAACCCGACAAGTTTCATCCTTTGGGCAGCGTTCGCCATTACACGCCGCTCATGCAGGCGATTTTTCGGCAATTGAAAGTAGGGCCTCGCGATGTCGTTTTCGGCATGAGCGATTTTCATGTGGACGTATTGCCGCTTTACGAACTTCAACGTGTGTTCAAGTTTCGGTGGTTGCCGAGCGTATTTCTCTTTGTCCCGTCGCCATGGGACAACTTGCGCCAAGGCTATGGATTTCCCTGCTTCAAGTATTTCGTGTATTGGCTTTATCAGGGATGGTTGTTCCGCAAGATGAAACGCCGCGCCGCCGGATTCGTTGTCACTAATGATGTTGACAAGGCACGATTTCCTTCCAGGTTCGGAAATCGCCTTTTCGCCTACTACGGCGGCGTGAACGTGGAACAGATTCCGTCCACACCAGCGAAAAAAACGCGCGATGTGGTGTTCTGCAGTCGGCTTCATCCGCAGAAGGGAATCGACGGTTTTTTCGATGTCTGGAAGATCGTCCGCGCAACCTGCCCCGCTGCTCGGCTGACGGTGATCGGCAACGGCGCGCCAGATTACGAGGCTCATTTAAAGGGCAAGGCCGAACGACTGGGTATTGCGGACTCCATTGATTGGTTGGGCTACGTGAACAACGAGGCCAAGTACGAGATATATGCGAGTGCGAAGGTGTTTGTGCATCCTACGGTCTTCGACAACAATGGCATGGTCGCGGCAGAAGCATTGTGTTCGGGACTGCCGGTAGTGATGTTTGACCTGCCGCCTTTGCGGGAGGTCTATGCGACGGGTTGCGTCAAGGTGCCATCAGGCAACAAGTCGGCGTTTGCGAAGGAAGTGATACGTTTGCTCTCCGAACCGTCATATTATGCGGTTGTTGCGCCAACGGCTAGTCAGGTTGAAGAACTCCGTGCCAAGTGGGATTGGCCCCATCGCGCGAAAAGATTTCTTGATTTTCTTGAAAGTCTGCCATGAGCAAAGTCGTATATGTTTCAGTTGTTCGCGACTTCGCCATGTACGAGAAATGCGTGCGCGGCAATCCGTGCCTTGCTAGCGGCGAATGTGTCCCGATTGACAATCGGATGGCCAATGAACACGTTTCGACCGGTTACAATCGCTTTCTGTCGGAACGTCCAGCCGATGAGGAGGCCTGGTATGTATTCTGCCATGAAGATTTCCAGCTGTTGGAACCTTTGGCGCCACTCTTGGCGAATTGCGACCGCGAAGCGCTTTGGGGACCAATCGGCGCCGCCACGCGTGTGCGGTTTGGAGTCTATCACCAGTGGCGGTTGTTGGGTGAGGTGGAGGAATGTCGCAAGGATGGCTCGAACGTTCGGCGGGTAGGCGAAGCCGTGCCGCGTGGAACGCCGGTAGAGACGTTCGACTGTCAATGTCTGATCGTTCATGCGTCGCTGGTGCAGCGACTGGGGCTGCGGTTCGACGCGGCGTTGTCGTTCGATCTCTATGTCGAGGAGTTCTGCATGGCGGCACATGAGAAGGGGAGCGTTGCTTCGCGCATCCTGCCGCTCAAGTGCCGTCATTGGTCGGGTGGATCGGTCCAACCGAGATATTATGAGCAGGAGGCGTATGTCAACGCCAAGTATCCGCACGCCTGCTACACGGGCACGTCCTCGTGGATATTGGGCGGCAAGCCGCCGCTCTTCCGCCGTTTGACCGTTACCGCGAAACGGCTTGTGAACAAGAGAAAATTTGGGTGACTTGCATTTTGCCCTTGATTCATTCGGGCAAATTTTGATAAAATAACGCCGCACGAAAGGAGTGCCAGATGGCAAATATAAAAATCAGACCTATTTCCGATTTGCGCAACGACTACGCCAGCGTGGAGTCTGATGTGCAGAAGGGCCCCGTGTTCCTTACCAAGAACGGATACGGGACGCTCGTTACGATGACGATTGATGAATACGAGCGTCTTACCGATCCGCTTGAGAGAATCCTTGACGAAACGGACGAATATTGTCGGACGCATCCCGAGCGCGAGGATGGCGAAAAGATGTTTGCACGAATCAGGAACCGTCGCCATGCTCTCCGAAAAGTATCGGCTTGAGGCCACGTCGCAGTTCTCGCAGGAACTTGAACTGGCCCTTGAATATATTGAGACGCAGCTTGCCAATCCTCAGGCTGCCGATGATTTGCAGTCTGCTGTCGAGACGGCTGTGCGCGAGCGTCTTCTGGCGCCAAGGGCGTTTGAGGAAGTCCCATCCCGCATCGACCGTGAACATCCGTACTATCGTATTTACGTTGGCAATTACATCGTATTCTATTGTGTCATTGGCAAGGTGATGGAACTGCGCAGATTCCTCTACAAGGGCCGCAACTGGAGAATTCAGATATGAAGCGAATTCCAGCCACTAGCCACTGATTTATGGTACAATATATGCCGATGAAGATGTTGGAATGCAATCTGCCGCCTTATCTGGCGCATGACCTCGAAGCCTGGAAGAAGGGTGTCGAGGAGAAGTCGCGCTTCCTGGATTGCCTTTGGGGTGAGTTGTACGGTTCCATCAACATTGCCGAAATCAACGATGCGGCCATCACGCACGAACAGGCGCAGTATTTTCGCGACAAGTACCTCTGGGGGAAGGACGTATGACGGAAGCGATAGACTTTACTTCCTGCGAACGTCTCCCCGGTCGTGCCTACAACGGTGCCAACGGCAAGAAGATTGCCGTAAGATATGCCCGTATCGCGCCGCGGATAGACCTTGTTTCAATCAATGCTTTTATTGATGCGTTACCTCTTTTGACCAATCTTCAGCAGCGTTTCTACAAGACTTACATTGCTGCAAGATACACAATACTCTTTGACCAGAAAGGAACAAAATGAACAACGTACTAGTTACCGGCGGAGCCGGATTCATTGGATCGCATGTGGCCAAGTGGCTTGTGAAAGCAGGCTACCGTGTAATTGTGCTGGATGACCTTTCCGGAGGTTTCACGGAAAACATTCCGGAGGGTGCCGAGTTTGTGAAAGGCTCGGTACAGGACGCGGCGCTCGTGGATGAACTTTTCGCCCGCGAGAAGTTCACCTACGTGTTCCATCTGGCCGCTTACGCGGCCGAAGGACTGAGCCACTTCATCAAGAACTTCAACTACCAGAACAACCTGGTGGGTAGCGTGAACCTCGTGAACGCCGCCGTCAACACGGGTACGGTGAAATGCTTCGTGTTCACGTCGTCGATTGCAGTCTATGGACGCAATCAGACGCCGATGGTGGAGGAGCTTGTTCCGCAACCTGAGGATCCGTACGGTATCTCGAAGTACGCGATGGAACTTGACCTTAAAGAGGCGAAGGAAATGTTCGGCCTCGACTACGTCATCTTCCGTCCGCATAATGTCTATGGCGAACATCAGAATATCGGCGATCCGTACCGGAATGTAATCGGCATTTTCATGCGCCAGATCCTGACGGGCAAGCCGCTGACCATCTTCGGGGATGGCGAACAAGTGCGCGCATTCAGCTATATTGACGATGTGGCACCCGTCATCGCGGCGTGCATCGAACGTCCCGAAACCTGGAATCAAGTGTACAACATCGGCGCGGACAAGCCTTGGACTGTCAATGAACTGGCGACGACCGTATGCAAGGCCATGGGAGCGGAGGCATCCGCGATTCAGCACCTCGATGCCCGCAACGAGGTGGTTACTGCCTATTCGAGCCATGAGAAGGTCAAGCGCGTGTTTGGCGATCTCATCCACAACGTGCCACTCTCCGAGGGCATTGCCAAAATGGCTGCCTGGGTTAAGACGCTCAAGACGATTCCTGAACCTAAGCGGTTCGGGCACATTGAAGTTCTTAAGAATCTGCCACCCAGCTGGGCGAAACTGATGTAGCATCTATGAAAGAAAAAGACGAGTTGCTCTCTCGGGTGTTAACCGACGAGACTTTTCTCTTTGACAAGGGCGTTCCATTCCTTGATAAGCACTTTGCTTTCAAAAGATGGCTTTACGCCTGGGAACGCTACAATCTCCCGATGTTGCGGGACATGGTTTTTCCTGTATCGAAATATGCAAGCGATGTTACGCTCCTCATCTATTCGTTTGGTGGAAGCGACGATGTGTTTGACATCCATGAGTTTCCTATTTTGCATACGTGGCGCATTTTAGGGAAGATGCCAGTTTCCATCGTGACGGATATCCCCTCGGATCGTGTTGTTGATTTTCAGAAAAAGCATTCGGATTGTGTGTCAATCAAGACCACCACAGGTCTCGTACGTAGCGATGTCCATTCCATGTCCTCCGACTGCATGTCCAATCTTTACAGATATTTTGAGACGCCGTATTGTCTGATCATACAGGACGATGGTTTCCCAATACAGGATAACCTGGACCGGTTCTTGGGCAAATGGGATTACATTGGAGCACCAAGTGTCCGAGATGCATTTCGGCAGCACATTGCCGATTTGCTGTTGATGGATTGTCTTAATGGCGGATTCTCGTTGCGGTCACGGAAGTATTGTCAGGCGGTTACTAGAAACTGGCAGATATGGGGACGTCGATATTCAAAACTTCGAGGTTTTGGACCGGAGGAGGACTTTCTATATTCGTGTGTGATGCGGGTCAATCCATGGATGCGCATGCGATATCGCCTGCCAGGTGCGAAGACCGCACGCCACTTCGCGTTCTACGATCTTTTAGGTGGTTTTGATGCCAAGTCCTTAAGAAAGATGCCTTTCGGCATACATGGGCAATCGACAATTTGGCAATTCCGACAGACGATGATGGAATTGGGCTATGATCTTGACATGCCGTTCAAGGACGGGTAAGGTACTTGGTTTTTGTAAGCATAATATTTGGCGTGTCCATTTGACTGTCATAATGGAGAAGATAATAATGTTACGCTTTGACCCTGGTCTCGTAAGGTTGGCCTTTCGCAGAGCGCGTGAATGGTTCAGGGATTTTGTGCGATTTGGGCGTTTGATAGAGCCGGATGACAAGTTGGCTCAGAAGGTATCGAACTGTAAAGCGTTGCGTGTTGCGCTTGTTTGTATCGCAAAGGACGAAGACAATTACATTGACGAATGGATTGAATATCATTTGAAAATGGGAGTGGATGAGATATTCATCTATCAGAACGATTGGCGTGCGTCTCTCAAGCATAAGCGCAACAATGTACATTTGATTGAATTTGACGGGAGTTGTCGTCAGTTGCCCGCATACAACGATTTCATCGTCCACCGTTCCGACAATTTCGATTTCGCAATCTTCATTGATGTCGATGAATTCATCTGCCTGGTACGAGATTCAAACATCAAGACTTTCCTTTCCAATTATGTAGGATATGGTGCAATTGGCTTGAACTGGCGACTCTTCGGTGATAATGGCCTTTCCAGCGTACAAGATGGGGATTACTCGCTTGTAAGACGTTTTACGCGTTGCGGTAAAAAATTGAACCGTCACATAAAAACCATTCTCAATTTACATGCTATTGATCGGGAAGAGGTACGTTTCGTCAGTCCTCACCATCTTAATATTGCCGAGAAAGGACACTTTACCGTCTCTGTTGACAAACGGTATTTCATCGCTGATCCAATCAATCGACATTTTGACTATAAGATTGCTTGGATCAATCACTATCAATCGAAAACGATAGAAGAGTTCAAGACCAACAAATGTTCCAAGGGCCGTTGCGACTGTCCTCGTGATAGCAAAGAGCAAAATATCCAGATGAAAAACTTTGCAATACATAATGAAAACGATGTCGTAAATACAATCGCACGTGACTTTTTTGTTACGGCGGGTCAAATTGATTAGCCCCAAGCGTGCAGTTACCAGTAGCCGCCATTTTCGACCATCATGCATACAATGGAAAATGTTTAATAGCGGGAACGGCAAGAATATGATATACTATGCACAAATGAGTTACATGATAGACATTTTTGAACAACCAGGTCATTGGAGCACGGTCTTATCCGCGTTGGCAGCCAATATCGGTTTTTGCTTGCTCTGGATATGGAGTTTTCGCCGAATCTATCTGTCGTCTGACAATGGACGGGCTATGGCATGGGGACTGGTATTGACGATGTTTTTCCCTCAGCAGTCAATATGACACGAAAACCTGACATATCATTTGGAATGTTGACCTGGAATCGTGCACCTATGTTGCGCGATTGCCTCAAGAGTTTCTTCGCCGCGTTAGATCCGTCGTTGACGCATCAGATAGTAATCATCGATAACGGTTCGACTGACGACACGCGTTCGGTACTTGAGGAATATAGGAGTCATCCAGAAGTTACGATACTCTATAACGGAAAGAACGAGCATTTCGCAACTTACAAGAAGCTCTTCCCGATGCTCAAGGCTGATATACTTGTCGATGTCGATGACGATGTAATCGAGTTTCCGAGATATTTCGACAGGACGTTGCTGGAATACATGGACATCTACCGCGACTACGGTTTTCTGGCGTTGAACGTCGTAGTTGACGAAAAGACGACCGGTGCGAAACCTACGACCCCATACACGGCCGACGTACGGTACGTGGCTGGACGGGAGATGGTCGTTGAAGAGGGGCAGGCTGGGGGCTGGTGTGCGGCATTTCGAAGAAGACATTTCCGCTGGATCCGGCCTTTTTTCAATCTTCTTGTGATGCGCACCTTATTCAACAGCAGAATAGGCGGCCTGGTATGGATGGAAGATGCGGTCATAAACGGTTTTGTGCGACGTCTGTTCCGTAAACGAGTCGGTATCATACGCGATGCCGTATGCCTACATGCCGATTCTCCGTACTATGCCAGGAAGTACGGTCTGGCAAGACGGGAAGTAGAGAAATACGAACGTTTACTGGATGAGAAGAACATGTGCCAGTACAAAGAAATCTTAGATGTTGCAGAGTCTTGAGACGGATGCCATTATGTCCGTGAAGAACAGTTACCAGTAGCTGCCATTTTCGACCGTCATGTAGTTCTTCGGACGTTCTGTCGTCAGAGGACGAGTCCAAGCGTCGGTGTAGAATTGCCGCCAATAAGGGACTTCGTCGGTACCTCTGAATTTCAAGCCAAACATGGCTTGTAGAATTCCGCCGACATGGACAGCCTGTTTGCCCATGCGTTTTATTCTGGCGCCAAGGTTCATTCCGTAGGCCCCAGCAGAGATGAGTGCGATATCAAAGTCAATTTCGGCAATGTCGCGTTCCATCTTGTCCAGGGCTTCAAACCAGTTTTTGTAGGGAAGGGCGGCAAATTCGCCGGCAAAAGAAACGACAGGCCTATATGTAATCAGTTCGAAATCAGGAAGGAACGAAGGATTGTTTGGAAACAGTTCCTTCCGCCGTTCATATTGGGTGCGTATTGACACATCAAACGGAGATACTACCAGCACGCGTTTGTCTTTCAGATGGCGAGTCCAGGAAACGGGCGAATCCGGCCTTATGAAACAATCATTGGGAATCCCTTTGCCACCGGAGAACCGTCGTCCACGCATAAATTGTTCCCCCTCTGCACGTCCACCCACAAGAACGTCTATTTCACCACTGTCTGTGTCAACAAGCTGGGCAAATCGCATCATTGTCGTATTGTCCGGCGGAAATACGCCAGCAATCCAATGTATTCCGCTGCGTATGGAATTGTCCCACCAGAAAGGGCCGCATCTTCCACAAATCATTTTTGTCAATTTTACAAGGGGTAAAGACGGGGAAGCTATTGATAATCCTCTTAAAGTGGTTTCCAGTTCAAAAGTTCCGTAGCGGGTTACTAGCGCAGGCTCGGACCGCTGTAGGATGGCGTAAATCAGTTCCTGCGAATCGTCAGGCGTAGTGGCGTCGAAATCGACATAACGCATGCGTGTTGTTTTAAGACGTTCGCAAAATACTTTTCTTTGCGCAACTATTATGAGACGTGTCAACAGTGCGGTGATGTTGAATGGATGACCGGGTAATTCCCGCCCGTAATGGATTGGACCTCTGAAAAGTCTCATTTTGACCTCAGGGTTGGTGATTGGCAGTGATTCGCTTGATTGTTTTGCACGCAACACATTATAGCAAGAGTACTCGATGTACGCAAGGGGACCTTTTTTGTAAACGGCTTGTGTTTAAATCGAGAATCGCCGTTTCGTTCATTTCCACATCGCCAAATCAATCTATTATGAATCAAATTATCGCTGAAGGCAAGCGAGAAAGCGAGACTCCCGTGAGACAAGATGGTAAATTGACCATTCTTTTCTTCCTTGCTGTGGGCGGGGATGTTTTGGTAGAATGTGCGGCGAGGAAAAAAGCAAATGAATCAGGACGGTGTCAAGAGTGGCTATTATGCGCAGGTACGCCCAGAAATCGCGCGGTTGATCGTTGGTCAACCCAAGCGAATCCTAGAGGTTGGCTGCGCGAACGGATTGTTTCAGCAAAACATCACATGGCCCTGTAAATATTATGGGGTTGAACCTTTTGCGGCGGCCGCAGAAGCTGCGCGCAAGAACGGCATAGAAGTCTATGAGGGGAAATATCAAGATGTCGAGCACCTTCTGCCGGAAGACTCGTTTGACCTAATCATCTGCAATGATGTCATCGAACACATGGAGAACCCCTGGTTGTTTCTGGAAAGCATAAAGAGAAAATGTGCAAAGGCGGACAACAATGGGGAATGTGGCATGATAATTGGCTCTGTCCCCAATGTGCGCTATCTGTTGAATCTGGTGGAAGTCTTGGTGCATAGAGATTGGCGATATGTCGATGGAGGCGTTTTAGATCGTACCCATTTGCGTTTCTTCACGCCGAAGAGCCTTCGTCGATTGCTTGACGAATGTGGTCTCAAGATAGAGGTACTGAAACCATCTGGGCCCGATCGGTTTCGTTGGATCAAGAAATTGATGGCACCGTTCTTCTGGATTATGGGGGTGGATGTACTGTATATGCAGATTGCCTTTCGTGTTTCCCTTACCCCTTCACGGAGTGTGGTGGGGACGGGAACGTAACATGGCACACACGCAACACGATGTTTTTATTACGCCGCTCCCCGTCATCCACCACAGCATCGTTTCCAACGAATGGATATTATGGGCGGTGAGGAACGCCGTCCATGAGGCAGGAATGAATCCGGCTAGGTAGCCGTGGCCCGTCACCAGCAGAAGCACCACAGGATAGGTTAGTTCAAGCGGCATCAGCCACTTGAGAAAGCCAAAGCGCTGGGCGGAAACTTCTGCGGTCGTGTAGAAGGAGATCGGGAAGGTCAAGGAAACTATGCCGATACACCATGGTGTCACCCACCAGTAGGCGGCATAATCCGCGCCATGCGGAAGGATGGAAAGAATGGGCTTCGCGATGAAAAAGAACGGCGCAGCCACAAGTGCGCCAAATGCAATGGAGGCAAGCGACGCCTTCAATATCAGAGGGCGCATGTCGCGTCCTTTGGCGGCCATGTCCGCCGTATAGGGAAACAGGGTAAACGACAGGGTACAATAAAAGTACCCGGCGATTTCCGAAAATCGCGAGGCCATGTAGTAGCCCGCCGAGTCGAGATCGGGCAGACGCTGGCGAAGGACGGTCGATTCGACCAGCCCCGAAAATCCTCCGGTGGCGGCCCATCCGGCAAAGATGGCGAAAAGGAGGAGAAAACGCTTGAATACGTTGCGGTCCCAATAGGGCTCTGCCGGGACCGCCAGTTCCTTTCGTAGGCAGAATACATCACCGACCATTGTGAAAATGGGGGTCGCCGCCTGTCCGACAAAATATCCCGAAAGTGCCCGAAACGGCATCGCAATGAGCATGGTGACAAAACGTACGGGTGCCCCAATCGCACTCAATATCGCATGGGCCTTGAACTTCTTTAGCGCCTGAAGCGCATACGAATAGACTGGACATGCGGCGGAAACGAATGACGCGGCAATGATCACGAACCCCAGCGAACCCTCGACGATGCGGATACGTTCGAGAAAAAGCGGCAATGTGAACTTGGCGACGACAATCGCGAGAAACAGAAAGATCGCCGTCGTGACAAATACGCCGCGCATGAGGGATTTAAGCCTGCCGAATTCGCGACCGACCGAAAGACGCGACACTTCGTTGCGAAAGGCGTTCGCGAATGCGGCGGCTGGAATGGCAAGGAAGTTCGCGAAATTGGTGAGCGGCATCACCGCGCCGAGTTCGGCCGGGTCGACATACTTGGGCACGAGCCAAAGGCCGACAAGGGCATTGAGCACGTCCGCTGCCCTGCACGCGCAGAACAGCATCAGCGAGTACCACCAGAAGTCGCCCATGCGGGCATGAAGCTTTTTGAGCAAGATACGCATCGGCGGGTATTATAGCAAAATCCAGTTTTGTTTTGTATGGCAATTTCTTTGGGTATGCATGAAACAAAGGACAAACGACAATTTTGTCGCATCAGGGCGTTTTGTGCTTGCGCTAGCCAGGAACAATATGCGATAATCGTCGCAACCCCAGAAAGGAAGTGGACATGAAGACGATAGAAGGCAAACTGACGGCAGAAGGGCTTAAGATCGCGCTGGTCGCAAGCCGTTTCAATTCGTTTCTTGTGGAACAGCTCGTGAAGGGCGCCACGGATGCATTCGTGCGCCTGGGCGGCAACGAGAAGAATCTGACGCTCGTGCGTGTGCCAGGCGCTTACGAGATTCCTGTCGTGGCCAAAAAGCTGGCCGCGTCAAAGGCCTATCAGGCCGTTGTCGGCCTGGGCGCCGTGGTACAGGGCGCGACGCCTCACGCCTCGCTCATCTGCGAGACGGTTGCGCGTGCGTTTAGCGAGATCGCGCTGGCGACGGGTGTGCCGGTGGCGGACGGCGTGGTTGCGGCGGACAACCTGGAGCAGGCGGTCGAGCGCTGCGGCACAAAGCAGGGTAACAAGGGCTTTGCGGCGATGCAGGCGGCCATCGAGCTTTCGAACGTCCTCGCGCAGGTTTAAGGGCTAAAGGCTTTAAGGGCGTTAGAGGCGTTAAGGGCTTTAAGGGCCTTAAAGGCGTTAGGTTAAAGAGTCAAAGAGTTAAAAGGTTTTTGGATCAAAACAAGAATCAAGAAAGGAAAATGAAATGGCGAAAGAAGTAAAGAAAGTTGCGTTCCTGACGGCAGGAGGTTTGGCGCCCTGTCTCAGCGCATCGATCGGATTCCTGATCGAGGAATATACGCGCAAGGCTCCGCAAGTCGAAATGATCGGCTACATCAACGGCTATATGGGGCTCCTGAAGGGCGATTCGATTCCTGTGACGGCTGCGGTGCGCAAGAACGCGCTGACGCTCACGAAGCATGGCGGCAGCCCAATTGGCAACAGCCGCGTCAAGCTCACGAATGTGGCG
>JAEEGL012689548.1_pt1 | contig 12894 bp, 7 predicted proteins | sample 9134231 | NCBI WGS metagenome assembly JAEEGL01 (sample SAMN16246548, study PRJNA631951) | gut metagenome | biome: gut microbiome; feature: rumen; material: fiber-attached | host: Bos | place: Iran: Karaj | collected 2018-10
GTTTATAAAAAGCAGAGCGGGGAAGGCTACAGCGAATATAACCGCCCATGGCCTGGAGTTCTCAATGAAATGAAGCGCCGCCACGCCGAAGCCTGGGGCGATTCTATGCGTGCTAATAAAGAAGAAAAGTTTATGAAGGTCGGCCACTGTTCCTGCTGTAACGGACAGAGGCTGCGTAAGGAAGCACTCGGTGTAACTGTCGGCGATAAAAACATCTGGGAACTTTGCTGTCTTTCTGTTGCGGATTCTATAGAGTTTTTTGATAAGCTCGAACTGACTGAAAACGAGCAGAAAATTGCCGCTCAGATTATGAAGGAAATCCGCGCCCGCTTGCGATTCCTCCGCGACGTTGGCCTTGACTATCTTACAATGGAACGCGCCGCTGAAACTCTCAGTGGCGGTGAGGCACAGCGTATTCGTCTTGCTACTCAGATTGGTTCGGCACTTTGCGGTGTTATGTATATTCTGGACGAGCCAAGTATCGGTCTTCATCAGCGGGATAACCAGCGCCTTATAGACACGCTTTTGAGTTTGCGCGACAACGGCAACACCGTAATTGTAGTGGAACACGACGAACAGACTCTGCGCACAGCAGATTATCTTATAGATATCGGGCCTGGAGCCGGAGTTAATGGTGGACGTGTTGTTGCAGCCGGAACTCCTGCAGAAGTGGCAAAGGTAAAAGAAAGTCTTACCGGTCAGTACCTCGCCGGCACTTTACGCATGGACATTCCGACAAAACGACGTCAGGGCAATGGAAACTTCATTAATGTAAACGGCGTGACAGAACACAATCTCAAAAACGTAAGCATCCAGATTCCGCTTGGAACCTTTACCTGTATAACCGGCGTTTCCGGCTCGGGTAAATCAACCCTTATGAGTGACGTACTGTATCCGGCTCTCAGCAACCGAATTATGAGAACTAATTACGATGTAGGCGAGTGCGAAAGTGTAGAAGGTTTTGAACATATAGACAAGGTAATCAACATAGACCAGTCACCGATTGGCCGTACACCTCGCTCTAACCCGGCAACTTATATAGGAGTCTTCGATGCAATCCGCGACCTCTTTGCGTCGCTGCCGGAGAGTAAAGCCCGCGGCTACCTCAAGGGACGTTTCTCTTTTAACGTAAAGGGAGGCCGCTGCGAAGCCTGTCAGGGTGCAGGTGAAAACGTAATAGAAATGAACTTCCTGCCGGATGTATACGTTCAGTGTGAAGTCTGCGGCGGTAAGCGCTTCAACAAGGAAACTCTGGAAGTTACCTATAAGGGAAAATCCATCAACGACGTTCTTAATATGAGTATTGATGAAGCCTGTGATTTCTTTGCTTCCATTCCTCATCTTTCCCGCAAACTGGAAACAATGAAATCTGTAGGACTCGGCTACATTCAGCTGGGACAGAATGCCCTTACTCTCAGCGGCGGTGAGGCTCAGCGCGTAAAACTTGCCAACGAGCTTGCCCGTGTTTCAACCGGAAAGACACTTTACATTATGGACGAGCCGACTACAGGACTTCACTTTGCGGATGTTAAACAACTGATGACAGTAATTCAGCGCCTTGTTGATCAGGGCAACACCGTAGTTATGATTGAACACAACCTGGATGTTATCTGCCAGGCAGACTATATAATTGACCTTGGACCGGAAGGCGGCTTCCGCGGCGGTAACATTATTGCTACCGGAACTCCTGAAGAAGTGGCCGGCGTGGATAAAAGCTACACCGGAAAGTTTATAAAAGAGCAGCTGGGCTTGTAGCGGAGATACAGGTAATTTTTTAATGAGAAAAAAAGATTTTCGGTTTCTATTCATTCTTCTCACAATTTTGATTCTGCCCTTAAAACTTTATTCACAGGAAGAAGAAGCCCAGAGCGAACCTGAAATTACAATCATTACAATTAATAATGCCCGCCAGACTTCCTATAAAAAATCAGATGATACCGGTAACGATACAATAGTTCTTGAAGGCTCCGTATCGCTTTCTGTTCAGAAGGGTAATTCTACAAATGATATCATCGCAGATAAGGTTCTGTATGATAGAGAAACAGAAATGCTTTATGCGGAGGGCAACGTAGAAATTACAATGCGGAGCGGTTCTTCCGGCGGAGATAAGGCAACCGCATCGTCCATCCTGCTTAATACTTCTACCCTTGAAGGTGTCTTTGATGGTGGCCGCATCGTCCAGACCCAGTCAGATGCCCTCAATCTTCCTTCCGGCTCGACCCTGATTGTATTTTCAGAAATATTCGGTAAAGGCAACGAAAATGTAATTACTTTTAAGAATTCGCGTCTTACCTTCTGTGATGAAGAGGACCCTCACTGGCATATTGATGCAACAAGAACCTGGCTGCTTCCAGGCGGCGAGTTTGCCTTTTTGAATGCCCTGCTTTATGTAGGCGTTGTACCGGTCTTATATTTTCCGGCCTTTTACTATCCAAAGGATGAATTGATTTTTAATCCGGTTTTTAATTATACAAAGCGAGAAGGTTATTCAATTCAGACAACAACCTATCTTTATGGACGTAAGCCTTTAAGTTCAACAAAAACGACAAGCTCCAGCACAGACAGTTCAAATACAAGTACATCTGCGGAATCCCTTAAAGCGGTTTATAATTTTATCAAACCAAATACCCTGAAAGAACAGGAAAGGGAAGGTCTTGTACTTCATAATCTTGATGAAGATTACAAGGGCGATACCTCTCATTATGTAAAGGTGATGGCCGACTGGTATTCAAATCTGGGCTATATGTTTGGAATTGACGGAAAGCTTACACCTCTTGAGAAATATATTCCTAAGTTTGATTTCGCCCTTGATTTTGGTTTCAGTAATACAATTTTTAAGCATTCAACTGATGGTGAATATCATCCTTATTCAAAAACCGGAAGGGAATATAAAGATTCTTCTTCGCTGCTTGGTGTGAAGATGCCTTTCCGTTATGGACTTGATTTCCAGCTTCAGATTTCAAAGCCGGTAAATATTTCGCTTTCCATGCCGATTTATTCAGACCCTTATTTTAATTATGATTTTAAGAGCAATCGAAATGAGAGTATGGATTGGATCTCTTATCTTCTTAATAATTCCAAAAAGACCGCTACGGATCCTACGATTACAGAAATATCTTCTTATGAATGGGCTTTGAATTTGTCCTATTCACCGACACTGCCTTCCTTCCTGAAACCTTATATTTCATCTTTATCAATTTCTTCAAAATCAAGTATTACGATTTCTTCTAAGAATACAGATTTTACTTATTATAAAAACAATAAGCAGATTTATAATTATGATACTTCGGAATATGAAAGTGAATGGACTTCAAATACTCCGACAAGACGTTTTTATTATCCGTCACTTGTAACGCCAGTAAATGCAACAATATCTATGAGCGGAACTCTTTTTTCCTGGCCTCCAGCTAAAAACTCAAGTTCAGGTGTGAAATCCTATTTAATTTCCATGAATAAGCCTGATGAACTCAAAACCGATAAGCAGCTTGAGGAAGAGCGTAAGAGAAGAGAAAAGGAAGAAAGAGAAGCGGCAGGCGAAACAGAAAGCACTGAAGAAAAATCCTCTGATATAAGCGAAACTGAGGCAGCTGAATCAGAAGAAGACAAAATAAAATTTACAATTCCAGAGCTTGATTTTACTCCGCAGAAGGAAACTGTAAATGATTCAATTGAATATAATCTGGGCTACAGCCTTGGCTATTCAATAACTGACCAGCTGGCTTATTCTTCTAACAATCTTCATTCGGCAGATGACTTTGTATGGAAAGATATCCGCTCAAATATGTATATCATAAAGGTTCCGGTTTCCCTTTCCAGCAAATTTAATTACGGCGGCTCTTTCCTTTCTCTGGAAAGCAAGCTTTCGTCAACACCGGTATTCCAGGAGCATACTTTTATTTCTAAAGACAGTGAAAGCGGTTATACAGAAACGGAAATTAAAAATCTCCGCCTTGCAGACTATAAGGCAGAAAACCGGGATGTAATTAATACAAACAATTTTGTCCTTAAGCCCTTTTTATATCTTCCCCTTATAAGCTCTTCTTCGCTGTCCTGGAATTCTTCGATAAAGCTTTACCGCAGGTCTTTTACCGGAACTGCAGATCTTCCTGTATGGCAGGATAAAGGTTTTGACTGGGGCGATGAAGAGTGTATCACAACAAATACTCTTTCTGCTGATGTAAGGGCTCAGGAACTTAATGATAAGTTTGTTCAATCGCTTAGACTCGATGCGGTTATGCCGCCGCTTCTTAAAAAATATACAGCTACCTTTAGTCTGTCTTTCCCTTATGTAACAGCCTCGCTTAGTACCGGTTTTGAAGAAATCCGTAAGGATGCTGTAGATAATAATGATAAATGGAAAAAGAGTCCTTTGAATCAGAATCTTACAGTTTCACTTTTTGATTCAAAGCTTAAGCTTTCTGAAAATTATGTTTATAATCTTCAGGACTGGCATCATGACAGCTTAAAGTTTTCTGCTTCTATGTTCGGAATGCAGCTTTCTTATGTAATGTCTTATACAAACGGTTATGATTTTAATGCAGATGACGGCTGGAAAATCAGAAAGGACAAGGAATTTCTGCCTTATTCTCTGTCTTTCTCTTATACCGCACCTTCAAAGACCTTCTATAAATGGTCTAACAGAATTTCGGTTGCGCCGGGCCTCAGTACAAGTATTGTTGCGGACCTGCTGAGACCGACAAACTCTTATTTTGTTTTTTCTCCGTCGATTACCTTTAAGATTTATCAGTTCCTGGATATTACCTTTTCTGCAACCTCTCGAAACTCTGTACTTTACTGGTATTTCCATAATGAAAGCGGTGATCCTTACAGTGAGTGGGGCGGTTTCCCTGGAAATATCGTAAAGGATTTAATAGATTCCTTCAGATTTGATAATGAAAACCTGCGCCGTAATTCCGGATTTAAGTTGAAATCCCTTAATATGACGGTTTCTCATGATTTACACGACTGGAAATTGAATATGACCATGAAGATTGAGCCGCGTCTTATCACAGAAAACGGTCAGAAACGCTACGACTTCCAGCCATATATTACTATTGGGGTTGTCTGGAATCCAATGGAGAGTATGAAAACCACTATTAAGGATGAATACGGCGAGTGGAAGCTGGAATGATTGACAATTAATCATTGATATTCAATAATATATAAAGAGGTATTTTTGAACGAATATACGATAGTGGTTTCCGATAATGATGTGCTTTCCTGTGTATGCGGAACCAATGACAAAAACTTGCAGCTCATAGAAGAACATTTAGGTGTTCCTGTCTTTTCACGCGGTAATGAGCTTTCTGTCGAGAACGCCGCTCCAGAAATCTGCCAGAAATTCCAGTTTATAGTTGACCGCATAGTCGACGAAGTTCAGTCGGGCGGTAAAAACAGTGATGATATCATTCTGTCAGTCTTAAATACAAAAAGAAGCGTTAATGCCGACGAAATGGTTATTATGGTTCCGGGGGCTGTAAGACGAGTTTACCCAAGAACTCAGGGCCAGGCAGAATATGTAAATCTTCTTCAGACAAAAGATATGGTTTTCTGTACGGGCTCAGCCGGAAGTGGAAAAACTTATCTTGCGGTGGCAGAAGCCCTGCGTTTAATCCTTACTCATAAAAAGAATAAACTTATCATAACACGTCCTGTGGTAGAGGCGGGCGAGAGTCTTGGCTTTTTACCTGGAGATCTTGAAGATAAAATTGATCCTTACCTGCGTCCTCTTCGTGATGCAATGGAAACAATTCTTCCTCCTGAATCAGTAAAAAGACTCTTTGAAGCCGGAATAGTGGAGGTTGCTCCGCTTGCCTATATGCGCGGACGAACCCTTAATAACGCAGTAGTTATTCTTGATGAAGCTCAGAATACAACCTGCGCTCAGATGAAAATGTTCCTTACACGTATGGGAGAAAATACAAAAGTCTTTGTTACCGGTGATCCGTCTCAGATCGATTTACCAAAAAAGGTGACTTCTGGACTTATGCATTCAATCAGTATATTGTGTAAAATAGAAGATATCGGATTTATGGAGCTTACGGCAGACGATGTTGTAAGAAATCAGCTTGTAAAAAAGATTGTGAAGGCGTACGAAAATGAAAAAGAATAATCCAAAGAAAGAAAACGCTGGCCAGAGTACAGGTTCTTTTGTATTCAAGTCTTTAGGGGCCTATATCAGAAAAAATTATCCCTTCCTTCTCCTGTTTTTCTTCGGATTGCTTGCGATTTCTGCTCTCAATTTCATGAAGATTAGCACATCGCAGACTATTGCAAACTTTTCTATTTCTGATTTTGAAATAGGACAGATTTCCGACAGAACAATTATTGCAGACAGGACTTTGCCTCCAGATAATGCTGATCCTGTTTCTGTTATCAAAGGTGAAAAGATTATCCGCAAGGGGTTTGCTATTACGGAAGAGGGCTATGCAAAGCTTAAGAAGATGGCCGCATCTCCTCTGTATATTGATTATCGTGCCTTTGCCAACAGCGAGCTTTCTATTTTGCTGCTGGCAATCATGTGGTATCTGCTCTTTACCTTTATCTCTGTAAACAGAAAGCTGCTCTTTAAGGAGCCTTTACTTCATGTTATTTACTTTATAATTGTTTATGCGGTGACAGCCTTCTGCGGCAAGCTTCCTATGTTCTCCGGTCCCTATGGAATATGTATTGTAATTCCTAGTGCCCTCTGCATTATGATCGTTACTATTCTGTATGGAAATCTTTCGGCTCTGCTGCTTGCAATTGTTATGCCGCTGGGGGTTCTTTGTGCTACAGGCTGGCAGATTCCTTCCTTCCTTTTTACGCTTGCAACCTGTCTGAGCGCTTCCGCAATTGTCCGCAAAATTGAACGCCGCCTGGATCTGGTTTTTGCCGGTATTATGATTTCGGGGCTCAACATTGTTTATATGCTGATTTTCTCTGTAATCTTTAATGAGACCTTCTCGGATATGCCTAAGCTTATTATTGGTCTTGCAATAAACGGCTTCCTTTCTGGTATTCTTACTCTGGGACTTTTGACACCGCTTGAAATTATGCTTAATACTGCTTCTGTATTCCGTCTTATGGATTTGAGTGACAATAATACTCCTATTTTCAAGCAGATGCAGATTCAGTCAAACGGAACTTATAATCATTCTATGATGGTTGCCCAGCTTGCTGAAGCGGCCTGCCGTGAAATCGGCGCAAACTCACTGCTTGCTAGAGTAGGTGCTTACTTCCACGATGTTGGAAAGATGGATCAGAGTGAATACTTTGTTGAAAATCAGGCCAATATGGAGAATAAGCATAATGATCTTAACCCGACACTTTCGGCTTCGGTAATTAAAAGTCATGTACGTAAGGGTGTTGAAAAGGCTCATCAGCTGCACCTGCCACAGGCTGTAATTGATATTATCGCAGAACATCATGGAAACAGTGTAATTACATATTTTTATAATATGGCTAAGGAAAAGGATCCTACTCTTACGGAAGAAGATTTTACTTATCCTGGAAATCCTCCTTCAACAAAGGAATCTGCGGTTGTCATGCTCGCGGATACTGTTGAAGCGGCCTGTCATACTCTTGATAACCCGACCTCACAGCGTCTTGAGAAATTTATTACAATGCTTATAAATCAGAAGGTAGAACACCTGCAGCTTGATAACTGTGAACTTACCTTCCGCGATATTTCGAAGATTAAAAAGTGTTTTGTCAATCTTCTTACAGGTTATTATCATAATCGTATTAAATATCAGAATCAGCAGGATCCTGATAATGCAGAAGAGAAAAAAGAAGAAGTGGCCGCTGAACAGACTGCAGCTCCAAAGGAAAACGCAAAGGAAAGTCCAAAAGAAAATCCAAAGCCTGCCGCTGCTCCAAAGACAAACAAAACTGCTAAGGAAAAAAAATGAACCGCGTTTATATAGCAATGCATGAGGAGCTTCCCGAACCGGAATGGTTTAATAATGTTGAGCCCTTTGTTTTAAAGGCTCTTAAGGAATTAGACTTTGATGGTGAAGAGATTTCCCTTTTGCTTTGTGATGATGCTTACATGCAGACTCTTAACAGGGAATATCGTCAGATTGACAGTCCGACCGATGTTCTTTCTTTTGAAAACGATGAAGAATATGAGGATGAAGAGGGAAAGTGGAAATGTGTCGGTGACATTGTTATCAGTCTTGATACTCTCCCGGTAAATGCCGAATATTTTGAAGAGAGCAGAAATACCGAGCTCAAGCGTTTAATAGTACATGGTCTATTGCATCTTAATGGAATGGATCATGGCGAAGAGCATATAGAAAAAGGCCTTGCCCCTGAATGCGAAATGCTTGTGCTTCAGGAAAAAGTTTTAGCAAAATTAAAGGATGAAAAAATTATAAAATGAGTTTATTCAAGAAAAAAAAGAAAAGTACAGCGGCTGAAGAAGCCGAACAGATTCAGCAGGAAATATTAAACGAAGAAAAAAAAGACATGATTCAGGGTGTGGAGGACCTTTCAAAGACTTCTGTAAAGGAAGTTATGATTCCACGTATCGATGTTGATTTTATTTCTTCTGATACTCCGAGGGATGAGCTTTTTACAAAAATTGTTGCGAGCGGACATTCCCGATTCCCGCTTTACACAGATTCAATTGATAATGTAATCGGCGTTCTTTATGTAAAAGATATCATTAAATGTCTTGCCGAAAAAAAAGAAATCAATCTTACACAGATTGCCCGTAAGGCATATTTTGTTCCTGAAAGCAAACGCATCGACTCTCTGCTCCGCGAATTCCGTCGCCATCACCTGCATATCGCGATTGCAATTGATGAATATGGTGGAGTTTCCGGAATCGTAACAATGGAAGATATTATCGAGCAGATTGTCGGTGATATTCAGGATGAGTTCGACAAGGAACAGGAGGATATTCTTACAGTAAGTGAAAATATCTGGCTTTGTGATGCCCGTGTCGATCTTGATGACTTGAATGAAAGCCTTGGTGCAGGCTTCCCTAATGAGGATTTTGATTCTCTGGGTGGTTTTGTATTTGATTTATTCGGTAAAGTTCCTGTAAAATATGAAAAGGTGAGCTGGAATGAGTACGATTTTATTGTACAGGACATGGAAGGCCACCGAATAAATATGGTAAAGATTATAAAAAATGTGGGTGATGGGAAGGATGATGAGTAGGAAACTTAAACAGGCTTTTTGTACGCTGGCTGCGGCAGTTTTTTGTGGTATTTTCTGTTTTCCGGTATTTGCTGCCGGTACTAAAAATACACTGAAGTTATACAATGACGCTGTTGAACTTCAGAATGATGAAAACTGGTATACCGCTTCTCAATATTTTATAGAAGTTGTAAATGATAATCCTGCTTTCAGTGATGCCTGGTTCCGACTTGCGGACTGTTCTTATCATCTTGGTGAATTTGATCTTGCCTATCAGTATCTTGAAAGTGCTGAAAAATATGAAAAAAATAAAAGCGAAATAAAAAATCTGAAGGGAATGATTCTGCTTGCTCTCGGACGAACAGAGGAGGCACGTCAGATTTTTAATGAAATTCTGAAAAAATATCCTAATGATATCGATGCTCATTTTGGCCTTGCAGAAATTGAGCTTTATGACGGAAAATTTTCCGGAGCTGAAAATCAGTATATAGAAGCCCTTAAGAGACAGAATTCAAACAGAAAGGCTTTGCTTTCTCTTGCTCTTGTCTGTGCAGAAACTGGCCGCTATCAGCAGGCAGAAAAATATCTTCGTCAGGCAATGCAGTATTATTCAGGAGAGCCAGAAGTTCATTATCTTGCTTCAATAATTTATACAATGAAGGGCGATTATAAATCAGCTGAAAAGCATGCAAGAATTGCCGTAGAAATCAGAGGCGCTTATGAATCTGCCTATGAACTTCTTGCCCAGATTATTTATCTTCAGAACAGATATAGCGAAGTAATTGACCTTTGTGATTTTATTATAAGCCGCAACCGTAATTCTTCTGCGGCCTGGTATCTCAAGGGAATTGCCCAGAGTAAACTTGGAAATAATGAAAGTGCCATTCAGACCTGGAATACGGGACTTACAATCAGCCCACAGGATGAACTTATGCGAATGATGCTTGAGCTGACTGTTAAAAATGAACTTGAGCTTGATGACGCAAGAAGAAATGAATGGGCACAGTATCATATCAATAATGCCCGCCAGTACGAAAGCCGCTACGACAAGGCTGGCAGCACTTATGAATACCAGCGCGCTTTAATGCTTTCTCCTTCAAATGTTCCGGCCCGTCTTGCTTACGCTGAAATTCTTGAATTGAATGGAATGCACGAACTTTATTTAAGTCAGTTGAACTTTGTTAAGGATAATTCTGATAAGGCGCTTTCAACTTCCCTTAAGGATACTATCGAAGCCTACGAAGCGCTGTTGAATAATACACTTGCAAAACGCTGGAAAGTTGATGCTTTCTACCTTGATAAAACAAGATGGAACATTGCAGTTTTCTATACCGAAAATGTTTCAACCTTTAATCATGCAGATTCTGACCGTCTTACGGCTTTAGCCTGTGCAGATGTTTTTTCGGGTGTAGCAATTACTTCTGTTAAGACTCAGGTAACTCCGGTTTCGGGCTATGGTGAAGCCTTTAAGAATGCAAGAGCTAATAACTTTGATTATTTTATAATTGTTTCAATGAGCGAAGGAGAAGATGACCTTTCCCTCAATGCGACAATGTATTCGGGTAGAACCGGAACAGAAACTTTCACAGAAAAATATTATGCGACAGGAAATAACAGATTCTCTACTGTCTTGAGACGCTTCCGAAACTCTGTACTCGAAAGACTTACGGTGCGTGGTAAAATCCTGAAAAGAAATGGAAAGACTGTGCTTATTGATCTTGGCCGCTCTGAAAATATCGTGAAGGATGCTCAGTTTAAGATTGTCAGAAAGGGAACTGTAAAGACTGCAGACTATGGTGCCGGACTTTTCTTCCGTGATGATGATGTTGTAGGAATGCTTTCAGTTACCGAGACAGGAGAAGAAGTTTCCGAAGCAGTAATTACTTCTCACGGTTTTTATGACAAAATCAACGAAGAGGACGAGCTTGTTCTTGTGAGTATGCCTGAGCAGAACGGCGAGACTGGAATTGATACTGTGCCTAATGCCGATGAAGAGGGTAAGCCTGTCGTAAACAATGAGGTCCGCGGCGATGAACTGGTTGCGGAAATAAAGAAGGCCGTTGAAAGACCCGCTATTATTGATTTGTTGAGAAAGATAAGATAGCCCTTCGACTCCGCTCAGGGACCGCTTAAATACGGTCGAGGGAGGCTTCAAGCCACTTCTTTGAAAGTGTTGGAAAGGCCTGCTGGGTTTTTACAAAGTTTCTTACCGCTTCTTCATAATTACGATTGAAATACTGAGCCTCACCAAGATAGAAATAGGCGCGGTTTCTGGTTTCGTCATCAATGTTTGTGCCGACGAGTCTCTTCAGCTTATCAATTGAATCCTTGTATTCCTTTTTTACAAAAGAAGTTTTCAAAATCTCAAAAAGCAGATAAGCATCACCGCTGTCTGGGGAAACAAGGTCTTCTTCGAAAATATAAGGAGTAAGAGGCTGCGGTTTAGAGGCCTTTGAAGCACCCCCGGTAAGCTTTTCTGTTTTCTTTGCGATTGTATCAGATACAAGAGGTTCCGCATCCATGCCATCAATCATTTCAAGGTAAGGAAGAGGTGTTTTTCGTAAAGTACCTGCCGGATAAAGGGTCTCATAATCTTTTATTTCAGGCTCTTTTTCGGAGCTTTTCTTTGCGGTCAGGTGTACGCCTGTTACGGTTGAATTAAAGGAAAGAAGAACAATATCATAAACTCCCTCTGTAGTTTCTGAAAGAACCGTATAATAATAATCTTTAAAATCAGAGAGTGTATCGATACAGCCCTGGGCATCCGGCTTTAATCTTGCGGCGGGTTCGATTTCTGAATCAATAATTCTTTTGTAGGAAGTAATCTGTTCAGTAGTTCTGTAAACAAGAAGGGCTGTAATTTCAGGTTCTGGATTCTGAGGAAGTGTCCAGATAATTTTTACTTTTGTGCCTTTACCGGCAACTGCCTGAATATCTTTAACAAGAGGGCGTTCAGCAAAAAGGGCTGCTACTGAGAAAACTAAAATCATTAAAAGAGAACAATATTTTTTCTTCATATAGAATAATAATATAGTTAGAATTGCAGAAAATCAAGTTTACTGATATTCTTAGCGTATGTTAGAAGAAATAAAAATACCAATCGAAGAGTTGAAAGAAGAAATTATGAACGTCTGGGGGCGTCTTTGACTCTGCCGCAATTGAAAAGGCTATAGCAGAAAAAGAAGCACTTACCGGTGCACCAGGCTTCTGGGATGACCATGAAGCTGCAGAAAAGGTGATGAGCCAGATAAGAAAGCTCAAAAGCCGCATCGAACCCTGGAAAAAAATGCTTTCCGACATGGATGATATTCAGGCAATGTACGAACTGGCCGCAGAATCAGGTGAAGCCAGTGATGAAGATGAACTTCGCTCCATGTTTGAAGCCGCAAAGTCCGAATTTGAAAAACTGAACATACTGAATCTCCTTTCCGGCGAAGTTGACCAGAACGACGCCTTCCTTACCGTACACGCAGGTGCCGGCGGAACAGAAGCCTGTGACTGGGCCTTTATGCTCAGCCGTATGTATCTGCGCTGGGCAGAACGCCACGGCTATAAAACTGAAGTAGTTGATGAACTTGAAGCTGAAGGGGGAATTAAATCCATCACAATTCAGATATCAGGTGATTTTGTTTACGGCTATCTGAAAAGTGAAGGGGGAATCCACCGTCTTGTACGTATTTCTCCATTTGATGCAAACGCACGCCGTCATACAAGCTTTGCTTCTGTTTATGTTTATCCTGTTCTGGATGATACAATTGAAGTTGA
>JAEEGL015273121.1_pt1 | contig 12894 bp, 13 predicted proteins | sample 9134231 | NCBI WGS metagenome assembly JAEEGL01 (sample SAMN16246548, study PRJNA631951) | gut metagenome | biome: gut microbiome; feature: rumen; material: fiber-attached | host: Bos | place: Iran: Karaj | collected 2018-10
ACAAAGCCTCAAATTCGGTGAGTCTTTGACACAAGTAACAAGGATAATTTTATCCTTTTCATCTAAACTTACAAAAGAAAAATCTGTATCTGTTATTTTGTACACTTTATCTACAAAGTACTTTTTGGTTTTATCTTTGTATTTATATATTATTTCATCGTTTTGTTTTAGGGTATTTATATACTGAAAATAATTTTGATCAAAGCCGGAATTATGTGCTGCTAGGCAAATATTTCCATTTAAATATGAACTAATTGGGAAATGTCCTATATAGTTTTCTAAATTATCGTCCTCTATACTGTCTATAATTGGGATATTATATAGATTTAAAGTTGGAATGGTAAGCGTCCACTCTTCATTTTGAATAAAAGTTTTTTCGTCGTTATATAATTTGATGTTTTCTATAGTTATTGTTTTGGGAGAAATTTTTCCTTTGAATGTTTTAAAATGATTAGAATTTAAAAATGTTATTATGAATAAAATAAATATTACAAAGCAAATTATTGTTCTTTGCCGTCTTGGTGTCATTGACTCACCTCCTCTTTGGCTGAGACAATTATACCTCCGTAAAATAGCAATTGTCAAAGAAAATCGTGCCAAAAATTTCGACAAAAAAGAGAGCCTGTATGGCTCTCAAGTGTTATAATACTATAATTCCAACAATACTTAAAAACGCAAGCACAAATAGTGCACCAACAATAATTGTTCCAAGTGCTCCAAGCACACGGATTAAGAATAAGAATAGTTTAGCTATCAAAAATGCACATACACCATATAGTGCACCATATAAAGCAGCAGACAAAACAGTTCCAACTCCAAATCCAGAAGCTATGACAGCAGAAATTACGTTTAGTATTGCATAGAAAAGCATAGATCCAGAAATGCCTATTTCTTCGATAAATCTCATCAAGATATAGACAAATAATAATTCAATTAGCATTATTATAATCATAATACCGCCCTCCTTATATAAAAATTATTTTATATCACTGTTTCTCTTTGTTGATGTACTAATTATATCATTAAAGTAGCTATTTTTCAATAAAAATAGTAGCATACTCGTTTTAAAGTGTGCTACTATCCGAATCTTCTGTTTTAATCATTTCTTTAATTACATTGTAGTATTTTTCATCTTCATCCCAAAATATATCGTCACCTACAAGCATATATGCTCTAAGCAAAAACTCTCTTGCATCTTTTTCATCGTTTGTCTCTACTAGAGATTGACCAAGTCTAAAAAGTACATATGGATTACTTACTCCATTAGGACAATTTTTAGCTTCATAAAAATAATCTCTTGCGAAATCAAACTTACCTGTTTTAAAGTATAAATCACCAATTGATACAAAAATCCATGTTGCTGTTTCGTATGCAGTTTTGGGTTCTGGAATAATGTCTAATGCCTCTTTATATTTTCTGTATGCTTCAGCATCATTTCCTTCTGCCACATAGTCTTCAGCAGCTCTGCAGATTCTTTCTATATCTTCAATATAGCTTTTTTTAAGCTGCATATCCTACCTCCATAATCTAACTTTTTAGCTCATGTAAAATTATAGCAAAAAATAATTTATATGTACACCTTTTTTTGAAAAATATTTAAAAATATTTTTTTGACTTTACCTCTGTACTATGGTATAATTCATATGTACAAGGAAGGTAAAATTATATGGAAGAAAAATTAGAAAATAACAATGAAGAACAAGTTGTAGATGATGGTGCAATCAGAATCACAAAAACTATTGTATTAACAAATAAAGGATATCCTGCATTATGGCTTCAAACATTTAGATTTGTACAACCTACATGTAGATATGGTGCAGCTGCTGCATACTGTGGTTCAAATGGGCAACTTGAAAATGTACTACGTACAGGTATGGGATATTTCCAAAACAAAAGACTTGTTAGAATATCTCAAAAAGGAGCATATATTGAAGCTAATTACTCATTAGATTCTGAAGTTATAAAAGTATATAAAATAGAAAATATTGATATTGAAAATAGAAAAGCAACATTTAAAAGAGTGGCTACAAGAACAAATGGTAGATGGGATAATCCATCATATATGAGAAAATATAAAATTGGAGTTCACTCTGCATTAATGCGAGCTAAAAAATATTATTTCTTAAGTGATGTAGATTAAAAAAAGGAAGGCTTAAAACCTTCCTTTTTATTGTTCTTCTGTTTGAATTTCTATTTGTTCTTTTACTACTTTTAAGTAATTAAGTACATTTTTGTAATTTTCTTTAGATACTGTTATTCCATCAGCACTTACGTTTTCTGTTTCATCACTTGCTTTTAAAGTATAATATTTGTATGCGTATCCATTTTCATTTGATGCACTTTCAAATTTTATTCTAAGTAATAATGTATATTCACCTGGCTCAATATCTTTCATATTAAACTCTACTTTATTTTTTACTACACTTGAAAACTCTATTTTTTCTGCAGATATAAAGTATTTAATATTGTACTCATATTTATCTTCATTATTATTTCTTAATACTAAATCCACATCTCTTAATTTAACTATTCTTGATTGTGTAAGGCCAGCATTTAAAACCCCTTCAATAGTTAAAAGATTATCTTTTATTTCTATTTTATTTACATCTGCTTCTATTTTTTCTACTACAGATAAGTCTCCTTCTATTACAATGCTATCCTTGTTATTCTTATTTGCTATTTTTCCAATAAAAAACGCACCTAATAGTATAACTATAAATAGTGCAGCAAATACTAATATTCCTCTGTTTTCATCTGGTTTTCCAAGATAATTTTTGCTTTTCACAATTTTTTCCTCCCCAATAAAATTTTTACATATTTTGCTGAGTATATTTTAGCACAGCTTGAGGAGTATTACAATAATTTATATATAAAATTATGTAATATTTGTCTATTGTATTGTTATTAATACTTTATCTCTTTAGAAAGCATTTTTTGAATTTTAGTTTCAATTCGTGATACATATGAACGGGATATTCCTAATTCTTTTGCTAATTCTTGTTGTGTTTTTTCTTCATTACCATCTAAGCCGTATCTTTTATTCATTATATATTTTTCCCTGTTTGTTAAATGTTTAGATAAATAACTTAGTACTTGATTTAGTATTGTTTTATCATGAATAGAGTCAGCAAAGTCTTTTTCTGGTACTATTAATGTATCTTCAAGTTCCATATCATTTCCATCTTTGTCTGTTCCTATCACTTGATTCATCGATACTTCTTGCTTTAATTTTTTTGTACTACGTATATACATCAAAATTTCGTTTTCTATGCATCTTGAAGCATAAGTACTAATCTTATACCCCTTGTTCTCTTTAAAGCTATCTATGGCCTTTATTAGCCCAATGGAGCCTATTGAAATATATTCTTCTAACTCTTGAATATCATCTGTGAACTTTTTAGCAATATGTGCAACAAGTCTTAAGTTATGCTCAATTATAATATCTCTTGCCTCTTTATCTCCATCAAAATATTTTCTAAGGTACATTTCTTCTTCTGTTTTACTTAAAGGCTCAGGATATAATCTTTCTTGAGATATATACCCAAAAAGTCCAAACAACTTTGTAAATAATTCTACTATATACGAAAAAAACATAAATATACCTCCTACAGTATATTTATGTTTTATTTCTTTAATTATTATTCCCACATGTCTCGAGTTAATTCGTCTATATATTCTTCTCTTTTTTGAGTTTGTGTATAGTCTTTGGTTACTGAAATTATTTCATTTTCCCAAAACTCTACATCGACTACGTCTCCTTCAGAAATTTCGTCTTCTAGAAGTTCAATATCCACATTATACATTGTGCCTTCTATTTCAATTACAACAATATCATCTTCTATTCTATCTACAATACCTTGCATAGGCTAACCTCCCATATAATTGTAACTGCCAGGATCAACGTTAAAGGTAATGCTTTCTCCATTACTTACAAGTTCTATTGTTCCTTGTTCATCTGTTCTATAAACTTCAATATTCATTTTCTTCATTTTGTCCATAGTAGTTTTAGTTGGATGCTTGTATGTATTGTTCTTACCACAAGAAATAACTGCATACTTAGGACTTACCGCATTTAAAAATTTTTGTGAATTTGAAGTAGTTGAACCATGATGTCCTAGTTTTAAAACATCGGCAGATAGGTCATAGCCTAATGATAAAATTTCTTTTTCAGATAGCGTCTCAGCGTCACCTGTAAACATGAAACTATTGTTGCCATATGTTAGTTTAATAGCAATAGAATAATCATTTAACGATTGATATGTGCTTGAATTAGGTGCTAAGATAATAAACCTAGCTGTCCCCAGAGTATATTCTTCCCCAACTACAGGAGTTTTAAATTTCTTATCCTTACTTTGTACAGCAAGTACTAAGTTTTCAAAAGTCTTAGTATTAGTTGTTACTTTTGGAAAGAAAATGGTATCAAAATCTAATGCCAAAACGACATCATCTAAGCTACCAATATGATCCTCATGTGGATGAGTACCAATAATATAGTCTAGGTATGTGACATTTTCTTCTTCTAAGAAATCCAAAATAGTATCTTTAGACTCACTTGTCCCTCCATCAATAAGCATAGCATGCTCACCTTGACGAATTAAAATACTATCCCCTTGACCTACATCAATGTAGTCAATTACTAGATTTCCATCGACCGCTGTAGGAGTTGTGTTGTGATTTTGAATCTCAACATTTTCTAAAGGATTGGATTCTATGTTCAAGAAGTCGTTAATTATAGACGTGTCTAATTTTCCACCAGCAAAAATTATAACTGCAAATACAACCAGCCCAATAATTATCTCGAGAAGGGAATTCTTTTTATTGCTTCCCTTTCTTGCCATATATTTCACCTCTGACAATGATTTTACCACAAAGTTAAAAAAAGAAAAGTAAAAAACGAATAATTTTGTAAATTTTTGCATTTTTATATAATATAGGTAGAATCTAGCTTTTACATATTATGTAACCTATTTCTTGTGCAAACAACTTGCATTTTTGAATCAGTTGTGGTATAATAATATGTGATGGTGCATTATCCTAGTTGCACGAACTTTTATGAGGGTGGGGCTAAAAATCCACTAGTAGGCATATCGATGAAGTTTCTGGTCGATGCGCGGAACGCCCAGTTTTGCGTGTTGTCTGGGAGTAAAGAATTTAGGAGTAGATTATAATGGCATATAATACCGCATCCTATTTTCGCTGAGGCTAAAAGTTCTAAATATGATGATAGACACAATTAGTAATACCCCTACATTGCGTGCCAAGACACAATATGTAGCGTAGCCTGTCTTGAGTGGTGATATTGGGATTTACCCGTTAAAAAGGTATGAACTTATATGTGGCCAATTATAAGTTGATATCTGGTAATGAAATTTTCACTGCAAAAGAGACTAATAATTGTACAGTGCACACCAAAGGAAAACTTCTAGGATGTTTATCCAAAAGGATGAGATTTTTTAAGGATTAAAGTATGGATTTAAGTGGCGATCCAGTTCATGAGTGGGGTAACCTTCATGTGTCGTCTTTAAATGGAAACAGCTAACTAGTAATGGTTAGTAGAGGACAGAGAAATTCTACTGGACCTAAACCATAGTATTTACTTAGAAAATCACCATCTTATTATTGCTTATAAGGGGAGATAATATAAATGAAATCGAAAGATTCTAAGGATGAGAAAGACAACAGTTCTACAGGTAAATGGGTTGCGACAGTGTCGCTTTTATCATTTGTACTTTCAATTGTTTTCTCATTTGCCGCAACAGAGACAGTAAATGTACTGCCAATACCTATTGCGATTATAGTTTTATTACTTGTTATTGCTCTTGGTATCCTATTTGATATGATTTCCATGGCTGTTAACTATGCCGAGGAAAAAGAATTCCATTCAAAAGCAAGTAGAAAATTAGATGGAGCCAAAACTTCTATAAAACTTATTAGAAATGGTCCGAAAGTATCTAGTATATGTGCCGACGTAATTGGTGACGTATGTGGTATCATAAGTGGTGCCGTAGGTACAATAATTGCATTAAAAATTACTGAAAGATATAACCTACCAATTAATATGCAAGTTATAATATCAGCACTTGTAGCATCTTTAACAATTGGTGGTAAGGCACAATTTAAACTTGTAGCTCAAGCTCACAGTAATAAAATAGTTGACAGATTTACAAAAGTCTTAGGTATTTTTAGTTTTAAAAAGAATAAATAAAGTTACATACATCTAAACTAAAAATATGGTTGTAAACTTAAAAAGTAAAAAATAAAGGATATTAGATTAAGTTCTAATATCCTCTTTTTTTATGTTTGAATTTTGTATTGTTCTTTATATAATTAATCTCTAGATTTTATATAGAATTGTTCCACTGCTGTATCAACATTTCCAATTTGTCCTTCTAGTCCTTCACTGCCATGATTTACTATTATCCATACGTAATGCCAATCTTTACCAGACATGTTTGTTTCACTTTTATCTTCTCCATCTGCATAAATCTTTTTAGGATGAAGAACAATTCCATATACACTATCTTCAGTTACTGTACCATTTCCTTGGTAAAGTATATTTTCCATTCTAGATTCATCTATTCCAATTAGTTTTAGCCCTTCTTTACCTGTTTTATATTCATATGTTCCATACCAATAATTGTCTTTTTTATCGTTATATGATTTGTAAAACCAGAATTCTCCGTTTTTAAATTCCCATGCTGTTTCACTGTCAGATAATATAATCCATTCTCCTTCTAATTTAACTTTTTTTCCATTGTTATGAGCTTCTCTAATATCTTTGTATTGATTCCATCTGCTCATTGTATTTAAATATTCTCCCATTTCATCATCTTTAACAAAGTTATCTAACTTTGTAATTTCTATTGTTTTTAATAATGATTTAGATTCTCTGTATAATTTATTAACATTTTCGGTTTTTGCATTTGTTTGGAAAGAAACTATTGAGTTGCTTTCTCTAGATACTAACACTATAAAGTTTCCTCTAATATTATCTTCATCTGCTCCGTATTCAAATGAAGCCATATAAATATCACCTGTTAATAACTTAAAGCTATCTTTTTTAGCAAAGTAATAATTTTCGTAATCTTCATCATCCTCATGTGCCCATATACTATAGAAAGATTCATATAGTTTTTCTTTTCCTTCGTCAGTATCAAAATCTACTTTATAGCCGCTTTCATATTCTGAAAGTGCAGATTTTCCTAGTTGTATAAGATAAGATTCTTGACCTGAATATTGTAGCATAGTTTTACCTTCTTTAAAACCTTCTACTTCTTTCCATTCTGATCCATATTCGAGTGTAATCCCATCACCTTCAAATGTGCTGTTTAATACATTAGTATTATTATCTATTTGGCTCTCAATTTCAGTATTAATATCATCTGCAAACATGTTATATGCTTTTCCAACAAGGCCAAATATTTCAACTATAATAGCAACTATAAGACCTAAAATAATACTTGTAATACTTAAAGCTATACCTACAACTTTTTTGCTATCTTTAGATTTTTCTATAGCACCAAATACTATTCCTGCTATAGCAAAAGGTAATACCCAAAGCTTAATTATAAATGCTAGAACTATACACGAAATACCTATTATTAATGATATAAGTCCAAAGTTACTCTTTTTAGGTGTTTCAATTTCTTTGGCAGTTGAATCTATTGTTTTACCTACTGTTTGAGGTTGTTCTTGTGTTTGAGTGTTTACTTGTTGAACAGGTTGCTCTACTTGAGGAGCTGCAGTTTGTGTTAAAACTTGCTCTTGAACTATTGGTTCTTGAGCTATAGCTTCTTCAATTATATGCTCTTCTACAACAGGTTCAGCCTTTTGTTCTTCTCCATTTTCTACCAATCCTAAAATGTAGTCTAATCTTTCTTGAGATACTTCTTTTTGTTCTTCTTGAGGTTCAACTATACTTTCATTTTCTTCAGTTGGTATTTCTTCAACTTCTTTGGGTTCTTCTTTGTTATCTAGAAGTCCTAGAATATAATCTAATCTTTCTTCACTAACTTCTTGTTTTGGAGCCACTGTTTCTTCAACAGTAGCATTAACTTCTTCTGGTTTTTCTTCTGTAATTTGTGGAGCTATCTCATCTACTTTTGCACCACATTTATCACAAAAAATGGAACCATCTTTAATTTCATTTCCACATTTTGAACAATACATAAACTATCCTCCTATTTAATTACACCCAAATTATAACATCATAAAAATAAATAAAACAATAGTAGTAATTTTTAAGAAATTCAAGATAAAATCTATGTATTATTAAGTATTAATATTTATATTTTATTTTTAACAATAATATTTACAAAATATTTCACAAAGTCATATTTTGTTGAAGTTTAGCACTTTTAGGCAAAAAAATAAAGCTATTATTATTTCAATAATAACTTTATTTTATCTTTCATACATATTAACTATATATGTAATAAGTAGATCTAGTACTTCAAGTACTCTTAAATTTTCTATTGCAGTATGTTCATCTACATATTGTTTTCCTTTGCCTTTAAATTCTAGAAATTTGTTATAGTCTAGTGTAATAAATAGCATATCTTCTATTATTGCAAAGCTAAATATTTTGTTTATTTCTATATCAAAATCTAGAATTCTAGCCATAACAGCAGGAGATAAAACATTACGCACCTCTACTGCGCTTTTAGCATATACGTCATAAGTGATATCAAAATCCATATTAGGTATTTTAATAATATCTTCAAATGATGTATTTAATCCTTTACGTATTACTTTATAGTCAAATAGTGATTTAATTGGTAATCTTACATATGCAAACATACCCGAAACTTTTTCTTCAAGTTCCTTGTTTACTACCCCATCATCTTCTTCAATGCTTTCTTGGTAAATATTTACCCTAGAAATGTTAGCAACATAATTTGGTTGTCTAATTACTATAGTTCTGTCTACTTCTACTTTATCATACTCGTTAACTATTTGAGATTTTTCAAACTGTTCAACAACCTCTTCTTTTTTGTCCATGCATAGTACATCTTCAAATTTTTCATTTAATACAATTGGTATTATCTCTTTTTCGTACACTAAATTTTTATGTTTAAATGAATATGTTTTTAATACTAAAAAGACAATTATTAGAGCAATTGATACTCCAACTATTACAAAATTCTCAAGATATATTCCAAGAATTGAAGTGACAATAGGAAGTAAAACAATACTATTCATAAGCTTAAACTTTCCATTGTCTTTTTGAAAATTTGCTTTTTGTTCCGGTGTCAGCATCTTTTCAATTTTTTGATTTAGTTCCATATTTCCCCCTAAATATGCAAATCTTTTTTATGATTATACACCAAACAATAAATATTTTCTACTTTTTTAAAACAAATTTAATATTATTTGACAAAACGTAAATTAGTTTATATACTAGTATTATCTAAGAGGGGGAATTTGCATGGTTACAGGTCCTAGAATACCTCAAGATCTTGATGTATTGTTTGAACCTTTAGGCTATTTAAAATATTCAGATAAGATAGATAACTGTATGGTGGAAAACGAAGAAATAACCAATTTTGAACTAGATGAAGTAATACTTTCACATAGCCATTTTAAAAATGTTAAATTTATTGGTACTGTTTTACCTAAATGTGATATTGAAGATGTTATCTTTGAAAGATGTGACTTTACTGGAATAAATTTCGAAAAATCTACTTTTAAAAGAGTAGTTTTTAAAGATTGCAAATTAACAGGTGCGCTTCTTACATCATCTTATTTGGATAATGTATTATTTGAAACATGTCTTTTAAATGATATTGTACTAGATAATAGCTCAATGAACTATGTCGTATTTAAAGACTCTTCTTTAAGATATGCTAATTTTAGTGATGTAAAGCATAAAAATTTAGAATTTAGCAAAGTGGATTTAAGTTTTGCAAACTTAAGTGATACCAAACTTTCTGGTCTAGATTTAAGAGATTCAGAAATATCTGGTATTACAGTATATGCAAAAGATATTAAGGGAGTAATCCTTACTGGTGTACAAAGCTTAGCCTTTGTAAAACTATTAGGAATCGTGGTGAAAGAATAATGTCTAAAAAATATATCGGCGTTGAGCCAGTTAAAGAAAAAGAAAGAAAACCTAAAACTCGTTTTAGAACAAATAAACATAATAGCAAAGTGGATAACTTTATTCGCGAGAGTAAAGGCGAGTATAAAATTATAAAATATGTATTAATTATACTTTGTATTCTAGCATTAGTTTGGGTATTTAAACCTTTTGATTTTCTTATTCAAAAGCTAGAAGAAAAAAGAATTGCATATAATAGCCAATATTATAATGGAATTGATACTAAGATAGATATTAATGTGGATTTATCTAATCTTAGTAAAGCAAAAAGAAAAGGAGTAATGGATACTGTATTTTATGTATCAAACTATGATTATTATAAAAAATTACCTGGAAGTATAATATTGCCACTTCAAAATGGTCAAGTAGTTACTGCTTACAACTATTCTCATAGAGCCATTGATATCTTAGGATATAATGGACAAAATGTAGTTGCAGCCGCAAATGGCACTGTTAATAAAATAGGTTATGATGATAGATATGGCAATTATGTAATGATTAAACATTTTATAGAAAATCATGAACTATATACATACTATGGAAATCTTGGTAGTATTAACGTTGTAGAAGGTCAGAATGTTTCATCTGGACAATTAATTGGAACAATTACTACATCAGTTGAGGCATTAAAAAATGTTAGTGGTCAAACTTCTCACTTACATTTTTGTGTTAGAAGAAATACTAGCGATTTAAGTGGTATGGATCCATTATTATTAATATAAAAAAGTAGGGATGTATTTAAAAAATACATCCCTTTTCCCGTAGAGGTTGTTTTACTAAAAAAATTTATGTTCGTTTTCTAACTGTATTATACTATACTTTTTTCAAAAAATCAAGGACAGTTAGGTACTTTATTTTTAATTATGTAATATATTTGTTTATTTTATATTTATATTTCATATATAACATAAAAAATAAAATATTTTTAGTTATCATTATGTTATTAGAATAAATCGATATAAAAATACGGGATGTTAAGTCCCGTATCTTTTTTATCTAATTATTCTTCAACAGCTTCAGCTTGTTTTTGATCTCTTATTTCTACAAGTTTATCTTTTAATTCTTTTTCGATTTTTTGTAGTTCTATTTCAGCTTCACTACGTTGTTTAGCTCCTTCGTCATGTATTTTGATTAATGAATCTAGAGTTTCTATAATGTCGCTGTTTGTTTTCTTAAGAGTTTCAACATCAACAATAGCTTTTTCACTTTCAGCTGCAATTTCAATAGTGCCTTGTTTTAGATTTTCACTATTTTTCTTTAACATTTCATTAGTTATTTCAGTTACAGCTTGTTGAGTATTTAGAGCTGTTTTAGCATTTGCTAAACCTAAAGCAATAACAACTTGGTTTTTCCATAGTGGAATTGTGTTTGTTATTGATGATTGAATTTTTTCTACAAGTTCAGAATCATTGTTTTGAATCATTCTAATTTGTGGAGCCATTTGAATTGAGATAATTCTTGTTGTTTTTAAATCATATAGTTTTTTCTCAAATCTGTTGATAATAGCCATTAAATCGTTAACTTTTTGTGCATCGATTTGTTCACCACTTGCTTGAGCTTGTTCTTGTAGTTTTGGTAGTTCAACTTCTTTTAATTCTTGAAGTTTCTTTTCACCAGCTATAATGTATAAAGATATTTGTTTGAATGAGTCTAAGTTTTTATCATACATCTCATCAAAAATAGCTATATCTTTTAACATTTGAACTTTATGTCCTTCTAGTCTATTTTCAATTCTATCGATATTGTTGTTAACTTTATCATATTTTGCAAGAAGTTTTTCAACTCTTTTCTTTAGAGAACTAAATATTCCAAATAGTCCAGTTGGCTTGTTAACATCTGTTGCACTATCGAAATCTTTAATTTCTACTACTAGGTCAGTAAGAAGTTCTCCTACATCACCTGTATTTTTAGTTCTTACATTTGTTAATACTTCATCTGAAAATTTTGCAATTTCTTGTTGTGCACTAGCACCATATGCAAGAATTACAGATGTGTCTTTAACATCTACTTTTGAGATAAAATCATCTATAGCAGTTTTTTCTGCATCAGATAATTTTTCATAATTTAGTGAATTTTCTACTACTTCTTCACTAACTGCTTTGTGAGCTACTAGCTCATTTTCAATCTCAACTGTTGAGATTTCAGGTTTTACCTCTAATACTAAGTTTTCGTTTTCCATACTTATACATCCTCCTTTACTGTCCTAAGTATTCTATTAATCTATTATAGATATTTACTCTTAGTCCTGATACTGCAGTGTCAATAGATTGTGGTAATCCATTAACCCCTACACTACTTACATCATAGTTACCACCAGTTACACCTGTTCTGAAACCATATTTATTCCATGCAATTTGTTGAATATCTTTATCTGCAAATGCATTGAAATAATTATTACCATCTTCTGTTAAAGTTGCAATACAGTGTGAGTTCCAAATTGTTGGTACTGGATATAGTATTCTAATTTTATCTTTAACTTGTGCAAATCCATCTGGGTTAGAATTTGCTAAGTCAACAATACTTTTTTCATAATCTACAATCATTGGATAAGCTCCAACACCTGTTTTTAAGTATTTATCAAAAAGATCTGCTGGTGCAAAGCTCATGTATCCAGATTTTTCGTAGAATTGTTTTAGTTTTGGTAAGTTTTCTTCAATATTTGCCTCATTAACTTCACCACCACACATTATAGATAGTAATAATCCATAATATGTAGCACCTGGTGAAGATTTAACTGGATCTGTTGAATTAATATTTATAGAACCATATAAAGTATTAAGTCCTATATCTTTCCA
>JAEEGL015364487.1_pt1 | contig 12894 bp, 10 predicted proteins | sample 9134231 | NCBI WGS metagenome assembly JAEEGL01 (sample SAMN16246548, study PRJNA631951) | gut metagenome | biome: gut microbiome; feature: rumen; material: fiber-attached | host: Bos | place: Iran: Karaj | collected 2018-10
AGATTCAAACGATAGCGCGGCCAGCTGCCGTTCAGGGTGTGGGTGAGCGCCTCCGTTTTCAGCTGGCAGCAGCATTCCACACGGGAGCAGTTGCCGTCCGGGAAAGTACGTTTGGCGTCCAGCGCCTCCCGGTTTTCGCCGTAGATCATATAAAGGCCGTATTCCTTTGCCAGACGGTCCCGGTATTCGATCATTTCCGGGATCTTGAAATGGGTATCGATATGCACCAGCGGGAAGGGCACGTGCCCGTAAAAAGCCTTCCTGGCCAACCAGAGCAGAACGGTCGAATCTTTGCCGATCGACCAGAGCATGCACAGCTTGTCAAAGGCGGCATACGCCTCCCGCAGCAAGTGGACGCTTTTGCTCTCCAGCTTATCAAGATGATCCATGTCGTCCTCCGTTAATCCTGCATTTCATAACCATAATGCTTGAAATAGAAGCCCAGGCGGGCGTTGATCTTTTGCCGCAGCCGTTCACTCAGTTCAAAGTGGTTCCGCACATAACCCTTCTGGCTGTCGATATAGGCCTGGAAATACGGCAGGGCCTTGTCAAAGCCATCCATACCCAGCGTTTCGTATACCATCTTTAAATATTTCGCCGGCTCTTTGACAAAATCCTCGTAGCGTAGCTCAACAAAATGCTGCGGAGCAAAATCCTTCTGCATAGCGAACAGTTCCTGATACATCCGCTCGAAGATGGAAAGAATAGTGTCCTCCAGCATCACCTCGAAGTCCCCGTCCGGCAGCCGGGAAAGGCGCAGGAGATCCATCTGCTTTTTGAACATATGGATGGTCGACATGACAGTGACGTAAGGGTCGCGGTAAATGTTCAGGAAGCGTGCGTCCGGATAAAGCTCCATCAGCTCCTTGATGTGCGCCGTGTTGTCCGGGCTTTTCAGCAGAAGCTGCTTGCCGTGATAAATATAGGTCAGCTTGCGCAGCACATAAGAATACGAGCGCTGCCAGCTGCGTTTTTCCCGCTCCGGCAGGTCGCCGACGAAAGCGCCCGGCAAATAGCGGAGATAATTGCGCGGGAAGGCGATCATGTGGATGATGGAATAGGGCGAGATGGTCGCCACGCCGAAGGTCTCTTCGACGGGGAGATCCAGGCGGTATTCCATATTGTCCATCGGCCGCGCGCTCTTCAGCGCTTCCGATTCCGCCGAACGCAGAAAGCGTCCCAGCAGCAGGCAGTTGGAGATGGTAACGGTATTCAGCGGATCCGCCCAGCCGAACTGCGGATCGCGTGACAGCAGATTCTGCAGATAGGTGGTGCCGGTGCGCCAGTGCCCGATGATGAAGAGCGGGTCTTTTTTGATCTCCGTCTTGCGGATGCGTTTGCCGTAGATCAGATTTTCCGCCAGCACAAAAGGAGAGAGCAAAAGAGAGGCGCCGCTGATATACAGCGCCTGCGGAATATTTGCTCCCACGGAAAAACGGTTCTGCACGAGCAGGCGCACCCAGTTGTCCAGGCGGCAGCCCATGAGATAGTGCCCGTTATAAAAGATCTTTTTGCCTTTTGTTTTTTCCATGTGTGATCAGACGTGCCTTTCTACGTAGTCTACCAGCTTGCCCACCGTTGTCACCTGCATCAGCACATCTTCCGGGATCTCCGAAAGACCGAATTCTTCTTCCAGCCGCATCGTCAGCTCCACGAAGTCCAAAGAATCCGCCTTCAGGTCCTCCACAAAGTTGGTGTCCCGGGAGATCTCTTCCGGCTTCAATTCAAACTGCGCGCAGATGAGTTCACAGATTCGCTCATAATACATCAGGATTCCCTCTTTTCACCTAGTTTCATTCAGTATAGCCCGCTATCGTGAACCCAACGAAAACTAAATATAAACTGAATATGAACGAAAAACGCACCCGGGCAGAAGCAAACAAAAAAAGGGGTGAAGTTACCTTCACCCCCAAGCATCAAGCGAAACCCCGCAAATGCCGTGTCAGTCAATGGTTTTAATCCTGCACCAGGCAGGTGGGTGCCCTCCTGCTGCTTCTTGTTTCCTCAGCCGGGCGGCAGAGGCCTACATCCACAGACAGAGCAAGGCTCCCTTGAAAAGTTTGTTGGAAAAAAACATATCGACCGATCACGCACACCGCAGGGATCTTCTCTGTGGCCTTATTTTAACACAATAAGTCTGCAGATATCAAGAGGATTCCTCTGCAAAGCGCGCCAATTTCCGCCAACTATTTGTTGGGCAGCACAGTGGAACGGATGTGCAGTTCGCGCAGCTGTTTTTCGTCCACGGTGTTCGGGCAGTTGGTGTAAAGTTCGCTGGCGTTCTGCGTCTTCGGGAAAGCAATGACGTCGCGGATGCTGTCACGGTTGCCCATCAGCATCAGCATACGGTCCAGGCCGAAGGCCAGACCGCCGTGCGGCGGCGTGCCGTAGTCAAAGGCCGTCATCAGATAGCCGAATTTTTCCTTGGCTTCTTCGTCGGAAAGACCCAGCTTCTGGAACATCAGCGCCTGCACGTCGTGCTGGTGGATACGGATACTGCCGCCGCCCAGTTCCACACCGTTCAGGACCATGTCGTAAGCCTTGGCGCAAACACGGCCGGGATCACTGCTCAGATACTGCAGGTCTTCGTCGCGCGGCGAAGTGAAGGGATGGTGCATCGCTTCAAAACGCTTTTCTTCTTCATTGTATTCAAAGAGCGGGAAATCCGTTACCCAGCAGAAACGGAAGACCTTCGGGTCGATCAGCCCTTCGCGGCGGGCGATCTCCTGGCGCAGGTGGCCCAGGCTGTCCGCGACGATGGACGGCTTGTCGGCAACAAAGAGGAGCAGGTCGCCCGGTTTCGCTTCCAGGCGTTCCACGATGGCGGTCAGTTCTTCCGGCGAGAAGAATTTCACGACAGAAGAGCGCGGGCCGTTTTCATCCATGATCATCCAGGCAAGGCCTTTGGCGCCGTAGATGCCAGCGTAAGCGGTCAGCTCGTCGATCTCCTTGCGGGAATACTTGCCGCAGCCGTTGGCGTTGATCGCCTTCACTTGGCCGCCGGCAGCAACTACGCTGGTGAAGACCTTAAAGCCGCAGTCGGCGACGATGTCGCTCAGGTCTTTCAGCTCGATGCCGAAGCGGAGATCCGGCTTGTCGGAGCCGTAACGGCTCATCGCTTCGTGATAAGGCATCCTCTGCATGGGCAGCTGCACGTCCACATCCAGGATCTTTTTGAAGACATGCGCCACCATTCTTTCCGCCACGTCCATCACGTCGTCCGCTTCCACAAAGGACATTTCCATATCCATCTGCGTGAATTCCGGCTGACGGTCGGCACGCAGATCTTCATCACGGAAGCAGCGGGCGATCTGGAAATAACGTTCCATGCCGGCCACCATCAGCGTCTGCTTATAAAGCTGCGGGGACTGCGGCAGAGCAAAGAACTTGCCGGGCTGCACACGGCTGGGCACCAGATAGTCGCGGGCGCCTTCCGGCGTGCTGCGGCAAAGGACCGGCGTTTCGATCTCCAGAAAATCGTTCTGATCCATGAATTCCCGGATGGCCATGCTGGTCTTGTGCCGCATGATCATCGCTTCCTGCATATAAGGACGGCGCAGGTCGAGATAGCGATAGCGCAGGCGGACCATTTCGTCCGCTTCGCTCTTGTCGTCAATGAAGAAAGGCGGCGTCTTGGATCTGTTCAGGATCTTCAGTTCCTTGGCATATACTTCGATCTCACCGGTGTCCATGTTCGGGTTGACGGTATCCGCGTCACGTGCTTCCACCACGCCTTTGATGGCGATAACGAATTCCGAACGCAATGATTCCGCCATGTGGAAATACTCGCCCAGCTCGGGCGTAAAGACCACCTGCACCAGACCGGAGCGGTCGCGCAGATCCGCAAAGATCAGGCCGCCGTGGTCGCGCTGGCGCTGCACCCAACCCATCAGCGTCACTTCTTTTCCGACGTCAGACTTACGCAGCTTGCCGCCGCCAATGCTCTTTTTCCAACCGTTCAGTGCTTCACTCATCTTTTTCCTCCGTTCCCCAGGGCGCTAGCGCACCTGAATATATTCCATGATCCGATCCAACGCCACTTCCTGCTGTGTGGAATTGCGCATATCGCGCAGCTGTACCGCACCGCGGGCCAGCTCTTCCCCGCCCAGGATCACCGTATAAGCAGCGTTGAATTTGTTCGCATATTTCATCTGCGCCTTCAGGCTGCGGCCCATGCAGTCCTTTTCCGCCCGCAGACCGGCGGCACGCAGGCGATACAGCAGCTGAAAAGCCGCTTCTTCCGCCTCATCGCCAAGATAGGAAACGAAAACATCCGTTTCCTGCGGCAGGGAGAGCTCGATGCCCTGCGTCTGCAGAGCAGTGAAGATGCGCTCCATGCCCAGCGCGAACCCGACGCCGGGGATGGGCTCGCCGCCCAGCTCCGCAATGAGCCCGTCATAACGGCCGCCGCCGCAGATGGCGCTCTGCGAGCCGATGGCAGGCACCGTGATCTCAAAAGCCGTTTTCGTGTAGTAATCCAAGCCACGCACCAGGCGTTCATCGATCTCATACTGGATGCCGGCCAGGTCCAGATAGCGTTTCACTTTTTCGAAATGCTCGCGGCATTCGTCGCAGAGGCAGTCCATCGTGGTGGGCGCGCCCTGGCTGATCTCCTGGCAGACCGGGCTCTTGCAGTCCAGGATGCGCATAGGATTGCGTTCAAAGCGGCTCTGGCAGGAAGCGCAGAGCTCGCCCAGGCGCGGCCGCAGGAAGTCCTGCAGCTTTTCCCGGTGCGCCGGACGGCATTTCGGACAGCCGACACTGTTCAGATGCACCTGCAGCCCCTGCATGCCCAGCTCGCGATAGAACTGCCAGGCCAGGCTGATGACCTCCGCATCCGCCGCCGGCGAATGGCTGCCGAAGCACTCGATACCGAACTGATGGAACTGGCGGAAACGACCTGCCTGCGGACGTTCATAGCGGAACATCGGCCCCATATAATAAAGCTTGACCGGCTGCGCCGCCCCCATCAGCTTGTTTTCCAGATAAGCGCGGGCAGCACCGGCCGTGCCTTCCGGCCGCAGCGTCAGTTCCCGGCCCCCCTTGTCCTGGAATGAATACATTTCTTTTTCCACGATGTCCGTGGTATCGCCCACGCCGCGCTGAAAGAGCGCCGTATCTTCAAAGATCGGCGTGCGGACCTCCTGATAACCGAAACGGGCGCAAAGATCACGCAGCTTTGCTTCCACAAAATGCCACTTTTCCACCTCTCCCGGCAGAAAGTCGTTCGTTCCACGCATACGTTTGATTTCCATCTCTTGCCTCCTTCCCGGCGGCAAACAAAAAACCCATCCCAGACAAAGGGACGGGTTTTGCCCGTGGTGCCACCCTAATTAGACCAAAGGTCTCGCTCTGACCGGATAACGGACGGCGCCGGGCCGAAGCCAGCTCCCGGGTGTTCCCTCCCCGAAACGCACCGAAAACGCTTTCAGTCACGGCGTTTTCTCCCTGCAGGCGCGCCATTTTCAGGCAAAGTCCCGTTCAACGCTTTTTCTTAAACTCTTATCTATCATAAATAAAAAACAGCATTTTGTCAATTGTCATATAAGCAATTCACAAAGGGATTGCGCGCTTTTTCCACGCTCAGGCGGCTGGGACGGTCGTGCCCGGGCAGGATGCTGTAATCCCCCTCCAGCGTGTAAAGCTTCTCTTTGATGGAGCGGATAAGGGCGTCAAAATCACCGCCCGGCAGATCCGTACGGCCGATGGAAAGACAAAAGAGCGTATCGCCGGTGAAGATGACCTCCTTGCCCAAAAGGCAGATGCCGCCCGGCGTGTGCCCCGGCGTGTGCAGCACCGTCAGCTGCTCCTTGCCGAACTCGATGCGGTCCCCGTCTTTGAGCAGGCGGGTCGCCTGACCGCCGTCCGCGTCCCCGGCGCAAAAAGCCGCGATGTTGCGGATGGGATCGGAAAGGGCCGGCGCGTCCAGCTCATGGATGAGGATGGGCACAGGCAGCTCTTCCTGGATATGGCGATTGGCGCCGATATGGTCCCAATGCGCATGCGTATTGATGATGGCGACCAGCTTCGCGCCCCGCTTGCGGATCAGCGAGAGGATGCGCCCGGACTCCGCCCCCGGGTCGATCAAAACGGCTTCATTCGTCTCATCACAGCCGGCGATATAGCAATTTGTCCCCAAAGAGCCCACTTCCAGATGTTCGATCCACATAGTCCTGCCTCCCATCCCGCTTTTCCTCAAAAGGTCTTTTTGCTGTCCAGAAGCAGCGTCACCGGCCCGTCGTTGGCGATATCCACCAGCATATCCGCCTGAAAGACGCCGCACTGCGGCGACAGGCCCAGCCGCTTCAGTTCCGCCTTGAATTTTTCATAAAGCGGCACAGCCAGCTCCGGCGGCGCTGCCGCCGAGAAGCCCGGCCGCCGTCCGTGCCGACAGTCGCCGAAAAGCGTGAACTGACTGACCAAGAGCAGCTCGCCGCCGATATCCAGGACAGAGCGGTTCATTTTGCCCGCCTCGTCTTCAAAAATACGCAGATTGACGATCTTGTCCGCCAGCCAGCGCACGTCCTCCTCCCCGTCTTCCGGACCAACGCCCAGCAGCACGTTCAGCCCTTTGCTGATCCGCGCCACTTCCTGTCCGTCGATCGTCACGGCACTGCTTTTCACCCGTTGCACCACTGCCCGCATCTGTTTGCTCCCTTCGCCGCAGCTTATCCCCGCGTGCTTCTTCCCGCCACGCGGCGTACATCCGTCACATCGCGCAGGCGGCGCAGCTTGTTCATGATGTATTCCATCTGACCAAGGCTTTTCACTTCGATCTTGACGTTGATCATATTGATGCCCTTTTTGTTCACACCCGTACGCATGGCCCGGATGGGCGTTTTGGTATCGGAAATGGTATTCATCACGTCGATGAGGATGCGCGGGCGGTCCAGCGCCTGCACTTCGATCTCCGCCTGGAAAACGCCGCGGTCCTCCTCCGCCCAGGAGACCGCCACCAGGCGGCCCGGCTCGTGCTGGCGGTAATAGGCAGCATTGGGGCAATCCTGCCGGTGGACGGAAACGCCGCGGCCGCGGGTGATGTAGCCGATGATATCGTCACCGCGCAGCGGGTTGCAGCAGCGGGCAAAGCGCACTGCCAACCCGTCCATACCGTCGATAATGACACCGCTGCCATGTTCGCTCTGTTTTTTCTCCTGCACGGGCCGCAGCACAGGCTCCGGCGTTTTTTCCGGCAGCAGTCGCTTCAGCACATTGGCGGCCAGGACCGCCCCGCTGCCGATCTGCTCACAAAGCTCCTCGAGCGAGGCGCAGCGGTTTTCCCGCAGGAAGGCTTCCCAGCCTTCCGCCTTCTGCAGCTGCGCCAGCGTACAGCCCTGTTTGCGGCATTCCACCGTCAGAAGATCGTGCCCCTTCTGCTGGTTGTCTTCCGCCTGTTCCCGCTTGAACCACTGCCGCACCTTGGCCTTTGCCTGCGAGGTCTTCAGTATCTTCAGCCAGTCCATGCTGGGGCCGCTGCCTTTGGCAGTGAGGATCTCCACGATGTCCCCGTTTGCCAGCTGATAGTCCAGCGGCGTGATGTGCCGGTTCACTTTGGCGCCCACACACTGGTGCCCCACGTCCGTATGGACGCGATAGGCAAAATCGATGGGCGTGGAGCCGGCCGGCAGCTGGATCACGTCTCCCTTGGGGGTAAAGACATAGACGTTGTCGTCAAAAAGGTCCGTCTTCACCTGCTCCATGAATTCGCCGGCGTCCCGCAGGTCCTTCTGCCAATCCAGCATCTGCCGCAGCCAGCTCATCTTGGCGTCAAAATCCTTGTCGCCGCTGGTGCCTTCCTTATAGCGCCAGTGAGCGGCGATCCCATATTCCGCCAGCCAATGCATCTCGTGCGTGCGGATCTGGATCTCAAACGGACTGCCGTTGGGCCCGATCACCGTCGTGTGGATGGACTGATACATATTGTCCTTCGGCATGGCGATATAATCCTTGAAGCGGCCCGGGATAGGCTTCCAGATGGTATGGATGACGCCAAGCACGCCGTAGCAGTCGCGTACGTCGTCCACAATGGCACGCACGGCATTCAGGTCGAAGATCTCCGAAAGCTCTTTCTTCTGCTTCTTCATTTTGTTGTAAATGCTGTAATAGCTCTTCGGCCGGCCGGAGAGCTCCGCCCGGATGCCCATCTGCTGCAGGCGGGCATCCAGCGTAGCGATGATCTCCTGGATATAAGCCTCCCTTTCCTTCATTTCCATGGAAATGGCGTTGACCAGATCGTTGTATTTCTCCGGTTCCAGATAACGCAGGGAGAGGTCTTCCAGCTCGTTTTTGATCTTGCTGATGCCCAGGCGATGAGCCAGCGGCGCAAAGATATCCACCGTTTCCTGGGCGATCTCCTGCTGGCGCAGCTGGGAATGATGCCCGGAGAGCGTGCGCATGTTGTGCAGGCGGTCTGCCAGCTTGATCAGGATGATGCGGATGTCTTTCGCCATATAAAGGAACATCTTGCGCAGGTTCTCCGCCTGCTGCTCCATTTTACAATGATATTCCAGGCGGGAGAGCTTGGTCACCCCGTCCACCAGGAGCGCCACGTCCTCACCAAAGTGATTGCGGACGTATTCCAGGGAATAGCCCGTATCTTCCACCACATCGTGCAGAAATGCCGCAGCAATACTTTTATCGTCCAGCTGCAGCTGCACCAGGATCTCCGCCACGGCATAGGGGTGTGTGATGTAAGGATCGCCGCTGTCCCGCTTCTGATCGGCATGCGCATCCAAAGCCAGCAGAAAAGCGCGGCGGACCAGGTCTTCGTCGCAGGCAGGATTATAGCTTTTGATTTTCTCGATCAGTTCTTCGATATTCGGGACCATGGCGTGCTCCTTTCCGCTCTGCCGGGAAAAAAGCAGGGCCCTCCCGGCTCAGGCGGGAGAGCCCTGTGTTCATGACGCAATACTGCGTTTATCTCTTATGCATGCCCTTCAGACGATCCAGCTCTTCCAGCAGATGATCGTTCAGGACACGGATATAGGTGCCTTTCATGCCCAGCGAGCGCACTTCGATGACGCCGGCACTTTCCAGCTTGCGCAGGGCGTTGACGATGACCGAGCGGGTGATCCCCACTTTGTCTGCGATCTTGCTGGCCACCAACAGGCCGTGCGTATCGTCCAGCTCTTCAAAAATATGCTCCACGGCTTCCAGCTCGGAATACGAAAGGCTGTCGAAGGCGATGCTGATCACGGCCTTCTGCCGTGCCACTTCTTCCACCTTTTCCACCTTGGAACGCAGGATCTCCATGCCGATAACGGTAACGCCGTATTCCGCCAGGATGAGGTCGCTGTAATCGAACTCATTCACCTTGGCCAGGACCAGCGTGCCCAGGCGCTGCCCGCCGCCAACGATGGGAATGACCGAAACGAACATGTTTTCCTGCCCGCAGGAAAGCTCCGGATTGAAGGAGCAGGTCTTGCCGCGGATGAGGTTGATGGTGGATTCCGACCGGCTGAGCAGGTCTTCATTATAACCAGAGGGGAAATGCGTATCATTTTTGACGATATCCGCCATGATACCGCATTCAAAACCATCCATGAAAGAATAGCCAAGCACCTTGCCTTTCTTTCCAAGAATGTATACGTTGGACTCGATCGTCTTGCTTAGTGTTGCAGCCATTTCCGCAAAGCTGATCGGATGACCGGCAGATTTCTGAATGATCTTGTTGATTCTTCTCGTTCTTTCCAGCAGTTGTTTCAATTCGATCCACTCCTTGCGTGCTCGCACGAAATTAGTCCAAACTATCCCTATGTTTATATCATACCATAAATTTTTCATTATTCAACAAATTATTTGTAAATTTCAAAAAAAAGCAGGGGCGCTAAACATAGCGTCCCCTGTTTTGGGAATTTTCATAATTGTTTCCGGCTCGTATGGGTTATTTTCTCATGAAAGCCGGGATATCCACGTCGTCGATGCCGACGGGAGCGAAAGGAGACTGATGATCGCCGGCCTGAGCAGAAGCCGTCGACGTTTTCGCCGCAGTGGCCGTGCCTTCCGGCGCCGCCTGCGTTTTCACCCCGTCAAAGCCGGTGGCGATGACGGTCACGCGGATGCCGTCTTCCAGCGATTCGTCGATGCCGGCACCGAAGATGATGTTCGCATCCGGATCAGCCGCTTCCTGGATGAAGCCGGCCGCTTCGTTGATCTCCAGCAGGCCCATGCCGGCGCCGCCGGTGATGTTCAGCAGGATGCCCTTGGCGCCCTGGATGGAGGTTTCCAGCAGGTTGCTGGAGACCGCGATCTTCGCCGCATCCAGCGCCTTGTTTTCGCCGGTGGCAAAACCGATGCCCATCAGGGCGGAACCAGCGTCCTTCATGATGGTCTTCACATCAGCGAAATCCAGGTTGATCAGCGCCGGTTTGGAGATCAGGTCCGAAATGCCCTGAACGCCCTGGCGCAGCACATCGTCCGCGATGGAGAATGCTTCGTTGATGGTCGTCTTTTTATCCACGACCTGCAGCAGCTTGTCGTTGGGGATAACGATCAGCGTGTCTACTTTGTCCTTCAGTGAGGCGATCCCCATCTCTGCCTGCTGGGCGCGTTTGCGGCCTTCAAAGGTGAAAGGCTTGGTCACCACGCCGATGGTCAGCGCGCCGGCTTCGCGGGCGATCTCCGCCACGATGGGCGCAGCGCCTGTGCCCGTGCCGCCGCCCATGCCGGCGGTAATAAAGACCATGTCCGCATCAGACAAAGCACGGGAAACTTCCTCGCGGCTCTCTTCCGCCGCCTTTTTGCCGATCTCCGGATTGGAGCCGGCCCCCAGACCCTTTGTCAGCTTGTTGCCGATCTGCACGATCGTTTCCGCATTGGAATGGCTCAAGGCCTGCGAATCTGTATTGACACTGACAAAATCCACGCCGCCGAGCTGTGAAGCGATCATACGGTTTACCGCATTGTTACCACCGCCGCCGACACCGATGACTTTGATTTTGGCAAAATTCTCATTCGCGGCATCTTCGAAAAGCATCATGCATATGCCCCCTGACTCGTGTAGAATAAGCTATCTATTTGCTTTCTACACATTTTTCTCTTTCCCTGCTCAAATAACGGCAAAATTACGAAAAATCTTCCCTGTTCCAGCCATTATTTATAAGAAACGACCGGTTTCGCGACCACGCTGACGTCAAGATAAGCAAGTTTTCCCGCCGTTATGTAGTTTTCCTGCTGTGCACAGATGTCCAGGATCAACTGGCTCTTCTCCGCCGCATCGGAAGCATCGCCAAAGCGCACCTGCACCCCGTTCTGCATATACAGCAAAATGTTCTGCGGCTGTGCCACATTCAATTCAGAAAGCGCGCCGATGGCATTTTCCGGCATTTCCGCCAGCAGGCCCAGCGCCGTCTTCAGAGAAGCCGCAGAAAGGGTGTCCCCCGTATAGATCTCATCCGGCAAGTCGCCGACACCGCTGATGACCGGCTTGTCCAATTTGCCTACCACGCGTTCGATGCGCAGAACGCAGCCGTTGCCGTCCACCAGATAATACGCATTCTTTGCCTGTACATAAGCGCTGGACTGCCGCTCCTGCACACGGATCTGCAAACGGCCCGGCAGGCGCCTGTCCACATGGACGTCCTCCACCAGGACTTCCATCCGGATGATGTATTTGGCCAGAGCGATGTCCTCCGCGAAGATGTTCCGCCCCACGGTCAGCCCGGAAATATCCTTGATGTATTCCGCATCCAGCTGCTGCGTACCCTCCACGCTGATCTCCGTCACATCAAAGACCGGCGAGCGGGCAAAGGCAAAACCGCCGGAAAAGGTCAGCATGCAAAGCAGGACCATCAGTATCCAGCGCAGGCTGCCGTAACGACGGCGTTTCCATTTTTTCTCTGTTTTTTCGTTTTCCTGTACTTCGTTTTCCAGGTCCTGTTCCGGCATCTGCTTCACTCCCTGTTTTGATTATAGCAGACAAACGGACGAAAAACCATAAGCATATTCCAACAAATACCGCCCGGAAAACAAAAAATCCGGTTTTCAGGCACGATCATCCTCACGATACACATGCGCGCCCAGCGCCGCCAGCTTTTTTTCCGGGCTTTCATAGCCCCGGGCGATGTATTCGCCGCCGGAGAGCAGCGTGCGCCCGGAAGCGGCCAGCCCTGCCAGCAAGAGCGCTGCGCCCGCCCGCAGATCGCTCGCCTCCACCGGCACACCGGAAAGTGCCCGCCGGCCGCAGACCACCGCCGTACGTCCTGCCATGCGGATGTCCGCACCCATTCGGCAAAGCTCCGCCGCATGTCGGAAGCGGTTCTCGAACACCGTCTCCTGGATGAGCGAGCTCCCCTCCGCCTGCGTCAGCAAAGCCATGAACTGTGGCTGCAGATCGGTGGGGAAGCCGGGATACGGCATGGTTCGGATATCCGTCGCCCGCAAACGGGCAGGGGCCTGGACGTGCAAAGCATTCTTTTCTTCCTGCAGGATCACGCCCATCTCCCGCAGCTTGCCGAGCGGCGCCGCCAGATGCCCGGGCAAGACCCCTCGCAGATAAACATCACCGCCGCTGATGGCCGCAGCGGCCAGATAGGTGCCCGCTTCGATGCGGTCCCCCATCACGCGGTGTTCAGCGGCATGCAAACGGCACACGCCCTCCACCAGGACGGTATCCGTGCCCGCGCCATGCACACGAGCCCCCATTTTATTGAGAAAAGCAGCCAGATCCACCAGCTCCGGTTCCGCCGCCGCATTGCGCAGCAGCGTTTTCCCTTCCGCCAACGTCGCCGCCATCATCACATTCTCCGTCGCACCCACGCTGGGAAAATCCAGGCAAAGCTCCGCCCCGTGCAGGCGTCCGCACTCCGCCTCGATCCAGCCGCCCACTTCCCGCAGCCGGGCGCCCATCTGTTCCAACGCCCACAGATGATAATCCATGGGGCGGGCGCCGATGGC
>JAEEGL016974219.1_pt1 | contig 12894 bp, 13 predicted proteins | sample 9134231 | NCBI WGS metagenome assembly JAEEGL01 (sample SAMN16246548, study PRJNA631951) | gut metagenome | biome: gut microbiome; feature: rumen; material: fiber-attached | host: Bos | place: Iran: Karaj | collected 2018-10
AACAACTGACTTCTGAAGATCGATGATGTGGATACCATTTCTCTCTGTGAAGATGTAAGGAGCCATCTTAGGGTTCCATCTTCTTGTCTGGTGTCCGAAATGTACACCTGCTTCAAGTAACTGTTTCATAGATACAACGCTCATGTTATTACCTCCATTTGGTTAATCTTCCGCATATCTTTGCCTTGTGACCCGAAGGGGCGTTATTTCCTTCGGAAGGTTCACATCCTATCTTCAAATCTGAAAGACACCGGATGAAAAGTGGATATGCGTGTTTATTTGTGACTCTGTGAAAAAATGGCACTAAAAAAGCCCATAAACTCACAGCTTCAATAGAATACCATGATTTTGGGCTTTTGACAAGACATTATTTTGTTATAATCCTTGCTATCTCTTCAAAAGATGCTCCTTTTGGTATCTGCTTGGTACCTGATCTGATCTTTCTGTCGAGACCTGCATTAACGAGATAATTGTTAAATGCAACTCCATCATCTATAATTCCTGCTTCTCTTATGATTCTGGCACAGGTATCTGATTCGCTACCGCCCGGGATAACAACCACAACATAATTAACATCAGATGATGCAGGCTGAGCTTCAGCAGTTTCTACAGCTTCATTGGTCTGAGGCGCTGTAGATTCAGTCTCTGCAGGAGCTGCTTCTGTAGTAGCTGCTTCTGATGAAGTGTCAGTGCTTGTAGAAGCATCGGCAGCTTCACTTTCGGGAGTTTCTGCTTCACTTTCTGTTTTAGGTGATTCGTTTTCTGCAACTTCTACATCAACAGATTTAGAAGCTGATGAGCTGCTCTCTACCGTTTCCGTGGATGCTGCCCCCGCTGCGTCGTCACCCGCGAGTGCAATATCCGGCTCGGCTTCAACGCTTTCGCTGCTTTCGCCAAGGTTGCTGCTCTCTTTCTCTTCTTCAACCACTTCCGGAACTGATTCACCTGTTTCAGACTCCCCTTGGTTGATTTCTTCAGATATTTCTTCTCCCTGCGTATCCAATTCCGTATCGGATGAAGTTGAATCACTTTCAGCAATCTCCTCTGTTAATCTGGCGGATTCTGAATACTGGGATAATGTATCCTCCGCTTCTACCATTCCAAGCTGTTTTGCTCTTCTTATTACTTCTTCATCACTTATCTTTGATGAAGAACCGGAAAGAGCAACTCCCATAATAATGGCTGTGAGTAAGACTCCTACACCCATTCCCCGTAAATAATACTTAAGCTTCATACTCTAGACTAATGCTCCTCACATAATAGAACTTCTATTCTTTTTATGCTTGCCGGCAAGATCAATAACAAGCTTAACCTCGCCAATACCAAGCTTTAATTCACGTGCTATAACAACTGCAGATTTTCCTGCCTTGTGCATATCAAGTATTCTCTGATTCCTTGATGCAGGATCTCCCGGCATAAGCTGCGGCTGTGCTTCAGCTGCTTCTGCCTTTTTCCTTGAGGCATCTGAAATGGAAACAACCTTTGCTCCGGAAATATCCTCTGCAGCATCTGCTTCAGGAATCTCCGGCATTTCGGTTACATCTCCTGCAGGAGCTTCCTGGCTGTATTCCGGAGTTTCATTAACTGTTTCAGTAATGTCATGCTCATATTCTGTATTAGCTACTTCTGATACAGGAGCATCCTCAGTTTCTGCAAAGGTATTCTCAGGTGTAATTATGTTACCGGGTTCTGAACCTATAACCTTATTCTGAGTCTTCTTCGCAGCTGCACTGTCTGCTCTGTCCAAAATATCAACAAGTGATGAAAACTGTTTGGTCTCTTCCTTATTCTCAGGCTCAACTATAGTTTCATCAGAGTCATCTTCATCAAAATATTCAAATTCTTCATTAGAAGTATTTTTATTGGAAACATCTTCTCTGATTACAGGATCATAATCAGGTGTCTTGTGAAGTACAGGCTCAGATACAGCATGCTCGAAAGCCACAGTCTCAGGTACAACTACATTAGGTGTACTCTCTACGCGCATCGCAGCTTCCTTTGCAGCTCTTGCAGCCTCTTCTGCCTGCTCGGCGGTAAGTACAGCTTCTTTTGCAGTCTGCTTAACCTCTTTTGCAGCACGATTAACCTCAGAAACAGTGTTCTTGAGGTTCTTATGCTTATCATTAAGCATGTCATACATAAACATTACTTCATCATGATTCTTATGGATATCGTTCATGACAGTATCTGAATACTCACTTATCGCGGACATTTTCTCATTGGTAACTCTGTCCATTGCACGCTCAGCCTTATTGATGGCTTCCTCTGTGCATTCATCAAGCATCTCGTCAATCTGCCCCTGTGAATTACGAATTGCTTTTCTGACAAGATCATTGATCTTGGCTTCAGCCAGCTCGCTGTCCACCTCATTCAGCGCAGAGTTGTTCGGTATCAGATACCCTAATATTACCGCCAGGATTCCGACGATGATTAAAATAATTTCTGTAACACTTATCATAATATCCCCACTAGAAACCGTGTACCCTTCTCCCAAAAAGATACAAATATAAAAGTATTATAAAGTGTTCAGATTTTGAAGTCAAACCCTGAGGAAATATGCATATCAAGAGGCCTTCCATCGGGCCCTATTAAGGTCTCGGAAAGCTTTTCTATATCTTCCTTGGTATGCTCCCTCTTTTTCTTTTCCCCCTTGCCGCCATTTCCGCTGTACTCATTTTTGCCTTTTTCCTTGGCATCAAATTTTTCCTGCTTATTCTGATCGGCATTTTCTTTTTCATTTACAGAGTTAGCTTTTTGATCAACTTCCTTGTCAAACTGAGTCTGGAAGGTGTTCTGATTTGTCATAGCCCGATTGTCTTCATTTGCTTTTATCTGCGCTATGTCATTTGTTCTGGCTATCGCCCCCTGAAAATCTATTCTTCCTATCGACATAGTTGCCTCCCTTCGCTTCTAACATCCCCTTTCTTACATAATTTATCGGCTACCTGAACCTTCTAGATTAGATAGCGCCTGTCTTTACGTAACCATCTCTCAGTTCAAACCTGCAATACTGCGACTGTGTCTTAAGTGTTGTGGTCTGATCCCCGATCTGAATAGTGGTTCCGGGATATGCTGTTCCTTCTACTATAACATAAGCATCCTTCGATTCAGCCAGCTTTTGCTGAATTTCTGCAAGCTCAGCATTATTTTTTTCAAGCTGTGATGTGAGCACCTTATGCATAGTCATCATCTGCTGTGCCTGTCTTGTCTGCTCGGGAGTAAGAGTCGCACCTGAGCGAAGTCTTTTCGTGATCGCATCGATAGTAGGAGTAATTGCTTCAAGTCGTTTTTGAGAATCTGCTATAGCCTTTGTAAGTTCCCTTAGTCTTAACTTGATGCTGGGATCCGCACCCACTTCAATAAGCGTACTTGCTCCCATTTCACTTCCAAGTACCTTGGCGATGATCCTGTCAGTAGCTGTGCATCTTCCACCTGCAATAAAACCTCGTTTTCCGGAAACCCTTATCTCTGTTCCCGATGAAACCGTTGAATGCATAATGCTCTCACTGGTAATAGACCCCTTTGCATTTACCCTGGCATTTTCAATGAACTTCGTTACGATATTTCCGCCGGCAGATATGTCGCCCTTGGACATTCCATTTATTCCTCTTTCGAGGATGATATCATTGCCTGCCTTTAAGCTGGCACCTTCAACCACACCTTTAACGATTATGTTAGCACCTGCTTTAACAGAAAAACCTGTCGCAACGGTTCCCTTAACTTCAACGCTGCCGTCATAGTTTATATTTCCTGTTGAAACATCAATGTTATCAAACTGTATTACGTTGCTGACAGTAACCTTTCCTTCTTTCAAGGTTACATGCCCGTCAGCATCGGCATAAAGAACAAGGCCATCCTCTGACAGCTTTGTATTCTTACCTGCTTTTATCTTAGTGGGCTTAACAGGGTGGGGCTTTAAAATCTCGCCATAAATATTTTGTCCGGGATCTCCCGGATCCTCAGGAACAAGCATAGCAAGTTTATCACCCTTTTTCACATGATTGATCATGTTAAGGTTAAAATAATCCACACTTCCGTCTTCACGCATAGTGGGCTGTGCGCGAAGATTCATCTTGAAGTTATATTCAACCTTGGCGTCGCACCCTTCCCTTGTTTTTCTGCCCTTTGCTATAACAAATTCCTTACAGTATTCTCTGTTTCCAAAGAATTTCTGGATTGCTTCAGAGTCGATTCCGAAGGTTATTTCTCTGTAGGCAAGGTCCTGTATGAATTCCTTTGGTGTCATGAGCTCGCCGTCTTCAGAAGGAGCATAAAAAAATGCCGTGACTTGCATGCGGTCTCTGGAAATGGTGAGCTTATAGCTCTCCCTTTCCGGGTATGTAGGTGATTCGTTTAAAATCACAAGCATACCGTCCGCATTAGTCAGGGCATCATTAAGAACAGCAGGAACAAAGCTGATTGCACGGTCATCAAGATACTCTTTTACAGCATCGTATTGAAGGGAATCTCCGCCATCAGTTGGTGGATAAACTCTTATGCCTGTTTCTCTGCCACCTGTAACCAACTGAAAATAACCGTTCATAGTTTCCTCCTGGATTATAGCATTACCTTAATTCAGTCAAAATTCCTAAGTATTTTCCAAGCTTTTCTCTCATTTTCTGAAGTGCTCTTGTGTGCAGCTGTGATACTCGAGATTCAGAAACCTCAAGGACATTGCTTATTTCCTTCAGTGTAAGCTCTTCATAGTAGTAAAGAAGAATGACTTTCTTCTCTTTGTCAGTAAGAAGCTGCAAGCTTTCGGCAAGCATCTTCTTAAGCTCTTCTTTTTCAAGAGCTTCTTCGGGTTTATCGAAACTGGATGCAAGATTGTTGGTATCTTCAGGCACATCGCTTCCCTGCTCCATGAACTCATTGAGAGAAACAACGCCTGTAACCTTCATCTGGTTCTGCCAGTTAAGATATTCATCCTCGGATATACCGAGTTTAGCCGCAATCTCAGAATCGGAAGCGGGATGTCCCATCTCCCTTTCAATATCATGAATCGCAGTTTCTATCTTTTTCTGTTTCTGCCTGATAGTTCTGGGAATCCAATCCATTTTCCTGATCTGGTCAAGGATCGCACCCCTGATTCTTACACTGGCATAGGTCTCGAACTTGACGTCCTTAAGAAGGTCAAACTTATCAATGGCATCAATCAGACCAAAGATGCCATAGCCAACAAGGTCATCATATTCTACGTTAAAACCCAAATACATGGAGAGTCGCCCCGCTACCAGTTTAACAAGCGGAGCATACTCCAAAATTAACTTTTCGCGAAGCTCAGGAGCCTTCGTCTTTTGATATTCACTCCAAAGCTTATTTCTTCCGGCTTCATCCATGTGTTAATTTTCCTTGTTAAAATTCTTCAGTATCGTCGATACCTACGAATTCATCGCTTTCCCCGAAATCCGCATAGTCATTCGGTTTATTTTGTAGTCCCTCTTCAGCCTCAAGGGCTGCCTGTTCTGCAGCCAGCCTCTCCGCTTCAGCCGCAGCCTCCGCAGCTGCAAGTTCGTCTGCCTCTCTTGCAGCTATCGCTTCTTCCTGAACACTTATTGCATCATCTCTGGCCTGAACGAGGCCATTGAAGTGTGATACAAGCCACTCAAGAAGAAGTCCGGCTACTGTAAAAATGACAAGAGAAACAAAAAGTGTTGTAAGCCATTTCCCGATATCGTAATGCTGAAGGTAGGTGAAAATTGCCACGAACAAACTACCTGACAGCATTACAAAAGCGGTGATAAGTCTTGTCTTTGGCGCTTCCGTCTTGGCAATAACTTCAGTTCTTACATTTACTTTTTTCTCTTTTTCCTTTTTAGAATCTTCAGATTGTTCTTCTGATGTTTCTTCTAATTTTTCTTCGCTGTTTTCTTCTACTTTGCTCATATAGTCTTTTCCGGCTTACCGACAGCTCTTATGACAAAATCTCCATTCTCCGGGTAGAAAATAACAGTTCTACCATAAGATTCTCCTGTATCCTGCGCCAATATCGGAATATTCAACTCCTTTAGTTTTTTAATTGACGCTGCAACATTTCTTTCACCGACACGCATGGTTGCATTTGATGAGCTAAAAGCGAACATCTGCGCTCCACCTGCAATTTTGGCAACCAGTCTTGATCTGTTTGCTCCCTTTGCAACAACCTGCTTTATAAGTTCCTCAATGCCGGTGTCGGCAAATTTAGGAATGTTGGAGTTATTCTTAATTTCTTTGGAATCAGGTAGCATTACATGTGCAAGGCCACCTATTTTTGTCACAGGGTCTCTTACAGCTATACCCACACAGGAACCAAGGCCCAATGTCGTTATCCCGTCAGGACTTACGCAAATATTAAGATCAGCCATACCAACCTTGATTATTTGGCTCATGCATTAGCTCCTTATCCTGTAACTGTGATATCACCCATGCCAAGTGATGTCAGTATCTTACTGTAACCATCCATATCAGGAAGCAGGATAAAATATCCACTAAGTGTCTCTTCATCGAAGAAGCTGGTCTCGATCAAAAGAATCTTATCTCCCATCATGCCGAATTCTATCGCCGGAACTGAAAGTATTGCACCGGCCATATCAATCGCAATAAATGGAACAGAAGGCAGGAGCTTCAAGTTGGTTATCATTGACAGAGAGTTCAGATATGAACCTGTAATGATGTTTCCAACTTCCTTAATTGCTGAGAGCTCAGTCTCATCAAAAGGAACACTTTCATCCTTGTCTTTAATCCCCATGAGCATATTTACCAGATGTCTGGCAGCCTTCATTCCAAGCAGGAACATGATACTTCCGTTTATATCTCCCTCAACGCTAAGATATATACCGGTCATTATCTGCTCTGCTCCACCCATAAGGTCGCCAACATCCTTAAAGTCAAGAAGCTTTACCTGTGGAACAGACATGTCCACCTTTGTATTAAGCATCTGTGCGAGTGCTGTTGTAGCATTACCGGCACCGATGTTTCCAAGCTCCTTGAGTACATCAAAGTATTGACTGGACAGATTGTCCAAACTCATCTCACTCAAAGATTTTCCTCCTCATACTCTAGCTGTTTACGCTTTTGCCTTGTCTTCTTCCATCTCAACCATGTTGAGATCGAGTATAGAAACGAGACCACCTTCGTATTTACCTACGCCACTGATAAAGCTGTTGATCTTTTTGCCCTTATCATTGCTGTAGGTAACCTTTTCAATACTCTTACTTCCAAGCGTAAGTACCTGGTTAACCTGATCAACAATTATGCCGATGAGCGTATCCTCTTCTGCCTTAAGAATAATGATTCTGCTCTTATCTGTAATCTCATCCGGGTCCATTTCCATTTTAAGTCTGAGACTCATTACAGGAACAATGACACCACGAATATTGATAACACCTTTGAGATAATGAGCTACCTGAGGTACTCTGGTTATCTGCTGCATACGCACAATATTGTCAATGTACTTAATATCTATTCCATACTGTTCTTCGCCAAGACGGATAACTATATACTGAATAAGTTCACCCATGTCTTGTGTATCTCTAAGTTCATTCATAGTTATTTACCCTTTCCTGCGCCTTTCGACGCAATAATCACAAAGCTGAAGGTTACGCGAGCTGGTTAGTATCCAGAATCAGAGCGATCTCACCATCACCAAGGATTGTAGCGCCGCTGATCATACGACATTTGCTCATATACTTACCAAGAGGCTTGATAACGATTTCCTGCTGTCCCATCAGTTCATCGATTACAAGACCGATCTGCTGATCACCCTTTCTGGTGATTACAACAACAAGATCTTCATCCTCAGCCTTTGTGCTTTCAGTTTCAAGAGCTCTGTTAACACGAATGATAGGAGTTACGTTGCCGCGGAGGTTGATAACTTCTTTGTTCTCAACTGTCTTAATATCTGCGGGAGCAACATCCTCAATACTCTGGATGGAATCAAGAGGAATCGCATATTTCTCGTTTCCTACGATAACCATCAGAGCCTGTATAATAGCCAGTGTAAGAGGAAGTCTGATGATCCATGTACTTCCTTCACCGAGCTTAGTCTTAACATCAACTTCACCGGAGAGGGATTCAACCTTGGACTTAACTACGTCAAGACCAACGCCTCGTCCGGAAATTTCAGATACCTGCTTGGCAGTTGAGAATCCGGGATGGAAAAGGAGCTCAACAGCCTGCTTCTCTGACATGGAATCAGCCTGATCCTGAGTGATTACGCCCTTTTCAATAGCCTTATTCTTTACTGCTTCTGCATCGATACCATTACCATCATCACCAACCTCGATAACAACGCTGTTACCATCCTGGTATGCATGAAGGAAAATCTGTCCTTCTTCAGGCTTACCGCGCTCTGCACGGAGCTCTGCTGACTCGATACCGTGGTCTGCACTGTTTCGAAGGAGATGCATCAAAGGATCACCGATCTCATCTACAACGGTTCTGTCCATTTCAGTATCTTCACCGGTCATGGTCAGTTCCATCTTCTTGCCAAGTGATTTATTAAGGTCACGGATCATTCTCGGGAACTTCTGCAGTACGCTCTCGATAGGAACCATTCGAACTTTCATGACTGATTCATGAAGGTTGGTTGTTACACTCTCAAGATACTCAATCTGCTCATTAACTGATCCGCTTACTATTCCAGCTGAATTTGCTGCTGATATAAGTGAGTTCTTAGCGATAATAAGCTCACTAACCAGGTTCATGAGAACATCAAGTTTGTCGATATCAACACGGACTGTTCTGTTAACAACAGGCTTACCAACAGGCTTCTTGCCGCCAGCATCTTTTGCAGGTGCTGCTGCAGGCTTAGCTGCGGGAGCTGCTGCAGGTGCTGCCGGTGTTGCAGCTGCAGGTGCTGCTGCGGGTGCCGCTGCTGCAGGTGCTGCGGGCGCTGCTGCAGGTGCAGGCTCAGTATCTTCAGTACTTCTTGCAGTACTGGGATCAAATTCACCAATCTCACAATCCTCTATTTCAGATACATTCTTGACAATCTCTCTGATCTTGCCAACATCATCTTCATCAGTGGTTATGATCATGCTGAAGTTAAATTCAAATTTTTCGTCTTCAATATCCTGGGTAGAAGGTTCAGAAGCCGCAATTTCACCGATCTCCTCAAGTCCTTTGAATACGAGGAATGCTCTTGCTGCTTTAAGAATACAGGAATCCTGAATTTTGACATTGATTCCAAAGATTTTCTTGCCGCTTGCTTTTGCATCCTCAAGGCTGCCCTTAGCATCAGGATCAAGTTTAATCGCCCTGAAATCCTTTGTAGGATCAGCATCGGGAGCAGGTCCGTTTGCGGGAGCTGCTGCAGGTGCTGCTGCGGGTGCCGCTTCTGCTGCGGGTGCTGCCTCAGCAGCGGGAGCTGCTGCAGGTGCTGCTGCTCCGCCACCTGCTCTTATATCTGCAAGCGCTTTAATTAGGTTTGCGTTGGTCTCAGATCCTTCGTCCTGTGACTCTGTGATATTATCTACGTAAGCCTGAATAGCATCAAGACACTGGAAAAGAGTGTCTATCATACTACTGTCAATTTTGAGCGTGCCGTTACGCACGTCAGAGAAGACATCTTCCATATCATGGGTCAAATTCTGCATGTTTGTATAACCCATGGTTCCTGCCATTCCCTTCATGGAATGTGCAGAACGGAAGATATCATTAATAACATCCTCATTCTCCGGATCCTGCTCAAGCTGCATGATTGCATCATTCAGCGTCTGCAGATGCTCCTTTGATTCATCGAGAAAGACGCCTAGATACTGAGAAACATCCATAATCCCTTTACCTCCATAAGAAAAGCGAACGTTTTCGAGAAGTAATCGGGAACCAGGCGTCGAAAAACAACACGGGAAGTTACATCTTAGTCTAAAGTCTTCGATGTAACTAAATGGTACACCAGGTTCGTGAGGAACCTACTCTGTATGACATTCCACTAAGCTCGAGAAAACCTCGCTAAGTGGTCTGCACATCATCAGGTGATCACTTAACTCCAACGTTCATTATTATTTCCTGGGCTACGTCATCAAGTGTAACGACCTGATTGACCAGACCAGCTGTTGCCACTGCCTTAGGCATGCCATAAACTGTGCAGGACGCTTCATCCTGTCCGATGACATGTACTTTTTTAACCGATTTCAGATTTTTTATTCCTTCTGTACCATCTGCACCCATTCCTGTGAGTACAACACAGCAAATCGTGTCGTAATCAGAATCCATGAGAGATTCATACATGAAGTTTGCACATGGTCTTACGCCCTCTCTTGTAGGACCATCTACATAGTGAATGGTGTGCTTGCCGCCGGATGTAATTATATGCATGTGCTTACCGCCCTTTGCGATATACACTGTACCAGCCTGAAGAACATCACCTTCCGCTGCTTCTTTTACACTTATCTCAGAAAGAGAATCAAGTCTTTCTGCAAGTGAAGCTGTGAAGCCTTCCGGCATATGCTGTACAAGTACAACCGGTGTTTTTAAGTTTTTAGGAAGTTTGGGAATAACCGCTTGAAGCGCACGAGGGCCGCCCGTAGAGCTTGCAATCGCAACGATTCGATTGCCGGTGACCTTGTCTGCATGCTTGCCGACGATTTCCACCACCTTACGAGAGGCTTTCATTTCTTCGAGTGAGAAAGCCTTCGTACTTATAACAGGAGCTTTCGATTCGCATACCGCATCGAGTGTCCTTATAAGTGTCTTAGTGAAATCGTCGCCTCGGCATTCCGAAGCACGATCCGGTTTATGAATGAAGTCCAGAGCGCCAAGTTCAAGGGAATCCAATGTAACCTTCGCACCTTCTTTGGTGTCGGTACTACACATCATTACCTTTGCTCTGATCTTATTCTTATTGATCTCTTTGAGTAACGTAATTCCGTCCATACGAGGCATGTTTACATCGAGTATAACTGCGTCATAGGAATTCTTTTTCAGCAACTCAAGAGCTTCAATACCGTCTTTGGCCTTATCTACAACCTGAAATCTTGAATCTGAGTTTATAATATCACTAAGGACGGTTCTCATGAGTGCAGAGTCATCAACTAATAAAATTTTTTTCGACATTTAGTTTTGCTTCTTTCTAATTTTTCGTTCTTCCTCAAAGATAAAATGTATGATATCTTCTCTGGAAGTCTCGTCAATGTAGGCATACTGTATGCGGTGTTCATACAGTCCCGGCCTGTTTTCCAGTTCCTGTACCCTTAGCACGTTACACACCATCTCGTACTCGGTATTATTAATATTGCCCGGTAGTCGGTATGAGCAATATATAGTACTGCCCTCTTCATATTGGAAGTTAGCGACAAACCGTAAACCTCCTCCGCTTATATCCACGATAACACTTCGTTGCAGAGGTTTATTGGTTCCTACCAAAAGCCCCCAGTTACGTCTGATGGCCTCCAGTTCTTCCTCAGAAAACAATCTGGACTTGAGCTCCAATGCGCAACTGAATCTGTAATATTCACGCCTCTGCAATCTCTGCAGGTTGCTCAGGAGGTCCAAGACCAAAATATAAACATTATTGCTTCGGTATCGATCAACGATCCTTCCGTAACATTGGAACAGTCCTCTTGTACTGTAAAAACACAGATTGTACTCTCCATCCACAGGAAGCAGTACAAGCTTGCCCTTATCCATTGGCATCAGTACTTCTATCCTGTCATCAGAAACTACATCTGTGACCTTACTCAGATGGATTTTTCTCGTGCGACTGTCCTCGTCCATCCAGACCTTGCCGATTGCCTTTAGCTCAATTTTTGTGCCGGGAGCGATATAATCCGCAAGCATCTACAGGTACCCCTCTTACCTTTTATTATTGACCGGAGCTTTGTTCTCCGGAACCTTTCTCGTTCAATTTTCTTCCGGTTATAATATGTGAGAAAAATGCAGCCATTCCACGTGGCTTTATCACATCACCTGTTCCCTTATCAGTCAAATGCGCTGCAATCTCCTCAAATGCCTTGGAGGATTTGGAGTTCGGATACTGTATGGAAACCGGGGATTGCTGCATAACACCCCTTGCCAGCATCTGATCCTGAGGAACTTCTCCAAGATATGTGAGCGGAAGCTTTAAATATCTGGCAACCACAGCGTTCAGCTTATTGAAAAGCTGCTGTCCTTCCTCTTTCGATGCAACCCTGTTGGAGACAACCTTGATGGTTGTGTTATTACGCGAAAATCTGGGTTGCTGGTTAAGCGCCTTTAAAAGAGAATATGAGTCTGTAATTGAAGTGGGTTCCGGAGTCGTAACAAGAATGATCTCACCACTTGCCACCAGGAACTCCATAACTGCACTTGAAATACCGGCTCCTGTATCAATTATTATTGTATCCGCAATCGCATCCAGCTCTGCGAGATTAACAATTATATAAACAAGATAATCCCTGCTGAGATTGTACATTCCGGAAATTCCGGAGCCTCCCGAAATAAATCCTACGCCTTCGGGTCCCCAGGTAATTATATCCTTTATATTTTTACCCTGATAAATAAGATCGCTGAGATTATGCTTTGGTACCGTTCCAAACATGATCTCAATATTGGCAAGTCCGAAGTCGGCATCCAGAATGATAACTCTCTGCCCCATTCTGCGAAACTGTATTGCAAGATTTATTGCCACATTGGACTTTCCTACTCCACCCTTACCGCTTGTAACCGTTATAATCCTGGCGAGCGGTCTCTGCGGAGCATTCTCTGCCTTAATAATTTTCCTTAGCTGTTCAGCCTGATCCATATGAAAATACCTATTTCTATTTTATCAAAATCTGTAAAAATGTCGACTGTTTATTACTTGCCTCCGAGGAGACTTTTTACGCTCCTCTGAGCATCAAATACCGCAATATCGCTCGGTACATTCTGTCCGTTAGTGATGTAGGACATGGGTGCGCCGGTGTGCATATGAATATTATAAAGATTGCCTGCTGATCC
>JAEEGL011050448.1_pt1 | contig 12893 bp, 13 predicted proteins | sample 9134231 | NCBI WGS metagenome assembly JAEEGL01 (sample SAMN16246548, study PRJNA631951) | gut metagenome | biome: gut microbiome; feature: rumen; material: fiber-attached | host: Bos | place: Iran: Karaj | collected 2018-10
CCCCGGTGCGTCTTATCCAGGCGCTTCCAGTAGATCCAGACCATCACCAGGCCCAGGACCAGGTAACTCAGCGCCTCATACAGCTGCGTCGGATGCTTCGGCTCCGTCTCCCCGCGCAGGTCGAAGACAAAACCCCAGGGCAGAGAAGTCACGTCGCCGTAGATCTCCGAATTGAAAAGGTTGCCCAGCCGGATGAAACACCCGGCGAACGCCACCGCGATGCACAGGTGGTCCATGATCCAGAGATAATCGAAATCATGTCTGCGCCCATAATGGCGGGCAAACCACCACATCGCCAGCAGCAGCGCGATCGCGCCGCCGTGGCTCGCCAGGCCGCCCTTCCAGGGCATGAAAATCTCCCAGAACCCCTTCCAGCTGCCGAAATAATAATCCGGCTGATAAAAGCAGCAATGCCCCAGCCGCGCACCCACGATGGTCGCCGCCAGCAGCGTGTACAGCAGCGGGTCCAGCAGCTTCTCCGGGATCCCCTCCCGGCGGAAAAACCACCTGAAGATATACCAGCCCAGGATGAAGCCGGCCACGAACAGCAGCGAATACCAGCGGATCTCCAGGCTCCCGAGGTGGAACAGGACCGGATTGACGTGCCAATGAACGAACAGATACTCCATAACAGCCGAATAAAGGAAAAAAGGCCGCCCGCAGGCGGCCCTGTCAACTTACTCGCGGATCGCCGCGATACCCGGAAGCTCCTTGCCCTCGATCGCCTCGAGCATGGCGCCGCCGCCGGTGGAAACGTAACTGACCTTCTTCGCGAAGCCCATCTTCGTCACGGCCGCGACCGAGTCGCCGCCGCCGACCAGGGTGTAGGCGCCCTTCGCCGTCACCTCGGCCAGGTCCTTCGCCACGGTCAGCGTGCCGTTCGCGAACTTATCGATCTCGAACACGCCGACGGGGCCATTCCACAGGATGGTCTTGGAAGCGTCGATGATGCCCTTCCAGCCCTTCAGCGTCTCGGGACCGGCATCCACGCCCTCCCAGTCCGCGGGGATCTCCCGGGACGGGAACACCTTCGTCGTGGCCTCGTTGGAGAACTCCTGGGTGCAGACCGCGTCGCAGGCGATGCTGACGTTGACACCCTTCTCCTCCGCCGCCTCGAGGATCGCGATGGCGTCGGGGATCAGGTCATCCTCGTGCAGGGACAGGCCGATCTGGCCGCCGGTGGCCTTGATGAAGGTATAACCCATGCCGCCGCCGATGATCAGGTTGTCCACCTTGCCGACCAGGTTCTTCAGGACGGCGAGCTTGGAAGACACCTTCGAACCGCCGATGATGGCCGTGAGCGGGCGCTCGGCGTTCTTCAGGACGTTGTCGATCGCCTTGATCTCACCTTCCATGAGGTAGCCGAACATCTTGTCGTTCGGGAAGTACTTGGCGATGAGCGCGGTGGAGGCGTGGGCGCGGTGCGCCGTGCCGAACGCGTCGTTGATGTAGCAGTCGGCGTAGGAAGCGAGCTTGGCGGTGAACGCCTTCTGGCTCTCCTTCACAGCCGCCTTGGCCGCCTTCTTCTCCTCTTCGGAAGCATCCTCCGCGAGTCCGCGGGGCTTGCCTTCCTCCTCGGCATAGAAACGCAGGTTCTCCAGCAGGAGCGCCTCGCCCGGCTTCAGCGCAGCGGCCTGTGCGTCGGCCTTCTGGCAGTCGGGAGCGAACTGGACCTTCACGCCCAGTTTCTCGGACACGTGGTCCACGATGTGCTTGAGGGAGAACTTGGCATCCACGCCCTTCGGACGTCCGAGATGGGACATGATGATCAGGGCGCCGCCCTTCTCCAGGACCTTCTTGAGCGTCGGGATGGCCGCACGGATGCGGGTATCGTCGGTGATTTCGAAGTTTTCGTTGAGCGGAACGTTGAAGTCAACGCGCACAATCGCCTTCTTGCCGGCGAAATCATAGGAATCAATGTACTGTTGCATATAATCGATTGTTTGCAGTTATTTCATTAAAGCCTACAAAAATAACAACTTATTCCGCCAACTCAAAATTTATATGGCCTCACGGGACCGGATCGTAGCCGGAGCCGCCCCAGGGGTGGCAGCGGAGGATGCGCTTGAGCGAGAGCCAGAAGCCCTTGAACGGGCCGTATTTGCGGAACGCCTCGAGCGCATACTGCGAACAGGTCGGCGTGAAACGGCAGCTCGGCGGCTTCAGCGGCGAGATGCAGAGCTGGTAGAACTTGATCAGCAGGATGAACGGGAACGCCAGGATGCGTTTCAGCGTCCCGATCCAGGCCCGGCGTGCGCCGCGGTCCTCCCCGTCCGGTATGCGCTTCAGCGTTGCCATCCCCGCACCTCCGTCAGAATGGTGGCCACCGCCGCCCGGATCTCCTCGAAAGAGGCGACCTCGGCCGACGCGTATGTGAAGAGGATATCATAGCGGACCCCGTCTCCCGCCTCGTGCAGCAAGGATTTCTGGCGGCGGAAAGCCTCCCGGATCCGGCGTTTGAGCAGGTTGCGCCGGACGGCGCGCTTGAAATGCTTCTTGGGCACGGAAACCATCATCCGGTCCGGAACCTCCGCCTCCTCCGTCCGCACCCGGCAACAGAACCGCAGGCAGGCGCTGCCGCCCCATCTCCCGTGCTCCAGGAGCGTCGCGATCTCACGCTTGCCGCAAAGCCGTTCCTGCTTGGAAAGGCCGCCCTCGGGCCGTGCGGAATCTGTCATTCGGTGCAATTACTTGCTGCTCAGGTATATCTCGATGGCCTTGGCCGCGGAAGGGACCTCCGGGGTCGGGGCCTTGATGGCGATGCTCAGGCCGGCCTCCTCCATCGCCTTGACGATGGACTTGCCGTAGGAGATGAACTTCAACCCGCCCTGCTCGAACGCAGGGAAATTCTCATACAGGGACTTGACGTCGGCGGGATTGTAGAGGACAGCCAGCTCGTAGGCGCCGAAATCCACGTCCTTCAGGTCCTGCGACACGCTCTTGACGAAGACGGCCGTCTTGTAGCTGAGCTTCTTCTCGTCGAACAGACGCGTCATGTTCTCGTTGTTGGAAGAATCGGACGTCACGATCAGGAAGGTCTCGCCGGCGTGCTTGGTGCCGATCAGGGAAAGGATCGAAGACGGGGTGCCGTCCCCGAAAAAGATCTTGCGCTTGCGGTACACGATGTGCTTCTGGAGATACATCGCGACGGCCTCGGTCGTGCAGAAATACTTCATCGTCTCGGGCACCTTGACCCGCAGCTCCTCGCACAGGTGGAAGAACGCGTTGATCGCGTGACGGGAAGAGAAAACGACCGCCGTATAATCCAGGATATTGATCCGCTGGGCCCTGAACTCCCGCGAGCTCAGCGGCTCGACGATGAAGAACGGTTTGAAATCGATCTGGACACCGAATTTCTCGGTCAGAGCCTCGTACGGGGTCATGTTGTGCGGCGCATTCTGCGACACGAGTATCTTTTTGACAGTAGCCATATCTCTCTCTTTTTCAAACTGAACCGCGCTTCCCGTACCCTACAGGCAGAGGCAGGCGGCGATCAGGATTCCTGCCGGAATCAATTCAAGGGCGCAAAGATACAAAAATGTTGTCAATGGATTGCAAACTGAGTTCAAAATTTCTCCTTTGATGAAAAGAAACGCCATATAGACAACCCCGGCAGCGATATAAAGCGCCTTGCGGACCGTCCCGTCCGGTGCGCCGAAACAATAGCAGACGCCGGCCACCGCCAAGAGGACAAAAGTCAAAATAATGAAGAAATTGCGCCCGGCCCGCCGGGCGACCTGGAACGTGCCCGCATTCGTGACCCGCGTCTCCAGCAGCAGGTAGATCAGGCTCCGGACCAGGAACCACGCCAGCAGCATGCCCAGCACCTCCAGCGTGCGCCAATCCTCGGGCAGCAGCCCGAAGAAATCCGGATCCACGAGCCGGTAGCGGCCCACCACCAGGCAGAACGGCGCGACGCACAGCAAGGCGATCAGGTCGCGCGTCCGCGCCAGCTGGAGGCTGTCCTCGATCGTGAAATTCCAGCGCCAGCGGCTGAAACTCTTCGCCAGGTGCGGAAAGATATGGTAGAGATTGGGAATGTTGAAAGCAAAGGCGAGCGCCGCGACGATGATGAGCCCCCAGTTGAGCGGATAATCGCCCCACGCGCCGCCGAGCGCCTGCCCGGCCCGCACCGCCTCGTCCGACATCGCCAGGGTGCCGGAACGGAACGCCTCCTCCATCGGGCGGTACCAGTCAGCTTGCAGAGAGAAGATCATCAGTTGCCCCGTTTCGCGTTATAGCCCATCCCCTGCAGGAGCGCGGTCACCTTGTCGCGCAAGTCGCCCTGGACCGTGATCTCCCCGTCCTTGGCCGTCCCGCCGACGCCGCACTTGACCTTCAGCTCCTTCCCGAGCGCCTTGAGGTCCTCGTCGCTCCCGACGAATCCCTTGACGAGCGTGACCTGCTTGCCGGCCCGCTGGCGGCGGTCCAGCGCGACGATGAGCCGCTGCTTGCCGGGCGCGAGGGTCTCGACTTCGGGCGCCTGCTCCGTCTCGAAGACGAAATCGGGATTGGTCGAATAGACCATGCCCAGCCGCTTCTTCCAATCATTATCTGCCATAGATGAGCATCTTTTTTGCAAAGATAAAGAAATCCTTTCGTATCTTTGCTCGGATATAATCAGAATTCAATGGATAAAAAGAAGTTCAATCTTTGGAACAGGCTGACCGCCGCCCTCGTTTTCATCATCTCGGCGTTCACCTATCTCTCCACCATAGAGCCGACGGCGTCCTTCTGGGACTGCGGCGAGTTCATCGCCTCATCCTACAAGCTGGAAGTGGGCCACCCCCCGGGAAACCCGGTCTTCCAGCTCTTCGCCCGCTTCTTCACGATCTTCGGAGACAAGATGCACGCAGCCGTGCTGGTCAACTCCCTGAGCGCCATCTGCTCGGCCCTGACCATCTTCCTCCTCTACCTGACCATCGTTTTCCTGGTCAAGCGCGTCATCCCCAAGGATAAGGACGGCAACTGGACGGCGGCAGGCGCGGTGGCCATTTTCGGCAGCGCCGCGGTCGGCGCCCTCGCCTACTGCTTTTCCGACACCTTCTGGTTCAGCGCCGTGGAAGGCGAAGTGTACGCGATGTCGTCCCTCTTCACCGCCCTGGTATTCTGGGCGATGACCCGCTGGTACGAAGTCGCCGACGAGCCCTACGCCAACCGCTGGATCGTGCTGATATCCTTCCTGATGGGTCTCTCGATCGGTATCCACCTGCTGAACCTGCTGACCATCCCCGTGCTGGTGTTCATGTACTACTACCGCAAGCGCGAGGACCAGGGCTACACCTTCTGGGAGTGCATCAAGATCATGCTGGTCTCGGTGGTGATCCTGGCCTTCCTGGTCTTCTTCCTGATCCCGTACCTGCCCAAGGTGGCCGCCTACTTCGACCTCTTCTTCGTCAACGTCCTCGGCCTGCCGTACAACTCCGGCGCGGCGTTCTTCATGGTCGCCCTGCTCACGCTGTGCTTCTGGGGCCTGTTTGTGACGCTCAAGAAGGAGAAAGTGTTCTGGAACACGGCGCTCCTCTGCCTGACGACCATCGTGGTCGGCTTCTCGCTTTTCAGCATCGTGATCATCCGTTCCTCCGTCAAGACCCCGACCAACGAATACCAGCCGGACAACGCCTTCACCCTCGTGCGTTACCTGTCCCGTGAGCAGTACGGCTCCACGCCGCTGATCTACGGCCAGTACTTCGACGCGCCCTACGAGCTCGAAGAAGGCAAGTACTGGGCGCCGCTGGACGGCAAGTACAAGAAGGTCGACAGCCCCGTGGACGCGCACTACAAGCCCGTGGGCAAGATGCTCTTCCCGCGCATGTGGAACTCCGACCCCCGCTCCGTCGAGTTCTATGAGAGCTACATGAACGGCAAGGGCCACCGCATCGCCGGCGCCGAGCACAGGAAGCCGACGATGGGTGCCAACCTCGCCTTCTTCTTCGACTACCAGATGAACTGGATGTACTGGCGCTACTTCATGTGGAACTTCGTCGGCCGCCAGAACGAGATCCACGGCCAGGCGCCCGGCGACCTCAACTTCGGCAACTGGGAGAGCGGCATCACCTTCCTCGACGAGCTCCGCCTCGGCGACCAGACCCTCGCCCCCGAGCCGCTCCGTCACAACAAGGGCAAGAACCACTACTACTTCCTGCCGCTGCTGCTCGGCCTGCTGGGCCTCTTCTTCCAGTTCGCCCGCGACAAGCGGGGATGCTGGCTGGTCTTCCTGCTCTTCTTCATGACCGGCATCGCAGTCGTGATCTACCTCAACCAGCCGCCCTACCAGGTCCGTGAGCGGGACTACGCCTACGCGGGCTCCTTCTATGCGTTCAGCATCTGGATCGGATTCGCGGTCGCCGCGATCTACTCCTGGATCCAGGATGCGGCCAAGCAGAAGGAAAGCGTCCTGATGGCGGCCGCGACGACCGCCGTCTGCCTCTGCGTGCCCGCCCTCATGGCGGCCCAGAACTGGGACGACCACGACCGAAGCAACCGCTACACCGCCGTCGAGATGGCCCGCAACTACCTCAATTCCGTCGGGCCCGACGGCATCCTGATCACCCACGGCGACAACGACACCTTCCCCGTCTGGTACGCGCAGGAGGTCGAAGAGGTGCGCCCCGACGTGCGCATCTGCAACACTTCCCTGCTCGGCACCGACTGGCACATCGACCAGATGACCTGGGCGGTCAACCAGTCCGCGCCCCTCAACCTGAGCATCCCGCACAGCCAGTACCTGTACGGCACCAACGAATACGTCTACCTCAACGACACCCGGAACCAGCCGATGCTGCTCTCCGACGCGATCAAGATCTTCAAGCACCCCGACATCAAGGTCGCCCTGTCGAGCGGCCGGAAGGTGGACTTCATGCCCGCCCGCAAGCTCATTGTCCCGGTCAACAAGGAGAACGCCCTCAAGTCCGGCATCGTCCCGGCGTCCCTCGCCGACAAGATCCAGGACACCATCGTCCTCGAGATCCCGGAAAGCAAGGGCTACCTGACCAAGCCGGAGCTCTTCACGCTCGACCTCCTGTCCAGCTACGAATGGGACCGTCCGATCCACGTCCTCAGCCAGGGCGGCGACCTGGACATCGGCATCAAGGATTACCTGATGCACGACGGCTTCTCCTGCCACATCGTCCCCTTCAAGAACAAGGTCAGCGCCATCGACCCGGGCATCGTCGATACCGACCGGCTCTACAAGCAGATGACCGAGACCTACAGCTGGGATGCCATGCGGCGGGACGACTACTTCGTGGACTACCAGAACCTCATCACGCATCTGGGCGTGATCTCGGAGCGGGGCATCTTCGTCGAGGCGGCCACCGCCTTCCTGAACAAGGGCGAGTTCGACCGTGCGGTCGAGATGCTGGACCTCTGCCAGAAGAGTGTCCCGGACACCCTCTACCCGCTCGAGACCCTCTGCATCGGGTTCTCCGGCAACGACTACATGGTGATCAAGATGGTGGAGTACTACCTCCTCCTGACCGAGCGCGAGAAAGGCCTCAGGCTGGCCGCCAAGCTGGGAGACGCGCTCCTCACCCTGATGCGCTACGACCTGCAGACCCTGCCTTACTCCAAGAGCGAGCTGGAGACCTGCTCGAACTACCTCTACTACCTGATCGACATCCTGCAGGAACGGCATGAGACCGAGTTCGCCTCCGTGCTGACAGACAGCATGAAGCAACTCCTCGGAACGGGAGGCTCAGGAGGAGGGACGGAGCCGGCGTCGGCCCCGCCGGCGCAATAAAAGGAGACTAGCGCCTCAGGCGCACGAAGATGGAAAGCGGGAGGGCTTTGCCGAAGCGGTCACGCAAGGCGAGTTCCCCGCTTTCCATTTGGTATTCCCCCTTCAGCCGGAAGGCCTCGCGGACCGTCGTCTCGCCGAGCAGCGGGGAATAGCCGTTGGAATAGAGGTTGAGCACCATGAAGCTGTGCTCCGGCTCCAGGATCTGCGACACGGTCCGGAGCATCTCGAAGAGGCACTCGTCGAGCTTCCATTTCTCGCCGTCCGGGCCATGCCCGTAGGCGGGGGGGTCCAGGATGATGCCCTGGTAGCGGTTGCCCCGCTTGGCCTCGCGGCGCGCGAACTTCATCGCGTCCTCCACGACCCAGCGGATGTCCCGCAGGCCGCTGCGCTCCATGTTCCCGTTCGCCCAGGTCACGACCTGGCGCACGGAATCGAGATGCGTGACGTCAGCCCCGGCCGCCCGCGCGGCCAGCGACGCCGCCCCGGTATAGGCGAACAGGTTCAGCACCCGCGGCTTCGCTCCGCCGCTCTCCCGGGCCGCCGCAACCAGCGCGGACGTCTCCCGGAAGATGTACTCCCAGTTGGCCGCCTGCTCCGGGAAGACACCCACATGCTTGAACGAAGTCAGCCCCAGGCGCAAAGTGAACTCCAGGCCCTCCTGCGCGCCCCGGTAACGGATGTACCACTGGTCATCCATCTTCTTCAGGCGCTCCCAGGTGCCGCTGTCCTCCTTGCCCGCCTTGGCGAATCCCGCACCGGGCTTGAAACGCGTGTGGGCGGCCCGGGCCCATTCCTGGGCGCTCATCGTCTTGGTCCAGAGCGCCTTGGGCTCCGGACGGGCCAGCACGTAACTGCCGAAGCGCTCCAGCTTTTCGCCGTCGCCGCTGTCCAGCAGTTCGTAGTCTTTCCAATAGTCCCCGGGGTACTCGATCGTCATGGCGGTCAGAATGTGAGTTTGCAGATGAAGATCTGGCTGTCGCCGACGCGGCCCTCGACATAATGGACGTTGTCCGCGCAGGCGTGATAGAGCCCGACCGTCTCGCCGGGACGGGCCTCCTTGTTGAAATTGATCTCGATTTCCTTGAGCACGTGGTTGAACGTCAGCTCGTCCGGCAGGCAGTCCATCGCCCACGACGTGTAGCGCGTGTTGTTGACATGGCGGTTGGAGTCCACGTCCGAGTACTTGACCGGATGGTCCGCCACCTTCTCCACCGGCAGCGCGCGGGGGATGACGATCTTGCCGGCCGGCGTCTCGATCGCATGCCCGGGCCGCTCGGGGTCCGGAGGGATCACCTCCGACAGCCCGTCGGGCCGCAGCATCCGCCGCTGGTCCACCTCCATGACGACCCACGAACTCGTCGAATTGACCAGCACCTCGCCGGCCTCGTCGCGGACCTGGTAGTCACGCAGGAAGAAGACCGAATTGATCCCCTTGTGCCAGGTCTCGAGCGTGATCGGCTGATAGCGCACGGGCATCCGCTCGAAGCGCACATGCATCCGCGCCAGGACCCAGACCGCATTCGCGGCCTCCAGGGTGACGCTGTCATCGAAATGGAGAATCTTGGCCCCGACCGTGGCGATCTCCTGGGCGATTTCCATGAATGCGACCGGGCGCAGGTAGTCCCGCACATCGGTCATATACGTCGTGACGTTGAGTTTCTGTGTCGGCATGGTCATTCTTGGGTTTGGGCCGCAAAGTTAGCAACTTTGCCCGAATTCTGCTCCACGAACTGACCGTCCCGCATGAAAAGGCTCCGGTCGCACATCGCCGCCAGCTCCGGATCGTGCGTCACGATGATGATCGTCTGCCCGAACTTGTCCCGCAGCGTGAAGAACAACTGGTGCAGGTCTGCCTTGGTCACCGAATCCAGGTTGCCCGACGGCTCGTCGGCGAAGAGGATTGCCGGCCGGTTGACCAGCGCCCGGGCGATCGCAACCCGCTGCTGCTCACCGCCTGAGAGCTCCGATGGCTTGTGCGTCAGACGCTCCTTCAGCCCCAACTCCTCCAGCAGCGCCACGGCCGCCTCCCGCGCCTCTTTCTCCGGACGCCCCGCGATGTACGCCGGGATCATCACGTTCTCCAGCGAAGTGAACTCCGGCAGCAGATGGTGGAACTGGAAGACGAATCCCACCTTGCGGTTGCGGAACGCGGACAGCTCCTTGCTGCCCAGATGCAGCACGTCCACGCCGTCGATGGTCAGGGAACCGGCGTCCGGCGTCGACAGCGTCCCCAGGATCTGGAGCAGCGTGGACTTGCCGGCGCCCGAAGCGCCCATGATGGAAACCACCTCCGACTTCTCCGCCGAGAAATCGATGCCTTTGAGTACCTTCAGGCTGCCGAAGGATTTTTCGATGTTTTTCGCTTCAATGATCATAGCAGCCCAAAGTTAGAAAAAATACTTTGAAAATTTGGTGCTTTTCCGAAAGGGCCGTACCTTTGCCGTCCCCGGGAGTTGGCGCAGTTGGTAGCGCACCTGGTTTGGGACCAGGGGGTCGAGTGTTCGAGTCACTTACTCCCGACTGATACGTTTTTGCGCCCAATGGCTCGTTTCTGGAGCCATCGGGCGCACCTTACTATTCTATCAGTTGTTAAGTGGTCGCTAAGGCCTAAAGATTGGCCGACGTATTGCCCTCAGCGGGCTTGCCGCCGCGCTGGCCCTGGCCCCAAGGGCTCTGGGACTGGCCGTCACGGGATCCGCGCGGGCCCTGGAACTGACCGCGGCCGCCTTCGGGACGTCCCTGGCCTCCATGCATGCCGGGACCGCCGTGGCTGCCCTGGAAGTTCTGGAACTGCATCTTGCGGAACTTCTCCTCGCTCGCATAGAGCTTGGCCACCTTCGTCGCGGGCAACACCTTCAGGAACTCAGGCGCATACTCCTCATCGATCTCGGCCGGCACCTTCGCCGCCTTCAGATAAGCCTTCAGCAGGGCCGCCACTTCCTTGTCGGACTTGCCGTCCTTGACCGCGGCCGTCATCGCCCGGTAAGCTTCGCGCGTCGCCTTGAACGCCGCATCCTTCTCCTCCTGGGCCTGGTTGTACACCGGCCAGAAAGCCTGCGCCTCCTCGGCGGAAAGATCCAGCTCCGTGGTCAGGAACGCCACGCGGGCCGATTTCATCTTCTCCATCCAGCCGCTTCCCCGCTCGCCGCGGTTCTGCTGGTCCTGGGCATACACATTCGCGGAAAAGGCAAACGCCATCACAGCCGCGAGCATAATCATCATTCGTTTCATCTCTCTTTTACGTTTAGGGTAAATCATTCTGATACTGCATCAAATAGTCGATCATCTCCTCCTCGGTCGGGTCGACCGGCGCCTGGGACTCCTCCTCATAATAAATATAAGGGTCCGTGCGCGGGATCAGATCGGCAATCGCATACTGCTCATAGGAAGGCACTTCCGTCACGCCGGGGATTTCCCTCCCGCTGTCGCGGAAAGCGAACACACCCACGGCAAGCGCGGCGGCGATCCCGGCAGCCCAGCCCATCACCGGACGGATCCAGTTCCGGCTACTCTCGGACTGCGTCTGCTGCGTGGAAGCCACCTCCGCCTGCTGCGACGGGATCGCGCGCAGCCGCTCCTGCAGCTGCTCGAAATATCCCTCCGGGACGGAATAATTGATTCGTTTCTTATCCATAAGCACTTTTTTAGACAGGGACGGCGCCGGAAAGTTTAACCGGCATCCGTCATATTTTTCTTTATATAGTCCTTAACCTTCTCATAGGCAAAGTGATACGAGGCCTTCAACGCGCCCGTGCTCGTGCCCATGACCTGCGCCATCTGCTCGTAAGGCATCTCCTCGAAATAGCGCAGTTGGAACACCGCCCGCTGTTTGGGCGGCAGCAGCAACATGGCCTTCGCGAGCAGCCGCTGCGCCTCATCCCCATCCACATCCGGCTCCTGCTCCGCCGACGATGCACTCTCCAGCCCCAGCGTCGCCCGCAGGCTCCGCCGCCGCAGGAAATTCAGCGACTCGTTGGTCGCGATCCGGAACATCCAGGTGAACAGTTGGGAATCCCCCCGGAACCCCTCCAGCGCGCCCCATACCTTGACGAAGATATCCTGGATCAGGTCGTCCGTGTCCTCATGGTTCCCCACGAGCCCACGCACGTGCCAGTAGAGCCGTTCGCTGTACGACCCCACCAACTCGGAGAAAGCCCGTTCCCGGTCCCCCTTCCGATACAACCTCAGTATCTCTTCGTCAGACATCATGCTATTTTTAGACAAACCCCGTGCCGCAAAGTTTAGCCATGGAGCCTAACTCCCTGCCACTCAAGCAGAAACACAAAGTCCTTTCTGCCAAAAGCGGGAAAGGACTTTGCGTAAAATGTTGATTTGAAGCATGTTACGCTCCACTGGCGGGTGGGCCCGGGGCGGCATCAAAGCCGCAGGAGGCATCGGGCCGCACGGACTATTTCCAGCCGCACGGACTACTTCCGGCCGACCGCCTTCCGCGCCGCCTCGGCGATATGCGCCGCATCCAGGCCGTACGCGGCCAGCAGCTCCTTCGGCGTACCCGACTGCCCCCAACGGTCACGGCCGTTGATGAACTCCATCGGCACGGGGCAAGCGGCAGCCAGCACACCGGCCACCAATTCGCCGACACCGCCGGCGCTGTTGTGCTCCTCCGCCACCACGACGCAACCCGTCTTGGCTGCGGAAGCCTTGATCGTCGCCTCATCCAGGGGCTTGATCGTCGCGACGTTGATCACCTCGGCGCTGATGCCCTCGGCCTCCAGGGCCTCGGCCGCCTGCAGCGCTTCCCAGACCATGTGGCCCGAAGCCACGACCGTCACGTCGGTGCCCTCGTTCATCACGTACGCCTTGCCGATCTCGAACGGCTCGTCCGCGCCCGTGAAGTTGGGCCAGGACGGACGTCCGAAACGCAGGTACACGGGGCCCTCATATTTCGCCGCCGCGATGGTGGCGTTCTTCGTCTGGTTGTAGTCGCAGGGGTTGATCACCACCATGCCGGGAATCGCCCGCATCAGCGCGATGTCCTCCATCGTCTGGTGCGTCGCACCGTCCTCGCCCAGGGTCACGCCCGCGTGGGACGAGGCCAGCTTGACGTTGGTGTGGCCATAACCCACCTCCTGGCGGATCTGGTCATACACGCGGCCGGACACGAACTCCGCGAAGCTGCCGCAGAACGGGA
>JAEEGL011179170.1_pt1 | contig 12893 bp, 8 predicted proteins | sample 9134231 | NCBI WGS metagenome assembly JAEEGL01 (sample SAMN16246548, study PRJNA631951) | gut metagenome | biome: gut microbiome; feature: rumen; material: fiber-attached | host: Bos | place: Iran: Karaj | collected 2018-10
GCGATGGTGCTCGCGAGCTCCGGCGCCGTGATGGACCTTGCGATGGACATCGCAAGCGGCGTCGAGGAGGTGGCGCGCCACAATCCCACGCTTCCACGCCGCGAGCTTCTGCTCTCGGGAGTGCGCATCGGCCGCAGCGTCGTGGGCACCATGACGACGACTCTTCTTCTCGCCTATTCAGGCGGCTACATCACGCTTCTGATGGCGTTTGCCGCGCAGGGCACGCATCCGCTCGACTTCATCAACTCGACGCTCGTCTCCGCCGAGCTCGTGAAGACTCTCATCGGCAGCTTCTCGCTCGTTCTCGTCGCGCCGTTCACCGCCTTCACCGCCTCCATCGTCTTCGCCCCGCGCAAGGAGCGTGAATGAGAGTCTGGATAGTCAACCCCTTTGACAATCTGCCGGCTGAGGGAAACAGGCCTCAGCGATACTGGCTGATGTGCCGCGCGTTCGCGCGCGCGGGGCACGACGTGACCCTCTGGACGAGCGACTTCTCGCACTCGCGCAAGGCAAGGCGCGTGATGGATCCCGCGTTCCCTGATCCAGGCTTCCGCGTGAATATGGTCCCCACGCCGCCCTACGGCGCCAACATCTGCCTCAGGCGCATCTATTCCCATTTCGCGCTGGCGCGCCGTTGGACGCGCCTTGCCGCCGCGGAGGAGCGTCCCGACCTCGTGGTCGCCTCATCGCCTCCGCTCTCGCTCTGCGCTGCGGCGCGCCGCTTCTGCAAGGCGCGTGGTGTGCCGTTCGTCGTGGACGTGATGGACGCCTGGCCTGAGACGTTCGAACGCGTTGCGCCGCGTCTTCTCCTCGCGCCTCTAGCCCGCACGGCACGCGCAAACTATCGCGCGGCGGATGCAATCTCGGCCGTCTCTGAGCGCTACATCGACCTTGTGCGCAGCTACGGCGCCACTGCGCCCGCGCGCCTCTTCTACCACGGCATCGAGATTCCGTCCGGCATGGAAGGAACGCATCCGACAGAAGGAGACTTCACGATCGCATACGCGGGAAGCATGGGCGCCTCGTACGACCTCGCCACCGTGATCGAGGCAGTGAAGGGCATGGACGGCGTGCGTTTGGAGCTTGCGGGAACGGGTCCGCAGGAACCCAGCCTTCGCGCGCTTGCCGATGGATGCGGGCGCATAGTCTTCCACGGATACGTTGGCGACGCAGAGCTGCGTGCAATGCTCGCTCGCGCCAACGCCGCAGTTGTGCCGATGTTTCCCGCGTCGTGCGTGGGCGTGCCGTACAAGCTTGCGGACTACGCGGCGGCAGGGCTTCCTGTTCTAAACTCTCTGAAAGGCGAGACGGCGCGCCTCATTGACGAAAACGGCGCTGGCGCATCGTACAGTGCGGACGACGCGAAGTCGTTTGCTGCCGCACTCGAAAGACTGCGAAGCATGGACGGTGCATCACTGCGCGCAGGCGCCGCGAGGCTGGCGCGCCTCTTTGACGCCGATCTCGTCTATGGCGAGTACGTGAAATGGATGAAAGACCTTTTTTCTTGAACCACGAAATACACGAAAGGAAACGAGATGAGAACACAGTTCGTAACGTTCCTGTGCCTGGCAATGTTTTGCGCGGCGGGAACAGCCTTTGCTGATGCGCCTGTTGCTCCTGCGCAGACACGCGATGCGCGCATCGCGGAAGTGGCGGCATCGCTGCCAGAGAAGCCGCAGGCAGACGGCGCGCCTGCGAGCGACCGCGCAAAGTGGGGACCTCTTGCCGAGACCAAGGAGGGTAAGACCATCGTTGCCTCCGCCGAGAAACTGCTGGATTCGCCCGTCCCGGAGACGCCCGACGAACTGTACCTCGAGTTCTCGCGCAACGGCAACCGCCGCAACTACGAAAGATGCTATTTCAGGCTGCAGAGCGGATTCGAGAGTCTGTTCGTTGCCGAATGCCTTGAGAACAAGGGGCGTTTCATCTCTAAGATCGTCGAGTACGTCAACGCGATATGCGCGATGAAGAGCTGGACACTTCCCGCGCACGACGGAGGGCTCACATGTTTCAACGGTACGCCGCATGTGGACCTCGTGAGCGCGGCAGTTTCGCAAGACCTCGCGTACTGCCTTGCGTGGCTAGGGGACGCGCTTCCAGAGGCCACTAGGGAGAGGATCCGATCAGAGGTGGAGAGGCGCACGTTCAGGCCGCATCTTGCCCATGCCCGCGGCGAGGCGTCCCTCCGCACGCACTGGTGGTTCCACGGCGGCAACAACTGGAACAGCGTGTGCAACTGCTGCGTGGTGCGCGCGGCGCTTGCGATCGTGCCTGACCGCCGCCTGCGCGCGGAGTTCGTGATGCTCGCCGAAGGCAGCGTGCCTTTCGCGCTCGCCGGATACACCAACGACGGCTACTGCTCAGAGGGCATGGGCTACTGGAACTATGGCTACGGACACCACCTGATGATGGGGCTCTCCATACGCGCAGCGACTGGCGGCAAGGTCGATCTCTTCGCCAACCCCAAGACGAAGACGGTCATGAAGTATGCCTATGGCTTCCAGCTGCAGCCCGGCAGGTCGCCCCATTTCGCGGACGGCGGCGGCAATCCTTCGCCATCGCTGCTCGCGCTCGGCCGGCAGGTGTGGCCCGATCTCGTGAGCACTCCCGCGCTCAGACTTCCACTGCTCTCGTCCGGCTACGCGCAGTTCTCGCTGCGCGCCTTCGGGCAGGAGCCGCCACAGCGCGAACCGACGATGGACGTGCTGCCAATCCGCACCTGGTTCAAGGACGCCCAGGTGCTCATCTCCCGCTACGCCCAGCCCGGCGACAAGGGTCTGCGCTGGAGCGCCGCCTTCAAGGGCGGGCACAACGCCGAGCTCCACAACCACAACGACGTGGGCACATACACGGTGATGATGGACGGCTGCGAGATGGCAGGCGACCCAGGCGGCGAGGTGTACACGCGACGCACGTTCTCGAAGGACCGCTACGTCTCGAAGGTTCTCAACTCGTACGGACACCCTGTGCCCGTGATCGGCGGGAAGCTGCAGAGCGGCGGACGCGCCGCCGCCGCGAAGGTGGTAGAGACGCGCTTCACCGACAAGGAGGACTCGATTACGATAGACTATGCCGCCGCCTACAAGGTGCCCGCGCTCAAGTCGCTTCGGCGTACGGTAGTGTTCGATCGTGAACACTGCACTTTCACTGTCACCGACAAGGCCGAGTTCTCCGAACCCACCACGTTCGAAGTGCCTGTGATCACGTACCGCGAGTGGACGAAGGACGAGAAGGGCATGTTATTCACGTTCAAGAAGACGAGCGGCTTTAGGAAGATGAAGCTTGCCGTCTCCGCATCTGCGCCGGTAAAGTTCTCATCAGAGAAAATCGAAAACCCCGGTCACCAGCCGCCCGAGCGTTTGTCGTTCGCGTTCGAGAAGCCCGTCACCACGGCCGTGATCACGATGACGTACTCGGCAGGAAGGTGATGTTCCTCGCCAGATTTGCGGTCGTTCCCGCCGTCAGAGTTTGATGGAGGGATGCGCATTTGGTATAATATGGTCCATCTGCCTGCCCTACCAGGCGGAGTCAGGTGGATTTTCCGGCCAGGGAAACCGGAATCTGAAACAAGAATAGGGCGATGAATGAAGAAGAGCAGTAAAAAGCAAAGCGCGAAGACGCCGATGAATGTGGTGGAGAAGATCCTCGCCGCGCATCTTTTGGAAGGCGACCCGGCAAGGGACGCCGAGGTCGGCATTCGCATAGACCAGACGCTCACGCAGGACGCCACCGGCACGATGGCGTACCTCCAGTTCGAGTCAATGGGCGTGCCGCACGTGCGCAACGAGCTTGCCGTCTCCTATGTGGACCACAACACCGTTCAGATCGGCTACGAGAATGCCGACGACCACGACTTCCTCGCCTCGGTCGCGCGCAGGTTCGGCGTGATCTACTCCAAGTGCGGCAACGGCATCTGCCACCAGCTTCATCTTGAGCGCTTCGGCCGACCTGGCAAGACCCTGCTCGGCAGCGACAGCCACACTCCCACGGGCGGCGGCATCGGCATGATGGCAATAGGCGCGGGCGGCATTGACATCGCCGTGGCGATGGCCGGCGGCGCATTCCACATTCCGTCCCCAAAGGTACGCGGAATTCGCCTGACGGGTCGTCTGCCCAGAGGCTGCAGCGCGAAGGACGTGATTCTGAAGGTGCTCGAGAAGTTCGGCACGAAGGGCAACGTGGGCTGGATTTTCGAATACTTCGGCCCCGGCGTGAAGACTCTCGACGTGCCAAGCCGCGCCACCATCGCCAACATGGGCGCGGAGCTCGGGGTGACGACGAGCGTGTTTCCGAGCGACGCCGTCACGCGCCAGTTCCTGGAGGCGCAGGGGCGCGCGGGCGACTGGATTGAGCTTGTGGCTGACAAAGGCGCCGCCTACGCCGACGTGTTCGAAATCGACCTTTCGGCGATCGAGCCGATGATGGCCGCGCCGCATTCGCCCGGCAACGTGGTTACGGTGAAGTCGATGAAGGGCACGAAGGTCAACCAGATCATGATCGGATCGTGCACAAACAGCTCCTACCGCGACATCCGCACGGTGGCGTTGATTCTGAAGGGAAAGCACGTTGCCGACGACGTGGAGGTGGGCATCGCGTGCGGTTCGCGCCAGGTGGTGAACATGCTGGCCGAGGATGGTTCGCTCGCGATTCTCGTCAAGGCCGGATGCCGCATACTTGAGAATGCATGCGGCTTCTGCATCGGCGCGCACATGAGTCCACGCACGGGCGCCATATCGCTGCGCACGAACAACCGCAACTTCGAGGGCCGCAGCGGCACGAAGAGCGCGCAGGTGTATCTCGTCTCTCCAGAGACCGCCGCCGTAAGCGCGCTCGAGGGCAAGGTCGTTTCGCCGCTTGGCGCGAAGATTCCGTCCGTGCCCGCGCCGAAGAAGTTTCCTGTCGACGACTCGATGTTCCTCTACCGCGACACAGCCGGCAAAGGCGTGAGAAGGGCCGAGATCGTCCGCGGACCCAACATCGCCCCTGTGCCTAAGGGCGAGCCGCTTGCGGAGAAGTGCAGGGGCGTTGTCGCGATAAAGGTGGGCGACAAGATCACCACAGACCACATCATGCCCGCCGGCGCGCGGCTCAAGTTCCGCTCGAACGTGCCAGAATACGCGAAGTTCGTGTTCGAGCCGTGCGATTCCTCGTTCCACGACAGGTGCCTTGCTGCCAAGGCAAGCGGCCTTGCGAACGTGATTGTTGCCGGCGAGAGCTACGGACAGGGTTCCAGCCGCGAACATGCCGCGCTCTGCCCTATGTATCTTGGCGTAAAGGCCGTGATCGCAAAGTCCATCGAGCGCATACATCGCGCGAATCTCGTCAACTTCGGCATAGTGCCGCTCGTCTTCGATGATCAAGGCGACTACGACTTGCTCAAGCAGGGCGACGCGATCGACCTTTCCGGGTTGAGGGCTGCGGTTGCGGGCGATGGCCGCCTTGCCGTGAAGCTCCAGGACGGCAGAACGGTTATTCTTGTCGCGTCGCTTTCCGCGCGCGAGCGCGAGCTCCTGCTCTGCGGCGGTCTTTTGGCCTCGCTTGGAGGGCGGCATTGATTTTTTAACGATGAATTCAAGGTAAGGACATGCGACGATGAAATCACCATTCATGAAAAGAACCATATTGGCTGTGTGCACAGTACTTGCCGTTTCCTGCGTTGCGCGTAGCGTTGACGCACTGCGCGGCAACCTTTCGCGCAAGGCGCGTCCAATCGCCATTGGCGGCGGTGCAGTTCCGGGATGCGTGGTCATCGCCGGCGAAGACGCCGCGCCTCTCGCCTTCGGGCGCGTGAACGGCGTCAAAGCGCCCGTCGCGGCAGGGGCTGCGTACGGCAAGGGGCGTGTGGTGGCGGTGACTCACCATGGCTTCATGGAGGGAGACGTCATGCGCAAGCGCGGCAACGCGGCCTTCCTGCGCGAGTGCCTCATGTGGCTTGCAGGCGGTTTTCCTCCTGCGGAGATATACGTGGAAGGAGGCCGCGGCAGGATGGCTGCGGCTGCGGTCGAGGTGCTAAAGGAGGTGAAGGGTTTGCGCGTGAAGCAGCTGCATGGCTACGACGCTCTTTCTTCGCTGCCGGCTGGGGCCGTAGTCATCACGATGCCTGATTCTCATTCCAAGGAAGATGCCGCCAGGCTCGCCGAGTTCATTCGCGGCGGCGGCGGCGTGCTGGCCGTCGTTGTGGGCTGGGGCTGGCATCAGGTGTCGGGAGAGCGTCCGTTCACGGAAAGCCCGTTCAACGTTGCGCTGGGACCGGCCGGCATCTACTCCTGCGGCGCCTGTGTCGAGGCAGGGAACGACGGTGTGTACGAGGTGGCTGGCACTGACGATCTGCCGGGGCTTTCGGCGGAGAGCGCGCTTGAGCTTGCGGAAGGAAGCAGGGTCATGCCGCCCGCGCTGGGTGCAAGGTGCCTATTTATGCTGGAGACGCTTGCGGAGGTGCTGCCGTCAACCGACACGAAGTGGCGCCCGAGAATGGAGGCGCTTACGAAGTCGGCCTTGAAGGACATTGTGCCCTCGCCGTCGCGTCCGCTCGGCAGAACGCGCGTGCGCGAGCGGCTCGCCTACACGCTATTCCAGAACGCATGGCTTGCCAAGCCCGAGCGTGAGTGGCCCGCGAGCGCGGCCGCGGCGTCGTATCCAGGTGTGCCCGACAAGGACTTGCGCCGCGAGACGCGAGACGTTGATATCGACCTTGCCGTGCCGCGCTGGCATGGCACCGGACTCTTCGCGGCAGCGGGCGAGCCGATCACCGTGACGCTTGCGGACGGCGCGGAAAAGCTGGGCCTTCGCGTGCGGGTGGGGTCCACTCATTGCCGCGTAACGAACCACAACGATTGGCGCCGTGCGCCTGTGGTGGACGTGGAGATCCCGCTAAAGAAGACGACGACGAAGTTTTCGTCCCCGTTCGGAGGGCTCGTTTACATCGTGGTGCCTCACGGGGCGGAGGGAAAGACCACCGTGAAAGTTGGCCCTGCGTGCCCAGCGGCGAGGTTCGTGGACGGCGTCGACACTCCCGAGACTTGGGTGGCGCAGCTGCGCGAGAGGCGTGCGCCCATGGTGGAGCTCGAGAGCGAGTGCCTCGTGATCACCGTTCCGTACGCAAGCGTGCAGAACCTCGCCGATCCGCGTCCGCTCCTGCAGGTGTGGCGCGAGATAATGGCGAACGACGCGAAGCTAACCGGGATTCCCGTGAAGCGCGCGTCGCCAGAGCGCATCTGCGCCGACGTGCAGCTCTGCGCCGGCTACATGCACGCGGGCTATCCGATCATGATGCCCACCAGCTGCCTGCGCAACCTCCTGAGTGAGCCAACGATCCGCGCGGGCGCGGTTGACGACGTGTGGGGGTTCTTTCACGAGATGGGCCACAACCACCAGAACTACGACTGGACGTTCAACGGCACAACCGAGGTGACGGTGAACTTCTTCTCGCTCTACAACATGCAGAAGATATGCGGCCGCGGCATACGCGACAACGGCAAGATCGGCGGCGAGGGCTTCAAGCGGCGCGTTGAGGAGTGGAGGGCTGCAGGCCGCCCGTACGACAAGTGGCTTGCCGACCCGTTCCTCGCGCTCGATTTCTTCGCGCGCCTCATCGAGAAGTACGGCTGGGAGTCGTTCGAGAAGCTCTTCGCCGAATATCGCGCGCTTCCGCGCTCCGAGCGCCCGAGGTCCGACCTCGAGAAGCGCGAGCAATGGTGCAGGCGCCTTTCGCGGATCGTCGGCGAGGACCTCACGGAGGAATTCCGCTTCATGGGCGTGAAGAAGGGCGCTGGAGACGAAGCAAAGGACGCTAAGAAAAAGTAGTGCGGATTTTTAATGGTTCTCTAACGAAACGGTGCTATAGTATCAGGCGTCCGATCAAGGAGATTCCATGGAAGAAGGCGAAAAAGAGACAACAGACGCGGTGGCGCTTGCGGAAGAGCGCCTGCGGCTCGAACGCGAGGCGCTTGCGGTGGAGCGCGAGCGCCTTGCGGCCGCGCGCACTCGCGCAGAGGCAGAGGAGCGCATGGAACGCTCGAGGCGTCATCCGGCACTGGCCGTTGTCGCGGTGGTCCTGCTTGCGATGCTGTGCTTCGCCGGCGGCGTCATCGCGGGCATGGCCGTGGCAGATGGCCGCCAGCAGAAGCTGCGCGAGGAGCGTCTCGCGAAGGCGCTTTCTCAGCTGGGGAATCTGGCGGATGTCACGTCGCCGACCAACTCGGCGGCGGGCAGGCTTGGTGCGCGCACGCCTGACGGCGCGCACAGGAACGTGGCTGTGATGGTGATACAGTAGCGGCGGGAGGCGTGTGTTGAAGCTGAAGATCGCAAGCTCTGTTCTGCTATTGGCGTGCCTGGCCGCGTGGAATGCACGCGCCGCAGGGGAAGCAAAGCCCGTCGTGGAGCTCACGGCCACTTCCACGAACCTCGTCGTCACCGAGGAGACCACGGTGATGGTGCGGCTGTGGATGCCGCCCCTCAAGGATGAGCTTGCGAACATCCCGCCGTTGATGACGCAGCGTCCGCCGCACATGGTGGCGCCGTTCTGGGAGCCGAAATGGAAGTCGGAGTCTCTTTCCAGCGTCGATCCCAAGATCACGCCGCCAGTGGCCGGCGAGGCGCGTTCGCGTGACACGCCGGTATTCACTCTCAACGAGTATGTCACAGACGGCATCGCCTCCATGATGCGCTCTTCGTTCGGGCGGCGAGATCCGTTTGCTTCGCTCTTCGACGACGACGACTTTGGCTTCGGCCGTTCGCTTGGCCCACGCCGCGCCACGTTCCCGTTCGAGTCGCGTCGCGTGGAGAGAAACGGCGTGAACGGATGGGAGTTCACCGCTTCCTCCATCCCATACCGCGCAATCGCCCCTGGAAAGACGCGGCTGGGCGGCGTCTCCGTGAAGGTGCCGATCATCACGGGGGTGCGCACTTCGCGCGACCGGTTTGGCCGCGCCGCATACGTGCCAACCATCCAGGAGACGACGCTGCGCACCGGCGATTTGACGATTGAAGTGGTGGAGCCGCCGTCCGCAGGCCGCCCGGCGGCCTACTGCGGCGCCATATCATCCAACCTCGTGGCCAAAGCCTCGCTCAATGCAAGCGTATGCACGGCAGGCGACCCGCTTGTCCTCACGCTAGACGTCTCCGGCGCGACGGATCTCTCGGCGGTCCATGCGCCGTCCTTCGCGGACGAGCTCAACAAGGGCGGAGTGTTCCGCCTCGACGAGGCTTCGCTGCGCACTGAGACACTTGCCGCGTCGCGGCGCTTCACGTGGCGGGTGCGCGCCCTCAAGGCGGGAACAGTCGAGTTTCCGTCCCTGCCCATCGCATACTATGATCCATCTGGCCGCTCATACCGCACATGCCGCACTGCATCAATCCCCGTGCAGGTGAAGGCCGGTGTGCAGGCAGCGCTTGGCATGATGGACGACGAAGGCAACGACGAAGAGGCCTTTCCATTGCCGGACGGCATAGACCTAGATGCGCGCGGTGCGGCACGCGAGCCGCTTCTGCCGCACCTGGCCGTCGCGCTGCTTCTTTTCATCCTGCCTCCGCTCGTGCTTCTCGTCTCCCGCATTGCGCCTCCTCTCTGGCGCCACATCTCCGCCAGCCGTGCAGCATCTCGCCGCGCCTCGGCGTACAAGGTGTGCCGCCGCGCACTTGAGAGCCGCGACGAGGCGAAGCGCATGAAGGCGATACGCGACTTCTTCGAAACGCGCTACGGCGTAAACGGAGCCGCGATAACGGCAGTTGACGCCAGGCGGCTCATGTCAGGCGACTATTCTTCCGAGGAGGTGGCGGCCGTGGCGGATGCGCTTGCGGCGGCCGATCGCACGAACTTCTCCGTGCGCAAGACAGTTGTGGCGCTCATTGCCGTGTGCGCAGCCTCGTGTTCGCTCTTTGCCGGTTCACCCGAGTTCACATACCGCCGCGCATCCTCACTCGCCACGCGCGCGGCCGACGAGGCCGGATTCCGCGCCGCCGCGCAGGCGTATGTGGCGTGCGCGCAGGACGGCGCATCAAATCCCACGCTTTTCGCGAACCTCGGCTCGTGTCTTCTCATGGGCGGCAACGCGCGTGGCGCCCTGGCGGCGTTCGCCTGCGCCGAGCGTAGGGGCGGCGAAGCCGCCACAACCCGCCGCGGCGTGCGCGCGGCCGTTGCGCGGCTCAAGAACGACCCGCGCGCTGATCCTCCGCTCGCCCGCGCAATGTTCGCGCCGCATGTGCGCCTTCCGCTCGACTTGCGCCTGCTCCTCGCGGCGGTGTTTTGGGCGATTGCATGGCTTGCGGCGCTGCTGCCGCGCGGCTTTGGGGCGAGAAGGACGCTCATGTGGCTTTTCGCGACGGCGTTTCTCGTATGCGCCACGTCATGCGCTATTTCGTTTGCGGGCGAGCATCTTGCTGCGGAGGTGATCTATGCTGGCCGCTAGGCGTCTTCTTTTAGTGTCGGCTCTCGCGCTTGCGGCGTTCGCCGCAGAGGCGCAGTTCTCGCGTGTGTTCAACATCGGAGGCGGGCAGAACTTGCCCGACTTCACAGGCAAGGCGCGCCTTGAGCCTTCTGCCCCCGTGGTTGGAATACCATGCTATTTCGTCTTCGAGTTCACCACTAAGAACCAGATCGAGGTGCAGCGGGTGATCGGCCTGCCCGACAGGGACGTGGAGTACCTCGCGAACGAGCTTGAGCCGTACGCCGACGGCACGTACCGTCTGCCTGTGCGCTTTCTTGCGCCGTGCAAACGGACATTGAGCCTCACCGTATCCGGAATGCAGACAGTCGTGCAGGGCGCAGGAACGTCGTTCAGGTCGTCCTTCTCCATGAACTTCAGCGAGTCGCTGCCGCCGTTCAGCATCAACGTGAAGCCGCTTCCCGAGGATGGCAGGCCGGCCGACTTCTCTGGTGCCGTTGGAACGCGCTTCGGCATGTCGCAGACGCTTTCTTCCGACCATGTGCGCCCTGGCGACCTGATCACCGCCACGTACGAGCTCCAGTTCGACGGCTACTGCCCGTCAAACGCCTGTCCCACCGTCGAACATCTCTCCAAGGAGTTCAAGGCGTACGAGCTCAAGGAGGTGGCGCGCACTGACCGCAGCGTGAAATGGACCCAGGTGCTTGTGCCGCGCACTGCGTCCGCCACGAACACAGCGCTTGTGGCGATCACCTACTACAATCCGCAGCTAGGGCGCTACGAGGTGGCGAAGGCGCAGCCGAAGAAGCTGGTGTTCGTTTCAACCGAGGCGGCCAGCACCGAGAACACGAGCGTGGCGGTGACGGGTGACGCAGGCGCGACTTCCGAGAACAAGGATGGTGGCCAGGGCGAGGCGGGGCGAGTACTGGTGCTGCGCTTCGCGCCGTCGGATTCGTCGCCCGTCGTTGCCACGCTTCCGCCGGACACTCCTGTGAAGGAGCTTGCCAGCTCGCATGGCTGGCGCCGCGTCGAGACGCCCCGCGCAATCGGCTGGACGCGCTGACACAATGCGATAAAGCCTGACGAGCACAATCGCCAGGCACATCCGCGAATTGTGCGCACCGCATCATGTTACGTGGAATTGAGATTGTCGTGGGGACTCCTGTCCCCCATGTGGTTTCGAAGGCGATTTTAATCTGATTGGACGGTCAGCGAATGGCGGATAACCGAAGAACCTGCGGTAGGCATTGCAGAAATACTGTGGCGACGAGAAGCCCGTGAGGGATGCGATTTCTTTGCTTGAATGTCTGCCAAGGGTGATGAGACGCCTGGCCTCGTTCATCTTCACGCGTGTGATGTACTGTCCGATCGTCTCGCCGAACGCCTTTGCGAACGCCTTCTCGACAGTCGGGTAGGAGCGTCCGGAATGGGCCACCACGTCTGAGGCGGAAAGCGGATGGGCTATGTTGCGGCCGATGAATACTAGAAGATCCGACAGCCAGGATGGGCTGATCGGATAGAACTCCGTTGAGGCTCGTTCGATGAGTTCGCCCGGAGCGGCATGGAACGGCTTGTGCCGACGCTTTTGGGCTGCGGACGGGTCTTGCATGGCGGCGTGAAGAATACGTGCAGCCGCGTATCCAACGCCTTCGGCGTTTGGATTGATGCTGGAGAGGGGCGGTGTTGAAAACAGGCAGATGAGATTGTCGTTGTCAGAGCCAAGCACGGCGAGATCGTGCGGTATGCGTATCGATTCGGCGGTGGCCGCGCGTATGAGCTGGTAGGCCCGCATGTCGTTGGCGCAGAACACGGCGGTTTGGGGCGGAACGGACTGCACCCACTTTCTGAGCAATTGGATTACGTGCATGTCATCAAACTTTTCACCGTAGAAGAAAGTGTCGGTCATTGGCTCTGGAAAGGAGAACTCATTAGTTTGGAATCCCGCGTCTGAAATGATCTTTTTGAATGAGTCGCGACGGATGTCTGAGAACTTCATTCCTTTGAATCCGCAGAATGCGAAGTTTCTGAAACTATGTCCGAGAAAAAAATTGGCAGCCATTATGCCGATGGCGTGGTCATGCGAGCCCACGGCAAGGAATTTCGGAATCTTCTGTTCGTGCGACATGTCCACGGTGGGCAGCCCGCTTGCACTGATCTTGCGTAGTGCGGTGGTATTAACCGTGCGGGCTATTATACCGTCGAACCCTGCGAACGGACACCGCCCGTGCAGGTCCTCGGGCGTCATAAGGCGCATAAGCCAGTCGTGCTGGCTCTGCGCAAACTGCGCGACGCCGCTGAGCAAGTTCCGGCCATACGCCCGCGAAGTTTCAATGAGTAACGCAATTTTCTTCATAGCGACGGACATTATAACATTTAAATAATTTACAATCAAACATAAAGTATTTTATAATGCTTTTGCGTTGAGCTACAGGGATTCGGTGTGATACAATGCTAACGTTCTTAACCGATGAAAGGCCGAAAGTCATGAAAACAAAAAAACGTTCGCTCGAA
>JAEEGL012482063.1_pt1 | contig 12893 bp, 36 predicted proteins | sample 9134231 | NCBI WGS metagenome assembly JAEEGL01 (sample SAMN16246548, study PRJNA631951) | gut metagenome | biome: gut microbiome; feature: rumen; material: fiber-attached | host: Bos | place: Iran: Karaj | collected 2018-10
ACTCCTTTCTTTGCTATAATAATCCTTGTTTATGACGCGAAATATCCATCTATGTAGAGGTCATACACCATTCGTTCAACAAGGCATCCTCTTGCCTGTCTCCAATTCCCGCAGAACACTACGTCGTCGCAAGTGGCCATCATCTTAATGGATTCACCAAGATAGAATAAACCCGGATTCTTACAAGAAGGAGCGTCTGCATCTATGTAATTATCAACAAACTCTACATCCTCGTAAGGATGACAGTAAAGATACTCGTCCTTTCCGCATTCGATATCTTCTATAATCTGACCGTCAGTTCTTCCGGCCATAGGAACACTTATAAATACTCGCTTAGCCATTCTTACATCTCCTTATACGCATTCATCATGTTGTTAGGACATCTCTCACAAAAGTTAAACTCTTGTCCAGTCTCCTCGTCCTTATACTTATCCCTGCCATTCTCCTTACAGCTAATGCACATACCGATCCCACCATACCCGCCATCAGGAGACATTGCAGATGCTCCAAGCATGAAGGCGAGAATGCTCTTAAGATCGTTGGTCATCGAATTTTAATTCTCCTTCCTCATAAAGTCCATACCATGCTTTTGCCAATGCATACAAAGTGCCAAAATACGTTTTTCCGTTTCTAAGCGGAAAGTATATAAACTTTTTATTCGAGTTTTGATAGTAGTCTTCAAGCATCTTCTTTTGGTGCTCGTATAGTTTTATTCCGAATAGTTTTTCGTAGAATTCTGGGAATATCATCTTCTCATTTTCCATAAAATATCACTCCGCTAAAACTGTAATTGGTAGTACTCGGAAAAACTCAGCATATTCCTTCCCTCGTAGCTTTGAGTTCAGCAAACTTATCTTGCGCAATCTTAATGGCGTGTTGTTCATCGTTTACTCTGTCGCATGGAATATCAATTCTAAAGTGCAGCGGAAACCTTGTATCTAGCTCATAAGGACAGTCTTTTATGTTCTCTTTTCCAACTTTTGTATAGCGACTGCAATCCCACCGGCCTTTTCCGTACTGCTCATCTCTATATGTAACATAGTAATATTCTCGAACATCCTCGATATCTTCTGGAATATCATCCATTTCCCATTCTTCGATATCCGGGTATTCGTAAAGCGTGGAATGGTATAATTTTACCTTCTCGGCCTTTTCTTTTGTTGAGTAGATTCCGATAATATGATAGGCTGAGTATGATCCTTCTGTTACTACGTATGCTGTCAAATCTCTTTATCCTCCTTCATTCTCTCCACAAACTCCACTTCTCCATACGGCACTCTCTCGCATACGGCTATTGGCACGTCATGGTACCTGAGATAGTATCCGCTTCCTCCGAGATAGTTGCAGGCCCCGTCACGCCCTATCGCAAGATCGTGACTGGTCTTTTCGCTCATTACAATATATGCAGTCTCCTTGCCAAATCTGTTAATAGCCCAGTCCAGCTTATCGACGTTCAAAATATGGGAAATATCCAAGCGCATAAGATTCCTCCAGTTTGTTTACTTTGCTAACGATAGCATCATTATTAGCTCTTGCCTTTGCCAAAAGTTGTTCGTGTTCCAAACGTTTTATCTTTCTTGCAATAGCTTCCTTAACAAGTTTTAGCCCTTCCTCGTCTTCGTTTTCCTCAAATAGCGCTCTCGTTTCATCCAAATACCAGTCAAATATCCGGTCAAACATTTGTACCCTCCTCAAACTCAAATGATTCTCTTATGAACCTCCCGGTCTCCTCGTTCTTAAGCAGCCAGTCATGTACCTCCTGGACTTCAGCATCAGTAAGTTTAATCCTGTAACTTTTCTGATTGTCATCGCTTTTGCCATTCTCAACCCTGAACCATAGCTGAATATCATTGGCATCCAGGTCCTTCAGCTCACATTCTACGCTAAAGTCATACCATCCCTGATCATCGTGCTCATGCTCAAAGTCAAACATTGGCATAAGGCCCTTTTGTTTCCGAATAGCGTCCGCTCTTGCATTAAGTTCATGGCAGTCCATGAGAGGAAATGACATCCTTGGGTAGTCGTCCGCTGTGAAGTAGCGCTCAGTGTCAAGAATTAATATCATGCTTGCACTCCCTTCTATTAACAGACAAAAAAAGAAAGAAAGAGCCCTAGTTAGGACTCCTTGCTGCCATTTTGATACCAGCTGTCTTTGAACATGACCGGAACACCGTCTTCGATCATCCACATCTCGTTATCGTCGGTGTCCAGATTCAGCTTCTCAATAGCTTCCTCCATAATGGCAAACTTCTCAGGATACTCCTCCCGAGCTCTTTCCTGTTCTTCTTCAAATCTCCTGAGTGATTCATCCGTGACAATAGACAAGCTCTCGTTTTCTCCATAACGATCATTAAACTCCTTGTCTATCTCATCCGGCAGCATGTCCATACACTTGTCCACAACCGCGTAGTCAATCTTCTTCCTGATTACCCAGCCGGTTACAAAAGTCCCGACACCCACCAGAGTTGATACAACAGCCGTCTTATGATCCTTACAGAACTTCTTCGTCTTCTCCCAAATCTTCATGAATATCATTCCTCCTTGAATTTGATTTCATTATAATGTGTGGTTGAAATGCGATTTCTATGTATTTTAGTCATACATCCCAGATTCGATTGCTTTAGACCTAAAGTAATCGGCGATATAAGCGTCGATTCTACGGCCACTAAAACCTCCATCAAAATACACCCTTTGCTGTGCATCCATCCAGTTTCTATGAAAATCCTTCATCAAGCATCCTGTGATGTATTTGATAACATGATCGATCCGATTTAGCTTATCATACATTTCATCCTTATTGCTATATTCCTGATTTAGTATTGCAGTTATTATGCCTAATCTTTCTTTTTCTAATGCCAAGTAATAGTTTTTAATATTCTCGTCGTTAGAGTATCTCTTTATATCGTCCTCTGCCCGATAGAATTGAAACGCTTCGCGCACATTGTTGCACCACGTAAGTACTTTCTCTAAATAATCGACAATATCATTCTCTTCCCAAAAAGTTTTTCGGTTGCTTGCCTTATACGGAACGTTATTTTTCAAGTCCTTTTTGATAGCCGGCTTCTCCTTACTCGGAACATGAACGCCTTTCGCATAGTAATTCAAAACATGAACAATATCGTCGAACTCATAGTAGCACTTATAACCTTCATAATACATTTTACTACCTCTCTTTCTTTCAGTCGATGCATGAAAAATATAAAGGGCTAGCCTAAGCCAACCCTTACTTCAGAACATTCATCTCATCCAGGATCGATCCCAGACTGGCGCCTCTGTCACGCTCCCTGTTGATATAGGTCCAGTCACGATTGTCGAGTTTCCTCTTAAGTTCCCAGTAATGACCCAGGGACGTATCATAAACCCTCAAGTCCTTCTGCCGCTCCTCGACACGCAGTTTGTGGCGCTTTCCAATAATCTGAATTACTTTAGCGCCTCCAGCCAACACGCCGGGGCCGAACAGGACAACATAAGTCTTATTCTCATCCCACCAGTCTTTGCACTTGGCCTTAAAATGCTCGAACTTCTCGCGCCTTTCCGCCTTCTTCAACTCCTTCGTGACATCGATAACCTTGTCTGCCATCAAATATCCTCTCCTTTCGAATTAGGTTTCATTAGAGGATGTGTTTAGACCGCGAGAATCGTTAGATGGCGAAGGAAATGAGTTTGTACGAGATTTGTGTTTTCTTAGTCTGTCAAGAGCTTCTTTTCGATTCTTTTCTTTCTCGATTATTATTTCATTGCATGCGTCATTATAGCCTTCAAGATAACCTCTCAATTCTTCGGCTGGTCTGTTTCTGAACATTTCAAGAATATCAATGAGTGTTTTTGCCATCTTTCTTCTCCTTTAGTCCTTTTCTAAGTCTTTCTACTAATTCGTCTCGCCTTTTTATCTCGTCTATTACTTCGTTCATGAGTTTGTTATGCATCTCACGCTCATCCTCGCTATATTTTCTTTCGTATTGGATATTAAAAGCAGACTCGACAAATGCTCGTTTTAGAATATAAAGCTCATCATCCGTCCACAAGCCGTATTTATTTAGTGTATTTTCAATTCGTTCTCTTGGAGTAAGCTTCATTCTCCGTCTCCTTCTTAACCATCTCGTTCCAATTGCGCTTTGCTTGAATGGCTGTCTTGGCTCCTTCTGATTGTAGCTCGCATTCCCTGCATCTGTAGAACCAACAATTCGTTTTCATATTCCACCACGCAGCAATGTCTTTGCTTCCACAAATACAAGGGACTATTTTTACGCGTTCTGCGGGCTTTGGCTTATGCGCCTTAAGAAATTGAAGGATCTCTATTTTTGAAACCGAATCGTTCTCGACTCTCTCAATCATTTTTTCCCATTCTTGAGTCTTCGTCATCTTTCTTTTCCTTCCTCTTATCCCTGATCATGCCGGTGCGAATATAATTTTCCATCGTATCGATACAGGTATTGACGGGATCACGCCACCATCCATATCGTTCAAACTCCTCGTATTCCTTACTTACAGGGCACCGGCTCTTGATCGGACAGTTGTCGCAATCAATATCCTCGTTAAGCATTCCAGCCATGTCACGAGGGGTATAGTTGGCTGCCAGTTTCATAAAGTTTTTAGTTTCTTTCTCGGTAAGCATTAGTCGTTCTCCTTTCGTCTTACGCTCACGGCATTGGTGTTAATGAGGGCTACGAATTTTCTCGCAATATCTTTTACCGCCGGATCGTCTTCGTTGACCTGGATCTCGATATACTCATCGGTATCATCTTCGTCGTCCTCTTCTTCATCTTCGTCGTTGTCAGTATCATTGTCTGGATCGTACAGCTCTTCATACTCCTCAACATCGTCCGGATAGACCTCGTCGCCGTCGTACATATGGCATACGAGGTTGCTGCCGATTGAAGCTCCAGCGTCGCCATGACTGCCAACCGCGTTCTCGATGTAATAGCTCTCTCCGGGATCAAGTTCCATATTACTGGCAAGCTCGCATACCCAATCCCAATTATCCCGCATAGTTTCCTCATCCCAAGGGACAATATTATCGGTCGTATCATTTGTTGGAGGCGTGTAGACAGGAGGAGTATACGTTACCTGAGGCACGGCGATCTCGTTTATCGGCGTCACGTTCTTCATGATCTTGTAAGTGACAAATGTTCCGGCAATAAAACTACCGGCAACAATTAGAATATCCTTGTTCTCGTTCCAGAACTTCACGGCAGACTTCTTGATCTTGTCACAGCGTTCTTTAAAGGTCATAAAATATCTCCTTTCGAAATCAAAAAGTATAAGGAGCTGTCCAAAGCCCCTTATCGAGTTCCGATATTCAATTTTAGTCGTTTCTGAATGCTACCATCAGACCTAGTCCTGCAATCACCAGAATTACGCCGAATATAAACATTCCTTACTTAAACCTCCTTACTTATATCGTTCATAAGGAGGCTTGTTTCAAACGCGAACTTTAGTCCACTCGAACAAATAGTATATTTGGATCTTTGGCAGCTATCTCAATGTCTTCAAGTGTAAACCTGAATAACTGCTTGCCATTTAATCCGGTCCCTAAAGCATGAATTATGAAATAATTATCTTTTAATGCTTCCTCGATCGTAAGCTTTTTAATGTCTTCTATTATCGTTAGTTTCATCCTTTTCCTCCCAATAAATCGGCTTGTGGCTATCTTCGTTCCAGCCCTGATTCAGGCAATCCCAGCAAGGATCTTCCGCCTCGCTCTTTTCGTAATGCTTGCACTTAATACAATACTCGTCAAAACGTACTTCCTTGGTACTCATGCTTCGTCGTCCCCCAATTCAAATGTAAAGTTGTGCCACGGGAAGGCGTTCTCCATCTTCTTGATGAGCCTCTTTCGATACGGCCCCTTTGCCTTCCAACCAAATATCAACAGCCTTTTTAATTTCTCTGATAAATGCATGTTCGCAGTAAAGGTTATCGGATTACGAAGTTCATCGAAATCAATCCACTTGGGATTCTTATCTTCTTCCTCAGAAATATCATCATCCAATAGCGTACTTATCGTCTGTATTCCACTCCAGCCGATCGGCCCGGTTTCACCATCGATAAAGATTTGCCCTGTAAGAACCTCTCCAAAATCAGTAGGCATTAGACCACCTCCTCTACCTTGACCACATTCTTGTAAAGCTGCGAATATCCATCGAGCTTGTTTATCTCCATCATAGCTCGGAGCGCCGCCAGCTTTTTGTTGCCAGCCTCGATCGTAATAGTCTTGTTCTGCTTCTTACCGGTAGACATAAACACTTCAAAAGTTACATTGAACTTGCGCATATAGATCTCCTTTACTTCCATTTTGAAATAGTCTTATACTCCACCATTTCTCATGTTCATTCGAAAAGAAAAACGGAGCATGGTTGCTCCGCTTGCGATCATTCGCGCCTTACAAGGAACCGGACTTCCGTCTCGTCCAGATCCATGCACCTGGCGATCATCGCAGTTGAAAAACCACGCTCACTCATCTCCCGAACAGTCTGAACCATGTCTCTACGAGTAACTGCCTTAAATGTTTCTTTCATAACAGCATCCTCCTAAGATAATAGATTCGACCATCTAGGTCTTCAATATAGCCCTTGTTTTGACCGCGAGAACTATCAGGTTTTAATTATTCCGCGCTCGCTGAACCAATACGGAAAGACAGAGTTGCTATGATTCTTAAAATGCAGATGATATAGCATTTCGAGATAGAACAGAATCGTACTCTCCATCTCGACGAAATAGCACTTCAGTCCACTCTCGAGAGCCTCAGCTGGAATTATGTTCGCCACTCTCCATTTTCGAAGGCCCAGCAGTTCGCTATACCAGCCATGCTTAATCTCTTTCTGATATGTAACAAAAGACTTGTTATCCTTCTTAACGGAAAAGCACCACTTCATAAACATCACTCCTTATAGCATTCTATAGTGTAGTCTTTAGTTTCAAACTTATCGCCCCAGTTCATCCAGGCTGCGATAGAGCCAACCTTGATATCAATCAAAGGGTCGTCGACTAAACTAGTTGCAATATCAATCAGATCTTTAATGTCGTTTGTTTCTTCCGCCACATTTTGGTCGATGCTCTTGTAAGTAATTCTAAACATCACTCTTCTCCTGTATTAAAAGAAATGAGGACTTGTTAGTCCTCGAGAATAGGCTTCCGCCACCAGTCAGGATCAGACTTGATCGATTCGATCATATCAATCTTTTCCTGCAGGTGCCGACGCATACTCTCAGCAACGTCCAAGTCCCTCTTCTTCTTTCCGAGCCAGATTCCATACCTGATCAGGTCCGTCATCTTCTCCCAGACACAGCAGCTGAAGTCCGAAAAGTCTCCGCCAGGAATGCCTGACTTAGACGCCTTGATGCCGTTCTCACGAGCGACATACATCTTCGCCATCTCAGCCAGCTCATCTAACGCTTCACCGTCGTACTCTTCACAATATCCGGGAACAGAATTCGGATTCTTAATCATCTTTCATTTCTCCTCTCGTTATCATATAAACGTTTGTTCTGACCGCGAGGTTAGCATCGGTTTCATCACAAATATCCGCATCCAATCGCCATGAACGTACAGGGGCATCAGGCGAATATCATCTGCCATTATGTCAAGAAGCTTTTTTCTTGTTTGTATCACCTTATCTTCTCTCATTTTGATCTCAAAGGTTAGGGTTGTTAAGTTACCTAACATTCCCGTGCTAACCGTATTAACCGTGTTAATCCCAGCTAACTCCATTTTCTGCTCAACAAGTTTGAATAAATCCTTGCCAACCACAGTAACTTTAATGGTCTCCATACAGTTATCCACACCTCCTTTCTGACTTTGGTCTGTTCTTGTATGTTAATATTCTACTGCTTCTTGCCTCGTGATAAAGAAATGTATTCCGTGACTGCATTCGTTCCATCTATTTTCATCAAAGCTGTCCGGATAGACAATTTCATTTATTTCATACATAGTAGTAAGCCCATATGCAACATGAGCATACTTCTTTATTCCGGAATCACTTCCATCCAATTTCTGTATATCAAGGACTTTAGCTTTTGAGCATCTGCATTTTCTTGTTGTTGCCGATGAGCGCTTTGCGTCTTCCGGAATAAGAAGTTTAATAATATATTCTCCACATTTTTTCCATCCAATAAAGTTACCCTCTTCTGGGCAACACATTAATTTTGCTTGTACATATTTTGGAACATCCTTTGCGTTATTAAGATCCGCTCCGAAAAGATTTGCTTCATAAAGATTTGCTCCATAAAGATTCGCTCCACGAAGATCCGCTCCGAAAAGATCTGTTTCACGAAGATTCGCTTTATGAAGATTCGCTCCGCAAAGATTCGCTTTATGAAGATTCGCTCCACGAAGATCCGCTCTGAAAAGATCCGCTCCAAAAAGATCCGCTCCAAAAAGATTCGCTCTGAAAAGATCCGCTTCGCGAAGATCCGCTTTACAAAAGAAAGCTCTCACTCCTTCGTCTTCCCCAGCCAACCAAGCCTCATGCTTCTTAATGATGCCGTTGATGTCTTTGGGATTCATATGATAATTCCTCCTTTTATAGGTTTAATCTGTTTTATTACGAAAAGTTTAGGGCGCTGTATCCAAAACGCCCTATCGATCCTTAGAACTTGTCTGTGAAATTCTTTGGCCGCAATCGATCCAATCCCTCCTTTATCCATTCGATAGCAATCTTACCGAGCCTTACCCCAGCATATGCTCCTACGATTAATCCAGCGATTCTCAACGCGATCATATGAATTCCTCCTTGTTTTCGTTCTATAATGGAGCGTGTTTAGACCGCGAGTGTAGTGAGCTTAACATGAAAAAACTTCAGGACCCGCCTAGAATATCCAGGCGAGCCCGCTCTTTGAAAGGGCGGAATTAGGCTACTTGTCCTCGTCTTTTTCCAGTAGCTTCACGGCCAAGAAATATACATCTTGCAGAGTCATTTCCTTGCGGCCCATGTAATAGGCTACCAGAATCAGAGCGATTTCCATTACCATAGTCCTCTCCTCCTTTCATGAAGAGGTGTGTTTAGAATGCGAAAAAAAAAAACAGAAGGTGCTTGTTCGCACCAACTGTTGCTTTAGTTAGAAGCCTAAGTTGTTCAGTATCCGTCCCCACCAAGTCCGGTCACGAGCCTCTTTCTCTGCCCTCTCGAAGTCCTCACGAAGATACTCGTTTTGTTCTTCTTCTGAGCAGTATACAGTTGACTCTTCACCGGTCTCGGATATAAGGACGACATATGGACGCTCTTCGCCTCCTCTATAGTCCCAGCCGACACCCTTCAGTCGCACCTCTGCTTGAGCCACACCCAGGCTCAGGGTCAGGGCTACCAACATAACCACAGCAACAATCTTTTTCATTATCTTGTCCTCCAATCAATTATTTAGGCTTCCCCTTCATAATAGCCCTTGTTTATCCCGCGATTCGCGAATCAAACAGGTTGAAAAAAAATAATAACTTGTGAGTCTTACGTCGTTACCTCACTCGGCCGGCTGATTAATCCGCCTTCGACACATTTGTTATCTGGCATATGGAATCACCCATACGATAACACGCCCAGTAGCTTAGTTATTATTAAAGTTAAGATAGTGATGATTGCTGGACTCCCGCCTACCACCAGCCTTTAGATGATTAAGTCTAAATCGTAACAAGTATTTACTATGACCTAGCTAATCAAACCAGTCATAGTGCGTCTGCACGTTAGTTGATCATTATTATCTTTCTCTTCATAATACTCCTTGTTTATGCCGCGAAAAGAAAAAAATAAATGTCTACGATTCCAACGTAGTCTGCATGGTGGTTTTCATCCTTCGCGCTCGTGGCGGCCGGTCTCACTTAAGGACTCCATTTATTCTTCATTATATCCCTTGTTTATGTCGCGAAAGGAAAAAAGCAGGATGCGTGTAGCATCCCGCTGTCGGTCAATCCCAGAACGTCACGAAATCCCAGGCTTTCTGGACCCAGGAGCGCTTGTCAGAATTCGTCTCAGTCTGGTATTTGGCCTCGCCCACGGAAACACTGTTGTTTTCGTAGGGAGCGACATCCCATACCCGACTGTCAGCGAATTTCTGATCAGCCTTCTCCTGAAGCTCAGTAAGCTCAGAATTAATGACGTTGGTCTTGATGACCTCAGTAGTAATGTCACGCATCTCTGCTTGAGCCATTATGGTCAGGCTCATGACCGTCAGGATAACCATCATCGCAGCAATAATCTTCTTCATTGTAATATACCTCCATTATTCTGTATTATTAGGTTTCCCCTTCATAATACTCCTTGTTTATGCCGCGAACTGTCATTTTGACAAAAAAGAAGCTGCGTGTTACAGCTTCTATTGGTTTACTTCCTTTGCATCTACCAGCATTATTGTTTGGTTATGCTCCAGCCATTTGCTCGCCGCATTGACGTTATCAAACGTCTTTACGGCTTTATTAGCTGTTAACATCTCAACGTAAACGATTCTGATTTTGCTCATCTTTCTCACCTCCTATAAAGAGGCTTGTTTATCCTGCGAAGGAGCTTCGTTTCGCTATGTCATACCTTAGACATTCGCTTTGCTCAGTCTGCGGGGTGAAAAAAGAAAGGCCATGTTTCTCACACGACCCTTCGAACTCCATTACTTCTTGATCAGCCGAAGCGGATTCAGACGATTGAATACGTCCAGTACCTTCTTGTTGACCATGGTTCCATCCACGTCAGACTGATACGCTTTCTTCAAGCTCAGTCCGCCGAGAACCAAGGACCCAAGACCGGTGACAGCGCCGATAACAGCTCCGATACTGGTGCTCTTACCCTCCTTGTCATTCTTAAGAACCTTGGAATAAATTTCCAGGATCTCGGCATTCTTCATATAAGTATCCGAAATCTTGGAGATCTCATCTTCAAGGCTCTTGATCTGACTTTCGATCAGAGTCACAGCATCAGCCTGCTTGGCCTTCTTCGCCACGTCCAGATTATCCTTGAGATCTCGCTTGTGCTTGTCAAGCTCATCACGCCTGACGCGCAGAACCTTCTGCTGGTCCTGAAGCTCCTGACGTTCCATCTTAAGCGTCTGCTTCGGCTTCCGTTCAAGCTTCTTCATGATCTTCTTGGTATCCATAAGATAACCACCTTTCTTTTTCATTTCATAAAGAGCCTTGTTTCAAACGCGAATCGGTGGATGCGTTAGTAGCTGAGAAATGAAAAAAATATAGCGAGACGTTTGCCCCGCTATTTCTCGGTCAAATCTCATCCACCATTTTCTTGATCTGATTCGCCTCTACAGCGATGTCGAGCATTTCGGTCGCGAAAGCTTCCAGCATCTTAAAGTCGATTTTCAGCTCCTGATTATCATCCCGAATCACAAGCGCTTCCTGATCGCTTCCCACAATATAGTCGAATCCGGTGAACGTGCCAGAGAACCGAACGATCCTTCTCTTCACCTTAAGAGACGGAATCTTCTTCGGGACCTCCTTGGCGGGCTTATCGTTATCCACAATAGCCACAGGGATGGTCTTTGAGATAGTTCCTCCCTTATGGTAAATATCAAAGTCTTCGGATTGCTTAAGCTCGTCACGTATCTTCTGAATCACGGGAATTGAACGGCCAGTCGCATCGTGAATCTGATTACGGGTATAACCAGACCTTAGCATCGTCCTGATCCTCTCTCTTTCTTCGTCACTCAATCTCGTACCAGGCATATTCAAACCCTCCTAATAGTATTTGATTTGCTACCATAAGAGAGTGTGTTTAGAATGCGAAAAATAATGAGGGCTTGTTACAGCTCCTCATTATTAATCTTTTCCAGTTCGTCGTCCAAACCAAGATTTCCAAGTAGTACTTCCAGTGCCAGATACGCTCCTGCATTCTGCGCAACCAGAATCTCGTCGCCATCATTCATGGCTTTATTCTGAAGCTCCGCATAATCGTGCATGAGCGCCTCTATTTCCTTTCTCACTTGCTCTTTAATCATGATTTAACACTCCTTTCCTTTCTATAATAAGAGTTGTTTATGCCGCGAAAAAAATAAAGCCAATCAGGCTACGCCCGAAAGGACTGTCTTAGTTAATTCTCACTTCGTTCGCAACTTCTCAATCACTTCGAAGTTAATAATCACTCGGGAACAGCAGTGTAGTTGTGGAGCGATCCCACTCGGTTATGATCCAGAGATGCTCCTCAAAGTTGCTCTCAAGTTCCTCCGGGATATTGTAAACCGCCAACACTCGTTCTCCGTTAAGAGCCGCTTTGTTGTTAGTCTCCCAATCCTCCTCGCAGGTGTCGCCCCAGTCGTACAGTATGTAACGGCTCAGGCAGCCCGATACAAAGTCGTTAAACTCCTTACTTTCGTCCATGAGCTCCCAAACTGCTTTGGTTGCTACAACCTGACCAATCTCAAAAGTCTTCGCCATAATATCCACTTATCCTTTCCGCCCTTTCGGACGTAAGCCTAACTGGCTCATAATAAGGGATGGTTATGACGCGAATCAGGTATAAAAAAAGAGAGCCCTTGTTAGGACTCATCTATTTTGGTGCTCCTGTCAAAATAATGCACAGAATACATTGTATGCCTTTCTATCTTCCAGCCATAATCGTCATACTCCATTCTATCGTCGAGCTCGCACGCATTCTTTTGAAGTTCCGTCATATTTGCTAAATCTGGCGTAAAGCCAATCACACTATAGCAATCATTACCATTCGATTTTTCAATCATCAAATGACGCCCTAATGCTAAGCCAGTGATGTATTCTTCAGCCATCTCCTTAGTTTCAAACAACGCTATTAAGTCTTCATCATGCATGTTACTCCAATTATCCGGGCATCCGTCATGGTCTCCGAAAAAGTGCACGCCATACAAAGTTGCTGTGTAGAAATTATTCGTCATTTTAATCACCTCATAAAGAGACTTGTTTTAAGCGCGAAAAAAAAAGAAGAGATGGGGTCATAA
>JAEEGL013549614.1_pt1 | contig 12893 bp, 13 predicted proteins | sample 9134231 | NCBI WGS metagenome assembly JAEEGL01 (sample SAMN16246548, study PRJNA631951) | gut metagenome | biome: gut microbiome; feature: rumen; material: fiber-attached | host: Bos | place: Iran: Karaj | collected 2018-10
GACATTGAGAAAACAACTGGAAGCGTCTCAGACGCAATTGACGGAAGCCGGAAAACAGTCTCAGATGCTCAAGGCGCAGCTGGGCGCATTGAGGCTGACGCTGGAAGGGCAGGAGCAGTCATTGCAGAATGCCAACAGATTATTGCGGCAGTACGAACAAGAGGAGCGGCTCCGACTCCGTAAAGTAAAATGGCAGCGTAACATCGCATATACGATAGCCGCTGCCTGTCTGTATTTTGCAGTGAGAAAATTATAAATTGTGTGTTATGACCCGTGGGGAAACCTGCGGGTCTTTTTTTGTTGTTTTAAAATATATATGTTAAAATATTTATAAGTGTTTATCAGTAATGCCGACTATTGATTTGTTGATAATAGTGCAAGGGAGAATCACAGATGACTAAGGGAGATAATCAAAAACTAAAGTTGCTTTATTTGGCAAAAATGCTATTAAGAGAAACCGACGATCAGCATTCCCTCACACTGCCGCAAATTATTAAGCGTTTAAATGATTGTGGCGTTAATTCGGAACGCAAAACGCTGTACACGGACTTTGATGAACTGCGTCGTTATGGGTTGGATATTATCGGAGAGAAGACCCAAAGGAATTACTATTATCATATTGGAAACCGCGATTTTGAATTGCCCGAGCTTAAATTATTGGTAGATTCAGTCCAGTCCGCAAAATTCATAACGGATAAAAAGTCCAAGGCGCTGATAAAAAAGATTGAATCGCTGACCAGCAAATATGAAGCGCAACAGTTGCAACGGCAGGTAGTCATCTCCGGCCGTGTCAAAACCATGAACGAAAGCATTTATTATAACGTAGATAAACTGCACAAGGCGATTGGCACTGATAGTCAGATTTGTTTTAAGTATTATCGGTGGAACGTGAAAAAGGAAATGGAACTGCGAAAAGGTGGAGCCTGGTATCAAGTGAGCCCTTGGGGATTGATGTGGGACGATGAGAATTATTACCTGGTAGGCTATGACGGAGAAGAAAAAAAGATCAAACACTATCGGGTAGACAAGATGTTGAAGATATCCTTGAAAAATGAAAAGCGCGAAGGCAAAGAGGAGTTTAAGCAGTTTGATATGCCCCGGTACGCTAAGAGCCTGTTTGGCGTGTATGGTGGTGAAGAACGACTGATTACATTGGAAGCAAAGAATGAAATGGTTGGTGTACTGATTGACCGTTTTGGTAAAGAGATTCCTGTTAGGCCAGTAAATGAGTGTTGTTTCCGTACAACAGTGCGCGTAGCAGTCAGTAATCAGTTCCTCGGATGGATTATGGGGCTGGGGAATGGTGTGAAGATTATTGCACCGGCAGATGTAGTAGAACGGATGGGGCAGGAGATTAAATTGTTAAACGAAATGTACAAAGGATGAGGTATGTCAGACTGATAACAATTCATGATAAAAAGTAAAAAAGTTTAATATCTATAATTACGAATTCCCGTCAACCGGCTTTACAGCTGGGCTGACGGGGCTTTTTGTTAGAGAGGACTTTTGGACAGTAAAGTTGGTAAAATTTAGATAGTGAGGAGCAGAGCAGAAGAGAGTTTCCTCGTTGCTCGTTGCAGTAATTTTTACAAAAAGATATAAAATCAGAAATCAAAGGAGGACGAGTCTATGAAAAGAACATATTTTACCATCACAGGAACCAATCACTATCACGGGCAGGAGTTCCTCAAGCCCGGTATGCCGGTGCATCTGGTTAAAGAGCCGGACAACAAACATGACAGCGAGGCTATCAAGGTCGAGCTGGATGGTCTAGGACAAATCGGTTATGTTGCCAATAGCCCGTACACCGTTCTTGGTAACAGCTACAGCGCAGGTCGTCTGTATGACAAGGTTGGCGACACGGTTGACGGAGTAATTCTGTATGTGGTACCAACCGGAGTACTGTGCTACACGGAGTGTTGAATCAGAAGGAACCGGGGAAAAAACTATAAAACCAGGTATTACATGATTGGAGGAAAGGCGGATGGCTGCGTTAAAGAAGACAGAACTGTTTATAAAAGGGTTAAAAATAGCTTGGGATGAGATTGACCAAAACAGTTATCTTCGTAACATTAGAACAATAGCCGGTATAAGCAGTTTGACGTTTCATGCACCCATTACCTTTTTCGTAGGTGAGAATGGTAGCGGTAAGTCCACATTACTGGAAGCCATGGCAGTCGCATATGGTTTTAATCCGGAAGGTGGCACTGTCAATTATAGTTTTTCTACCTATGATTCCCATAGTGAGTTATGTGATGCCGTGACTCTGGGCAAAAGTTTTAAGAAGGTTCATTGCGGCTATTATCTTCGGGCTGAAAGTTTTTATAACGTTGCGACAATGGAAGAAAAATACAGTGCAGGAAGTTGGAATCCGTTACACCTGCATCAGAAATCCCATGGCGAAAGTTTTTTGACTATAATCAATGAGTATTTTAAATCGAATGGTTTGTTCTTCCTTGATGAACCAGAAGCTGCCTTGTCTCCCCAGCGTCAAATGACCTTACTCCTAAAAATAGCAGAAAGTGCAAAAAAGAACTCGCAGTTCTTTGTAGTGACCCATTCACCGGTCTTATTGACTTTGCCGGGAGCAGAGATTTTAAGCTTTGATAACGACAATTTGCATAAAATCGAATACGAGGATACGGAGAGTTACCGCATATCAGAGATGTTTATCAACCACAGGGAACAAATCTTGAAACGCTTGCTGGATGCTTAATGAAAGGGAGGAGACCGACGTGAGGAAGTCCAAGAAAATGACAACCAGAGTATATGACAGACTTGTGGATATCTATGACGAAGAAGATTTTCTGACTGCGATGATGTCTGCATTAAAGAACGATTATGAGTGTGAGCAGTTACTGAGATTACTTGACAAGTATGATATACAGACCCCTGATAACGTTCTGATTATTACTGTATTAATCAGTAATGCCGGGACAGAAGCAAAGCGTAAAGGTGAGTATTTAAAAGATATAGATAGGGCTGTTGATAGTGCAATATTGGACGAAAGCGCAGCAGATACCGATGAAGACGAGGGTGAAGCAGAGAACGAAATTACTGCAGAAGAAGCATTTATGGAAAAAATTAACAGTATAGACTTTCATCAGACCATGGAAGCCGCAAAGGATGGTGATATAGCTGCAATGTGGGATCTGGTTAATTATATAGCAGTGAATCAGGCAGAAGACGAATCCGGCCAGCAGGACATAGATCGATTGTACTATGATACATTGTGTGACCTGGCAACAGAAAATGAAGCCGCAGCCTATATTATGCTGGGGGATGCGGTACTGCACGGTACCGGATGTAAACAGAATGCAGAAGAGGCTATACGCTGGTATGAAAAGGCTGCCGAGAATGGTCATCGCTTTGGTAACGAATGTATTGGCGAGATGTATTATTTCGGGGAATACGTAACCCGGGATTATAAAAAAGCGTATGAGTATTATACAAAAGACGAGGGAAGGAAATCGTTCTGTACCCTGTATCATCTGGCTGAAATGTACAGGCAGGGCCTGTATGTGAAGAAAGACTTAGCTATGGCCTACAAATTTTACTCAGAGATAGTGTATGACGGTGAAGAAAAAAGAATTACTATAGATGACTATTACTGGCGAGCCTGCTACCGGCTGAGCAGGCTGTATGTAAATAAGGCTTATGACCTGATCACCACCGCAGAAAAACTATATGATGGTAGGAGCACTGGTACAACACCTACAGATATAACAAAAGAAGAGATCGAGCAGGCCATGGACGAAATTAAACAGGTATCAAAAGATCCGGAAAAATATGAAACCATTGAGTTTGCCGATGAGGTAACGGTAACCTTCCGCAAGGGTTATCATTATTTATATGGTGATGAACACCAGACTATGGTGTTTGGAAAAGCTGCGGATCTTTTTCATATTCTTAGTACTGCATTTTGTCAGATTGCCCTTGAACTACCAGTCGAAGGTCAGAAGTCTATGCTAGACTTATTTGTGAACTCCGTGAAAGAAATGCTTAAGAATAGTAATGGAGGACGCAAAGATGAGTGAAGGAAAATGCAGATGCATTAATGTTCCCAAAGGCAGTTCTTTTGTTAAAGATAATTATTACGAGTGGTGTGCTTGTATTGATGGGTATTGTGTTTGGGATAGCGAAGATAATGAATGGTATTTTGGCGAAATAGGATTTTATATTCATTTTCAAATAATACAAGGAGGAGGTTCAAAAGACAATGAAGAAAATATATAATGGACTTATGGGTTTGATAGTTGGCGATGCTGTAGGTGCTCCGGTAGAATTTCTGGAACGAGACAGTTTCCATCTGACTGGTATGGTTGGTTATGGTTCGCATAATGTACCTCCCGGAACCTGGACGGATGATAGTGCTATGGCTCTGGCAACCGTAGAAAGCATAGCAAGACTTGGTGTGGTTGATGCAAATGATATCATGCATAATTTTGCTCTGTGGCTCACAAAAGCTGAATTTACATCCTATGGAAGAACATTTGGCGTGGGTAATACAGTTATGAGAGCCCTTCTTAAATATTTAGATGGAACACCGGCAGAGCAATGCGGATGTCCAAATCGCGGGGACAATGGCAATGGTGCATTGATGCGGATTTTGCCGCTGGCCTATACAGATTGTGATGATGCTATTATTGATACAGTCAGTGGGTTGACTCACGCACATGAAATCTCTCAAACTGCTTGTCGGATATACATCGAAATTGCGAGATGGCTGCTTCAGGGATATAAACTGCGACAAGTGTTGCACAAATATGAAATATTTCCGATTGCGCAGAAAGAACTTCAACGGATTCCTGCGATTGAAAACTGTTCTCGGGATCAAATTTCCAGTTCCGGCTATGTGGTGGATACATTGGAGGCTGCGCTATGGAGTCTGCTGCATAGTAATAATTATCGTGAATGCATACTGACCGCAGCTAATTTAGGTGGCGACTCCGATACGACATGTGCTGTTGCGGGCGGTCTTGCAGGAATTATTTATGGTATAGGTGGCGAAAAAGGTATTCCAGAAGGTTGGATTGCAGAAATTGTAAGGAAAGATTGGATTGCGGAACTCTGTGAATCGTTCGACAAAGAAAGACAGAACGCGTTGCCCATATTAACGCCTGCAGAACAAGAACGAATGAAATTTATTGAATCCTGTGGAATTTACAATGATGAAGAACTGAATGAAATGAGAAATGGTCTGATAAAAAATATACGAATTGAAGAAATCAAAAACACCGGGTTTAAGCATATTTGTTATTGTTTTAGTGATGGTGGCGTTTATCGGGAGATTTCTATCGGGCCAACCATCAAAGGAGGCGATTATGCAGATGCTCATTATTTTGATAAAAAACATAAATTGACAAGCCGGGAACATGCGTATTGGATAGACATTCATGAAATGTGTTTTGATGGCAGGATGCTTGGAACTGTTTGGGGTATTTGTGGCAAACAATATAATTCCAAAAAATGGATGAAAAGAATATGGTGAATTTATATTGTAGATTTGAAAGGGCAGGGCAAATAATATGACATTTAGTAAAAAGCCGGTATCAAATAAATTGCCAAAAATAAAAGTCATAGGGATAGGTGGCGGTGGAATCAACGCAGTCAATCATATGATTACATGCGGGATGCAAGGTGTAGATTTTTTAACTGTAGATACTGACAAACAGGCCTTGCTTTTATCAAAAGCGCAGAACCGTATCCAGATAGGCAAAAAATCACCCAGAGGACTGGACACCGGTATAAATCCTGAGATCGGTCAGGCAGCCGCTGAAGAATCCAAAAATCTTCTAATTGAGCAATTGCTTGGCGCGGACATGGTCATTATAACCTCTGGTATGAGCGGTACAACAGGAACCGGTGCCGCTCCCATCGTGGCAGAATATGCCCGGGAAGTTGGTGCGCTAACTGTCGGCGTGGTAACCAAGCCGTTTTCCTATGAAGGTAAACAGAGGATGAACCAGGCTGAAGTTGGTATAATAAATTTAAAAGACCGCGTAGATACGCTAATTACCATTCCTTATGATCGTATGTTAATGATGGTTGAACGAAGAACTAGCTTGAGGGAAGCTTATCATTTTGCAGATGATATCGTATGGCATGTGGTTCAGGGAATAACCGATTTGCTTACCAAGCCTGGATTTATCAATCCCGACTTTGATGAAGTACATGGTATCTTGGCAAACGCAGGGGTCGGGTTTGTTGGCATCGGCACTGCTACTGGCAAAAATGCTGCACAGACAGCGATGGAATCTGCTATTAAATGTCCTCTGCTGGAAGCATCCATAGCAGATGAAAAAGGAATGCTGCTGAATATAGCCGGTGGTAAGGATATGTCCATGGATGATGTATCGAAAGCTGTAAAAATCATCACGGAAGAAGTAGGCGAGGAAGCCCATATTATTCTCGGCGCAATCACTAATACTGAATTGGCTAAAGATGAGTTTCGTGTAACCATTGTTGCTGTAACTAGCAATGATTTAATTGATAGTCTGAATGCATTTAAGCGTAAGGTATGTGCAAATTGTAAAAATGATTATATCGAAGGTGACAAATACTGTAAGTACTGCGGGGCTCCGTTGGGTAAACCAGATTATACACAAGCAATAAGGGCTCCTCTGTACGGGCCGCCACCGGCAATGAGGTTCCATGAATGTCCTAATTGCGGGTATGTATGGAACACCTATGTGATGATCGATAAGGGCCGTTATTGTCCAAAATGTGGGGCCCTTGCACCAGCTTCAAAAGATGACAAATGACTGAAATGAAGTCAAGATCGGTATAAGAATTATAAGGCAAAGGGAGGGTAAAACATGAGTACACCAATGCGTAAGGTATGTGCGAATTGCAGGGAAGATTATATCAATGGTGACAAATACTGCCGATATTGCGGGGCGCCGATGGGTAAACCGGCATACATTGAAGAAGATTTTGCATGTATATATGGGCCACCGCCGGTTAAACGGACTCATACATGCGCTAAGTGCGGATATTCCTGGAAAACTAATGAGATGATCGATAATGAACGGTACTGCCCTAAGTGCGGAGGAGCTGCTCCGGTAACTGGTGAAGAAGAATGAATGTTGTAGAGTTAAAACGTTCGCAGCTGGAGAATCTTGCTCGGCATAGGGAATACTTACGAACCTCTCCCCATCTCCGCTGGTTGTTTTTTGAAATCACAAACCGCTGTAACCTTCATTGCAAACATTGCGGCAGTAACTGTACCGCTAAAGGGCAGTCTCTGACAATCAAAGATATTGAAACAACCCTTAGTACGATTCGGGCTGATAAACCTATGATATGTCTGACCGGTGGGGAACCCATGTTGCACCCGGACTTTTTTGATATTGCCAAATGCGTCCAACAAATGGGATTCTTCTGGGGCATGACGACAAATGCAACTTTGATTACTGAAGAGGCTGCCGCAAAGCTCAAACAGAACGGTATGTCCACTGTATCAGTCAGCCTGGATGGAATGGAAGAGGCACATGATGCGCTTCGGCAGCAAAAGGGCGCGTGGCGTCTTGCCCTGCGAGGTTTGCAAGCTCTTCAGAAAGCAGGCTTTGAGCCTCAGGTTACGACGGTCCTGCATCAGGAGAACTTTGATGATCTTGACCCGCTGTACAATTTGCTGTGTGATATGGGCATAACCAGTTGGCGTCCAATCAATGTTGAGCCCATCGGACGTGCCTGCGAATCAAAAGATATGTTTTTAAGGCCGGATCAGTTTGCTCATTTACTGTCATATATACGCAACAAAAGATATGACCGCAGCTGCAAGATGGAAGTGACTTTTGGTTGTTCGCATTACTTAGGTGTTGAAAACGAGCGAATGGTTCGGGACCATTACTTCCTATGTGGAGCAGGAATCCTAGTTGCAAGTGTACGAAGCAATGGTGATATTTGTGCGTGTTTAGATATAGAGAATCGGAAAGAGTTAGTACAGGGGAACATCAGGACAGACGACTTCATGGATGTGTGGCTGAATCGTTTCCAGATATTCAGACGAGACCGTACGGCTGATTGTTCCCGTTGCACGTCTTGCCCTGAACGCTTTTTATGTGGTGGAGACTCTACGCATACATGGGATTTTGAACATAAAAAGCCTCTGTTGTGTTTTCAGGATTATCAACAGTTTTTGCGGAAAAAATAAGGCTAATGGGTATGGCAGGTTCCTATATTAATTTTTGTTTTAAAAATATAGAATACGATGACCAAGCGTATTGCGGTATATTTGAAGCGCAGGATTATGGTGTATACTGCGAGTTCTTCTATGACCGGAAAACAAAGGATATTGATGTGTGGAATAATAGTGTTCCGGTAGAAGAGATATTGCCGATTCCAATCTGGTGGCTTGAACGCAAACTTAAGGAAAATGGCAAACTTAGAAAACTCGAAGCACGTATTTGCTATTGATTGAAGGCAAAATGCAGGAAGGATAATCATGGGAAAGGAAAAAAGGCTTAAGTATATTAAATATTTTCATTTCTCAAAGAGTAAACCTTTTGACGAAAAAATTTTTTATAGGTTTAATTTAATTCCCGATGAATCGAAAGAATTGATTAACAAGTTACGAAAAATTAGCGATAATGGCGACTTTCTGTGTTTAACGCCGTTATCTTTAAAAACAGAAGAGGAACGTCGCTTTGTAATTAATGCCATTGATAAAGGTAAATTAAAAAATAGTTCGGAAGTAATAATGCTAACTGTACTAATAGATAATGCAAGAAAAAAAGCTAACGGGAAAGGTAATTATCTGAAAAACGTTAAGATAATAAAAATTGAAGAGAATAAAAAGAAAGATATTACCATTGATGAATTGTTTGAGAAAGCAGATGCTGGCGACATTAATGCTATGTTACATGTGATATATGATATTAAGATTGATGACATAGATAATGAAGATGCTAAGAATTGGTTGATGCAGCGTCGTGTTTCTTATCTCCAACAAGTTGTGAAGATTCCAAGACATGAAACATCAATGGTTGTATTGGGAGATGCATATGCTTATGGCGAAGGAGTCCCTCAGGATGCACAAAAAGCGATTCGTTGGTATAAAAAAGCAGTCAAAGCGTACTGTACATTTGCCTATGAAAATATTGGCTATCTCTACTTTGAAGGCAGGGGAGTAGCTATCGATTATAAGAAAGCCTTTACCTACTTTACAAAAGATAAATATTGTACTTCTTTTAGGACATTCTTTTCACTGGGCGAGATGTACCGGCAAGGTCTATATGTAGAGAAAGATATTGATAAAGCAAGTGAGTATTATCAGAAAATTGCTTTCTACTATAGCTATTCAAATAGATTTGACCCGTATTACTGGCGGGCCTGTTACCGTCTTGGCATGATTTTATATGGTAATTGGAAAACAGAGAAAACTCTTAATATTGCATTTGAGCTGCTTACGCAAGCAAAAGATTTATATGATAAATGTAACAATAGCAAAAGAATAATAGAGGATATTACTAAAGAAGAAGTTGAGCGTAACTGGCAGACAGTGAATGACGCTCTGGTAAGAAAGGTAAAAAACCATGACAATTGATGAAGCGAAGAAACATAAAACTCGGCCAAAAATTAAAGTCGTAGGAGTAGGTACTAGTGGAGTTACAGCTGTTGATCATATGATTACCAGCGGAATGCAGGGCGTTGAGTTTATTGTTGTAGACAGTGATGAATATGCCTTGCATTTATCAAAAGCACAGAATCGTATATTGATAGGTGAGAAGTTGCTCAACGGATTGGATGCGGGTCAGTATCCGGAATTCGGTAAAGACGCTGTGGAATTATCAAGAGACATATTGATTGAACAGTTTCAGGGCGCGGATATGGTATTCATAACAACTGGCATGGGCAGTAATACTGGTTCCAGCGCAGCACCTGTTTTGGCAGAATATGCTCGGGAAGTTGGTGCGTTAACTGTAGGCGTAGTAACCGAACCATTTTCACTTGAAGGCAAACGTAGGATGAATAAGGCGGAAGTTGGCATTGTATTGCTGAAGGATTCAGCTGATGCGGTAATCACTATTTCTGGTGATAGTTTGTTACAACTCATGGATCAAAAAGCAAGTGTGGTGGAGGCGTTCCATTTTGCTAATGAAGTTATGCGCCGTGGCATCCAAGGAATTTCGGATATATTCACTGCCAATCTGATCAAAGCCGACTTCGAAGACGTGAAAACAATTCTGGAAAATGCAGGATCTGCGCGGATGAGCATTGGTACTGCTAAAGGTAAGAATGGTGCGACAGCCGCTGTGAAAGCGGCTGTCAAAAAGGCAAGGTCACTTAATCTTTCATTTAAAGGTGCTTTTGACGTCTTGCTAAATATGACTGGCGGAGCAAACATGACCTTGGATGATATAGAGGAGGCTGAGAACGCTTTACGGGAAACGGTTGATCCAGAAGCTAATATTATCGTTGGTGCAACTAAAGATAATAATTTTGCAAATGATGAGTTCCAAATAACAGTTATTGCTGTACGCTGCCCCAATATATCTGTGCGTGAGGTATGTAGAAATTGTAAGGGGAGCTATTTCAAAGGGGATAAATACTGTCGATTTTGCGGAGCACCTATGGGGAAACCGGAGTATATTGAAGAGATTATTTTGATTCTTTATGGTCCACCACCACCTAAGCAAGTTCATACATGTGCTCAATGCGGTTATTCATGGGAGACTTATGGAAGACTTGTTGATGAGATTTATGGAAGAGTTTATAATGTGAATTACTGCCCAAAATGTGGCGGGGACAATCCAAAGTTAACTTCAGAAGAAGATTGGTTTAGTAAAATATTTGAGAAGGATTAAAATGAGGTCACAAAACTCATTTGCCAATGAAAAAATGATTGGGAAGATAATGGAGACAAAAAGAGTATGGATACGGTTGATAGGATAATAGAAGCGGCAAATAGTTTTTACAAGGAATTGAAGGAAGATAAAAATGCAAGGTTCCGTTCCTGGGAACACTGCTACAAAAGTTTTCATGATGCACGGAATAAAGTTGCAGTTGATTATGATTACCTGTGCTTGCAACTAGCTTTTTATCTTGCTAGTTGGGGCATGTACAGGGGTTCATCGTTTCTTTTGAAAAAAGACTACAAAGTTCATGAACCCGTGATTAAAGAATTGCTTGACCCAAAATATAACTGTCTTTTCGGGCTCGAATGCAAAATGTTGAGGGAGAAGGACGTTCAGAAAAGACTTAAAGAATTAGTAGGCTTTATGGTGGATTATTATGATAAAATTCGCAAGGGTGTTAAGAAAAACGAAGTAAAACGGAAACCCTCACCAACATTGATTACGAAGATTTTAATGGGGACGCTTGGATGTGTGCCGGCATATGATCGTTTTTTTACTGAAAGTGTAAAAGAACTTGAAATTACTACAGGACTTTACGATACAGACTCTATAGAATCCTTTATAAACTCCCTTCTTAAATTGGTAGATTTTTATGAAGATAATTATGAGAAACTTGAAGCGGCGAGGAATGTATTTAAGGTATATGACTTGCCGTACCCGCAAATGAAACTGCTGGATATGGCTTTCTGGGAAATTGGTTTTGAAAAGGGTTAAAATATGATTCACAGCAGGAGACATAGTTAATCAGTTTCATATTTCAAAAATCATTAGAGGGACGGACAAAAGAATGGAAAACAATCAAATCCTTTTGGGGACTAAGTTTGTAAGCGATATCAAGGGCACTTTCCACATTTCTTCATATCAGAGAGGGTATCGTTGGGGAGCAGATGAAGTGTTAAGGCTTTTGAACGACGTGTATTCAAATGATAGGAATAAAAAGTACTATTTGCAACCGGTCGTCGTCCGAAATAACGGGGATTCTTATGAACTGATTGACGGACAACAGCGCCTGACCACGCTGTACCTGATTTATCGGTATATGAAGAATGTGAACCCGGCGTTTTTTAATGAGCCAGCGTTCAGCCTTGAATACGAGACCAGGGACAATTCCGCTGAATTCCTGCGTACCGTCGATGTATCCCGGCGTGATGAAAACATAGACTTCTGGTTTATAGTAAACGCATATGAGACCATTAAAAAATGGTTCGAAGAAGATATGCAGCTTCGCGTGTTTCGTGTCTTTGAGTACTTCAAGATAGTTGTAAAGATTATCTGGTACGAAGTCGGCGAAAACGAGGATGCCATATCCCTCTTCACTCGACTGAATATCGGCAAAATTCCGCTGACCAGTGCAGAACTTGTAAAGGCAATGTTTCTTAGCAGAAACAATTCTGGAAACATAGATCGAAATAAGCAGTTGGAAATCTCCTTGCAATGGGACAACATAGAGAAAGAACTCCATAATGATTCCCTTTGGTATTTCCTCACGAATCGTACCAAAACCCGGTATCAGACACGGATTGACCTTATTCTTGATTTGATTTCAGGGTGTCCTTCAGATAATCGGGAAAAGTATTATACTTTCTTCAAAATAGATGAGCTTGGAAAGACCATGAAACTCGAGGATTTATGGCACAAAATTCAGCAGACCTTTTTGGTGTTAAAGGATTGGTATGAGAATCACGAATTCTACCATAAGATTGGTTATCTGATTGCCTCGGAAGAGAAAACACTTCAAGATATTTTCAAAATATCCGTTGGGAAGACCAAGAAGGAATTCCTTGCATCGCTGGATTCATACATCAGAGAAAGCATCGCTATTAAGGGCAACTATGCAGACTTAAGCTACGAGAAGGCCTTGGATTACAAGCGAATCAGTACGCTACTTCTCCTGTTTAATGTTGAGTCTGTTCGGAAAAGTGCCAAACACACCCAATGGTTCCCGTTTGATAAATTTAAATTCGATAGCAAGGGTAAGGTTTCGTGGACATTGGAGCATATACACGCCCAGCAGTCGGACGGACTCCGTAC
>JAEEGL014166521.1_pt1 | contig 12893 bp, 16 predicted proteins | sample 9134231 | NCBI WGS metagenome assembly JAEEGL01 (sample SAMN16246548, study PRJNA631951) | gut metagenome | biome: gut microbiome; feature: rumen; material: fiber-attached | host: Bos | place: Iran: Karaj | collected 2018-10
ATCTTGCCGACAGACTCCGCCGCGTTCACCATCTGCAGCAGCGCCGCGCCGAGATTGCCGGTCTTCTCGAGATTCTCCTTGATCTTGTCCATGCCGGGGATAGAGCTGTCCTCGCTCATCGCGAGCAGAGCCGTGATGTAGGTGTAGCTCATGATGTCGTTCGAGCCGAGGTTGATCGTCACGAGCTCAGAGTTCGCAATCGCGCTCTTGAAGGTGGCGGTCAGATAGGCGTCGAGCGTCTCGGTGGAGAAGGTGTGTTTTCCCCAGACCATGCCCCAGAGACCGTCGTCGTCGGTATAGACGCCGTCGATCATGTAGCGCAGCTCCACGGTGCGGAACGCGCTGCAGCCGAGCTGGTTGAGATCGGCGTCGATCATGTTTGCAAGCAGATCGTGGTAGGCGCCCTCCACACGGGAGAATGCCACGGTCTCGCCGATGCCGTCCACGGTGTAGCCGGCGGCGATGCTGTCGCCGATGCAGGTATAGGTCTTAAACTGCTTGTGCTGGCCCTTGTCCATGGCAAAGGCGGCGGTCAGGCTCGCCAGCATTGCCACAACGAGAAGGATCGCAAGAATTCTGTTGGTTTTCTTCATATTTTTCCTCCTGATTCATGATTATTCGCGGGGGGATTGCTTTTGTATCATATCATAGAAATCGTCAAAACAAAAGGCTTTTGACGCAAAAAGTTCAAAATAGACATATGTTGCAAAACAAGCATCTGCCGCAGTCTGATCAAACTGCGGCAGATGTTGGAAGCACTGGCTTTTCTTTACTTTTCCATGCGGTCAAAGCGCGCGATGATCGCGGCCATCTGCGCGCGAGTGGCGCTGCCCTTGGGCTGGAAGGTGCCGTCGGTAAAGCCGGTGACCACGCCGCCGGCAACTGCCCAGGCGACGGCAGGCTTTGCGTATTTGCTGATCGCGTCGGCGTCCCTGATCCTGCTCAGATCGCCGGCTGCCGCGTTCTCGCCGTCGAAGCGGTAGAGCATGGCAACCATCTGCTCGCGCGTGATCTGCGCGTTCGGGGCAAACACGGTATCGCTCACACCCTTGACGACCTTGGCGTCATATGCCCAGGCAACGGCGTCCTGATACCACTTGGCGCTCAGATCCTTGAAGGGGCAGGCCTTCTTCTGCGCCTTTGTCACTTCGGGAGAACCGGCCAGCCGGTAGAGCACTGTCGCAAACTCTGCGCGCGTCGTGGTTCCGTTCGGATCGAAGGTCGTCGCGCTCTTGCCGTTCATCAGACCCTGATCCCATGCGTAATAGACGTCCGGATAGAACCAGTCGCTGCCTTTGACGTCAGTGAAAGGAAATTCCTTCGCGGGATGCCCCGACGGATCCGGCGCGGGAGCCGGAGTCGGCGTTGCGTCTGCTTCAGACTGCGTCGGCAGGAGCTTGATGATCTGCGTGGCCATGTACTGGTGTCCTTCTTCCGTCGGATGCACGCGTGCGATCATGGTTGTGCCGAAATCATCGTTTGTCAGGGAATCCAGCTGGAAGGTCTCCGTATCCATCATATCTGCATAGAGATACTGCCTGGCGTACGGGCTGTAATACTGCATATAGCGGTTCATGGACTGCACAACCACGTCAAAGGCGCGTCCGATGTGCAGCAGGGAAGCGTCTGTAAGCTTGGCGGTTTTCATGGGGTTAAACAGTCCGGCGACAACGAGTGTTGCATCCGGATTTGCATCATAAATGTCCTTCACCAGCGGGTCCCAGTTCTCGAGGAAGTGCTGATACCCCTCAAACAGGCCTTCGACGAACGCCGAAACAACAGCCGGAACTCTGCCGGCGCTGCGGGCAGTGTCCAACAGCTTCTGGATGGCTTCGCCGTAGCTTCCGGCGTTGGCGAGCGATTCGGCAATGTGTTTTCCGAGCTCGCTTGTATTGTCGGCCGTGCCGGCTACGTAGGCGCGGACATAGGCGTAATTCATCACATCGTTGGAGCCGACGTTCAGCGTGATCAGATCGGCCTCCTTCACGGCTTTTTCAAATACCGGCTTCCACTGCGCCACGACGTCAGGCTTCAGATTGGCGATGTAAAACAGATAATCATCGCCTGCATAGTCCTTCTCAAGCATATATCGAATCTCGTGCGTGCGGAATCCGGTGCGCGCAAGGGGATAGAACGTATCGGCGGTCACAGCGTCCGCCACAATGGCGTGATATGCCACGTCAACGCGTTCAAAGCCCTTGATTTTTTCGTACCCCTCGTAGGGTCCGTAGCCAGCGGCAATGCTGTCGCCGAGGCAGAGATAGGTGTCATAGTGCTTCACGTTTTTGATGGTGGCGGCGTTCGCGCCCACGCTCATGACACTGACGAGCATGATCACGGCCAACACCAGTGTCAGCACACGTGACAACGGACAGGTGCGGTTCTTCATAATAACGATCTCCTTGCTTTCATTTTTCTCCGCGGCTTCATACGCCGCAGCCTGATTATACACCATTTCATACAAAAAAGGAAGATTGTAAAAGCTTTTTAATTACTATTAAGACGAAACCGCCAGGGAATGACAAAGGGTTTATATTCCTCCAAATGAAAAAACGACTCACCCATTGGGTGAGTCGTTTTTTGGCGGAGAAGGAGGGATTTGAATTTTCCGAAACCCGAAAACCGTTGTAAATAGCCGTAAATCTGCTATCTGTGAATTGGGGTAAAGGTAAAGGACGTTAACTGCTGTTAATAGCAAAAAAGCGGCTTTGGGGTATAAAGTGGGGTAACAAACCGCTTCGACATTTATAGCCGGGACGGCGTTTCTGTATGTTTACATTTCAATCTTGACTCTGGATTGATTGTATTTCTTTTTAATTGTCCGATTTACACGAAAAGCGGCGTAGTCAGAAATATCCGAGATCATTTCAAGCATGGAATCAACGTTTAACTCTACGTCTGCGCCGTTGGAATCAGTAAAACAATAGCAAGCTGTTTTATCAGTCTTTCTAATCTCAAAATTAAAGCCTGCCGCTTGAGCGGCTTTTTTTATTATCATCATTTGCGCTTCGCCGTATTTTTCAATTTCCGGCAAGGAAGCAGCGAAAGCGGCATCCATTGCGGCACTTTCTTCTGTATCGTTCTGATACTTGTCATTTCCTAAAATCCATTCAAGGCGCGTTCCCGGTGGTGAAATATCGTGCAGCTTGACAGCAATGTTTTTTGTTATTGCGCGTTGCCCTGTCTCAATCATTGAAATGTAATTAGGCTCTACACTCAATCTTTCTGCCAACTCTGCCTGTGTCAATTTAAGCTGTTTTCTTACAATTCTAACAGGGTTTGAACGATGGTTGTTAGATTTCTTTGGATTGTTCTGTTTTTTTGTGTTCACGCCGTCCTCCATACTAACAAAAATAAAATATAACAGTTTGTTGGAAGTGCAATAACTTTCTGTTAGAATATACCACGATAAGGCGCGCTTGTCAACATTATAAAACGAACGGGGGCGATAAGCATTTCTACGTTTATGACAATCAGACAGACCGCGGCGCTCGGCATATTATCGGAAAAAAGATTGAGGGATATGTTAAAGGCGCGACGTCTGCCGGGCATCTATAGCGGCAACCGATTTCTTGTAAATGTAAACGCATTGGAAAAACAGCTTGAAGCGGAGAGCATAGCACAGGCAAAGGGGGCAATCAAAAATGATTGATAATTTTCCTGTTGACCGAATCGCGGTTTCTCCTACGGAGGCCGCTGCTTTGCTTGGCGTGTCCAGACCAACCGTCTATCAAATTCTGAACCGTGATGATTGCCGAGCGGCTTTCAAGGTGGGAACGCGCACGCTTGTTTCTGTGTCCGCTCTGCGCGAATGGGTTGACGCCCAGACGGGAGGCGCGGCGGTTGGGTAATGTTCAAGCGAGAGAAGCAAAGGCCGCAACCGAATATGGAGAGGATAACACATCATTTCTGTGGACTCCATATTTGCCGATTGGCGATTATACGGTGCTAATGGCGGACGGCGGCACAGGAAAGACAATTCTTTGTTGTGGGATTGCGGCGGCTGTCAGCAACGGAAAGCCTTTACCGGGCGAATACTTTAGAAAAGAACCGAAAAATGTTTTGTTCATTTCCGCCGAGGATCGCGGCGAGGTGCTAAAAAAGCGCCTGCGTCTTTCCGGCGCAGACCTTGACCGCTGTTTCATTCTTGATTGCATCGGCTCGGAAGGTATGAACATAGACACGCACTTTGAAGAATTTGCCGCAACCATTATGAAATATGATCCCGCCTTGGTAATTGTAGACCCTTGGCACGCTTTTCTAGGTGAGCGCGTGGATATTAGCCGGGTCAATGCTGTTCGGCCTGTTCTGCATCGGCTCGCAAATCTAGCGAAATTTTGCAATTGCGCGTTGATTGCAGTTTCCCACGTCAACAAACGAGCGCAGGGCGAGAACGCAAACCACGCCGCCACAGGATCAACGGACTTTATCAACGCGGCGCGTTCTGCAATCCGGCTGATATTCGACGATCAAGATGATGACGCACGAATCGCGGTGCATACCAAAAGCAACTATGCGGGGTATGGGCGCTCGGTTCGATACGCAATTGATGACGGTGGGCTGATATGGCTAGGTTTTTCGGAGATTACAAAGTCAACACTTGAAGCGGCGGCGCGTGGAAGATCAACCCCCGGGGAGGTTTTGCAGCGGCGAGGGATCGAAACCGAACAAAATGAAATCCTAGTCCAGGCGCTTAAAGAATCGGTACAGATAGAAAAATCAAAGCGGTATACCTATGAGGAATTCAGATCAATTCACGGTGAGACCGTTTTTGCAGGCAAGCAACCGAAAAGGGCGCTCGACGCCGTAAAAGAGCGGCTGTCAAATGATGGGTATTATTTGCAGACTGGGATTCAAGTGCGGCGCGGAAACAGCAATGCAAACGGTTTTCTGATTCAAAGAATTGATGCCGGCAATCAATGAAAATCCATGATTTTTGTTGAGATAAGGTTTTATAGATTTTATGGATTTGCACTTGTTTTTGGGATGAATCTATAAAATCTATAATTCCTACGCACAACAAGATTTATGGATTATATTACAAAACAATTACAAATAGTTATTTTATCGTGACAAGAAAACGAGGTGACATTTATGACACGATACGAAAAAGCGGCGGCAACCGCAAAGGCCAACAGAGAAAAGCGCGAGGCACGCAAACAGCGCGAGCGGCTAGAGCGCGAGACGATCAAAAGCGCTATGCTTTCCGTTCTGTCAGATGAGAATGCAACAAGCGCGGAGAAAGTAGAGGCGGCGCAAATCCTGTCTCGCTTGAATGATGGTAGGTGATATTGTGGCAAAACCAAAGGCAGATATTATGACATACGATCAAATGGTACATCTTGCAGAGGAGCAGCGCGGCACGTCCCGGCTATATAGCAAGATGACCGACAATGGAGAAAAGGTCGGCGCAATCGTCAGCAGACTTTCCGACGAGCTTTCTGCATTGCCGGACAAGATTAGTCTGAACGATACGCGGCGCGTGTTTGAGGTTGCTTTGCAATATGTCCGCGCTTGCGCCGAGGTTGGTGCGATCCCGTCAAAGATCGGCTGTTGTCGTGCGTTTGGGTGCTCTCGGCAGGCCGTAGACGATTTTATGCGGCGTCATCCAGAGCACCAAACAACGGAATTGCTAAACATCTGTTTTGACAGCTTTGCGGAGGCATTGAATGCCGCAGGCTTGACGGGCGCGGCACATCCGATTGTCGGAATTTTTATCAGCAAGGCGCTTTATGGTTGGAAAGAAAGCGTTGTTCTGGAAACTCCGCAGGCGCAACCGCTGGGCGAGGAGATTACAGAAAGCGAGATCGAACGCAAACTTGCGGCAGACCTCCCCGATGATGAATAACAGAAAGGATTGATATTTTGAACAGAGCAGTAAAGAACACGTTTGACGGTATCAAGAAAACGGCGGACAGCTACAAGGGCACTGTGCTGATCGCCATGAAAGACTATCGGGCAGCGCAGGCACGCGCAAAAGTGGACTCTGAACCGTACAAGGACGCAGAGGAGAGATACAAGGCACTTTGTGACGTTGCCGCCCGTACTGCGCGCAACACCATCAAAAGCGCAGAAAAGGAATTTAATTCGAGCATGACCGCCGCCGTTGCGGATTTGCGCAAAAATCTTTCTGACCATCTGAAAGCAAAAGCAGACCCTGACTTTTGGAGCAATCTGCGTGTTTATCGGAGTTTTGCTATTGTACCGAGCCGCTCCGAAATTGATTCCCTTTTGATTGACGCTTGCGGAAACACGCTTGCTTTGGCGGCGCTTAATTCTACTCTGCGCGGCATGAAAAGCCCGTTCCGAATTGATTATAAAACGGCGGAAATGTTTGACACCGATTTGGATGCACTAGAGCATTTTGCACGCCTCACAAAGTGGAGCCCGATTGAATACCATACCGAGGCTTGTGCAATCTGGAAGGATGAACCGAAAGTGTTTCAAAATGATCGCGGAGAGCTTTTTGAAACAGGCGAGAAAATCAGCGGTACAAGTCTGATCTTGAGCCGCTCCGCGTTTGAATCGGCGCTAAAGCAGATGGACAGCATTGCGGAAAGCTGGGTTAATAGCACAATCCCCGCCGTCCGGCAGGTAAAGGATTACACTGACAGCGCCGAGAACGGCAGCGCGGCGGAACAGTACATTACTGACAGAGAGGCAACGGGCGCGAGCGTTGAAGTGCATGAGGAAAGCAAAGCGGACGAGTTTGCGAGACAGAACGCCGCCGAGCGGAATGCAAACGCCGCGCGGTACAGTGAAATTGTGCAGAACTATTCAACCAAAAGGAGCACGCTTTGATTAAAACGGAAATTATTGACGAATGGCGCAGACCGAACAACCTTGCCTGCGTTTTAGCCGAAAAAATGCTAGTAGATACAAACTTTTTCAATGGTTTCACTCACCGCGTTAAAGTGGTAGAAATTAAGCGCTTTAGGAGCGAGGAGGCAGCTATGCGATACTATAACAAGCGCGTGCGTGAGATTAGCGGGAGCGTTGACGAATGAAACGAATCATTGCATTTAGTATTGTTTTGCTCTTTCTGTTCTTTCTGTCAGCTTGTGGGCGTTCTGAGCCTTTGACAGTCTATCAAGATGAATGTATCAGCGTAACGCGCCACAATCGCGCTTTAATCATTCAAGACGCACAGACGGGCGAGGAATACACATTTACCCTGCGACGCGTCAGACGCAACGCAAGCGGCGTACAGACGGCACAGACGCCCGTCAACACGGAGCGGCTTAAAATCACAACGGCTTTCGATGTTGTTGCGGTTTGCGAAAAGGACAGCGGACAGTTTATTTGTTTTCGTATCAGATAGGAGGAATTGTTTTGAACATTAACGCGGAACGTGTTAAAGAGGCGGTTGATATGCCTGGGGTATGTGAGAAATACGGGATTGAAGTAAACAGAACGGGGTTTGCGCATTGTCCGTTCCACAGCGAGCGAACGGCGAGTCTCAAGGTGTACCCCGAGGGGCGCGGTTGGTTTTGCTATGGATGCGGCGCAGGCGGCGACGTTATCAGTTTTGTTTCTCGCCTGTTTGGGCTTTCGTTCTCGGAAACGCTTTCAAAGATGAATACTGATTTTAATCTTGATTTGCCGTTAGATGCAAGCCGCTCAAATATCATGGACGAGCTCGCCGCAATCAAACGTCAGCTTGACCGCATGGCGGAGAAGACCGAGAGCGAACAGGCGCGAGTTAAACAGCATGACTTTATGGGCTATTACCGGGAATGCATTTCTAATTTGGAGGAAGATTCACGGGTAAGAGGGTACTATGTCCGGCGTGGACTCAGCACCACACTTGCAAAAAAGTTTTGGTTTGGTTTTGATCCTACAATTAACAGTTTGGTGATTCCGGTTTCGCGGAGCTTTTTTGTTGCGCGTAACATTGACTCGGACTCTAAACGGAGATACCACAACCCGGCAAATTGCAACATTGATTTGTTCAATAAAAAGGCTTTGTTTGACACTGTACCCTGTTTCATCACGGAGGGCGCGTTTGATGCTTTGTCATTCCTTGAAATCGGGTGCAATGCGGTTGCTTTGAACAGCACAAGCAACGTGCGGAAGCTGCTAGACGAAATCAAAGCCCAGACCACTTGTGCGCCGCTCATCCTTTGTCTGGACAATGATAAGGCGGGCGAGGCGGCAACGGACGAACTTATGCGAGGACTGCGCAGTCTCGGCGTTCCGTTCATTGTTGGCGACGTTTGCGGGGAGCATAAAGATCCAAACGCTGCGCTTGTAGCGGACAGAGATGCATTCACCGAGCGAGCACGGCTAGAGAAGATTAGAGTTTTGAGCTAAAAAGCGAACCGGGAGGGTAACTAAAACCATCCCGGCTTTTTTCTATAATAGCGGATTTTTTAAGAGTCCGTTTTCTGACTGCTCGGCAATTCGAGCGGCTTGATTAACCCACGTCGCCGCCCTGCATTCCCCCCCGGGCGTCTTGTCATCAATGACGATCCGCTCACCGTCCGGCAGAACGAAAGCAAGTTTGCATTCCGCATAATTCGCAATCTTCACCAAGTCAGATGCAGACCATCGTTCACCGGAAAATTTGTTGCTGACGCTCTGCTTGCTAGACAGGCCTAGCACGTCAAGCAAGTCGCCTTGTTTAAGACCGCGCACGGAAAGCAGCGCTTTGATCTGTGCTGAAACACTCAAGACTATCACCTCCACAACTAATAATAATAATGTAAATCCGTGTATCTGTCAATGTAATAGATGATAAAATACACGATAATAATTTACTTTGGTTATTGACTTGTACACGAAATGCGTGTACAATGCAATCAAACAGATTGATGGAGGTGACAATCTTGATACTCACACTATGGCTTGTGTTTGTCCTTTGGGCGTTCAAGTATTATCGACCGACAAAGAGAAAAACACCAAAAAGGAAAGCCGCTCAAAGTTTAGTTTGTCGGCACTCCCAGGCAGATGCTAGACGGAGAGAAAGAGCCGAACAGGATCGGCAGCTTGCCGCCGCTGACCTTGACCGCCTGCAAGCCGAGCGGCAAACATACATCCGTTTACTTGATGCAGTAACGGCGGAACTAGATCAAACAGGCAACCAAAAGCGGATTGTTTCTTTACTGTCCAAACAAGCGAGCATTGAAAGCAAGCTGCACACCATTGACCGTCGCATTGACCGCGCATATATGACAGCGCGTTCATAATATCAAACAGGAGGAAAGAACAATGCAAAAATCAGATGTACAAATCACCATCAACAGCGGGCTACTTGAGGATTTGTTATTCAGATCGCGTGAACTGCTCGCCGCGCTCTTTGATATTGGCGCAATCGAAAAGACGCTTGACGGTGTTTTTACAAACGACAAGAACCAGAGCGCCGAGGCAAACGCTTATGAATGGGTGAGCGTTTATTATGAACAAGTCACCGCCGCTGTCTATACAGCAAACACCTTGTTGAATATTCTGACGGACGCAATTGCAAACATGGAGGTCGAATTTGCGCCGTATAAACGCGACGCTGCAAAAGGGGAGGGCTAACAATGGCAAAGAAAGCCGCAAACAACGCCGGATCAATCCGGCAACGCCCGGACGGTTTGTGGGAGGCACGCATTTCCATCGGTAACGATCCCGCCACGGGCAAACCAAAGCGCCGGAGCATCTACGGCAAGACGCAAAAGGAAGTCCGGCAGAAAATGACCGCCGCACTGAAAAGCCTTGATGATGGTACATATCAAACGCCGAGCAAAATGAAGGTTTCCGAATGGTTTGACACTTGCCTTGAAACATACTGGAGGAACAAGGTAAAACCGCTCACATATCAGAGCTATGAGGGGATTGTCAAGAATCACGTCAAGCCGAATATTGGCGGCCTCGAACTGCAAGCCGTCAAAGGCGTTCACATTCAGAAATTGTTTAATGCTATGACAGATGCAGGCGCAAGCGGCAAGACCGTCAAAAACGTGAGCGCTATCATGCACAAGGCCTTTTCTATTGCAATGAAACAAGGCTATATTGTATCTAACCCAGTTGACGCCGTGGAATTACCCAAAGCAACAAGACGCGAGATCAAGCCGCTGACAGATGGTGAAATCCCGTTGTTTCTTGAGACAATTGAGAATCACCCGTACAGAAACGCATATGCCCTTTGCCTGTTTGCTGGATTGCGTGAGGCTGAATGCATGGGGCTTTCTTGGAATCAGATTGATTTTAAGCGCAAGACCATCACAGTTTGTCAGCAGTTGCAGAAGAACAAAACGGGAAACAGGGATTATTTCATTGCGGACACAACCAAAAGCGGCAAGCCCCGGACGATCAAGCCGCCTGCAATTGCGTTTGACTATCTGATTGACGAACAATCAAAGCAAATAAGCAACCGCCTCCGCGCAGGGAAAGCGTGGAGCAATCCGCACAACCTTGTGTTTACAGACGAGATCGGCGGTCATTATGCGGTCGGCACGTTCTACAAGAGATTCAAGAGAATTGCAGAAAGCATCGGACGCCCGGACGCAAGGCCGCATGATCTGAGACACAGTTGCGCCACGGTTGCCCTCGCATCCGGCGCAGATATAAAATCTGTGCAATCCTTACTCGGTCACGCAACCGCAAGTTTCACGCTTGACGTTTACGGGCATACATCCGAAAAGATGATGCAGGACACGGCGAACCGAATGCAGAACTATTACAACACACTTGCGAACAATGGATAAAACAAGCCCTCGCCGGAATCAAGATCGGCGGGGGCGTTTAAGCGTAAAAATGGGGTAAAAAATAGCTAGTTGGGGTAAATCTTGGGGTAAAACGCTAATAAAAAGGCATGAAAAAGCCCTGTAACCATTGAGATTACAGGGTTTTCTCTTGGCGGAGAAGGAGGGATTTGAACCCTCGCGCCGCTTATCACAGCCTACTCCCTTAGCAGGGGAGCCCCTTCGGCCTCTTGGGTACTTCTCCATACCGGATTTCCGATGCCAAAATATCTTAGCACATCCCCCGTGCGTTGTCAATCCTTTTTAGTGCAAAATATCCCGCATCGTCGCCGCAGCGGAGTCGATTTCCCGCGGTGAGAGAAAGGGCGAAAGGCTCAGACGCACCGTCCCGGTTTCCAGTGTGCCGCCGCTCTCATGGGCGAGCGGTGCGCAGTGCAGCCCGCCCCGCACGGCGACGCCGCGGTCGGCGAGCCTCGCCGCGAGCGTCTCGCAGTCCACGGAGCGGCTGCGCAGACTCAGCACGCCGCACTGACTTCGTGCCTCCGGATCATAGAACAGCTCCAGCTCGTCGATCCGCCGCAGCCCCGCGATCAGCTGGCGAAGCCGCTCCAGCTCCAGCGCCTCGATCCTCGCCCTTCGCGGCGTGACATATTCCAGCCCTGCCGCGAGCCCTGCGATACCGGGCACATTGTGCGTCCCGGCCTCATGTCGATCGGGCAGCGCCTCCGGCATGGTCTGCTCGCGGCTGAAAGAGCCTGTGCCGCCATAGAGCAGCGGCGCGCCGTCCGCTCCGCAGAGCAGCAGCCCCGTGCCCTGCGGGCCGAGCAGACCCTTGTGTCCCGGCATGGCGATGAAGGCTGCGCCGAGCTTCGTCATATCGACGTCCAGCACGCCCGCCGACTGCGCCGCGTCCACGATCAGCGGCACGCCCGCGTCCCGGCAGAGCGCCGCGATCTCCGCAATGGGCAGCACAAAGCCGAACACATTGGAAACGTGCGTGCAGATCGCCGCCTTCGCCCCGGGGAGCGCCCGGCGGAAATCGTCCAGCACGGCGTCCGGCTCGAACAGCCGACCTCTCGCGACGCGCACCCTCGCATTCAGTGCGTGCAGAGGCCGCGTGACGGCGTTGTGCTCCCAACCCGAGATGACCACCGTGTCGCCGGGTTTAATGAGCGAGCGGATTGCGATATTCAGCGCGTGCGTCGCGTTCATGGTGAAGACCACGCGGCTCGGATCCTCCATGTGAAAGAGCGCTGCGGCCTCCTGCCGGGCACGATAGACCGTCTCCGCCGCCGCCATGGCGAGCCGGTGTCCGCCGCGTCCCGGGCTCGTCATGTGCTGCATCGCGCCGAGCATTGCCTGCCGCACGGCGGGCGGCTTGAGAAAGCTCGTGGCGGCGCTGTCGAGATAGATCATGGCCGCACCTCCTGCCAGCTGCCGTCCTCGCGCGAGAGAAAGACCATGCCGTGCTCCAAACCGCGCTGCTTCAAAAGCGTCAGCGCGCTGCTCAGCCGGTTTGCACGCAAACGAACGCAGTAGGTGCATCCCCGGTCTGTGAGCCCCTGCGGCGCTTTGCGCACCGTGGCGGTCATTCCGCTGCGCTCCAGCAAATGCGCCGCGCGCTGCGCATATGTCAGCGATCGAAACAGTATCAGGCAGTCCTGCCGCATCCAAGCATCCCTCCAAAGCATCTTCTTGCTGCATCCTATGCCGTGCGGAAAGAACGGGTGCTTGAATTCCTGCCGGATTGGTGGTATATTGAAGCCAGACAGAAAAGAAATAAGGAGGGATGACCATGGTCATTTCCACCAAGGGAAGATATGCCCTGCGCATGATGCTGGATCTGGCGCAGAACGGGGAAGAGGGCTTTGTCTCGCTCAAGCACGTCTCTGAGCGGCAGGAGGTGTCGCTCAAATACCTTGAGGCGATCACCGCATCCCTGAACCGCGCCGGGCTTGTCATCAGCCAGCGAGGCAAGGAAGGCGGCTACCGGCTCAGCCGTCCGGCGGATGAAATCACCATTGCCGATGTGCTCCACTGCGCCGAAGGCAGTCTCGCCGCCGTCTCCTGTCTTGAATCCGGCTGCGACCGCGCCGAGCACTGTCTCACGCTCCCGATCTGGAAGCATCTCGACACGCTCATGGACGATTATCTCTCCGGCGTGACGCTCCGGGATGTTCTCGACGGGAAGGTATAAACTTCATA
>JAEEGL015299565.1_pt1 | contig 12893 bp, 10 predicted proteins | sample 9134231 | NCBI WGS metagenome assembly JAEEGL01 (sample SAMN16246548, study PRJNA631951) | gut metagenome | biome: gut microbiome; feature: rumen; material: fiber-attached | host: Bos | place: Iran: Karaj | collected 2018-10
CGCCAAAACAGCACACAGAATCGAGCTTTCCGGTGATAGTATGAGAAAATAATCCTATATTTGCCAGACCAGGCTTGAAACGTTAACTCAAGTGGGTGGTTATCGCCGAAATGCCTGGGTGGTCTTCACCGAAATCCGCAAAGATGGCGGAAGATCTGCCTGATGTGTACGACAAGATAGATTCTGCCATCCAAGAAGTCTTACTCAAGTGGGCGGTCCAGGACGGCGTAGACAATGGCAATTATGCCGATGACAACGGCTGGGATATGTTCGAGAAGGATTTGCGCTCCGGCGATTTTCGGCCGGAATCTGCTGGAGAAGACTTTGATCCTGAGGACTATCTGGAGGATGAAGACTGCTTCGACGAGTGGGAATCTCACCAGCCTTCGGTTGGTGATGAAGGTTGGGAGGATTACTATGAAGAGCGCTATGAGGCCATCTCCGGCCTTGATCTCGGCGCAATCGATTACTCCGTGGAGTTTCCTACTGAGTTGATTGAGGAGGAGTATTAAGGAACCCTGGCAACGCTGATAGTGGCTGCAGAATATTCTTTTCTGCCCATTCTACATAATCATCTCCAGAGTTAGGCTTACAAGATAACCATACGGTGTCTTGCTCCTCTACTTTTGTGCAGGTTATACCTAGAGTTGTCGCTACGTCTTCTGGAAGACCAGTGATGAACCAACCACCTTGATTCATAATTCCTAGCTGGAATACATAATCGTTGGTGACAATCTCTATGCTTTCCTCTTCTTCTCTTGCAGCGTGGTTCCCTAATGATAGTCTATATAGTTGCTCGTTGCGCTCCTTTAGGATTAAAGGGAGAATATACCAGGCGACATTACTAATACCGAAACCCGAGCTTTGAAGAATCGCAACCTTACCTAACTCGTCAGGTTTTCCGAAGAAGAAGTATCCGTAGCTTTCGTTATGAGTATAAGCCTTGTACATATGCTTACGGTACTTTATTACATAGTATTTCCAGTCTGTTTTTTCAGTAGAGGGGTTACTAACATAATAGTCGATAAGACCTTCTAAGTAAGATTTTACATCTAAATGAATATCAATCTGTAGACGATCGAGTATGGTCATAATGACTTCCTGCCGTTTTCGCATATCATTTTTCACAAACATTAATCGCCAGCAGAGAGGAATGTTACCTAAAATACGATAAGAATCATACGTTCTTAAATATTGAGAATAATCATCTATGGTCAATAAAGCAGCGCGTATCAAGCTATCATTCTCCCTAAAATTATCATCGAAAATGTAGTTGAACTTATTCAGTCTATCAATAACTACCTTAAAGGCATCCGGATTGCCCATTTCAAGTTTTTGCCCATTTGCAAAACTTGAAATAGCTCCTCTGAGAAGGAAATGCTCCTCATATGTCCACAACTGTTTCCATTCAACGACGTGTTCCTCTTTCTCGCATTCTTCTTCCCACTGGTTCTTATTGAAGGATATTTGGTATGTCCTCTCGAAACCTCCGGCCATAATGTGTTCAACATCCTTAATGAGAGAAGGCATTTTTTCATCACGTATCTCATTATCACTGTTCTCAATAATATTTCGGAGATGCCTAATTCTCAGACGAATCAAGTCCAGTTTTTCGGGGAATTGCAGATACTCTTTTAATGCACAGTAAATGCCGAAGAGGAAAAGGCAGTCACCATTCCTAATCGGTTCTTTTTTTAAACATCCCGTAAAAGCGTATTTTCTTTTTACGATTTGAGTGATTCCGTCTGTGACATGGTCTGTCGCCAAGTCAATATCTTTGAAGGCTTTCTGCGCGTCAGAAAACACATCCATAAAACTCTCAAGAAACTTGACATACTTTTCTTCATCTAAGTAACAAGCAATATTATTGGGATTAAGTTTGATATTGACATCATTCACTGGCATCCCATGTAGATATGATAAGTACCTTAGAATCAATTTCATTAGCAGTATGTACGCCTCATCAATACCACTAAGGAAGACTTCTTCCTCCGGTCGCCCAATTGTCTCCCAGACTAAGTCTGTCCACTGATTGTCAAACTTGATAGCTAATTCGCGTTTTAGTGCGCGTTTATCTAACTTCTTCTCTATGTGCTTTAGGAGTTGAGACTTGAAGATTTCATACTCCGTAAGCTTCTTACCTCTTGAATTCATCTTTACATACAAATCATCTGAAAGATGGAACGGCCCGAAATTTAATAGGTAGAAGTTTATTGGACAATTGGTATCCGTTAGCTTATCCCAAAGATCCATCTTTACATCTTTAAAGAGATTCTCTATTCTTTCTATGACCACCTGCATGGAACGAATAGAAGGATCGCTTTTGAAACTAGGGAGAAACCATGGCATATCCTCAATTGCCTGCCGCAATCCTTTTTCGCTTTTCAAGCTCTCAAGAATATCTTTATGGTGTTCAATTATGTCTAGACAATAATTCCGCGTTGTTTCTCTTGTCGCATAGGTAAACCGTTCAAGGTGCCCGAAGACCGATTCTGCTCCATTGTCGCCAATTGTTAAGTCTTTGTCTTCATGGAATAGTGCAGCATAATAGTGAAGCAGAAATAATGTGGTTAGTCGTTGTTGACCGTCAAGCGGAACATAGTTTACAGTTTCCTGCGTATAACCATAGACGAAATTCAAGGTCAGCTCGGGATATGCTTTCCCATTGGGTTGCAGTTCAAAGAGCGTTCTCTTAATGTTGTTAAGCAAGTTGTTGAGAACCTTGTCGGTATCTTCAGTCAAGGCTCCATATGTATAGTCGCGTTGAATGGAAGGAATCAAAACATTTTTAGCGCTATTACCAGATATCAGTCCCCAGAAAGATATCTTTGATCCGATTCTATTATTTGCCATAGTATTAGTCAATCTTAACATAGTCTCTTAACGTCCATTTCAGTGAGGCCAAATATGAACGTCTATCCCTATACGACCACTCATATAACTGTGGGTTCTTGCTATAGGCTTTATTGAAAACATTTAATGTCCCGATGGGGAAGAATTCACCACGATTACGCATTGCAATAATCTTGAGACGTTTAACAGCAAAGGCGGAATTACCGACACTAGCATTAGCTCCTAACTTTAATAAAGCCATATTGGATAATTGATGAACAGGCTTTGGATTCTTTATGTCCTTATCCGCATCTACTTTTCCATACAATGCTGTGACGTTGTCAAATAAATCACGGACTGTTTTGTGTGTATACCCTTTGGCTTTAGCTGCGAACTTTTCTTCTGCATTCAAAAGCTCATGAATCAAATCCACACGTTCTGTGTCACTATCACCAGAGAACTTTAGCGTTTTTAATGTTTCCGCATTGTCTCGACACCAGTCTTGCCATTGAGCGCGATCATCCGGTGGCAGGCATTCTGAATTCTGAGCATGAATATGCTCTAGCGTCCAGTCTGTAATCTTGTCAAATAACTCAAAGGGGAAGAACTCTTGAGTATGCATTTTTCTATTTAACTCAACAGAATAGAAGAAGAGTAACTTACGAATATAATTATAGTCCTTGGGAACATTATAGCTCAAAGTAGATAGCTTCACACCATCCTGAAGCTTTAGGACTTTTCTGATTCTATCGTCCAGCTCCGCATTCAGTTCTTTTTTCTTGTGTTCTTCAGCGAAATCCAATAACTCAATGATTGCAGAATCATCACTATCTACTCTACTCAAGAACCCAATCTTATGATAGTAATTCCTATCTTCCATCCATCCGCATAATCTTGAGTAGTACTTTTCGACCTTGTTCCACAAATCAGTAGCATTACTATTCTCCATTTCATCGTTGAAATAGATAAAAGTGTATAGGGGATCCCTCTTTTCTGGCTGTTTGCCAGTGTTTTTTTGAGAAACTAGATCAAATAGAAGCTCAATATTATTACGCAATCCTTCTGGTTTGTGATTTGTGATAAAAGCCTGCATCCGGGAATCTGATAAACGATGCTCCATCTCATCCCACTTGGTTGCCACGTATCTTTGCTTGTTTACTTTATCTTGTTCCTTAAGTTTCTTCTGAACATCTTCTTCAATGCCAGTAAGATTGAGGGTACATTCATATCGCGCATTCGATGATAGGAATAAAGAACGTATGAGTTCGGAACATGAGAGTTTGACGGTTAGGTCGTTGATTTCATTAAAGATATCACGGGCATCCTTTTCCCCGCAGTCTTCATACCATACAACTTGAATAGATTTGTCTTGCCCTTGGCTATTATAAAAGTATGAACCAAATATGCTCTTTCGAGATATATCTTTATTGAACCAGTCTATAATAGTTTGAGCGGCATTATAAATATATACGGAATCAAGATTCTTACACCTTGTTCCAGATACAACAAAATCCCATTTTTTCGTTTCCTTATTGTATGGAGCTGTCAAAGAGTCATAAATGTTATCTATTTCTGGGCGGGTCGAATATCTTATCGAAAACGAGTTCATCCCGGGTGTGCCGTTTATGGCATCAAAAATAGAACAGATAATGCGGATAGTTGTCAAACGTTGTTGTCCGTCAATAACTTCATACCAGATTCCTTTTGAGCAATCTAGTTCATTATCTTTTATGGTATCCTTGTCGCACTCCTTAAGGACAATGGGTTGAAGACAGTAGAAATCTGCTCGTGTATTTGAATCCTTAAAATAGACTAAAAGGTCATCCAAAAGCCTTTTAACCTGTCTACTTTCCCATCTGTATCCTCGTTGATACTCGGGAATAAAATATTGTTTGTTCAGAAGTTCAGGAATAGCTCGCAATTCCATTACATTCTTCACTTGAGGCTGAATATTCGTGTCTTCCATATGACGTGTTAACTATCAAAGCAATTTAATCGCTATCGCCGCACAGGCCTCGGCGTCGGCGAGGGCGTGGTGGTGGCGGGTGAGGTCGTAGCCGCAGGCCGCGGCTACGGTCTGGAGTTGATGGTTCGGGAGAGTGTATCCAAAGTGCTTCCGAGATGCGGCCAGTGTGTCGAAGAACTCATAGTCCGGATAGTCCATTTGGTACACCTTGAACACTTCCTTCAGGCACCCTTCATCGAATGGACTATTATGCGCAACAAGCGGAAGCCCCTCAATCTTAGGTGCAATCTGCTCCCATACATAAGGGAAGACAGGAGCATCTTCTGTGTCTTCCTCGGAAAGCCCATGAACTTGCTGGCAGAACCACTGATAGTATTCCGGTTCTGGATGGATGAGACTATAGAACTTGTCCACAATCTCCCCATCACGCACAACGACAATGCCGACGCTGCACACGCTGGACCGGCACTCGTTGGCCGTTTCGAAGTCTATCGCGGCAAAATCACGCATACTTCTGCATCATCTGGGCAATATCATTGGCAATCTCGTCGCGGAACCAGTCCGGGGAGAGGACTTCTACCGAAGGACCCTGGCTGAGCAGCTCCTGCTTGAAGTCGAACGTGGGAACAATTCTATAGCGGAACACAGTGTAATCCGGCGTCTCTTCCACTTTAGTTTGAGACTCATGCAGCGGAAGGGACTCGAAATACTTCACCTGCTTGGCGATGACCTTGATGTCAACGGATTCCGGTTTGCAGTTTGTCCCCACGATGATGCCGAAATAGTCGGAGAAGAACTCTCCGGCCTTGAACTTCTTCGGCAGTTTTAGGGAAGCCTTAGATTCCTTAACGTCGTGGATTCTATCCAGCGCATATATTCTGGGCTCGTCGTAATTCTCACTCTTGGCCAGCATATACCACCGCTGACGGAACAACTTGAGGCAGTATGGATGAGCTTCAAATGTGTTTGGTTCAGTCCGGTTATAGCTCTGGTAAGTCAGGTCAACAGCCTTGCCATCCTTCATGGCGTTCACAATGGTCGAGAGCCAACGCTGGCTGGAAGGTATCTTTTCGAACAAGATACGATCCCTCATATCTTTTGTCTCATTCAGCAAATTGTTCATCGAAAGGGACTCAAGAAGCCATTGCCGGATACTGTCTCCCTCCAGATCGTCACTATTGGCAATATAATACCCAAGTGAACGGTCGCACTTTATCTCAATCCCGAAAGTGTCGTAGATGGATTCCAGGTGATTGAAGAAAGTGCGGTTGGACAAAGGCTCGCCTCTGCGGTCATTGAGTGGACAATATTCCCAGAGGTCGCTAATCCTTTTAAAAGAGATGTGCCCGTGGCGGTTGATAGTATCAATCAGCCAGATATACCTTTCGAAATAGTTCTTTGCCATAATATGTGGTGTTGTGTTTACAAAGATAAAAAATAGTTGCCAAATTCCGGCAGGATTCGGCAACTATTCACTTTGATTACCCCATGATAATCTGCTTCTTCAGCTCCTTTTCCTTCCTTTCTACCAGTGCGTGCCAGAGGCCTGAATCCCTAAATTCATCGGCCGGGATGTAGTCTATGAACATGTCAAGGAAATCTTGAGAGAATAGATCATCGTGGCGATAATAGCTGATCAGCTGCTTCCAATCCCACTTGTCGGCATACTTGGCAACCAGCTCAAAAGTGAGGTAGCTGTTGCTGGAGAGGACCTTCCAATCCCATTCCTCTTCGAACTTCTCCACAATCTCAGGAATCAGCACTTCGTCGTCGGCGCTGCTGCTGAATTCTGTCCAGTTGATATTGCGACGGAATCTTTCCAGCATCGAGACTGTCCATTTGATACTCGAGTTGCAGGAAATCTTGTCCCAATCCACTTTGCTGCGGTGCTTGATTAGCAGTTCTTCGGTCCAGGGAAAATCCATAGAAAGCTCCTTCCAGGCTTCCTCTTCAATCATGACGGCCATCAAGCTGTCGTTCAATTTGTTCTTTTCCATATTCAATCGGTGTTAGTTGTTTCTGGTGGCAAAGGTATGCCATCTCACTGCCAAAAATAGGCAGCAAGAAAGAAATCATCGTTTTTTTGTGGAAAAGAGAGCCGCTACTTCTTCATGGAGAGAACAGAAGCGTATGATGCAGGGCGATTAGGCCTTTCCATTCTTTCTTCTTTGGCGGTTTTGGGTAGGCCGGAAAGATAGCGTTCTGCCTTGTTTCTCTTGTTATGGCGATAGCGGTCCAGATGATGCATCTGCTTCCTGCTGGCCGGATTGAAATCCAGCTGGTCGAATTTCATAATTGACCAGGCGATACGGTCGAAGGTCTTCATGCAATTAGACACGTCCGTTTTGACTTCGTCAATCCTGGTTACCAGATGATAGCGGTGGCAAATCTTGTTGAACTGCTTCTTAAGCGTACTTTTGCGGAGGCGGATATAACCGTCGCAACTGATTTCGTATCCCACGAAGCCAATCCATTCGGCCGCATTCCCTTCCCCGCGCCCCCAACGGAAAGGAGCCTTTGTCTTTTCATCCCAGTATCCGGCCTGGGTCAGCCCACCAACCTTGTAGTTGTCCCCGACGGATTTCTCGTCGTGATAAATGAGTTGATGAGCAGTCAAAGACTCTTTGTATGCTTCAAAGAGCCTGCGGCAACCAGCCTCGGTCTCATGCATCAGGATAATGTCGTCCCCGAAACGGTTGAACAAGCGGCTCTTGTCGGTGGTGTCAACAACGGCCCTATCCACATCGTTCATCAAGATGTTGCATATCAGCGTAGAGAGCACTCCGCCCTGTGGGATTCCAATCTTGCGATAATCCGACTCCCACGTTTCCGGGGAATAGCCACCGCGCTCGAAGAATTCATGCTCTGATAGCCAGCCGAATTGGCACTCCACTTTCTTGCCGCCCAGCTTCAGACTCCGGGCAAGCCCCTTGATATAAGGATCCCAGTATCCGGGCTCCCTGCTTTTATCCAAGACGGACTCCTTGAAATTATAGCCGTCCATATATGACTTCAATATAGCCACGGCGCCGGAGGCCTTTTCCCGATCAATCTTACCTTCATCCATTAGACGGTCTAGAGCTGCCATCACCTGGTCATGATTGACGATATCATAGAACTTCTTGATATCGCATTCTGCCACCCATGCAGAGTCATGCTCCTGGCGGAATCTTTGGATGTTTGGAATGGCATCGTCCGCTTTCGTCATGTACTTTTCCTTCGGATGCTCTCCATGATAGTTGCGCCGTTGTCTATAAGAAAGAATCTCTTCATGGAACAGCGGATCCAGAAGGCCGGTAAGATACTCACTGGCCAGCTTGATCAGTACCTTGGTCTTCAAATCCTCATAAACGCTGATAGGGCGGAAGGTGATCAGGACCTTATCTTCGAGGTCTTCTTTTTTCTTGAAGATGCCAGTCGTTTTGGGTGTGGACAACGGTACGCTGCCATGGGAGACGGTTTCGATGATATCGGCAATGAAGCGGATCAGTTCTGGAATGTAATCCGGCCTGGAAAGGTCTTTGTTACCTTCTTTTCTCCGGCAGATGCCGCTGCGGTCTCTGGCGATAGTTAACTTCAAAGCAGTGGCCGCATTCTTCAGCTGATTGGTCCTTTCGTTGCGAAGACTAGACCTCTGCTTCTTACAAGGAGTAACCCAGGTGCGTCTTGCCGGCAAAATCCTGCAGAGTTCCTTGTAGACTGGGCTATAATCCCGGCTTTCGTCCGTTTTCCCAATCCATTTCACACGTTCCTTGATGAGGATTGCGATAATGCGGTCCTCAGAACAGTAACGTATGAAACTCTGCGTTCTCATAAAAAAAGGGAGCGAAGAAACGCCAACTGAATTACGCCCGGTGTACTAGATCTAGGCTGGGAAACCCCAGTTAATCCACCTGAAGCCTTTCGGCCGGTTCCCGCGGGGATGCATAGCATCCTTGGTGGTGCGACGTGAGCGGGATAAGTTTAAAAAAGTCCCGGACACAGTAACGAATCATTCGCTCCCGATTACAAAGTTAAGGTTTTTTGCGGAATCTTTGGAGAATAGGTTCCAGTTCTGCGAGTGAGCCGATAAGGACTTCCCGCGGTTTGGCCCCGTCTTGTGGACCCACAATGCCTGCTGCTTCCAATTGAGCCATTACCCGGGCGGACTTGGCAAAGCCCATTCCCAACGCCGTCTGAAGGTAAGAAGTGGACGCCTTCTGCTGGGTGACGACCAGCCTTGCGGCCTCTTCAAAGCGCTCATCAAGTTTCTTCATGTCCACGTTCCCACTACCACCGTCCTTTGCGTCGTCCTTGACTTCAGGCAAATAGTATGGCGTGCTGAATGACTTATGATAGCCTTTCTGGTTTTCGATAGTCCGTGTCAGGGCATCTATTTCTGAGCTTGAAATATAGCCGCACTGGATGCGCTCAGTCGAGGCGTCCACCGAGAGCAGCATATCACCTTTGCCAATCAAGTCTTCAGCTCCTCCTTGATCCAGAATTACCATTGAGTCTGCATTGGTTTTGGTCTTGAAGGCAATACTCATGGGGAAGTTGGCCTTAATCATTCCGGAAACGACTTCTCGGCGAGGAGTCTGCGTGGCAATAATAAGGTGAATTCCGCAAGCGCGTCCCATCTGGGCTAGGCTGATGATAGAGGTCATAATGCTGCGGGCATGTGCCTTTGCATCGGGACCACCGGTGCCGAGCACCAACTGGGAATACTCGTCGATGACGACAACAATATACGGCAGGAATCTATGACCGTTTTGGGGATTCAGCTTATGGGCATTCCACTTCTCCAGATACTCCAGGAGGTTCGGCGTTCCGGCCTTTTCCATCAAATCATAGCGGTCGGACATCTCCTGGCAGAGCGACCTAAGGGTCGTATCCGCATTCTCCGGCGTCTTGACGATGGCTCTTGCCTTTTCGTCCTCCTCAGAATCGGCGTCCTGTGTCACGGCCAGATAGTGATTCAACAAGCGGGAATAGCCCCCGAACTCAGTTTTCTTGGGATCTATGAACACCATTTTGAGTTCAGACGGACGTTTGGAATATAAAAGGGAGGCAACGATGACATTCAAGCCGACAGATTTGCCTTGTTTGGTTGCTCCGGCAACCAGAAGATGGGGCGCATCGGCAAGGTCGAACACCTTTACGTCTCCGGTAATCTTCTTGCCGATAGCTACAGGAAGCTCGGCATTGCTGGACTGGAATTCTTCCGAAGAAACCAGCTCCTTGACCGAAACCGAAGAGCGCTCCTGATTCGCCACTTCGAATCCCACGCAATCTTTCAGGATGGATGACATTACGCTTTCCGCCTTTAGGGCAACGGACACATCGTTCGTAAGATTCTTGATGGCGGAGACCTTTACCCCTTTTGCGGGATAAACTTTATACAATGTCACGGTCGGCCCGGGAACGGCATCAATGTCAGCCACCTGCACGTGGTGGTCGGCCAACGTTTCGCGAATGATAGAGATATTGTTCTCAATCTCGGCCTTGGAGACGGTTTTCCTTTCTGCGCTCCGGTCTTTCAGAATACTGAGTGTCGGGGTGTGGAAGTCGGGGACATCGTCATCTGACCGGGGAACGGCTGGTCTCGGTGTTGGCTTGACCTTTTTCTCCGGCTTTGTCGGCTTTGGTTGTGGCGCAGGCCGAGGCTTGCGCTCGACTGGTTTCTCGATTTCTACAATCTTCTCCTTGATAATCTCCTTGATGTAGGGCTTATTGATGAAGAACCTGGCCGATGCGATAATAGCATCCAGACCCGCAAGGATTATCCAGATAACCATGAGCCCGGACGAGAGAAAGAAGGCATTTCTAATCCCGCCGGTCTTTCCCTGAAGCCATTCAGCTAGGTGAGATCCGAGTTTCCCGCCCATGGATAGCGGTTCGCTCCCTGCAAGTGTTTCGGCAAAGTGGAGCCAAAGCGAGGCGATTGCTACGCCTACAAGCGAAACGATTGTTATCCGCAAGATCGACCACCGGGAGCGTCGTACAAACAAGCGCACCAGTAGCACCAAAGGGATGAGCAGCAGAATAAAAGCCGACCATCCAAGCCATTCCATTATTGTTGTTCCTATCATACTCTTTTATGTCGTTTAACTGGCAAACGTAACCATTCTTGCTGCCAAAGATTGGCATGTCTATGTCCTGCGAAAGATCTTAAGCGCCTTTTTAAGTGGCTTGACTTCAGCGGCGGAAAGGATTTCAGCCAGCTCGGGATCCATCATCGCATCACCCGTGTAGGCATACTCTATTCGAACCTGAACGACTTCCGCCAAGGCGCCTGGAGCCATTTCTACCATAGCCGTTCCTCGAGATACCGAACGAGGTTCAGACCAATGAGCTCCGTCGAAATAACGGAAATCCAGGCCCTGAATTGGTCGCCCCTTGAACGAGAATGTGATAACCAGCGAATTGCCTCTTTTCGCAGCACTCACTGAAAGCGCGTCAAAAATTGCATTCATCTGTTCGGGAATGGTGTTCAGCAACATCCTTCCTTTTTCATCTCTCAACTCTGATGGGCGCTGGATGGAGCGGAGCAGCACATAGGCCCAATAGTGGTATTTAAGTGCATCGTCAATCCGGCCATCTATTTCTGCGGCCTGAGCCTGGTCCTCGAATTCCAGTACCCGGTCTTTTCTATCAGAGAAGACGGTTTCCAGTTCGCTTCTGCAAATCCAGCGGCCGACATGACTCTTCCTGCCAGTGTTCAACACAACCCTGTTGGTGTTGAATAATGTAGCGTTGGAGGTCATTGCAAGGCGATTGCTCTTGATGCTGACATAGCTGGTTCCGGAAGGACCGTCCACCTGCTCTTCCACTTGGCGGAAGTCTCCCGATATGGCGATGGATATCTTACTGGTAAGAGAGGCAAGGGCCTGCCTGTCGGCTTCTTCGACAGAGTGGCCCCAGCCTTCGCCCCAGATGAATCTGTCATCGTCCTTGATCTGCTCCCATTCCTGGCCAAAGCCAGTGAAACTGGAGAGCATAAGGAGAGCTATGAGAACGGTCCTTCTCATTTCTATTCTTCGCTGGCCTTCCAGAATCCTTCGTCAATCCAGTCGGAGACAAGGCTGCCGTATTTTTCTGTCAGGGCCTGCTCTTCCAACGCAAGTTCCATGGCGTGACGTCTCGCCCTGGCCGCCGCATCTTCGTCCACTATACAGTAAACGCGCGCGGTGTAAAGACTGCCTTTAGCTTTGTAGAAAGATGCGTATGGAACAAGCTCTCCTCGAATGTCCTTATTGACCAGACGCTCAAAGGATGCCACGATATTGTCAATCTGCTGGCCGGATAGACTGGATGCCGTATTGACGATACGTCCACGTACATTTCCGCCCTGGATGATAGCATACTCGTTGGCGGCATTGGCTAGGGCGGTTACCTTGGCCAAATTCTCGCTCACGCAAGGTGCCGATGTTCCGACGATTGTGCCGCAACCGGCATTGACCTTGAGAAAGTACTTCTCGAGGTTCCCGGATACCGATCCGAGTTCAAAGGGCTTGTACCCGTCTCTCTTGAGTGAGCGTTCGGCCGCCTTGGCCATCTTGCGCGCTTCAGCCGCTTCCTTGCGGGCAACCTTGAGGTCTTCGTTGTTCGTCTGTGCGAATGTGGGAGCCAGCACCACCAGTGCCGCTGCCATAAGAATCAGAAGTTTCTTCATGTTCGTTTGTTCGTTGTCGTTTTTTAGAGATACCGAAGTGCCGCGTCTTTCTTTCATCGCCAAATCTGAATTTGTCTGAAATATCCGGGCATTTCGGCAGTATATAATAGGTGACATGCGACGTTTACTACTCCTGATATCACTGCTCACCAGCATCGCCGGTTCTGCCCAAACGGTACGAATCAGCGGATTTACCCCGTCTTCCACCGACGCTTCGGCAGCTCTGGTGTATGACGCAAACGGTGAGCTCTGCGCCACGCTCAAACTGGAAACGAAGGAGACTGGCTGGACCTTTGAGGCAGGCCTGGCGGGGATCGTCGATATCGAGTATGGGAAGGATGTCATCTATGTATATGTACCCGCGACCGCGCGGAAACTTTCAGTGTCTCATCCTCAGTATTCCGCCCTCCGGGACTGGACAATCCCCAGGACGCTTGAACC
>JAEEGL010908489.1_pt1 | contig 12892 bp, 10 predicted proteins | sample 9134231 | NCBI WGS metagenome assembly JAEEGL01 (sample SAMN16246548, study PRJNA631951) | gut metagenome | biome: gut microbiome; feature: rumen; material: fiber-attached | host: Bos | place: Iran: Karaj | collected 2018-10
ATATGAACAGAAGGCAAAAGGAAGATCCAAAGAGGAAATGGCGGAGGTGAACCGGAAGATGATGGAGATCTTTACTGAATTTGGAGCAATCAGGCATGAGGATCCTGCTTCCGAAAAAGCCCAGGCTTTAGTCCGGAAACTGCAGAACTTCATCTCAGCACATTTCTATACCTGCACGGATCAGATCCTTTCCGGTCTGGGGCAGATGTATGCCGCCGGAGGAGAGATGACTTCAAATATCGACCGTTACGGCGGTGAAGGAACCGCGGTTTTTGCCAGCCGGGCAATCCGGATATTCTGCGCCTGACAGGAATCTTCCGGTTTATTGAAATCCCCGGTGATCAGGAATACCGGGATTCAACCAGGCAGCAATCCCGATTGACTGAGCTTCTGCAAAGTGAAGAATATGAGCAAAAATGGTCGAGAAAACAGGCAGCGCATCCGGTAATATAGGCTCACAGGAAAGTCTAATGGTTAGATGTCAAGGGGGAATCCGGAAAGAAATAAGATGAAAAATCGGCATGAAAGGCGCAAAAAGCATACATCCACATAAGCCCTGACAAATCGGGATTTTTGCCGGGCCTACTGACCGGTAGTTGCCCCCACCGGTGGGGTATAGAGCCGGTTGTCCTTCAGCAGTATGAAGACAAGCCGGACTAATTTACGGGCAGTTAAAGCGAGCGCGCGCTTGTGCTGGAACTGGTTAACCTCTTTGAATTTAAGGTTGTAATAGCGGCGGTACTCGGAGTCGTATCTTCTCACAGAGTTAGCCGCTTCCAGCAGGTAGTAGCGAAGATATCGGTTGCCAGACTTAATCATGCGGGTTGATTCGCCTTCGAACTTGCCAGACTGGTGTTGCGACCAGACAAGGCCGGCGTATTTTGCAATGGCTGCCTGGGAAGAAAAACGGTGGATATCACCAATTTCTGCGATAATACCGGCAGAGTAAACCTTCCCAATGCCAGGGATGGACGTCAGCGTGTTAGGAATGATCTCGAACTGACATTCAATGGCCTTATCAAGCTGCTTAATCTGAGCTTCCAGCGCTTTCATCCCGGCGATTGATACAGCCATAACCTGGTTAACCGAATCGTTCACCGTCTTGGGAAGGCGGTAGGAAGACCGAGCGGCCTTCTGAACCGTCTTAGCAAATGCTTCCGGATCAGCGAACCGTCCTCTGCCGGATTCACGCACAAAGGCAGTAAGATCCTCCAATGAGGCATTGGCGATATCGTCTGCGGTATCGTAGTGTTCCATGAGGTTGAGTATGGTAGCACTGGTATTAGGCAGATCCGTATCCTGGGCAATACCGCAGCATTTGAGGAAGAGATAGTTTGCGAAACGCTGCTTTTCTCGGGCCAGGTTCTGGACGGCAAAGAAACGGGCTCTGGTGAGCGCCTGCAAGGCCTTGTAACGGTAATCGTCCATGTACACCTCCGCATTGATCCGGCCAAATCTGAGATGGTCGGCAATGACGAAAGCATCCACAGAGTCGTTTTTCGGGAGATCCGGATAAGCCAGTTTGAATTTGGCAACTTGTTTGGGATTCAAGACATGGATTTTCCGGAAGAATCCTCCCAAAGCGCCGTTTTCACGCAACTCATATACCAGCGTATCGCCGTAAACAGACGTTGCTTCCAGGCCAATGACCACCTCGGAGAGAGACAGGGACTTCAGGGAAGACACAATCCTCTCCGTAAGTAGTTTAGCACCACGACGGTCATTATGCACGGAAAAGGAGGAAAGCTTAGAACCATCCGGTTTCATGAGAAAGGTTTCGTTGCTGTTTTCACTCACATCGATGCCAACGTAGAGTGGATTCACGGTAAAACACCTCCTTTCGGGGAAGATTCAGAATCGGCAGGTTTTCAGACACCCGTGATCACCGGAGCATCAACTACCTCGCGTATTAGAATCCCAGTCAGGGCAGCCAATACGAAAGCTCACACTGCCAAATGAGCGACCGATACCTGACAAACAGCTAATGAGTATGAAGATAACTTCCGGGTCAGGGGGACAGACTTTCGATGAAGAGATCCGAAGATCCAACAGGAGATGGAAATCCTTAGCCCTGCCGTCCTACGGCGATTGTACCACGGGCGCTTGAAAACCTGCCGAGAGTAGAAAAGTCAGTCGCTCCTTCCGGAGCCCCTTCCGCTACGCTCCAGGGGTTCCGGAAGGAGCCTGGCTGCTCCCAGACTCGAGCTTCATTACCAGTTGAACCAGTGCAATGATGATACTGAGCAGGTAGGAACAGCTTCCGGTCAGATAATGAACTTGTTGATTGAGAGATTTACCTTCCAGATGGGGCTCACAGATCTCGTTGAGGCAACCCCCGTTTATGATATCCTTGCAGCTTGCGGGGATGACCATGCTTCTCCTCCTTCTCTGTAGATCCAGGAGTGAGGCAAACCCTCCGGGTAAGATCTACAAATCTTATAATACGAGGAAGATGGCAAGGATGGAATACAGGGTAAAACAACTGCTGAAGGGGAAACTGGTCCCGGCGATGCTGAGCATTGTGCTGGGAATCGTGATTATTATTGCCCGCAGGGCCGCGGTGGACGTGCTGGTAAAAATCATCGGAGGCCTGGTGATTGCTTCCGGGTTCGTCTTCATCGCAATGTATCTGACCCGGAAAAACAAGGAGGCCGGGAATCTGCAGATGGTGCTGGTCTGCGGGGGCATGGCAGTGCTGATCGGTCTGATGCTGATTCATTTTGCGCCGACGATTGTGGACTTTTTCCCGACGCTCATGGGCATCTTTCTGATTCTGAACGGCCTGAGCCACCTGACCGCCGCGTATGCCAGCCCGGGAAACCGGATCCTCATCGGCATCATGGGCGTGGTGGTGATCGCCCTGGGTGTGATGATCGTGCTCCGGCCGGGATTCATCGTGGACATGACCATGGTGTTTATCGGCGGATCGTTCATCATCAACGGCGTCATGGACCTGCTGATGATCCACAGGGTAAAGGAAAAACTGATCCTGAATTGAGTCAGGCGGAACCGTCCCCGACGGTTCACAGAGAGCCGTATACCGGTTTTCCGCCCAGGAAGCACGCGGTAATCCCGATTTCATGCAGCCGCTGGGGTTCTGTCCGGAAAGGATTTCCGGAGAGAACGGTGAAGTCCGCGAGATATCCGGGTGCGATTCTGCCTTTGCAATGCTCTTCAAAACTGGCTTCCGCGCCGCGCAGGGTGAAGCTGTCCAGCGCTTCCTGCACGGAAAACCCCTGTCCGGGCAGATAAGGGCCTGCGCCGTCCAGGGACCTCCGGGTTACGGCGCACTGGATGCCCGCCATGACGTCCGGAAGTTCCACCGGGCAGTCCGACCCGTTGGACACACTGACGCCCCGGTCCGACAGCGTCTTCCAGCTGTAGCTGGAGGACGCCAGTTTTTTGCCTGCCCGTTTTTCAACAATATGGATGTCGTAATCCAGGAAGATCGACTGGGCATATACATGAAGTCCGAGCGCCTGAATGCGGTCCAGCTGGTCCGGCCGGGTGATCTGGCAGTGCACGATCCCGTGCCGGTGATCGGCCCGCGGATGTTCTTTCAGGGCTGTCTCGAAGGCGTCCAGCACCCGGTCCAGGCAGGCGTCCCCGATGGCGTGAACAGCCACCTGCATGCCGTGCGCATGGGCAAAGGAGATCATTTCGGTCAGGCGTTCCGCGGAATACAGGGAAAAGCCCCGCGTTTCAGGAGCGTCCGCGTAGGGAACGCTCAGATGAGCGGTGCGGCTGCCGAGGGAACCGTCCCCAAGAAGCTTCAGCGGGCCGATCCGGAACATATGGTCCCCGGCGCCGGTGAGGCCGCCCGCCTCCATGAAACGCCGCAGCGATTCCGGATCCGGCATCTGCGCCTGCTCGCAGACGCGGACCGTCAGCTCGCCGGACGCTGCCATCTCCCGGTAAACCGAATGGACTGTTTCCCAGGAAACGCCGGGGAAAACCTGATCGTCGTCCGTCTGCACGCTGGTGATGCCGCGGCGGTTCACTTCCCGGCAGGCGGCCAGCAGCATCCGGCGGATCTCCTGCCGCCCCGGCGCCGGGAGCACCCGCTGTACCAGCCCGATGGCGTTGTCATACAGGAGCCCGTTCGGCAGGCCGTCCGAAAATCCGATGGATCCGCCTTCCGGCACGGCGGTGTCCGGGCCGATGCCGGCCAGCGCCAGTGCCCGGGTGTTCACGGCACAGCAGTGTCCGCAGGCGCGGGTCAGCAGAATCGGGATTTCGGCGGAAACGGTATCGAGATCATGCCGGTCGGGCATCCGGCGGACATCGGAAAAATAATCCTGATTCCAGCCGCGGCCCAGCAGCCACTGCCCTTCGTCCGGGGGATTTTCGGCAAGGAAGGCGCGCAGGTATTCCAGCATCTCCGCCAGGCTGCCGGTATGGCCGGCGAGCCCGGCGTTCCGCAGTACACTGCCGAAGCCGAGAAGATGCATGTGGGAGTCGTTGAAGCCGGGGCAGACGAAGCGCCCCCGAAGGTTCGCCCGCCCGGCGTCCTCCGGGAGCCCCGCGAGGATTTCCTCATCGCTGCCCGCCCGGACAAAACGGCCGTCCTCCACGAGAAAAGCCCGGCGAAGCGGAAGTTCGCCGGTATAAACCTGTGCGTTGAAATATGCGGTTAACACGGGTTCTCCTTTCCCGGTGAGCTGTCGGGGACGGTTCTGCTTGGCTCACCGGACACATTGCGCGCCGCAGGGGAATCAGCCGAATACGCTTCGGTTTGCGGCGGAATGGTGGAAAATAATGAAAAAAAAACGATTCAACGGGAACTGTTCCCCTTGATCCGGTGGGCGACGGCTTCGATTTCGATCAGCCCGTCCTTCGGAAGCCGGGAGACTTCCACACAGGAGCGCGCGGGTTTGTGGTCCCCGAAGAAAGCGGCATAGAGGGCGTTGACCGCGGGGAAATCCGCCATGTTCCGGATGAATACCACGGTTTTGATGACGTCCGTCTTTTCAAAGCCTGCCTGCACGAGAACCGCTTCGATATTCTGCAGGGACCGGGCCGTCTGCGCCTCGATTCCCTCCGGCAGGGTGCCGGTTGCGGGATCCAGCCCCAGCTGCCCGGAAGTGAAAAGCAGGTCTCCGGCCAGGATGGCCTGGGAATAGGGACCGATTGCCGCCGGAGCGTTTTCTGTCTGAATGATTTTTCCTGACATGGTTCTTTTCTCCTTTTCCTGTTCTTTGCGGGTATTATGCCACAGGTAAACCAGGCGGGTCAATCGCTCCGGACGCGCCCTGCTTTCCGCCTCATTCCGCGGGACAACCCCGCCTCCGCGCGATGGTTCCGGACAGGGCCGGAATACTGCGGGAAACGGATAACGGCCGAACCTCCAGCTCCTTCGCGGGCAGCAGGGTACCGCCGTCCGCCCCGAAGGACGTCCCTTCCGGAAAGAGGATCCGGGTCCCTGCCCCGGCTCCGCCGGGAAGCCGGAACAGGAAATCCGCCTCGTTCAGCCCGGCTTTTTTCCGGAACAGGCCGCGGGTGCCGATGGTGACATACTCCAGGACCTGCGTCCGGGCGGGGATCACAGAGGAAAAGTAGTCCAGGTAATACGTGAAAAGCGCATCTTTCCCGTTCAGGTGAGCGTTCTCCATCCGCAGGGTGACCGCCCGGTTCGTACGGTTGGAGAAGCGGAGCAGCAGGGAAACCGAGTCGTCCGCTGCAAAGGCCTGCACAATCTCCGCGGAAATCTCCCCGTCCAGCAGGGTCCGGCAGTCTGGGATGCCGGCTTCTCCGGACAACGGAACCGGTTCGGGAAGCGTCAGGGTTACCAGGTCGTTTTCAGATACACCTTCCGTATATTTATTCAGATTGTAATACAGATTCACTTCTTCGATGGCCCGGACGCCCATCCCTTCCAGCAGGCTGCCGATCCCTGCGTACCATTCATTGAACCGGCTTTCCACCGTGGCCGCGAGAAAGCTGAGCTGAAGGGTGTTCCGGACGCGGAAGGGCAGGCAGAAACCGGTGCCCGGCGGGATCTTTGTATGATTGTCCGCAAAGAAATACCGGGAGACCATCACATGGTTCAGGCACAAAGCCCCGTTCACTTCAAAGGGTTCAGCTGTATGGTTTTCAAGATAGATCAGTCCCTCGACGCAGTTGTCCGGCGTTATCTCCAGGGACAGCAGCTGCCATAGAATACCGTCCTGTTCGCATTCATCGAGCGCAGGCGGCTTTTTTTTCGCAAACCAGGAAAGATCGCAGGCTTCCAGTGTCAGGGAGACCGGAAACCGCTTTGTTATACGCATGTCATCCGAGTCGGTCATTTCAAGGACGGCATCAATCCGGCGGATTTCATCCACCCCTGTCAGATCGGACGCGTAAGGGGAAAAGCGTATTTTTTTCCGTTCCCCCGCCGCCAGGGTGCTGAGATGAAAATCGGGAATGCACCGGGTTCCGTTGACCACGATCCGCGTCAGCTTCAGCGTCTGTTCCCGGTCCGTTTTACCGGTGAAATCAAAATCCAGGTTCAGCCCGGGCGATTCGTTTCCCCGGTTCATCCCGGCGGAGAGGCGCAGGGTCCACGCTTCTGTTTCCAGGGTTTCCGGGGAAACAGCCAGCGGATGTTCCTGACTGTTTTCCAGCGGAACCGGGAGACTGGAGTAAGTGTTCTGCCGGCTGTCCGTTACCTGGAAAACGGCGTACAGGCTGCCGGGATGCTGATCCTCCAGGAAACGGAAATGCCATTCCTCCGGCAGCCGGACGGAATCCATATATACGCCCTGGCTGTCTTCCCACAGCGGGAAAGCCGGAAGGGCCTTGTCCGGATCCGGAAGGGTCCGGGGCTCAAAGCGGAAATACAGATCGGAATATCCGTCCTCGGAGAAGGCCAAACGGTTTGTATAGTGTCCGGTGGCCGGATCGTATACCTGCCGCTGCAGGATCTCCAGATCCCCGGTACCGGCCTTTTCGGCGCAGCAGTAGATGACATCCGCGGCGGGCTTCGTATTATTTCCGCCGGAATTGTCGAAGCAGAGCGCGCTGACCGCGACCACGCCGTCCTCCAGGGAAAAGCTGATCCGGCGGATCAGCGGCCGGTTTTCCCTGTCCGCCACCGAGAGGATCCGGTTGTCATACGACGCGGTCAGCCGCCCCGTGTCTTCCATCCCGGCTTCCGCCGCAAACACCATCGCGAAGTCTTTTCCGTATCCGCTGAAATTGTCCCCCGGGTCCCGCAGAATGAGTAGCTGCGCGGAGACGCAGTCAGCCTGCTGCTCGGGGGTCAGCTGCAGGGAAAAATGATGGATTCCCTCCCCGTCATATCCGGAGGTTTCCGTCCGCAGTCCGGACCAGTCGATGACCGGCGCTTCTGTCAGGAATGTGCCGAACCGGGTCAGATAGCGGGTATATCCGTCGCAGAAATGGAATTTCTGATAGGCTGTTTTCCATTTTTCCGCGTACTGTTCCTTGTTGACATACGGATGGTACACGGAAAGGCCGTGAAGGCCTTCCCGGGTGGAACGGCTGTAAACAACGGCTGCCTCCAGTGCGCGGTCCAGTTCCTCATGGGGAATGTCAAAATGGCCGATCAGGTCTGCCAGGTCCGCGAGATCGTATCCCCGGTTTCCCGGACCCCGGGTGCCTTTCCCCGCACTGGCGGCCGCCAGGCGGATTTCGGAAAAACGGGAAAACGTATCCTCATTGATTTTTTCGGCCGCGGCGCTGAAGAACGCGTCCATACCGGTCAGCACCTCCCCGAACCGGTCGAGGTTCAGGCAGGAAAGGGTCAGGATTTCCCGGGATTCCTCCAGGGACCGGAAGTAGCAGTCGGCAATCCGTTTTCCGGTGGCTGCGCCGTCTGTGTCTTCCCCGATCTCCCGCAGAAAGGAATAATCCCACCCGCTGGACGGTTCCGACTCCTGGGAAGCGATCATATAATGGGCAAACGGGGACATGAAAGCCGCGACTTCCACGGAGGCCATGAGGCATGCGTCGAAGCCGATCCAGCTCAGTTTGTCCCAGGGGTGGCTGCGCAGTGCGCGGGTCAGGTCCGCCATCCCCAGCGGCTCCATGGAAAACAGCTCGTCCCGGCAGACGCCTTCCAGGGGGCCGCCGCCGTGATTCCACAGGATCAGGGCGTATTCCTCGGCCGGATAATACGCGGCGCCGTAATCCAGGAGTTTTTCAAGCGTATCGCCGGATCCCATGCTGAGGGGCCTGTCAGAAGCCCAGACCATGCGGCTTCTCCCGGCGGATATCTCATGGATTTCCACGGCGGACGGACTGAAAGACCCGGCGGTTTCGCGGGTGTCGGAACCTCCTGTCATTACCAGCACGGAGACCAACCCGCTTTCCGGAACCGCTGCCATCATCTCCCGGATGTCTTCCGTAGCGGCGCCGGAGGTGCTTTCCAGATTGCTGCCGCACATGTAGACCATCGGGGTCAGCTTCCTTCAGGCGGACTCCCCGCCTGCCGGGCCTGTGAAAAGCAGGAGCAGGGCCGGAATCAGGACGGTAAGGAGCGGAATCCTTCTTTTCATGCGTATTCTCCTGTGCGTTCGGCTGGATAAAGGACGTTCACAGCATAACACAGACCGGCGGAAAAGAACAGTCCGCCGGGAACCGGATTTTCCCGGAACTTTTCTGTGCTTTTTCCGTCTGACAGGGTGAGGGAATCAAATGGACAGAAGGGAGACCGGGAAAGATGAAAACAACGGAAAAACGTTACGCGGCAAGGATTTTCCTGAAATACGCCGGGGCAGCGCTGGTCTCCGGCGTCGTGTTCACCCTGTTCTGGATGCTGGTCTGCGAACAGGTCAGCGCCCTGAATACGCCGGCTGTGTCCGCTGCTGTGGCGGCTGCCGGAATCCTGTGCGCGGCCGCCCTGGGAACCGGTTTTGCCCGGAGGGACATGGAAGCGATCAGGGATCTGGACGAGGAGGATACGGGCCGGATCCGCAGGAAGATGCGGGAGATGAAGAGGGTTCTGAAAACCGGGGCAGTCTCCCAGGAGCTGTACGACCGTAAGATGTCCGGGATTTAAGGATCCCGGTTCATTTTTTACCGCACAGGGAATGCCCCTTCGCGCGGATTGTGATACAATGGCTCCATACGGAAACACCATGACTGTGCCGCGAAAAGGAGCCGGAACGCCGTGAGAAAACGGATTCTTCTGATTCTGCAGCCGGAGGATTTCGGCGTCCGCTGACCGTCGGGTATCCGCGTGGAACGGAGGGACGGCTTTTTTCGTTCCGCGGAAATGATGGGAGAACACTATGAAAATGAAACTGTATCATACCGGCAAAGAAGAGATCCGGGAGCCGGATTTCCGGCACGGACGGAAAAACGCCGATTTCGGGCAGGGGTTTTACCTGACGCCGGATATGGATTTCGTGTACCGCTGGGCCGGGGCGGACGCGGTGGTCAACGAGTATGAACTGGAAACGGAAGGCCTTCAGATCCGCCGGTTTCACCGGGATGAAGACTGGTTTCAGTATATTTTTCAGAACCGCAGGGCTGCGGATTCCCTTTCCGCGGATGTTGTGGCCGGGCCGATCGCCAACGATACGATTTTTGATACGCTGGGCATGATCAGCAGCGGATTTCTGAAAACCGCGGACGCCATGAAGCTGCTGATGATCGGACCGGAGTACACCCAGGTTGCCGTGAAAACGGAGAAAGCGGCAAAGCAGCTCCGGTGGATACGGTCCGGACGGATCACGAAGCTGGACGCGGAGACCCGCAGGGCGGAACAGGAAGCCTATGACGCGGCCTTTGCGGAAGTGATGCGGGAAATCGTCGGAGAATAAAGCGGATCGGAGGTGCGCGGATGGCTTCCTGGATGATTCACCTGAGGATCGCGGATCAGCTGGCAGACCGGGTGAAAGATCTCGACGAAACGGCTTTTGTCATGGGCAGCATCGCGCCGGACAGCGGAGTCCCCAACGCGGACTGGTCCGCTTATGCCCCGCCGAAATCCGTTTCCCATTACAAAACCAAAAAAGAAGACGAGACGTTTTTCGATATCGGCCGGTTCATCAGCGAACACTTTACCGCAGAGAAGATCCGGTCTTTTTCCCGCCGGGAGTTTTCCTTCTTTCTGGGGTATTATGTGCATCTGCTGACGGATGTGGAATGGATCCGGGAGATTTACCGGCCCGCCGTCGCGGCGCATGCGGACAGACCGAAAACGGACCTCCTCCGGGAAATGAAGCGGGACTGGTATGATCTGGATTTCAGATATCTGGAGGAACATCCGGATTTCAGGGCGTTTAGGATCTATGAAAAGGCTGCCGGATTCCGCAATGACTTTCTGGACATTTTCAGCGCGGACGCTTTTGACAGCCGCCGCGAATATATCTGCGGCTATTACCGCGGAGAGCACGGGGAGCTGTACAGGGATTTCCCGTATCTGGCGCCCGCTCAGGCAGACCGGTTTGTCTGGCAGACAGCGCGGAAGCTTTCTGCGGAGCTGGAAACAGTGCTGGCGGTCTGGAATGAGGAAGTTCCCTGCGGGCTGCGGGATCTGCAGCCGTCGCAGTTTTATATTTCCGAAAGGAAGCTGCGGGAGGTTCGTTCCTGGTTCAATCCCGCGGACCTTTCCGGATTTGAACCTGTCCCTGTCATGATACTGGACGGGATTCCCGTGATGACGGACGGACATACGAGAGCCGCGGCGGCGCTGCTGGCCGGCCTGGATGCGGTTCCGCTGGTCCGGGACCGGGATGATCTGGACCGGGAGATGTACCGGCGATGTGTGGCGGAGTGCAGAAAACGGCGGGTGGTGACTCCGGAGGATCTGATTTCCCGGGTGGTTCCGGAAGAGGAATACCATGCAAAATGGGACCAGTGGTGCGACCGGATGCAGGCTGAAGTCGAAGAAAGCAGACGGGAGGGAAGCAGATGAGTACCTGTGACTGGGGCTTTGCCTTTGAGGCCATGAGGGTCTACCACGATACCGAATGGGGCGTGCCGGTGCATGACGACCGCAGGATGTTTGAACACCTGATGATGGAAGCCATGCAATGCGGCCTTTCCTGGAGCCTGATGATCCGGAAGCGTGAAATTTTCCGGGCCTGCTTTGACGGATTTGACTATGACCGGATCGCTGAATATACGGAAGAGGATATCGGACGCATCATGAATACGGAAGGCATGATCCGCTCGCGCCGGAAAATTGAGGCGGTCATCAATAATGCCCGGTGCTTTCAGAAGATCCGGCGGGAGCACGGCAGCTTCTGCGGCTGGCTCTGGGCGCACAGCGGCGGAAAAACAATCCTGTACAGCGGCCATGAAAAGGGCCGTATTCCTGTCAGCAATGAGCTGTCCGACCGGATCGCCGGAGAGCTGAAGGCATACGGATTCAAATATCTGGGGACCGTGACGGTCTATTCTCATCTTCAGGCCTGCGGAATTGTCAACGATCATGCGGAAGAATGCCCCTGCTACCGGTCGATTGTCCGGAATTACCCGACGGTCAGGCTGAATGAAGAATGACCGCGGAACGAAAAGGCCGTCCCTCCCGGCTCACAGGATCCGGTCCAGCGACAGCAGCGCCGCCAGGTAGATCCGCATGCCGTTCTCAATCTTGTCCATCCGGAGAACTTCATCCCGCCCGTGGGCGCCGCCGTGGCCGGCAGGCAGGAAGCCCAGGTCGCGCCGCGCGCCGGGCATGCTGAACCCGAAGGAGATCGCGTCGGGGATCTCCCGGGAATAGGTGCCGCCGCCCATGGTGTAGGGCGGATCCTCCCGGCCGGTCACTTCCGTGTAAACCTGCTGCAGCGCCGCGATCCGGGGATCGTCCTTCGGGATATGGAACGGCGGGGACACGGAGATTCCCGCGTCGGAAAAACCCCGCTGCGCCCAGGCCTGTTCCAGCCGCTCCCGCAGCAGCGCCGCGTCATATGAGATGGAAAAGCGGCAGTCCACGCCCACCGTCAGCCGGCCGCCGGACAGCTCTGCCGTGGAATAGACCAGGGTGGTCTTTCCGGAGATTTCGTCCTCAAAGGCCGCGCCTTCGCTTTCGCACCAGCTGTCCGCCGTCAGGTCCGCCAGCGCCGCGATGACCTCCCGGCCGCTGCCGGTCAGAAGATCCATTCCCGCCAGCGCGCTGCACAGCAGGTGAATGGCGTTTACGCTGCGCTCCGGCGCGGCTGCGTGTCCGGAAACCCCGCTGGCCCGGATCCGGACGCCCGCCGGTATCTCCTCCAGCTCCAGGGCGCTCCGCAGGTTTTCCGCCAGCCGGTCCGCCGCTTCCAGGGCCGCGGACAGGGGAACCGCGACCTCGCATTCCGCCCGGTCCGGAATGATGTTCAGGGCGCTGCCGGAGCGGAAGGCCGTCAGGTTGCCGTCCATTCCGGCCCGGATCCATCCGTTCAGGGAGCCCTTCTGGCCGTAGTTCGCCGGGAAGGCGGCATCCGGCACCAGGGTAACCTCCGGGAAACGTTCCCCGTTTTCCCGCAGATGCCGCATGTCCGCCATGCCGTTTTCCTCGCTGACCCCGCAGTACAGGCGGATGCCCCGGCGCATGGGGATCTTCAGGTCCCGGATCATCCGCATCAGGAACAGGGCGGCCACCGCCGGCCCTTTGTTGTCGTCGGCGCCCCGGCCGATCACGGCGTCCTGCTCCGGCAGATAGGTTCCCTCAAAGGGCGGATAAACCCATCCGCCCCCCGCCGGCACCACATCCAGGTGCGCCGCGATGCCGATTGCGTGCTCCTCGTCTCCCATGGAAATTGTGCCGGCCCATCCGTCCAGGTTCCGGGTCCGGAAACCGTACGCCTTCCCGCGCGATAGCATGTGATCCAGTATCCGACGGCACTCCGTCCCGAAAGGCGCCCCGGGCGCCGCCTGCTCCGGCCGGCTCACAGATGGAATCCGCACCGCCGCCTGAATCTCCCGGATCAGCTCCTCCCGGTGTTCCCGCATCCAC